>Ga0209297_1000058_pt1 | contig 86595 bp, 63 predicted proteins | sample S_130805_MF_Meta_FD_187322 | JGI IMG/M metagenome (GOLD analysis project Ga0209297, IMG submission 187322) | Freshwater microbial communities from Lake Simoncouche, Canada to study carbon cycling - S_130805_MF_MetaG (SPAdes) (version 2) | ecosystem: Environmental > Aquatic > Freshwater > Lake ...
CAACTTCTTCAGACATAAGATTCAAGAAAAACATAACTCCTTTAGAAAACTCTTTAGAAAAAATAAAGAAACTCCAAGGAGTAAAATATGAATGGAATGAATTCGTAAATAGCGTAAGAGACGGATATAAATTAAATGTTCCAATTATTGGACTAATAGCTCAAGACGTAGAAAAAATTGTACCTGAAGTTGTTGACTTGTGGAAATTATCAGACGATTGCCAAGACGCAAGGTCAATTGACTACCCAAGATTAATTCCTGTTTTAATTGAAGCTATTAAAGAACAACAAATTATAATAGAAAATCAAAACCAAAAAATAGAAAATCTAATAGCGAGAATGTCTGCTCTTGAAGCAAAATGAAATTTCTACAATCAAATTAAGTGTAACAAATAAATATGAAAACAATAGTATTAACAGCAACCCCAACGCCAAACATGAATTTGGCAAAAATCACAATCGAAAGCAACGACTTTGACCCTCATCTTGGGCCGAATTTTTCTGTTTCTTTTATTAATCCTAGCGGGCTAGTAATTGATAGAACTTACAAAAGAATGGGTTTTGATCAATGGCAAGATTGGTCAGCAGAGAGTTCCGAGATTTCAGATTATAAGTATATTGCGGATTCAATAACCACAGATATTGGGGTTCCTTATATAGAAATGATAGAGCCAAAGCCCCCGGTTCCTCCATCTATAGTAACTCAGCCAACAGGCGCAACTATTCCTCTTGGCAATCAATTGTCGCTAAACGTTATGGTGTCTGGAGATTATCCTATGTCTTATCAATGGTACAAGGGAGCGACTCTTCTGTTAGGAAAAACTGATGCATCGCTAAACATATTGACTGTAGCTGATTCTGATGCAGGATCTTACACCGTTACCGTATCGAATAGCGGAGGGTCTGTAACAAGCTCTGCGGCGGTAGTTGTAGTTGGCCCCGCTACTCCCCCCACAATCTTGTACCAGCCAATGGCTCAAACAATAAGTGTTGGGGCGACTCTTTCTATCTATGTGAACGCTCAAGGCGCGGCACCATTGAGTTACGTATGGAAAAAGAACTCAGTAACTCTACCAAGCTTTACAGGCAACACCATCTCCATAGCAAACGCACAACAATCAGACGAAGGAATCTATTCTGTAGTTGTATCTAATAACGTTGGGTCTGTTTCCAGTAATCAAGTGCCTGTGATTATTCATCTTTAATATTTTTTAGATTTTTTTTAGAGAAGAGAGTATAATTTTTTAAGATTAATCATTATGGAAAATCAAGCTAACCAAACACAGTCACCCGAAGCACTTCAACAAGCTCAGCAGCCCCCGCTGACTCCAGAAGCAGCATTGCAGAATCTTGTATTCGCTGCTCGTCAAGCTCGACTTACGTATCAAGAGCATGGGGTTATTGATAATTGCATTCAGGTATTAGCAAAGCTTCTACCTCCTCAAGATAGACTCCAGTAACAAAAAAAAGACTACTCTACCCCACGCTTTGCGGCGTGGGTTTTTTGTTTTTAGATATTGAATTTATAGGTGTAATTAATAAATATGAAGGTCGTTGACATAGCTCAAGAGATTTATTTTGATTTAAATAGCCCAACGGATTTGAGTATTGCTCCTATTGCTTTTTGGGTTAGAGCTAATGTCGGGGCGTTGAATAGTCTTCTTTTTTCTAGTTTTGTGGTTAATGAAACTACTTATGAGATAGTAGATTCTGCTGATGATGTTACAGAAATAGATATCAATGCTGTGGCAATCTTAAAAAAGATGTACATTGTGCATAGATATGCTGTAATTATTAGATCTAAATTAACCGCTATAGACTCTGATGACGTTGTAGAAGTAACTCATAACGATACAAAGGTCAGAAAACTAGATAAAAATCAAATCATAAAAACAGTAAGCGCCGAAAAGAAACAAGAGGAAGAAGCTCTCAAGTTGCTAGTCAGCGCATACAGAGGAATGAAGTTTGTGCCCGGCCAAGTTGTCGGAGACGATATCGTCGCTGGGGCTTTCCCAGACAATTATCCTTACATCAGATCAGGAAGAACTTACGGCTACACCGCTTATTGATTGTCTTCGTTTTCTTGAATAATTTTAGAGATTTGGTTTATCTCAAATTTAATTTTTTGCTTTAAAGACTTAAGCTCTGTAAGGGCGTCTAGTTTTTGTTTTTTTGTAGAGCTTGTGTCTAATTTTTTCAATAGCCTCTCAGCTTCCTTCTCGTAGAATCGAGAAGTCTTCATAATCATGTCGAAATCGTTCATATAAAAAAAGGGAGGCTTTCGCCTCCCCCGATCCAGTTCGTTTTTATCGGCTGCGACGAACCGCTCGCTTCGTAAGACTTTTAGCGTCTGATGCGGTTGCGAAACCAAACTCACTATTAGCCACTCGCTTCATGTCTGTTCGGTGCTGGTTGATCTTCACTGTCTTCTGCACATCGGTAACAATAAAGTTCCCTGTAGACGATTCTATGACTGTAATTGTGTACTTGTTCATAACGCTTATATTATCAGCCACGAATTAAAGAAGTCAAATTATTTTCTTTAGTTTTTCTAGTTTTTTTTGGAGCCTCTGAGCTTTGCTGGGCTTTTTTGTTTCGCCGATTGATTCAACGATAAGGCGAAATAACTCAACTACAGAAGCTTTAGAAAAATGGCTATCCTCAGGAGGCGTAGGCGAAGTGTCTTGCCACTCAATAATGAAGTCTGCCAGATTTTCTAGTCTTGGTGTGTGATAGGCTTCTTCGCTATTTACTGGTGTAGAATAAAATTTCTTGTGAGTAAAATGTTCTTCTATTTGATATTTCTTGACATGAATTAGAATTCCTTTATTCTTTTTAATCCAAGCCGCCTCGTCTTTTTCGTATTCAGCGTGTCGAATGTCTGGGACGCAAATTATTCTTGTTAATTCGGTTTTCGGCAGAGCTTTAATTCTTTTATTAAGCTTATTCACCCAATGGGTTCCTTTAGACTCTTCGCGCTTAACCTTTGCGTAAAAAACTAAAAAGTCTCTAATTGCAGACTTCTCTTTTCTTGAGCATGTTAATGGGTTAATGTTGTACATAGACAACAAAGCTTCTCGGCACTCTTCTTTTAGATCGTCTGCTAAGGCCATGCGTTGAAATTCAAACCCGTTGCTTTCAAACAAAGTCCTTAACAAATTGCACAAAGAGTCTTTGCCGTCTCCGGCTAGTCCTGATATTCCTATAATTTTATTCATTTTAAAAATACGCTCCAATCAATATGGTTTTTAAATTCAATCGAATCACTTGCTAACCTAGGCGACATGGGCTTTGGTTTTCTAATAAGCTTTAGACCAGCTTCTTCTGGGGTTTTATTCGCTTTTTTAGAATTAATATCTTTATGGCACAGGACCATATTCTCCCAAGTGTTAAGACCGCCTCTTGACTTAGGAATTAAGTGGTCTGTATTCGCTTCTTCTTTTTTCAATTTGCGCCCCGTGAACTGGCAAATCCCTTGGTCTCTAATCCAAATATTATTTTTAGTTGGGCGAAATGTTTTAACAGGTATTTCAGAATACTTAGAAGAAGCAATAATTGTGGGCACTCTTATAGACATCTTACTTGTTCTAATTTCTAAATCACATTCTCTTACTGGAAGCTCAATCCACTCGCTCCATTTAACAGCTTGAATATCTTCTACCTCAGAGAAATTTGAAGAGCCGTCTCCATTTTTCTTGTATACAATATTTAAAGCGACACAATTGGGATGCACCAATTCGCTGAAAGCGTCTCTTACAGATTTCACCCCGATTGGTTGCCACCTTTTGTTGAGGCACAAGCAAATGATTTTATCTTCTATGCCCATCTCTTTAGAGAGTATAAGAGATTTTTTAATTAAGTCAAGATTTTTCTGGAATTTTGAAAGGTTAATTTTAAGATACATCTGATGAACAGAACATCTAAGACAAATAAATCAACCAAGACACCCTCTAAGCCGACCCCGAAGAAGGCAGTTAAGAAGGTCGCAACGGTAACGAAGCCAATCAAGAAGGCCGCAAAGAAGACTGCTCCAGTGCCAACTCCAGCGCCAACGCCAAAGACTGGCGGCGGTAAGACCGCACCGGGAAGATCTGGTTCCTCGAAGAAGGGGAAGTAAACAACACGGCGCGATTAAAAACCGCGCCTTTTTTATTTCAATAAATTATAAAGTCTTCCTCAGAGCAATCTTCCCAGTCAATAGATTCAGAAGCTTTAGAGTTCTTCTTCAATTGATTGTAGCACACGGCAAGCCTTTGCTTGGGGTTTGGGAACTCTTTGATCATAGAAGAATCTCCAGCGCATCTGCTTACGAATTCTTTTTCTTTTTCTGCTTTTTTAGGATTGACTAGTGGCATATAGTATGAATTACACTCAATTCAAAGACCTAACATCAAAAATATCAACAGCAATTAAAGCATTGCCATTAGATATCAAAAATGTATGCTCGTCTTTTACAGCTATAACTTCACCAGCCCATTCTCCATCTGGGTCTAGAACCTTAACAGTTTTTCCTACAAGTCTTGAGTTGATGTCAAGTTTTGTTTCTTTCATTTTATTTTTATTTTTTTATCAGATGTGGGAAATGAAATATAAATATCAGAATAAGTAGAATTTGGATCGAGTATTCGTCCCAAAATATCTAAAGAATCTTTAGAGAACTCATGAGATATTTCTAAATATTTTTTTTCAAAATTTTCTGTGCTTGGTTTATTTGAGCAATCGCAATTAGAAAACCCACTCAAGCAAAAAGACAAAGCCTCTACAAGCTGTTTAGATTTTGCGACCTCGGTGGGGTTAAATGAAATTGCCCTGCAAAATTCAATAAAGCCTTTAATTTCTAGTTCCATGGTTAAACATTAATTCAATCGTTTTATACAATAATACATACACAAAATAAACAAAAAGTACAAATTGTATTTTTGAAGCAATCAAGCACAGCCAAAACCCTAAGCAATACGGGCAGCTTAATAACTTCGTAAAAAAATTATTGTGCTTGTAATTTAAAAAATCAAAATAATTTACCCTTTGAGGGCTTTGAATCTTAAAACACTTATATTCAATCAAATTAGAAAAAGATATCAGATTAAACGTCTCGCCGTATTCAACGAAAAATTCAGTTTTATAAAGTAAAAAAGAAACAGCCGCGCAAGATGCGGCTTGAATTAAATTATCCTGTATGTCCATAGCCACCTTCTCCGCGTTTGGTTATTGGTAAGTTTCCGGTTTGAACAAAATGAACGCCGCTGCAATGCTCGATTATAATTTGAGCAATCTTGTCTCCAATTTTGACTTCGAAATCTGAATTGCTGTCTGTGTTGTATAGTATAACTCCAATATCGCCACGGTAATCAGAATCAATAACGCCGGCAAGCACATCGATGCCGTTTTTGTACGCCAATCCAGACCTCGGAGCAATCCTTCCATAATGATTCATGGGGATAGCCATGCTTACGTTGGTTTTTATTAATTTTCTACCAAACCTAGGAACCACAGTCTCTTCTGCGGCATATAGGTCATACCCAGCAGAAAACTGGGTTCCTTGAGTGGGCGCTTTAGCCGAAGCGCTAAGCAGTTTGATTGGTATGTCCACGATTACATTATGCGTTTCACTCAAAAAAAGTCAATATAAAATTTGATTTTTGTTTCTGTTTTAGCATATTAAGTCATGAACATTATTGATAGCTATCAGTTGCTTAACGAATATTTTAATAATCACACCTGTTTCAACTTAAAGAAAAATAGAAAAGAAGTTCTTTTGGTTTCTGATGATGAAAATGCTGAAGATGCGGCTCTTACTTGCGCGTTGAAAGAAATGGAGAAAGCCAACGTTCTTCGTTCATGCGTAGTAGATGGGCAAGATTATTGGGTGTTGATAAAGCCTCTTGAGTCTTTTTCTCAAACCGTGGAGATCAGCGGCTTAGTTTCCGCAGCGATAGCGTCGGTAATAAACGACATGTGCAAAGCTCTCGGGAGCGACTCTGAAAAGTGCGACGTAATGAACGTCACAGAAAAAGATTTAAAAAATTTAATTTACATAGCTTCGAAAGCCTCTCCAGAGTCTTTAAAAAAATAATTTGACTTTTGCCGGGTCCGCTGTAAGAATCAGTTAGATTGTTGTGCAGAGGTAGCCGAGCAAAACCATGCTCACTTAAGGATAGACTCCTTATTTTAAAAATCGTAATAGATCAACAAGCCCGTCAAAAGACGATAGGAAATTGGAAGAAATTCCAGCGTGCGTTCGGGAGAGGCCGCGTCGTAAATGAGTCCTATTTAAAACTGCTAGAAACTTAATTCCTCTCAAAGGAAAAGGCGATGGTAGATGTCTGAAAAAAAAGTCACTGCGTAAACAACAGTCGGAAATAGCCAAAGGTAGTCACTAGCTAAACGGATTTGCTAAAGCCGGAGATGCGATGACTGATGTGGGTACTTTTGGGTGAATAATTACTTAGATATAAAGTCTAAGTTGACCTGCTATTGCTTAATTCCAACTCAAGGAAAAGTTATAAGGCGATGGTATGAAAGGAAAGTCTCTGTAGAGTTACAGAGCATCAAGGATAAAGTTTATGTTAAAAGTACAATCTATAAAAGACAATGACCTGCCTTTGGTCGAGAAGATCAAACTCAGCAACTGCAACGTTAGCTTCGAGACGTTATCTAATTCATATGATAACTTCTACTTTTCTATAGCAAGAAAATACTCCCAAACTTTAATTAGAATGGGCATGAGCAAAGAAGAGATTAAATTTGAAAAAGATTTTATCCTTTATAAAGCTATTCAGTCTTTCGACGTTAATCAAAAAACTAAATTTTCCACTTGGTTTTGCAACTGCTCAAGATATCATTTTTTAAATTATATTAACTCTAATAAGAAATATGCTTTAAACGAAGGGTTCAGAGTAGATACTTATTTTAATAAAGATATTTTGTCTGTCTCTGATAAAAACACAGAGATGTACGACTTCTTGTCTTCTATGCTTTCTTCTTTTAAAGATAAAAGGATTAACGAAGTTTACCGTCTAAGGTATTTTTCTAACTCATCTAAGTTAACTACTTGGAATAAAATTGCTAAGAAATTGAACATCAGCACCCAAACCGCTATCAATCTGCACGAAAAAGCCAAGGAGTTTTTGAAAACGAAAATCGTAAGCAAAAATTCTTTCGATTTGGTTTGACTTTTCTTTTTCTGTAGCCATAATATTCTTGCATGAGTGATGTAAAGACTGAAAATAAATGGGATACGCGTGAATTGGGAGCCTTGTGGTTGAAAATCAGCAAGGACAAGTCTCAAAAGTATATGACTGGTCATATTAATTCTTCGCTAGAAGGAAAAATTGACGTTGTTATCTTTTCTAACAAGGAAAAGAAATCTGAAAAGTCTCCAGACTTTAGGATTTATGCTTCTGATCGGCCAGACAAGCAAAAGGAACAAACCGCGACAACCTCGTCAACGCCAACAAAGAAGGCCCAACCAGTGGCCGATGACGACGATGGTGTTTTGTAATAAAAAATAGAAAATCTTTTTCACCTACCTATAACAATAGGTAGGTTTTTTTATGCAATTCGCTGTTCATGTTCCTCTAAATTCTCTTAGCTTTGGGCAAGTAAGTTTTAACTTGCTGTATGAGTTCTATAAAATGGGGCTCAATCCATCTATTTTCAAAGCTTCTGACCAAAATATAGATTTTTCAGCATTTGATTTTGAGCAAGAATTTATTGATTGGATAATTAAAAACAACAACGAATCATTCTTAAAGCACAACAGGAACATCCCGTGCATTAGGCTTTGGCATATTAATGACTCTATAAGGTCATACTCAAATAAACAAATTCTCCTTACTTTCCACGAAACAGATCAGATAACTCCAATAGAAACAAATATTTTAAAAAATAGCACCGTTTGTGTTACCTCTAACTACACAAAAGAAGTCTTCTCAAATTCTGGTATTGATTCTACAGTTACTAACCTTGGCTTTGACTCTAGACATTTTAAAGTAACAAATAAAAAATACTTTGATGATGGAAGAATCACTTTTAACTTATGTGGCAAATACGAAAAGAGAAAGCACCACGCTAAAATAATTAAAACTTGGATAAGCAAATTTGGAAAGAATAAAAAATACTCACTCCAATGTTCTATTCATAATCAGTTTTATCAAGACCCTAATGAATTAAAATCTATATACTCTAGTATCCTTGATGGCAAAACAGTTTTCAATGTATCTTTTTTATCTTCGATGCCAAAAAATTCAACATACAATGACTTCTTGAATTCTGCTGATATCATTTTAGGAATGTCTGGATCCGAAGGCTGGGGGCTTCCAGAGTTTCAATCTGTTGCGCTAGGTAAACATGCGGTTATATTGAACGCTACTGCATACAAAGAGTGGGCGAATAAAGACAACTCAATACTTGTTGAACCAAAAGGAAAGATTGAAGTTTATGATGGGAAGTTCTTTTCTAAAGGAGCGCCATTTAATCAAGGCAATATTTTTGATTTTAATGAAGACAGTTTTATTGCCGGGTGCGAAGAGGCGATTAAAAGAGTAGAAAACGACAGAGTCAACCATCAAGGGCTAAAAATACAAGAGCAATTCAAGTACTCTTCAACAGCAAATAAATTACTATCTTTGATTTAATATGCCAATTTACCTATTCAAAAACCCCAACACAGGCAAGACGATTTCTGTTTTTCAGGGAATGAACGACAACCACACTTACTCTGAGGAAGGGATTAAGTACGAAAGAGTTTTTACTATACCTAATGCTCAAATAGATACTGAATTTGGATTAGATTCGTCATCAAAATTTGTAGAAAAAACAGGCAAAATGAAAGGCACGCTAGGAGAAATTTGGGATTACTCTCAAGAGTTAAGCGACAAAAGAGCCGCGAAACATGGCGGCACAGATCCTTTGCGCCAGAAAGCTGAAGAAAAATATTCTAAAAAAAGAAAAGGAATTAAGTACAAGAGTAGGGTCAACCCATCTGAAGTTCCTAAAATTCAACTTGACTAATTCCATTTCTTCGTAATGCTGTGTAAACCATCTTGCCTTTTTCTATGAGCATCTTATCTAAAGAATTTGTTTCGAAATATAAAAATAAACAACCCAATTGGGGATTCAACGGCTTGGGGTATATAGTATACAAAAGAACTTATGCCCGGCTCAAGGAAGATGGCAATACCGAAGAGTGGCACGAAACCGTAGAGAGGTGCATCAACGGAGCCCAAAAGATCGGTGCTGGATATACGGAATCTGAAGCAGAGAGAATTTATGATTATGTTTTTAATCTTAAATGTAATTTTGCAGGCCGAATGCTTTGGCAACTTGGGACTTCCACTGTAGATAGATTCGGTGCGAATTCTCTCCTTAACTGTTGGGCCGTGGCAATGAGAGAACCAAATGCATTTTTGTTTCTATTCGAGAACTTGATGCTCGGAGGCGGGGTTGGGTACAGCATACGCAGAGAAGATGTGCATGAGCTTCCGAAAATTAAGAAAGGTGTAAAGGTTATTCATGAAGGATCTAAAGACGCTGACTACATTGTTCCAGACAAACGCGAAGGTTGGGTTAATTTGCTTTCAAAATTATTGGAAGCTTTTTATGTTACAGGCAAATCTTTTTCTTACTCGACCATTCTCATCAGAGGATACGGAGAGCCAATCAAGGGTTTTGGCGGGAAAGCTAGCGGTCCACAAGTCCTTATTGACGGAATCGTTAAGATCTCAAAAATATTCCAATCAAGAGAAGGAAAAAAATTAAGGTCTATCGATGTCCTTGACATCTGTAACATCATTGGCAGCATTGTTGTAGCCGGTAATGTTCGTAGAAGCGCTGAAATAGCTTTAGGAGATCCAGACGACATTCTTTATCTCCGGGCTAAGAATTGGGGAACTGGCAATGTGCCTAATTGGAGAGCTATGAGCAACAATACTATCTACGCAGATAGCTACGATCATGTGCTTGAAGAAATTTGGAAGAATGGATATGAAATAAATAAAGATACTGGTTATGCTAATGGAGAACCTTACGGTTTCTTTAATTTGCCATTATCTCAAAAGTTTGGCCGCATCAAGGACGGTCTTATGTCAGATAACTCAATGTATCCAACAGATACTGACAATTGCGAAATGACAAACCCTTGCGCCGAGATTAGTCTTTCTAACTATGAATGTTGCAATCTCAGTGAGCTTTATCTAAATAACATTACATCAAAAGAAGAACTGATTGATTGCGCCACTCTTCTTTACAAGACCCAAAAGGCTATTGCCTCTTTGCCATTCATCCATGAAGAAACCAATAAGATTGTTCACAAGAACATGCGGCTCGGTCTTGGCATTACTGGTATTTGCCAGTCTTTACATAAGCTTGATTGGCTTGACGATTGTTATGTTGCTTTGCGTTCTTTTGATAGGTCTTGGAGCAAGCTTCGCGGTTGGCCTGAAAGTGTTAAGCTCACGACTATCAAACCTTCTGGAACGCTAAGCCTTCTTGGGGGAGCAACCCCAGGAGTTCACCCAGCATTCAGCCAATACTATATGCGCACTGTGCGCATGTCTAGCTCTGATGCTTTAGTGCAGATTTGCAAAGACACTGGATATCACGTTGAATTCCTTATTAATTTTGATGGAACAGAAAACAGAGACACTGTTGTAGTTTATTTTCCTTGCAAAACTCCAGAAGGATCGATCTTAGCAAAAGACATGGATGTTCTTAAACAGCTAGATATGGTTAAAAAACTGCAAACAGTTTGGTCTGATAACGCTGTTTCTGTTACTGCTTACTACAAGCCAGAAGAGCTTGAGTCATTGAAAGCTTGGCTTAAAGACAACTACGAACATAATATTAAGAGTGTTAGTTTCTTGCTATTTAAGAATCACGGCTTTAAACAAGCCCCGTATCAAGAAATAGACGAGGAGACGTATCTATCTGCCATGTCAAAGGTTAAGCCTACCTCTTCTTTAAATATTAACAGCTTAGAAATGCTTGATATGACAGAATGCACCAGCGGCGCTTGCCCTATCCGCTAATTACATAAAAAATTACAAAACGGAGGTCTAATTTTATGGAAATTTACACAATCAAGCTTTAAAATATTTTAACTATATGAAATTTTACGTTAGAGGCGGCTTGGGCGATTTTTTGCAATGCTTTTGGTTTATAAAAAATAACTCAACCAGAGAATTCATTATCCATACCCATTTTAAACAAGCTGAACTTTTCTTTAAAAATATAGGTATCGAAAACTGTTCTTTTTATTACTTTGATAATGTAGAAGAGCACGACTCTCAGGTTGATAAAATAGTTGAAAATCACGGAGAAAATTCAACTACAAACATCAGAGAATGCCCGAGATCTTTTTATTCTGATATCGATTTCTCTCAAGCGGCTAAAGATGAAGCTAAAGTCTTTTCTCAAAGATTCGACAACAGTAACCCAATAATTGGAATACATCCTTTCGGCAGCAGTTTTTCTTCTGACACTTATTCTAAATTCAATCTTCCGCCTAAGCATATTCCTTCTGATATTGTTAATGAAATAATCAAAGATGATTTTAACTATATAATTTTTGGATCTGAGCCAGAACTTAAGAATTATGGAGTTAAGGAATCCAAAAATGTAAAGCACACAAACATGGACATCCAATCGTGTTTAGAGCTTGTCAAGCTATGCTATAAATTTATTGGCACAGATAGCGCATTCAAAACAATGTCTAGCATGTTCAGGGTTCCTACTCTGTGCGTGCTTGGCGATTTCAATGATCAAATAAGAGATCAATATTTTATTAATCAATATGAAAAAGACGGTGTACTAAACGTATTTAAATATACTAATATTGACAATAAAAAAACAGAAATTTCAGAAAAAGCCATTTCTTTTATAAAAAATTCTGGCCATGAAGCTGCATAACTTCGCTTTAGAGCTGCCAATAAATTATAATTTATCTGGCAAAATATCTAATTTAATTTTAAGATCCTTATACGAGATAGAAAAAAAAAGAATAGACTACCATAATATTTTTTTATTTCCATCATCACATATATCTTACGAAGCATTTGGAAATGACCATCATTTTAAATGTTGGCTAATGCATCAAGCCATAAACGCTAGAGAAAATTACAACCGACATATACCATCGTTTAAGATTTCAAATCTGTCAGAATGCATGATGTCTGTTTCTAAAACGCACTCGTGCCTCAGTTTTTACGAGTTAGATAAACCCACGCCTTTAGAAATAAACACAACCAGAAATTGCAAAATTTATTTTCCATCTTCTTATAGTAAAAACATCTTTGAGAACTCTGCATCATTAAAATGCGGATTTATCCCAATTGCTTTTGATTCTTTCGTGTTCAAAACATTAGAAGAAAAAAAAGATTGCGACCCAATCGTATTTAGCTTGCAAAGCCCATTCCAAGCAAAAAGACATCAACTTAAATCTATAAAAGCTTGGATTAAAAAATACAAAAACAGCCCTAATTATGCATTACAGTGCTGCATAAACAATAATTTAATTGATGAAAATTCTAATAAAAAAATAATAAATGAAATATTAGAAAATGAAAGTCTTCCATCTAATGTAAAATTTTATAAAATATCTGAAGATGAAGATTGGAATAGATTTATTAATCACGCAGACATATTAATTAATTTAAGTGGAGCAGAGTCTTTTAATTACTATGAATTTAATGGGGTATCTATAGGAAAACACGCCATAGTTTTAGACGCTCATTGCAATAAAGATTGGGCTAATGATTCTAACTCAATTCTTATTCCTCAGTCTAGAAAAAAACCAGTCTATGATAATTTATTTTATCATTTTGGAGACGTTTGCAACCAAGGGGACGTGTTTGATTTTGAAGAAGAGGCTTTTCTGCTTGGTTGCGAACAAGCTATATCAAGAGTTGAAGAAAATAGAATCAATTCCAAAGGCTTTGATCTCCAGCGTAAGTTCTCTAAAGATTTTTTTATTAAAAACATATTAAACTCACTAATAGAATTAAAAAATGAAAATTGAAATTAAAAACGACATAATAGATGTTTGTATAAACGAAATCTTCAAGAAAAATTGCATAAACCACCTTAGAAAAAAAGAAAATTGGGAACCTAGCCCATTCGAAATCTATATTGAAATATCTGGCAAAAATATAAATGTATTAAAGAAACATCCTGTTCAAAATGAAAGAAGAATTGGCTTTTTGCTAAAGCTTCTAGAGCTAACGCTACTCCATCACAATCTTTATTTAAATTGCAAGATTTTATTTAATCTCACTGATGGCATAGATGAAAATGAATATTATACAAGAATATGTTTTTCTGCGGCTTTAGATTCTAATCATATTTTAATGCCAGATCTTCATCTATTTTACCATATCCAAACAATAGATCAACACCTTGATGGCGACTCATTATTTGAATCAAAGCAAGATAAAATAGCTTTCTACGGCTCGGATTCTGGACTTATAGACGAAAGCCTTCTAAATCAAAGAGTGAAATTCTGCTCTAAAGCTTTCGGTAACGATTCAGTCATATCCAAAATAAGCAATTTTGTACATTTCACCGAAGACATGCTGGAAGACCTAGGCATAAAAAAAGAAGAGATATCTGCTCAACCAGTTTCTATAAAAGATCAATTAGACTATAAATACATCTTAAACATAGACGGGAACACCTCTTCTTGGGACAGAATACTTTGGGCGATGTCTTCTAATTGCTACTTCATTCATCTTAAATCTAATAAAAATAAAAGCGTTAATTGGTACATGCCGTATGTGTACAAAAACAACATAATGCCAATCCTAGAAGAAAAAGAAATCTTAGAAGGAAAAGTTTTTTACGATGCAGATGTGAAAAGAAAACAAAAAGAATTCGCAGACTCTTTGCTTCATCAAGCTACTCAATTAGAGTATTTTGCTAGACTGTTAACCAAATACGATCAATTATACAATAGTTAATGAAAACATTTATATATCAGCATTTAGAGATGGGTGATAATATAATATGCAATGGATTGATAAGAGAATTTTGCAAAAAAAACCCAGAAGACCATCATTTTTTAGCTACAAAACATCTTAATTCAGAGTCTGTAAGATTTATGTACAGAGATTTAAATAATCTCGAACTAATATTAATAAACGGCGCTTATGAAATACCTATTGCATTAGATCAAAAACCATATGATAAATTTATAAAAGTTGGGCATGGATTAATTAATCTTCACAATCACTTTGATGAAGGATTTTATGAGCAGCACGGAATAGGCATGGAAAAAAGGTGGTCGTCTTTCAGGGTCGAAAGAGACGCTGAAAGAGAAAACTTTTTTTATAACAAGTTTGAAATATCTTCAGATTACGTTTTCTTGCATGAAGACGCAAGCAGGAATATGATCATAACAAAAAATATAAATCCCGACTTAAGAATAATAAAAGCAGAAAGAAACCTTACTAATAACATTTTCGATTATCTAAAGCTCATAGAAAACGCTAAAGAAATACATTGCATCCCAAGTTCTTTTTTATTTTTGTGCGATTCTTTTGATTTTAAAGGGCACAGGTTTCTGCATAAATACTCAAGAGCGTACCCGCACCATGGCGCTCCAACTCTGAGACTAGAATGGAAAGAAATAGATTAAAAAAATTAGAAAATTAAAATTTTTTATAAAGTATATTCTATATGGATCAACAGATACGCTACAGGGGAATTTGCACCAATGAAATACCGATCAACGCTTGGCCAGAAGACTGCCTTAATGTAAAAAACAAAAACATTTTAGATTTAGGCTGCGGATTTTTTGGAGAAACCCAGTCTTTTAAAAGAGGCACTGGGCCAAGGCAAACTCATTTGAATTGGTACGCAGTTATTTGGGAGGAAATGATTTCTACTTCTGAGCATTGGCTTAATCTAGGAGCCAACAAAGTAGTTGGCGTTGATATGAATAAGGACGACATCGACCATTTAAATAAGACTCTTGGAGGAAGGAATGGATCTGTATTTTTAAATCAAACCCTCTCTTCTTCTGACCAAATCAAAAACTTAATAAAAGATTATTCTATTGATATACTTAAAGCGGACATTGAAGGCCACGAAGATTTAATTTTCAATATGAATGATGAAGATTTTAAATTAGTAAGTGAATATTATGTAGAATGCCATAGTAATTATCTCATAAATTCTATGCTCAACAAGTTGAAAGCTTGCGACTATTCAATCAGAAACACTCTTAGAGTCAACTCTGACGACGGTCCATATGTAATATTTGCATATAAAAATTGAAAATATGTTAAACGAAAGATCTAAGTCATTAAGAATTAAATCCATTAAATTAGCGCAATCTGTTGGAGCTAATCATTATGGAGGCACGTTATCTTCCATAGAAATGCTTATTGCATTATATGATAATGTATTAAAAGATTGTGATAAGTTCATTTTGAGTAAAGGCCATGCTTGCTGGGGGCTCTACGCACTTCTTTTGGAAAAAGGTCTTAAACCAAAACTAGAAAAGCATCCAAAGTTAGATTCTTTGAATGGCATAGAATTTACCACAGGAAGCGAAGGACACGGGTTTCCCGCTGGGATGGGAATGGCTTTCGCAAGAAAAAAACTTAATAAAAAAGGACATATTTTTGTTATGATAGGTGACGGAGAAGCCCAAGAAGGAACCACATGGGAAAGCTTGCTGATATCAGCACATCATAATCTTAATAATCTAACAGTGATCATGGATAAAAATGGAATTCAAAACAATGGATATGTAGACAAAGTTCTTCCAATACACGCTGTAAATCAAGCAGCATACGCTTGCGGATGGAATGTTTTCGACACTGATGGTCACAATATAGAAACGTTAACTCAATTGCTTTCTAATTCAAAAACATCAGATAAGCCAACATTTATTGTTGCAAATACTATAAAAGGCAAAGGCGTTTCCTTCATGGAAAATCAACCGTCTTGGCATTCAAGATTCCCCACAGCAACAGAACAAGAGTCAATGATTAAAGAACTTTTATAATTATGAGAAAAGCATTTGGTAAAACAATAGTCAAACTAGCAGAGAAAGACCCAACCCTTTTTTTGCTTAATTGCGATGTAGAGCAGGAAATGGGCGAATTTAGGGAAAAATTTCCAGACAGAATTTATAATTTAGGAGTTTGCGAGCAAAGCGTTATAAGCATGGCGGCAGGAATGTGTTTAGAAGGAATAAGACCAATAGTTTATTCAATTACTCCATTTTTAATAGAAAGACCTTTCGAGCAAATAAAGATAGATATTGACGAACAAAATCTTCCGATTATGCTTATAGGATTCGCCGACTACCCGACTCATGGGCCAACGCATAGATTACTTGATGAAAAAATAGTAGATTTGTTTAAAAATGTTCAAAGTTTTTTTCCAAGAAATGCACAAGAAGCTGAAAGATACATGATAGAAGCTTACGTGTCTAAAAGCCCCAGCATAGTTTGTCTAAAAAATGAAGGCAACCATTATATCCTGTAAAGATGGATTTAAACAATTTACTGAATGGGTGTAATTTTCAAAAAGCAGCAGATGTAATTGTTTGTAGAGATTGGCCCAGAAGCCATTCAGAACAACCGTTTGAGTCAATTAAAAGCAAAAGAGAATACTTTGACAAAGCTATAATTTTTTGCGATTCATACTATCTTCCTGAACTATTTAGAGAAATAAAAGATCACTCAAATAAATATATTTTAATATCTCATCTGAGAGACCTTCCTATCGATAAAAATATTTTTGATTTAAAACCTAAATGCGTAAAAAAATGGTTTGCCTTAAATGCAGATTATGAGCATGAAGATTTAATTCCAATTCCTATCGGCATAGAAAACCACGCAGGAGCTTGGAAAGGCACTTTAATCGATTTAGATTTCTGGTCAAAATACAAATTAAGCGACACCTATGAAAAAAACAAAGATCTATGCGTTAATTTTTCTGGCGCTGGATCTCAATTTTTCAGCCACCATTCTCGACAGAATTGGTTAAAACATTTGTCTCAAGAGGGTTTTGAAATTTCCCCAAGGCTTTCTTCAGTAGAAAATTTTAGTAATGTTAAAAATCATTATCTTTGCGCTTCTCCTAGGGGAAACGGCATAGATTGCCACAGAACATGGGAGGCTCTTTATTTTGACTGCATACCTATTGTGCCTAAACATCTAATGTACAATCATTTTGACGCTTCGATAATACAAATTGAAAACGAAAAAATTATAAATAAAAAAATGATAAATGATCTTGTAGATGAATACAAATCTAATAACTTTAAATTCAACAAACAAATTTTAGATATCGACTACTGGATTAATAAAATAAAGATACAACAATCTCTTATATGAACATTATACAAATAGGATGCAACGATTGCTCCGATGAAGCAAACAAATTTATACAAGAAAACAAAGAAAAAATAAATAAATTTCTTGTAATTGACGCCCTCCCTAAATGCACAGAAATAGCGAAAAAAACATACGAGTTTTTAGGAGAAAAAGTTTCGGTTTTGAATTGTGCAGTAGGACTAGAAAATACAATAACAAATTTTTATTTTCCATCTTACGACGATAAATGCGGCCACTCTTCTTTATCTATAAATCATTTGCACCGACACGAGCATAAAACCATTAATAATATAACAGTCCCGGTAATAGATGTAAATTTAATTTTTAAGTTTTTTAATGAAAAGGTAGATTGGTTTTTTATTGATACGGAAGGTTTCGACGTTCCTATTCTTTTACATTTAGATTTTGATACACATCTCCCAAGCAATATTCATTATGAATTTGCTCATTCTGATGGCCCTTTTAATGTAGGAGCCAAGCACGATCAACTTATTGAAAAGTTAAAAAAATACGACTTCAATTTTAAAAGAACAAGCGCTCAAAATATCACAGCTTGTTTAAGCTAAAATAATTTACTCAATAACATCTGACTGAATAAAAAAACTTTTAACAATGAAAAAATTTACACAATACTGGAATCAAGAATTCATTAAAAACACGAATCAATTTTTAAATGAGTATTCAGGTAAATATGATTTACTTATCAAAGATTATCAAATTTTAGTAAAAAAAGTTATCGAATAATTATTTTCTACTTGAACCGAATACGACTACGATTGATCGCGCAAACGAAAGATACTGATATCATCTAGGCACAATTTAATATATAATATGAAAACAATAATAACTGGTATCCTCGGTCAAGACGGAGCTAACATGGTCGAGTATTTGCTAAAAAATACTTCCGCTGAAATTTATGGGATGATCAGGAGAAGCTCTAATCCAAATTTTGTAAATTGCAACGGATTTATAAGTAATCCTAGATTTAATTTGGTGTACGGAGATCTTTCCGATAGCGTGAGTATCGACAATTTAGTAAGAGAAATTCAACCTGATTATTTTATTAATTTTGGCGCTCAATCTTTTGTTGGGTGCAGCTGGACTATCCCGTTGCAAACATTCGATATTAATGCTACTGGAGTTGCTAGATGTCTTGAAGCTATTAGAAGATTTAAGCCAAATTGCAGATTCTACTCTGCTGGTTCTAGCGAGGAGTTTGGCAATGTCGCTACTATACCTCAAGACATAAACCACCCTATCAGACCAAGGAGCCCATACGGAGCATCTAAGGCAGCTTGCAGGCACCTTGTTAAAGTTTACAGAGAGTCTTATGATCTCTATGCTATTCATGGCATTCTATTTAATCATGAAGGAACTAAGCGCGGAGAAGAGTTTGTAACTAGAAAAATTACCAAAGGAGTAGCAAAAATATATCACGCTATAAAGAATGGCATGTCTTTTGATCCAATTGAATTAGGTAATTTAGACGCTAAAAGAGATTGGTCTGACTCCGAAGACTTTGTCGATGGCGTGTGGAAGATGCTAAACCAAACGACCCCAAAAGATTATGTTCTTTCTAGCGACGAAACTCACTCCATTAGAGAATTTATTGAAATCGCATTTAACGAAGCAGGCATAGATGGTGTTTGGCATGGCTCTAATGTTAACGAAGAGTATAGCGTTTCTACAAAATATGCCATTTCCAAAGATCCAATTTCTTCTGTTTTAATTAAGATAAATAAAAAATTTTATCGCCCAGCCGAGGTCGAGCTTCTCATGGGCGACTCTACCCCTGCCAGGCAAGAGCTTGGGTGGTCTCCAAAAGTTGATTTTAAAGGGCTAGTCAAAAAAATGGTCGCCCATGACGTGTCTCTCCTTGACAAATCGTAGCTGCGAGTCATAGTGTCCTCGATGACTGCGCGAACGAGCAAGCCAAGAAAATTAAGCCAGCAGCAAGAGGTGATATCTTTATTTCTGATTGATAAAAAAAATATTAATTGGCCTAATGAAATGCGCGTAGCTACCAAGCTTATAAAAGAGTATGGTTTTGATTGGCTTATGAGTTTAAATGGTAGGACCAAAACTATATCCTTGACTTGGTTCTTGGGAGAAAATGGGAAAAAGTTTCTCAATGATATCAAAAAATATCAGTCTCTTTCTTTTGAAAAGCAGGAGATTATCCTAGAAGATAATCCAGTAGCTCCTCCTACGGAAATTGTAAAAAAACCTACATCAGTAAAAGATTTTTTAAATATTTTTAATAAGACATAATATGGCAAGACAAAAGAAAGAAATTCAAGAGAATCCAGACTCGGATACATCATCAGGAAAGCTGAAGGTTCTTGATAATATTCTAAATAGAAATAAAGACCACCATTACGCTTTTGATAATAATATTGATTATGTTATTAGCAGCGGCAGTTTGACATTAGATATTGAGATGAGCGGAGGCATCCATCCCGGAATCATCCGATCTTCAGGAATCACAGAGGGAGGCAAAACTAGCAACGCTTTGGCGTTTGCTCGCAATTTCCAAATAACCCATCCAGAAAAAGGATGCATTATTTATATTAAGTCTGAAGGGCGTTTGAGCGAAAACATGATTGCCAGATCTGGAGTAAGCACCGATCCGGCTAAGTGGAGGGTTATTCCTACTAATGATTATGAATTTGTCACCGACACAATGCGTGAGCTAATTAAAAATAATGATGATGGAAATATTTATTTCTTTATCATCGACAGCCTTGACGCTCTGGTCCCTAGAAATGACTTAGCTAAGTCTGCTATGGAAGCAAATAAAACGGCTGGAGCAGCCCTATTAACGTCTGATCTTCTTCGCAAAATGGCTGCGGCTTTCTCTTCCAGAGGCCACATATGCTTCCTTGTGTCTCAAGTCAGATCATCGATTAAGATAAACCCATACGAGAAAGGCGATCCGAAAGTAACTAACGCAAGCGGAGGAAATGCTGCTTTGCATTATTCAGATTGGATTCTTGAGTTCCAACAGCGCTGGAATAAGGATCTTATCTATGCTAACGCTAAAGGAGAAGGCAATCCAGTTGGTCATTGGTGCAAAATCATCTTCAAAAAGACTCCCAATGAAAAGTCCGGAAGAGAAGTTCGTTACCCGATTAAGTATGAGCGGTCTAACGGATCGAGTGTTTGGGTTGAGTATGAAATCGTTGACCAGCTTTTAGCTTGGGAGTTCGCTCATGCTAAGGGGGCTTGGATCACTATTACCGACGAGCTTATTAAAGAATTGGCAGAGAACAACATTGAAATGCCTAAGCAGCATCAAGGAGAAGCTAATTTAAAGAACTTCCTTGAGGAGCACCAAGACGTTACTAAATATCTCTTTAATAAGTTCATTAGCGCCTTAAAGAAGTGAAGCTGTATAATATATACGGTAAAGCTGTAAGCAAAAACGTCTCTCAGTATTTAGTTGATTGGGAGGCGGCTTCTCGGTCTAAGGTTCAGTTTAATACAAAGCAGTTTCTTAAAAAGTACTGGAAGAACCATATTGTTTATGAAGAGTTTCCTGTATTTGGTTCTAGACTTAAAGTAGACATTGTTAACGCTACCCTAAGAATAGCCGTGGAAGTTCACGGCAAACAGCACTCCGCTTACAATAAATTCTTTCACGGAGACTCTAGGCTGAACTATTTGAAATCAATCAAGAGAGATGTCGCTAAGGAAAAGTGGCTGGTTTTGAATGAGTTTCAGTTGGTTGAAGTTTATGAAAACGAAGTGAAAGACTTGTCAGAGCAGTTTTTCAAAGACAAATTTAATATCAATCTTTAATGGCCATTTATTCTCTCCAAGTAGAAAAATACGTATTGTCTGGATTAATTAGGCATCCAACTTCTTTTGCCGACGTTGAATCTTTTATCAGTGACAGTGATTTTATCAATGAGGTTCATTATACTATCTTTTGCGTTTTTAAAGAGACGTTCAATAAAGGGGAGCAAATTGATAAGGTCTTGATTTCTCAAAAATGCAAGAACCTTGGCATCACATTTAAGGACCAGTCTATTGATATCTTTAATTATGTCAACAGCATTTGCCTTGTGCCCACCTCTCAGGCCGGTTTAATTGAAGGATCTAAAGAACTTCTTAAGCTCAGGATCAGAAGAGAGATAGAGCAGACCGGAGACGATATTAAAAAGTTTGCTAATTCATGCGCAGAAAAACAAATTGAAGAAATCATTACCGAATCAGATAAGATCTACAATAGCAAAATTTGCGTTTACGCTGCTGAGAATAACAAGCCAGAAGATATTACTGCTAATGTAATAGAAATAATTGAAGAACGCGGAAACAATCCAATTCAAGATACTGGCTTAGCTACTCCTTATCCAAATTTTAATCGCCTTTATGGCGGCATTCGTCCCGGTAATATATATGCATGGGTAAGCAGACCTAAGCATGGCAAATCAACCATATTGAACGACCTAGCCATTAAGGTCACAAGCATGAATAAAGGGTGCCGAGCCCTTGTTCTAGACACTGAAATGTCTACTATAGATATGAAGTTCAGAATAGCTTCTTCTATTACCGGCATTCCTGTTTGGCACTTAGAAACAGGTAACTGGAAAAAGAACGCTAATCTTTTCCAAAAATTTGAAGAAAGCAAAAGCAAAATCAAAGCCCTTAGCAATCAAGTAGACCATCTTCAAGTAGCTGGAAAGCCTATCGAGGAAGTGGCGTCTATTGTCAAGCGCTGGTATTTCTCAAAGGTTGGTCGCGGAAATCAATGCGTTATTATTTATGATTATATTAAGCTAACAGGCGAATCTGATAAAAACAAACAAGAATACCAATTAATTGGCGACAAAGTCAACGCTCTTAAAGAGCTTTGCTTGGAATTAAATGTCCCCATTCTAACAGCTTGCCAGCTTAACAGAAGCGCAGAGAACGGCGTAGATGACAGCAGCGCGATTTCTCAGTCTGATCGGCTACAATGGTATGCATCTTTTGTCGCTATTTTCAGGCGCAAGAGCGTAGAAGAGATTGCTGACGATGGAATAGAGTTCGGTTCTCATAAGCTGATTCCTCTAGCGACCCGCTTCCAAGGAAAAGACTCTGCTGGACATCACGATTTAGTTAGAATCAAAGAGGGCAAAAAGATTAAATATGCGCCGAATTACATAAGTTTTAATATTAACAATTTTAATGTTGAAGAGACTGGGACTTTGGAAGATATTATATCTGCTAAGTCATTGCGCCCTGAGCTAGACGACTCTGGCGATGGAGAAGTATTATGAATGACTGCGAATCCGTAAGGCAGATATTGACCGACATTGGCTACTCGCTTGTCGATCACGGAAGAGAGTACAGAACAAGGCCTCTTTATAGAGATTCCGGTAACGATAACGTTTTAAGAATTTGGAAAAATTCTGGGCAATGGGTAGACTTTAAAGAAAACATCAGCGGCTCTATTGAAGATCTTGTAAGACTAACTCTTAAGCTTAAAAATATAGACGAAGCAAAGAAGTGGATTTCTGAAAAAGGAATCGACACTTCTCGATCTGAAGAGAATCAACAAAAAGTAACTACTAGTCAAACAACTATTTTTGATAAGTCTTTGCTTATAAAGCTTTCGCGAGATCATTCTTATTGGGAAAATAGAGGCATCTCTAGCCAGACTCTTCTTCCATTCCAATGCGGCGTTGCTTCTACCGGAAAAATGTTCAATAGATATGTCTTTCCTATATTCAACTGCAAGGACGAGATAGTCGGATTCGCCGGCAGAGATATATCTAAAATGAGCTTAGAGGGAAGACCAAAGTGGAAACTAATTGGAGACAAGAAAGAATGGGCGTTTCCACTAAAAGTAAATTCTAAAGACATCAAAAATTCTAAATTTATTATCCTTGTCGAAAGCATTGGCGACATGCTAGCGTTAAGAGAGAATGGGATTAATAATTCTATAGTCTCTTTTGGCTTGAATCTTTCTCCAAAAATTATATATTCCCTTATTGGTTTCAATCCAAAAAAGATAATAATAGCATTCAATGACGACAGCTTCAATAATGCAGCTGGAAATATAGCAGCAGAATCCGCAAAGCAAAGGCTTCTGAATTACTTCGACTCCAATCAAATAGAAATCAAACTCCCATTTGGCGCAAAAGATTTCGGAGAAATGCATTTAAAAGATAGATCTCTTATCGGTAATTGGTATAATTCAATTCAATGAGCACCACTGAAAAAATAAAGCTTAGCGCCAGCAAAATTAAAACCGCTGAAGGCTGTAGCTGGCTTTACTATACTAAATATGTTCTTAAAGTGCCAGACATTTCTAATTCCGGAGCTTCTAGAGGAACAATTTGTCATTTAATTTTTGAGCTTCTTTTAACAGATAGACACAAGAAATATTTCGAAGACTTGTGTTCTGGCAAAGCCGGTGTAATTAAAAACCCCTGCATCCACAGACTAATTCTAAAAAACGCAAAGAAACTCAAAGTCAACGACGAAGAAAATTTGGATCTTATTTACATGATGATTCAAACAGGCCTTCAAAATGATTTTTTTTGCAACGGATCTGTTTTATTAGAAGCCGAGTCGGAGTTCAAACTAGAAGAAGACGACTATATCATAAATGGCTTTATTGATAAGCTAGCAAAATTTAACGATAAAGAATATAAGATTTACGATTATAAATCAAGCAAAGCTAAATTTTCTAAAGAAGAGATAGACTTTAACTTGCAGAATTTGATGTATTCTTTGGCTGTGTTTAAAACAAAGGGGCATATTCCAACAGTGTCCTTTGTATTTTTAAAATTTAAAAAACAACCGATCCAGCAGGCGCCCACCCCTACCCAAGAGCAGCTAGAAGGATTCAAGACTTATTTAAGTTATATAGCTGGATATATATCTTCTTTTGATGAAAAGAAAGCCGTGCAAAATCTTGCCGCCAAATCTTTTAAGAAGAAATGGATGTGTGGCAGCGATGTGGAAGGCAAATGGATCTGCCCGTCTAGACTACCAGCAACATTTTACATAGGCTCGGATGAGAAAGATAAATTTATTAAATCTTCATTTGATAAAGAATTGCTGCTAAAAGACCCCAAGGTAAAATTAATAAACAAAAAAGAATACAAGGGCTGCCCATTTTGGAGCAAAGATACGTTGACTTTTTGATTGACTTTCTCGAAAAAGCAGCCACAATTAAGCGTGTACTCGGCTGTCCCTTTATTTAAATCTCATTATAGCCTTGGCAAATCTGTGCTTACCCTGTCTAAAGCAGGGTCTAGCGACCCAGACGAGCCAAGCTCTATTATTGACATCGCTAAGAAGCTTAATCTAGACAAAGTTCATCTTGTCGATGACTCTATTTCTGGACTGCTAGAGGCTTACAAGTCTTGCGAGGATGCTAATCTAAACTTAAGATTTGGTTTGCGTTTAACCGTGTGCGACGATATTGACAACAAGACTGCTGAATCTAGAGAAAAAGAACACAAAGTAATCGTCTTCTTGTCGAGATCAGAAGGATATCAAAATCTGATCAAGATATCTACTGTTGCCAGTACAAATGGATTTTACTATTACCCAAGAATAGACTGCAAAACTCTTAAAGAAATTTGGAGCAAGGAAAATCTTTTGCTTTGCATTCCTTTCTATGATTCTTATGTGTTCAAAAATAATTTGACTTATAGCGTTTGCATTCCTGATTTTAGTTTTTGCGATCCTACTTATTTTGTAGAGGATAACAATTTGCCATTTGATGAAATTCTTAAATCGAAAGTCGAAGAAATTGTCTCAGATAAACAATTGGCAGTCAAAACACAGTCTATCTATTATGAAAACAAAGAAGACTTCTTGGCTTACCTTACGTTTAGGTGCATCTCCGAAAGAACCACTTTGAGCAAACCTAATCTAAATCATTGCTCTTCAAACGAATTCTGCGCCGAGTCATTCAAGGAAAAATATGGAAAATGAACTACTGAGATTTGACAAGTCTAAAAAGATTGTCTTTATCGACTGCGAAACATTAAATCTGTGTCTTAATTTTTGCCAAAATCTTCCATGGCAAGTTGCCATGCTAGACACTGTGGGTGGTAAGAAAATCGACGAGAGAGATTTCTTGATTAAATGGGACACTAATCTTAAAATATCAGAAGATGCCAGACGAATCACAAGATATCCTGAAGGACTCATCCAAACAACTGGCAAGAAATTTGATGATGTCTTTGATACTATTAGGGATTGGCTTGACTCTTGTGACTATATTGTTGGTCATAACATTCTTGGCTTCGATTTCTATCTTATAAAAGAGATGTATTTGATTAAAGGATTGCGAGCGAATCATTTAGTTAATAAAATTTTAGATACTAATTGCTTGGCTAAGGGAATCAAATATGGAATCCCTAAGATGTCGAAAGAAACTTTGATCGAATATCAATATAAATTACTTCATACTTACAGAAAAGGTATAAAAACTAATCTTACAGCTTTGGGCAAGGATTATAATATAGATCATGACTATGATAATTTGCACAATGCAATTGTTGATTTGGATTTGAATTTGAAAGTCTGGAATAAAATTAAATTTCAAGTGGAGATATGAATAATTTTAATAGCTATTTTACTGATTTTAAGTTGCCATTATATGGCGTTAGACTTCCAGAGTTCAATATTGAAAGCCGCCTTAAGAAAGAGTATGGCTTAAAAGAAGAGTCTTCCAACTACGACTTCTTGATGCAAGTGTGCAGGGCTAATTTTAAAAAGCTAAACATAGCCAAAGAAGATTTTCCTAAATATTCAGAGAGAGTAAAATACGAATTGGAGACCGTTAAAGACCTCGGGTTTCTTGACTATATTCTTTTGGTTTGGAATGTTATTAATTATTGCAACGAAAACTCCATTCCTGTGGGTCTTGGGCGCGGTTCTGCTGCTGGTAGTCTTATTCTTTATCTGCTGGGAGTCACCAAGGTAGATCCGATTAAATACGAGCTATTCTTTGAGCGGTTTATATCTAAGATCCGTGCGAAGAAACAAGTGGTTGATGGTATAACTTACCTTGACGGATCGCTCATGTGCGACGTAGATATCGATATCTGTTACTATAATCGACATAAAGTAATCAAATACTTAGACCAGCTATTCTCAGGCAGAACATCTAAGATCCTGACTCTTACAACTCTAAGCGGGAAAATTCTAATTAAAGAATGCGGCAAAATCATAGATGAAAAACCTGAGTCAGAAATGAATGAAGTAAGTTCTTTGATCCCTAAAACTTTCGGCCAAGTGATGGATCTTAAGCAAGCTTACGCTGAAGTGCCTGACCTACAAGCTTGGTGCGATAACAATCCTAGAGCTTATAAGACTGCGCTAAAGTTGCGCAATTTAATTAAGAACAAGAGCGTCCACGCTTCAGGGATGATGCTTTCGTACCATCCAATAGATCAAAGCTGTCCTACCGAACTTACCAGCGACAAAGAACAGGTCTCTAGTTACGACATGAATTGGGTTTCTATCTTTAATGTTAAACTAGATCTTCTTGGCTTAAGAAGCGTATCGATTGTAGACCGTGTCTGTAAATTAATAAATATTAAAACCTCAGACATTGATTTTAATGATCCGATAATATATCAGCAGCTACAAGACTTTAAAACTCCTCACGGATGCTTCCAAATTGAAGCTGAAACAAATTTCAAAGTTTGCAAGAAGGTAAAGCCAAAAAACCTCGAAGAACTAAGCGCAGTCCTTGCTCTTGCTCGCCCCGGAGCTTTAGAGTTCGTTGATCAGTATGCCAACTTCACTAACAACAATCAATACGAAGGCATCCATGAATTTTTTGATTCCGTATTGAGCGGCAGCGGTGGCGTTGCATTGTATCAGGAGCAGTTGATGAAAATGTCCAATAAGATTGGATTTACTCTTGATGAAGCAGAAGTTCTTCGCCGAATTGTCGGTAAGAAGAAAGTCGAAGAAGCCAAAAAATGGCAAGAAAAGATCAAAGACAAGATCAAAGAGAATAATCTAGCCCCAGAGATCGGAGACATCCTTTGGCGCATTCTTGAAAACTCAGCAAATTACTCATTTAATAAATCGCACTCCATGAGCTATGCGGCTCTTGCCGCGTGTACTGTTTATCTTAAATTCAAGCACCCTAAAGAATTTTTCTTAGCTTTGCTAGAAATGACAAAGCATGAGCCGGCTCCTTTAGAAGAGATATCTAAGATTCAGAAAGAGCTTCGCCACTTTGGCATAACTCTGCTTGGGCCTCACATATTAAAATCTGATACTGATTTTTCTATCCAAGGAAATGATATTAGATTTGGATTATCTTCTATTAAGGGCATCTCAGAGAAAACTATGGAAAAGCTCAAACTCTTTAAGAGCGAGCAATCTAGTAAATTTGAAGTATTCCAAGCCGCTAAAGAAGTTGGGCTTTCTATCGGTGTTTTATCAGCACTGATTCAGGCTGGTGCCTTGGATGGGTTCTCTGTTTCCCGCAGCAGAGTCGTCCTAGAGGCTCAATTGTGGAACGTGTTAAGCGAAAAGGAAAAAGTCCTTGCTATGCAGTATGGCCCAGAGTGCGGTAACGACTTACTTAAAACAGTCAAAAAGCTATCTGAAACTAAAAACGAAAACAGCAAGCTTCTTATAAAAGAAACTCGTTTAGTCACAATAAAGAAAAAGTATGATCTTTATTTAAAAATATATCAACAAAACAATAAATCAGAAAGCTTTGCTAATTGGTACTATGAAAATAAATTGCTTGGGTATAGTTACAATAACACACTGATAGATATATTCCACCCTAAGATGCCTTCGCTTGTTTCAACCGCTCAGATATCTGAATTAGGCAATAACTCTATTGTTTATCTAGTTGGCAAGGTGGAAGAGGCCTCGGAATGGACTTCTAAAAACGAGAAAAAAACTAAAGTATTCAAAATGATCGTTTCTGATGAATTTGGATCTATACCTGTTCTTACTTTCAACGACAAAATAGAATTCAATAAATCCTCTAATGGCGACAAGCTGCCCGAAAAGGAAGACATCGTTATCGTTAAAGCCACGAAAAAACAAGATTGCTTGTTTGGGGATTCCATTGGAATTCAGACCTTGAAAATTTACACCAAGCTTTCAGAATTGAAAGAAAAAAATCTTGACAATCAAGAGTAAAGCGTCACAATAACCTGTATGCTTCAATTTTATAAACCGAACCCTAAGAACACTGGCTGCGGATGCTCCTTCAAATACTCCGCCAAGGACGACTGCGTTTTCGTCAACATGATCAAGCAGGCGAGTTGGGACGACCAAGCTAAGCGCGGATCATTCGCTGGCAACTCTCAAAACCCAAAGGCTTCATGCTCTATTAAGCTAAGCCTTACTGAAGCTTCAGATATCATCTCGGCAATTAGACGCAATGGTGAGATTTCAGCTTTTCACGACTCAGCTAAGCAAGTAACTAGAATCAAGTTCTCTCCTTACATGCGCGGCACAAAGGATGATCCAAGCAAGACAGCTCAAGTTGGCTATTCCTTTTCCGTGTCAAAGGAAAGCAAGGAAAACGCTCAAGACAAGACCTCTTTCTTGATTGGCTTTACATTCGGAGAGGGAACCCGCCTTGAGGCTTTCTTCTGCTTTGCTCTTGCGAAAAGTTTTGAAAAGGCTTCGCTAGATCAAGATAATAGATCAGCCGCCGCTCCTCAAGCAGTCCTTCCCAAGAAAGAAGAGGCTCCGAAGCAGGAGACGCCGGACGACGATCTATGGTAAAAAAGAAAAAAATCCTTTATCACAGCGATTTCGCTTTATCTAAAACTGGCTTTGGTAGAAATACCAAGGCCGTTCTTTCTTATTTATATAATACAGGAAAGTACGATATAGTTTCTCTCGCAGGCGGGCTTACTAAAAACCATCCAGAATTAGAAAGGACTCCTTGGAAAAGCTATGGAAGCTATCCCGTCTCTGGCGCGGAATTAAACGATTCAAATTCTAGCACAGACAAAAGCAGGCTTTATTCTTATGGAGCCTTTGAGTTGGACAGAATTGTGGAGTTAGAAAAGCCGGATGTCTATATTGGAGTGCAAGATTTTTGGGGAGTTGATTACGCAATCAATAAACCGTGGTTTAATAAGATAAATCACGCTCTTTGGATTACATTAGATTCGTTGCCATTGTTACCCACTGCCGTGGAAGCAGCTCCTAAAATTAAAAACTATTGGGTATGGTCTAGTTTTGCTGAAAAAGAAATGCATAAACTCGGGCACGCGCATGTTAAAACTATGCATGGGGCTATAGATGTTTCTGATTTTAGGCCTTTCTCAGAAGATGAAAAAGCAAGCCTAAGAAATAAAAACAAGATATCTTCTGATGATTTTATTATTGGATTTGTTTTTAGAAATCAACTCAGAAAATCTGTACCAAATTTACTTCAAGGCTTTAAGCTCTTTAAAGAAAAAAATCCTGAATGTAAACCAAAGCTTTTATTGCACACTCATTGGAAAGAAGGGTGGGGAATTGAAAAGCTAAGCAAAGAAACTGGAGTTGATATTAAAGATATATTAACTACATATATTTGTAAAAAATGCCGCGATTATCATGTAAGCTCATTTTCGGGTCACGAAACAGATTGCTCAAAATGCGGAAGTCAATCTTCTTGCGTCACAACCTCGACTAACCTTGGCACTACAGAAAAACAATTAAATGAAATTTATAATTTAATGGATGTTTATTGCCACCCATTCACAAGTGGTGGTCAAGAAATCCCGATCCAAGAAGCGAAGTTGGCTGGACTAATTACTTTAGTCACTAATTATAGTTGCGGGGAAGAAATGTGTTGCCCTGAGGCTAATTCTATCGCTTTAAATTGGAGCGAGTATAGAGAATTCGGAACCGAGTTCATTAAAGCGTCTACTTGCCCAATTTCAATATCAGATAATTTGACATCTGTTCTTAAGATGCCAGTTAATGAAAAAATTAAAATGGGGAAATTAGCTAGGAAATGGACTATAGATAATTTCTCTGTAGATAGTGTTGGCGGTAAAATAGAAAAATTTTTAGACTCTTGTGAATTAAAAGAGTATTCTTTAGATAAAGAACCAGGCAAATTGTGCAATCCAAATGCTTTTGTTTCAGAAATAGAAGATAGTGTGCTTTGGTTGAAGTCTTTATATTCTTTAATACTACTAAGAGACATAGCTGATGGCGATGATGGATTATTACATTGGGTTGATAAAATTAAAAATAATACTCCACGACGAACTATAGAGCAGTATTTCAGAGAGGTGGCGTACAAGGAAAACGAAAAAAATAAAAAATTTAAAATAGAAGATCTTTTTATTGACACAAAGCCAGAAGAAAGAATTTTTGTTTCTATCGATTCTTCTTTAGAGAACATTTTCTTGTCTACAAAAATCATCTCGGCAATAAAAGAAAAATATCCAGACAAAAAGATATTTGTTTCTTCCAACGAGCTTTGCCAATCTGTCTTTTCAGGAAACACTATGATTCATTCTGCTATAATTAAAACATCAGAGTTCGACGATCCGACTTTCCTTGGCGCTAATTTTTTTCAGAGTTATCGTTTAGACAACTTTTCTATAAACAATAGCCACTCTCTATTAATCAAATGAATCTTTTAAAATCTTTTTCTGTTACAACTGGGCTAGATCCTGGCAATTCATATCTATATGAGAGCCTGTATCCATTAGATTTTGATAAGTATATTGTTTTAGATACGCAGTCAACTAATCCAAATTTTCATTATATTTTCTGGTTTAGAGTTATAGAATTGATAGAGCCAATCTTGTCTAATCATGGCATAAAGATTGTTCATTTTGTCGAAGACAAGCGCTATCACTTTAATCACACTTACCTAGATAATTCTAATTCTCTTTCTCAAAGAGCTTATATTTTGAAGAAGGCTTTATTCTTTTGCGGATCTTCGAAATTGTATTCATTGATGGCTTCTGAATATTCAGTGAATCAATGCTTTATAAAGACCGACTATACTTTGGACAACGTTTTAGCAAAAGAAGATCAGATTATCCATTCCAATACTGAAAGAAAGAATTTCTTAAACCCTACAGGAGCAAGAATAAATAATGTCCGACCAGAGGAGATAGCGAAAAAAATCCTTAAGTCTGCTCTTAACGAAGACCACTGTTTCGATAATACCATATCTGTAGGAAAAGTTTTCTCCGCTCAGAATTTAGAAGTTATACCCGATTGCGCTTTTAAAATAAACAATAATCTAAAAAATGAAATTGTTATCCGAATGGATTATTTGTTTTCTGAAGAAAATTTAGATCTTCTTTTGTCTTACCATTCCTGTTCGGTTGTTACTAACAAAGCAATCAATAAAAATCTATTAATTAAAAGATTAAATAAAATTAAAAAAATATATCTTAAAGTTGAAAAAAATTCAGATCCATCATTTATTGATATTATTGAAGAGTTAAAAATAGATTATGAAATAATTACCACTTTAAGCAGCGCTGACTTAGAAAGCGAAAAGATGAAATTCTTTGATTATAAAAAAATCAATAGACTCAATGTCTTGAGTTTAGAATTTTTAGAAGGATTAGATAAATCAAAAATTTACTTTAAGACAAATAAAATAGTAATAAAAGGCGGGAAAACTTTTGCTAGCAAATGGCATTCCAAATCGGACATCAATAGCCCGGATGTTCGTAATTCAAGTTTCCAAATACCGCCTGTTATCGATCAGTCTTTTAAAGATGAGGCCGATTACTTTTATTTCTTGACTAAAGAGCAATTCGAAGCATAATGAATGAGATGAGTACACCTCCCAAGCTTCTCACTCGAAATGAATTCGGTCTTTTAGAAGACCCTCCCATTCCATACGTTTTCAACGAAGATGGATACGTTAATTGGCGCAAGATGATTCGACCTGAATTTCTAGTACCGAATAAGCAGCGCACCCAAGAAACAGATATCACAAAGCTAGAAGACAAGGATCTTTTAATTTTGCTAGGCGGAATTAAAGAGCTTGCACAAATCAGAGGCTTCACTTGCGTATCTTACGATGTGCCAGAGGCCGGCCCAAATTATGTTTTAGCTAGTTGTTATATAAATTGGATAGGTAACTACGAAACGGCTGATAAGGATATCTCTTTCCAATCCCTAGCAGATGCCTCGCCGGACAACACTCAAAGTTTCGCTCGCAATTATTTAGCAGCTATCGCTGAGAACAGGGCGTTCGTAAGATGCGTACGGAACTTCTTAAAGATTAACATTGTCGGCCAAGAAGAGGTCGGAGTCAAGGTCGTAGACGACCCGACTATAGACAATCCGATGTCTCCCGCTGCGGTGCTTCAGAACATTATGAAAGAGAAAGGCATTTCTTTCGATCAAATTCAAAAGCGATTAGTCAAAGACAAGTATGAAAAAGCTGAAGAAATAACTTCTATTAATGAACTTTCTAAGCCTAAGATTTTTGAGCTTATTGAAAGAATCAAAAAAGCTTAATTACCATTTGCCAGATGGGCAACTTTCATAGTCAGCTTTTACTTTAGCTGCTACAAAACATCCGCATACAGTGCATCGACCTAGATTTTTGTCTAGGTCTTTGCATTTACTGCAAACATCTAACCTCTCTTGGGCTTTATTTTTTTGAGCGATAATGGGTTTTCCATTTGAAATCGCCACCCCAGCTTTCACTGCCGATCCAGCCAAGCTTTTAGACATTTTCGCTGCTTCTTTAAATAAATTACTAAAATTATCTAAACTCATATCCTTATCGTTCCAGGAAACATATTTGCGTAAGTGAAGTCTATCGATTTAGAATACGCATCTCCGCAACTAGAATCAAAAAATACTGGTACTCCATTTACCTGACCATTAGGCAAAGATAAAGATTGAGCTGTTGCCGGCGAAGTTGTTTCAATAGTGCCTCCAGAATCAAAAAATTGAAAATAAACATTAGAGTTAACATTTTCAATTGGATACGTCGTTCCGACAGGAACAGGGTATGAATCCCCGACATACGTTACTCCACCCGCGTCTGTAGGCGCTATATTATTAACGCATGAAGTTGTTGATTCTGTTACTATGCCTAATAGTCTTCTTTTGAATGTTTTTAAATAACTTTCTTTAAAAGATCTCGACATTAAAGGATGAATAAATGGCTTGAATGATTGAGTGGTGGAAGAGTCTGTAGATAATTTATATGTTACATTTTGAGATAAACCCAAAGATCTCGCTACATCTGGGTAAAGGTTGGTTCTCGCAACGCTTCTAGAGCTACCAGCTGACAATAGAGAATTTATTGGAAAATAGTCACTAGACCGAGCCGTCCCCCCGGATTTTGTTCCTGATGCGCTAAAATTAATTAATTTAAATCTATCTGGCTCCGAATCTATTTCGTACCACTCAGTTACTGAATTTGTGCTGTCTACCGCCCAGATCATTGGCAATATGACTCTTACTTCGTTAAGGTTATTTATGCCCATTACCAATCTATTAAACATCTCAGCTCTTGGAGCCATGTTTGGCAGAGGCCCAAATCCATACTGCCCATCTGCTCGCACAGAAAGAGGCAATAGAGTCAACCAAGGAGGGGGCGCAAATTTACTTGCTATAGAAACAGCAGCGCTAGCATCTGGGACAACGGTCAAATTATTTAAAGAAAACAACTCTGGAACCCCTCCAGTCGCGCTCTTTTGCTCTGCTTCTGGATTCAACGATGTAGCGGTAATTGAGCTAGAATCTTTAGAGCTATTTATAGTACTCGGGACGCTTGATTCTTCTATTTCGCTTACGCCAGCATCTGTATCTTCAGTATAGATCTCACTTTCCTGCATTGGATTTGTATACTTATCTGCGTATAGCTTGGAAATAATATTCCAAATTTCGTCTAATACTCCAATAGACGAGACGTCTTTTTCTGCTACCGAGTAAGTAACATCGTATGGCTTGACTGAATTTTCTGCTTCGGGAGTCTCTTGTGGTAAATAGTTGTTTAAATATTCATCTAATTTTGTTTTCTGCTCTACAGAGAACGAGTTTCCTCCATTCTGGTCGAGCCTCTGCTTGTCTGCGTATGCGCTTGCTAGACGTACTCCACCTTTCAGAGAAGCTTTCAGATTATCCTTGTCGAAAGAGCTATTTTGAATAACTAGGACTTGTCTATTAATATTTAAATCACTTGCGACTATTTGATAAGATTTTTTTACATATGGAATTAAATCTGTGAAAGACTGATCTCTTTTGCTTTGAGCTGTTTTAAATAAAGAATACCCATGCCCCGGATCAGTTATTTGTAATCCAACTATTTTTCCATATTCATTTATCGTAGCTATTCCTTCAGCTCTTTTCCCGCCAGCAGATTCTGGAGTAAAATTCGGAGGAGGTATTTCCAGAGTAGGGGCTATTAAAAATACATCATTAGGCACTGATGGCAAAAGCACCGAATTTACTGTTCCCTCCAAGATTGGGTCTTCATAAAATACGTCGTAATCGCACGATAGCTTGTATAAAATTTTAAAATTAAACTCAACTAAAGCCCCCTTATCTTCTTGTCTTTTTAATTTGCTAAGTTGATCGTATTTATAGAAGCCGCTTTCTGGTAATTTTATTCCTCTTAAAACTTCACTATTTAAATCAAGGTTTATTTTTTTGTCAATATCAGTTCTAATGTCAGTATCATTTGGAATATACTTATCATATGCTATATATCTCCATTCTGGGGGCATTAACATTTTACTGAAACTATAACTTCTTGTTACGCCTTGTGAATAACAATCAACATCGTGCTTAACTACAAGCAATCTTAAATTACTGCCAAAGTTGTCTTCTTCACTTATTCTATCGAATATACCCCTAACCGACTCTATTACATCTACATTTCTTTCTATAGATAAAACGAATTTTTGATATTTTGAAAAGAATCCAAATTTTTTATTTTCTACCGCAGATATTGCTACTGGATCCTTTGTTATAGTAATTGGCTTAGTCAAATCGATATAAGAGTTAGAGCTCTTGTATTGTAATTTTATTTTAAAATCGGTGGTGGTTATTGACACTTCGTTCTGAAAAAAAGAATAATTAAAAAAGTTATCATTAATTTTCCAATATAATACAACAGAGCTATTTAATAAATTATCCTTATTAATTATTATGCATGGGTATATTTCAGATACGGAAGCTGGATAAAAATATCCTTTTGTGTTTTTTTCTTGCCCTGAGTAATTGTATTCATAATAGAACAAAGATCTTCCGTCTTCGCCTACAGATTGATAGTTTTTTAGAGCTAGTCCTTTATATTTGTTAGTATCTAAAAAAATATGCTCATAAGAATCTTCTACAGCAACTTCTTCATTTACGTATGACGAATTATTCGCTATCGTATATACTTCTGAAAATCTAGTAGTTATTTCGTATCTTAATGAAGCAGGATTATTAATATCTTTTATATTTGTAGATATAGAAGAGTCTGTCGGTCTTTGAGGAGATGTGTTGTCTATATTCTCGAAAGAAAGAGTTTTTTTATCTGTTAGCTGCGAATCACTATTTGCAAAGATTATCTTAATATAAAAATCAAAATTTCCTCCTAAATTTGATCTAATTATTGATTGATTTTTAAAATTAAAAACATATCCAGACTCGCTGCCGTTTTCGTCTTTGGATACTATGTATTTATCAACGCTAAGACTTATTGATTTGAATTGCTCAGCATTTCTATTTTTATAAATTAACTCTAGACCAGACAATTTTGAAATATCGAAAGCATCGGCAATTGATAACGATAGCTGTATATTTACCAAATCTGATGTTTTTGGCTCTCTAGCTATTACAAAATCAGAAACAACTTCATCTGGTAAATTTATCGCAGACGTATCTGCTGGCCCAATTATTAATGGCAAAGTAGTAGAAGTCCCAATAGAATTGGTAGCAGTCAAAACAAACTCGGTAGAGTAAGCTCGATCTTTGGAGAATGTCATTGAAGACAAATCTTTTACATCAAAAGTTTTCTTATCTCCAACTTGAGAAGAGATAGATCCATTTTCAGAAATCGAAACCCACCTTTCAGACAGCGTAGCGGTTAACGCGTTAGACACAACTATTACAATATCAAATTTATTTAAATTATTATTGTAAGATCTATATTGTAAGCTAACTGTTGGCGGCAAAGATGTGCCTGGAATTTCATTTGGCCCAGCTATTGCGTAGATTTTCTTTGCTGTTGTTTTTATTCCCATTAGACAATCTCCGGATCTATTATCGGTATATACTGAGCTTGGAATACCGCGTTAGTATCATTAAATTTACTGCCATTATTTATTTTAAATTTAAAAGTATATTTATCCACTCTTTCTGAGATTACACCTTCTAAATCATTATTCTCATCTCCTCTAGATTCTAAAATAAAAATTTCTGGCTGATAGCCCCCAGCTATGTAGCTAGAATAGTTAGAGCTAGGATTTAATACTATATTACCATCAATATCTTTGATCTGAAGAAAAGCCCAAAAATATTCTCCCTTAACTATTTCAGTTATTTCATTAGTCAATGCGTCGTCAGAATATAATATTACTTCAGCAGCGCTTATTAGCAATGGCAACAAGTAATCAGGGCTAGATACTTTAGTGTCTTCTATTTTTATGGGATTAGATGCTGAGTATAAATTTCTTACCGTAGCTGAAACTCTTAATGAAGTTGCAGGCTTTGGTATAGTTAAATCATTTATTTGTACAGATCTTTGCCTTGTTGCTCCTGATAAAAAATAAGATTCTATATCTCTGAATCTTTCCTTTATTAAAATACTATATAAAGAATTATCATCTTGATCTATCACACGATATTCTATTTCATCGGCGTAAGTATATTGTAGAGTAAAGCTTATTGAAGCTTTCGGGTAAGAAACCTGGACTCTAGACAAAGAAAAAGCATTGCATACCGGAGGGTTTGCTTGAGATGTATTTAAAAAAGTAAATGGAAAATTAAAAGCAACCTCTCCATTTGCTAAAAAAGATAATATTATTTGATTTTTATTATCCAAAGATTCAAATAGATCTTTTTTTGATATTGTAAAAGACGCTGTCCCGGAAGCTAAAACCATCGCATGCAAAGTCGGATCATTACCAAACTTTAAGAACATTGATGAATATTTAGTCCCCGCAAGACTGTATGTTAAAATGAACGAGTAAGATCCGGTATCAGTTATGTAATCTGAATATACAAAATAATTATCTATTTGATCTTGCGATAAATCAGTAAAAGATAAAGAAGAATACGACGCGCCGCTTTGATTATAAATTGTTTTTGTAGAGCCGCCTATTTTGACTGCTAAAGTAAAAGATGGTATAGTTATACTCCTTATCAAATCTAATGACATTTCTCTAGAAGAATATAAAGGCCTTGTCAATCCATTAAAATCATAATAATAATTAAAAGCTTTGCAATGAAAATATCCAAATTTGCCGCTTGAACTTATTGTAGTTATTTGATTCGTGCCGTCTGCGGTGTCTGTAATATTGATAGACGAATTGGGCTCTTCATTAAATCCATATGTCAAGCGCGTGGCATAATTAGTTTTTATTGTTATTTGATTAGCTTCCACATCTTCATCTATCGAAACTATTTGCGGTAATAAAATGTTTACTGGCACATCAATAGAATAATCAGTAGCGTCACCATCTGTTTCAGCTATTTTATAAATTTTGAATTTGAGAGTTATTGCTACTATTTTTCCAGAATCTGATAAAACTTGACCATCAGACTGCTCTTTGACACTAAAAAATTTTGATAAGTCTAATGTCTCATTGATATAAATGATAGTAGCTGATGCTACGCTTCCGTAATCTTTAAAGATGTAATAAGAAGTCCCTTGCTGATATTTTATATATCTAAAATTATAACCCCACACGTCTGCTTTGACTGTTGTTACAGATGAAAAATCTTTATATAAAGTCAATAAACCTAAAGCTTTTAAAGAAAAAACAGCTATTACAGTTTTAGCAGTTCCTCCAATAGGACAAATTTGCTGATCATCAAAAAGCTTTATTACTCCGCCTACGTTTACAGAAACTTGTCCAGGATTACTTGTGCAAGAGATTGTATTGTTAGCGCCTACCGTAGTGGATGATTCACATACATTAGCATACGGATAAGTAATTTCAGAAGAAACATTGTCTAAAGTTGTGTCGTTTTTAGATTCTAGCTGTAGTTTTACTGACCCACGGAATGTCGATTTTGCAAGCCAAGAGTTAGAAGATACTGAAAGAATATATGGAAAAAAAATATCAGATACCGCAACCGAGCATTCGGTAAGCGAAGCGTCTAAATAATATCTTTGAGTGGCTGGATCATAATAAAATTGATTAGAAAAGTCTTCTAAATAATCTGAATTTTTGTTTTCAATTATTATTAAGCTAACATAGGAAAACATATTTAACTGGTCAATAGGAGAAATTTTAAAGTTAACAACGATGCAATCACTATAGTTAATATACATATTGTTGGTTGGCACCTTACTTATCTCATCATCAGCCATATTTATAGACACCATCGTGGCAGAAGACCCGTCTCCAGAAGGAAGCATTTTATGATATGCTTTATTTACTACTATCCCAACGCTCGTATTAGCTTCTACAGTAAAACCTGAGGCATCGTCCCCGAAAATGTCCTCTCTGTATAAAAAATTATTTCTTAACTGCGCGTTTCCCATTATATCCATAGTGTCTAAACATTTCGAGTTTACATCTTTATATTGACTATAAAGATATAAGTTACTTATATCGAAAGTGTTTCCATCACCGTCCAATTGCATTGAACCTCCAACGCGCCCATTGCTTCCAGTTCTGCCGCCTCTTGTTAGATACAAACTGTCGACATAAGACTTAGCGATATCTATTAGAGACGTAGAGAAGTCACTGCTCAAATAGTCAGTAAATACAAATTGATTTAGCGAGAACAAAGGATTTGGGACTGCGTCTTCAAAAAAATCTGCTCTTAAATAAAAAGATGACATATTATTTTCTATTTATAATTTTAATTACTGACGATTTAGAAAAGTCTTCAAAAGATATATCTGGCATATCCTTTATTTTACTTATAGTTATATTGACGTTAAGATCAGACTTCTCTACTATAGACGACGTTATTTGATTGTCTTTTGCGTCTCCTACAGAAAATAAACTATCAACAAGAAATCCGCCTACTTGGATCTCTTTTTCTGGGAATAATGTATCTCTATCATTAGCAGCGCGCTCTTGACCTAAACTTCTTTTGATTTCTTTTATTTGAGCTGGACTTAAATCAGAATCTAAGCCTATAACTAGTTGTTGACTGTCTGGCATTTGCTTTACAGTTTGCAACGCAGAGTAGTAAGAATAGGCAAATTCAAATAAAATTGTTTTTAGACCTGTTTTCTTTATTTCGCATTTTGTGAATGTGATTGTTTTATTCGTATCAGTGGCTATCGTTAATGTTTGCGCGTTGTCTGCTTTGTCTATGACCCACCAATCGTCTGAATAATTTGAATTAAGCCAAAAAGCCGATTGCCCTTTCGGAATCCAAGATATAATGCTTTGACTTAGCGTTCTGTACTGTTCCAGTATCGCGGCTTTAAAAAGATCAAGCCCACTAGCGCTTACGTTTTCTTCTTCTGTTATAGATGGGTCTACTCCCCCCTCTTCTCCTTTGTCGGTCGGCTTAAGTATAGGAAATGACTTGTCTATATCTTCGACTACCTTATATACAGTCACAAAGTTTGGATATTTTATTTCATAAACGCTAACGTCTCCTCCCGTGAAAGTGTCACCATCCTTAGCAAAAATCTCACCATTATATTTCACAAAAGGAGTCTCTTCTACATTAGTGAAAGCTGTATCGGTTGAAATATTTACATTATCAAAAAACCCTTTGTTTATGCTCACTTGATACTTCACGCCCTTTTGTATTCCTGGCAAAGTATATGTAGAAATCGAAGGATCAAAAAACAAAAATCTATAAATCGTTTCATGCCCTATGCCCACTTCGTAACCGACGACGTCAGAGGCGGAATCAGTAGGAATATCTTTACCATTATAGTAGTTTCTCAAGGCTAAATTTATTTTGCTTGATGATCCATCTTTAGACAATAACTTAATATAAGATTTTTGCTCTATTTCATTGTCGTCTACTATAGGAATAAGATCTTCGTTTCTGATTATGCCAAGACCTAATGCGATTTCTCTTTGAGTTGATATTACTGTGTTTGGATTAAACACGCAATAAAATTCATCTCTAGATTTGGCTTTTTTAAGATATTTGAATTCTACTTCGCCAGTCTGCCCCCGCTGGATAACAAGGACAGAATTTCTATAAACCTTTCTTCTTCTATTCTCTTGGCCCAAAACAGTTACAAAAACGTCTCTAGGACAATTATTAATTAAGAAAATCTGCTGCCCATACGTTGCTGGAGGTGTTACGCTTAGATCATTATTATTATCGTTTAATAAATAGTGCCCAGCAGAGCTAATACTATAGACGGGCTTAATAATACTCTTCACGTTTTGAGATTTAGATAAATCCATATCCGCCAAAGTGGGCATAGATATAATTTTAAAATTATCAAACACACCACTATCAAAGAATTGTTCAGCGCTCCAATATGAATAAGAAATAGCCTCCTCATCTTTTACAACGCTAGTAATTAATATATTTTCTTCTTGGTTCTCTTTTTCTAAGTCACCTTTAAAATTTACATAATCAAGCAAACTGTTAATGTATATTTTTAAGTCTGTTTTAATTATGTAGTTTATATTTGGCGAGTTTTTAGAAACATAATACTTTCCCTTTTCATATGTGCCTAAGAAATTAAGCGCAGAATTAGTTATTTCTGCAAAAACTTTTGGAGGCACATCAAGAGATTTCTGAGTTTCAGAATCAAAAAATATGTTTAAAAAGTACGGTGTGTTATTGTAAATGTAGAATTTTTCACTTCCAAGCTTCGTAGCGTTTAATAGCTTGACGTAGTAATTATCAAAATAACCACCAGATTCATTCACTTGAGAAGATCCATAGACAAATAATTTACTAGAAGACGAATACTGCAAAAGATCCTGCAAGTCTAAAACCCCGTAGTCTCTATCTTTTATTTCTATTTCTGTGGCTGTTCCATTAGAATGGTATTCGAATAATCTAGTTTCTGTAGTTGTTCCTACTATATATATTATTTTTATTTTAGATCCAGGTTTTAGTTTCGGAAACGCCTTATTCACTTCATCAGCAAGAATTTCTGGAGCTCTATTTGTCTCATATTTTAAAGTACTTACAGAAAAAATTGAAGACCCATTCAAATCTAAACTAGTTCCAGTAAATAAATTGCTTGTTGTTGCGTCTCTGGTTACTCTAGTTAAAGCTCCATTCGATAATAGAGAATTAGTCGAGCCAATATAAATCCTATACTTGCATGGATTAAAAACATAAAAATCTCTGAAAGACTTATCCTCAAAACTGTCTAGGTCTACATTAAATCTATTAAAATTAGGAAGATACAAAAACTCCTTGCCGCCAGTTATTTCTGTAGTTGATGTGTTAGATATTCCTTTTAGATTTTTAGCCGTTGGGAAAACTTTTTTGACAACCGGTAAATTAGATACGCCTTGCACCCAATTTTCTCCACTAACACTATATAAAGCTAAAGAATTAATATCTAGCAAATTCGTTGTAGCAGACAAATAATAATTATAAATAGAATTTGGATCATAAGAGTCTGATTTTGTTAAATTTACAAACACGATTTTTTTGCCAACCATCAATGTAGATATTTTTACTAGATCTCCATCATTATTTTTTATTTGAGATTTTAAATTTGGAAGATAAAATTTAGACGCATAATTTACTATCGGTATAAATATTACATCTGGTAAAGCAGCTATTTCATTTTGAGTAGTAAAAAATTTAGTTAAATCATTATGGTTTTTGTCAATTATATTTAAATCATAAACATTTTCATTTAATATTTCACTAGTGCCTGGAGCCATATAAAACTGCTCTCTATTTATAATCCAATCTCCATATTTGACAAATAAATAAAAATCATTAACTATATATTTTTTACCAGCTAAAGTATTTAAATTCACAGGCTTTCTTCCGTAGCAATATATTGTAGGAGAACTAGAAGCCGGGACAGACGAATACGCGTCAAATATGGCATAATCGGTAGGCGTGCTATTATTAGTTACCAAAATAGAAGCTTCCTCTCCAGTTTCTCCAATCAAAGCTTTATCTATAGAATTTATAACAAATTCGCTACTTTTAAAACTCCAAAAAGAAGCTAAAGGATGCTGGAATTCTAAATCAAGATATTGATTGGCTGAACAAATAGATGTCGGAGGGTTTATAACCGAAAGATCATCAAAATCTACAGTATCAGTGGTTACAGTATATGGGGCTCCAGTATAAATAAATAGTTTTTGATCATTTGGTAGCAGAGAATAAACATTCTGCCCGCTTAACATCTTAACTTCATATGGTCTTCCTGAATCATTTTTAATTACAAAATCAGTAGTGGCAGTAGAGTCTGGCAAGATTATTGATTCTATATCTACTTCATTTGCTTTTATAATGTAATAAAATCTTGTTCCACCATTTACTCCAGTATTCGTTCTTGATGAGTTGTCTAAAGCGATAAAAAATTCTTTTTTATTGTAAACCGGAAAAATAAAATTACCTAAAGAGTTCTTGACTAGCCTGTTCTTTACTAAAGTTATTGTCAAAGAATCGACCGAAACTGTCGCTATATTATAAGAAAAATTTATTAATATTTGATCTGTAGCTAACGCATTCGGGAACGATCTAACTGTTGAACCAGCCTCGCTTTCTTTGCTATATATTTTAGCATCGGGTTCGTCTGTCTTTTTTACCTGTAGTCTTCCATTGACATAATCGTCTGGAGAATAATCAAAATCTATCGAGTCTCTTTCTCTAATTCTAAATAAATTGTTTCCGTCTACTGAGTCGAAAGATTGCACGACCAACGATTGGCTCGATGTCGGTAAGAATATTTTTCCTTTAAATTCAGTTTTTCTACTATAGAAATCTTTAATTGTAAAAGTATCTATATTTTTATTTCTAATATAAAAACATTTGAAAGAATCTTCAGCCGTTGCGAAATCCTGAGTATCCATCGAAGATCCTCTAAAGTTTTTTTCTAAGAAACTCGTCCTCTCTACTGTTGGCAAAGAGTCTGTGTTTTCATCTCTGAATACCCTCAAAGATATCGAATTAGAAGCCAAATCTCCTATTTCATTTATTTCTGATGTGCTTGAATCATTTTCAGTAGATATTATAGATCCCTTGTCTTTTATTTTTTGTTTATCTATTTTATTTGGAATAAATCTGTTCCTACAAATTAGGAATAGATCTTTAGAAGCTAGATCAGCAGCAGGCGGTAAAGAGATGCTAGTGCAGCAGAAATTTAAATCTAATATATTAATTGTTGATGGTATTAGAGTCGAGTCTACATTAAAATAAAAGTGACTTAAAGTATCGTTCAAGATCTCTAGCCTTACGTTATTTGTTGATCCCGATGTCTGAAGCGTTCCTCTCGCGATTTGATTTTGCGCCAGGGGATAAACAACATTCTCGCGCGTATGTCTATAAAAATAAACAGATGCACTATTTTTATTAACAAAATAAATGAAAGATTCTTTTTTTAGCCCAGAATCTAAAGATGCTAAATCAATGTACTGTATTAAATCTCCCTTTAGTAGAACCAATTGTTCTCTAGAATTTGATATTTGAAAAGTTGGCGACCCAGATGGATAAATTATTGAATAAGTAATTAGAGACCTATTTGTTCTATTTACAGTCAATTTAAAATCTTGATTTTGCTTAGATATTAATTGAGTAGAGCCCCCATTAGTTATTTTAATATTTAATGATCTATTTATAGATTCATCTTTGAGGAAAAAGTATTCTTTAGTGGTCCCTAATATTGTAGAGAATTGGGAAAGGATTATCTCGTAGTCATCTTTTAATAATTTAATGCTGTCTTGATTGTTCTCATTTCCTCTTAAGTACACCTTAAGGTCATCAAAATAATCTTTTTGATCTTTAGATGCAGTCGCTGTCGCTCCGATCCAATCAACATAATTAAAAGAATCGGCTTTTAAAGTAAGGCCGTTCATTACGAGATCCTCTTTCGAAAAATTATATATAGGTAAATCTGTAAAATTATCAGCAGTGGAAAATGTTCCAGTAGTATGATTAAGATTTACAAATCCATCTTTTGGATAATAAATTTGCGAATCTTGAGCGATTATATTAGAGTAAGTTTTATTTGAAGTAATTGTTTTATTCGTGCCATCATCATTGAATGTAAGCTGTTCGCTTTCGTTAGCGGCTATAGATTCTACAGGGCCTGAAGATCCAAATGTGATATTTATAGAAGAATTTGAATCATTTACTATAGTTAAAGTTTTACTTGTAATATTCGTGCTATTCAGAATAGTTAGATGAGAGGACAAGTATACGCAATCCTTATCTTCAGCGTCAATCAAGTCGAAAGAATAACTCGGCAAAGATGCCGCCGCAGCAGAAGTCACCGTGCCGTTAGACGATATCTTAGCGTAGTGATTAGAAGATATAGAAGAAGACCCAACCGAACAATTAGCATTCCCAGTATTCAAAACGTAACTTTCAAAAGAAGATGGGATATTAACAAGAGTAGCGTCTTTTTTGTCTGTTACAAAATAGTAATTATTGTAATTTTGATTAATTTCAAAATTAGATGTTTTAGATTCTGGATTGTTGAAATTTAATAATTGGCTATATATTGGAGGAGACACGCTAATTGGAGTATAGGAGGCCGCTTGCGAAAATTTTGTTATTTTATTTTCAGAAAAATCAGAGTTTCCTATTTCGAACCCATACTCATTTGTAAGAGTTTCTTGTGTTTTTGTGACTGATGGCTTTATGCCAGACACTACTATATCATAATAGTTTAGCCCATTAGCAGGAAAATTATAAACACCAAGATCTACGTTTTTTTGCTTTACATCTGGTATCGCATAAGAAAAACTATTCACCCCTGAAGGCTCAGACTTCAAAAATATAAGATTGCTGTCTCTATCTTTTTGATAAATGTTATAATAACCACACCCAGCCACCTCATTCCAATCTATTTTGATTGGTAAAAAGTTTGTTTTCTTTATTACATTAGCAGAATCAGAATAAACTATTAATTTTTCTCTCTTTAAAATTCTGAATTCATAATTTTTATCATCTAAGAAAAGAGGCAAATTAGTTTTAAACGCCACCATAGCCAACGAGTTTGGATTCTCTAAATCTTCTGGGGTAAAATAATAAGGAGAGATAACAGAATATTGACTAGAAATAACGTCTTTAGAAAAAGCTCCTTCTTTTGACATTATTGCCCAGTCTGTTATCGAGTTCTTCTTTTTAAACTGCAAGTCATATTCCCAGCCAGCGTTGAAGCTAGTGGAATATGGGGTAGACGCATCGCCTATCAGAATCAAATCTTTTGTATAAAAATTATATTTAATTTTTGTAATTGGAAGTCTTCGAGTATTCTCAAACAAGGCCGAGCCAGCAATTGCAGATGCAGGAGTATTTTGTTTTGTTATAGATCCATTGTCGGCCACTTCTAAAACATAATTAGATTCATAAACAGCTGCTGTTTGTTGGTTTTCTTCTTTTATGTAAATGTTATTTTCAAACAAACCATCGCTTAACGCTTTTATTGATTCTCCTAATACTGGTTTGCCTTCGTAATTTTTAGAAGTGAACGGTCCATTAGGGAAAAAGAATAATGTTGATAACGCGTCTTGAGTTTCCTCGGAGTCATCTTCGAAAAATCTTGGCTCAGAAAGATCTGAGGTTTTTCTATTTCCATAGATATTATTGTTTATTGGATTTTGGTTGAATATAGTCCACTGATGACTTTCTGAATTAACTGTTAATTTATAATCATATTTTTGTATGTTGACCCTTACTTTTGATTCAGGTATTAAATTTGCATTAGAGTCCACTACGGAAGAATTGATTGCCGATAGTGTTTTTTTAGCATTATTTTCATTTACTTCATAATTAAATACCGCATCAGTTAAGTCTTGTTTTATAAATTTTAAAACTACTAAATTTGAATAACCGGCAGACACACCAGCAGCTACAGCTTGCCCACTTTGCACGTTGCTTCTTAGGAAAGATAAATCAGCAGAAGTGCTATTATATCCATACAAATGATAAGAGTAATTTTTAGTATTTTGATTAGTTATGTTAATATTAGGAGGCGGACTTGACGCTGCGCTCCAAGCTCTGAAGCCTGGAGTGTCTGCGTAACTAAAAGTATTTCCAGTCACATACTCTGCTCTGAATAATGTGTTAGGTGCTGAATCATTATCAATGAATGAAATCGTTCCAACAGCCTCTCCCGTAGAATAAGATAAACCAGCACTTGAATTTTCTAAGAATTTTCTGAAAGAAATTTGTTCGCTATAGTCTTGCGCTGGGTAAAAATATGACTGCTTATCTTTTGCAAAACTATCCGCATCATTTGGCTCGTAAGTATGGACGCAATAAAGTTTTTCTATTTCTTCACTAGCCAAGTCTGCTCCTGACGGAATGTAGACGCCGCTTAATATAGCTTGATTTATTTTAGAAGATTCGTTTTTTCTATAAGACTTGGTATATATTTCTCTTTCAACAAAAATTCTCGCGCCACTAGCGCCATTAGAATAAAAAGAATTGCTTACATTATTATTCGATGCCACGCCTATTTCATTATTTACTCCTGAGATAGCTTGAGAGAACAAGGTAGGGTAATCTGATTCAGAAAAATTAGAATACACATTAAAAGACGCGACGTAGTTTTTTGTGTAAAAATAATTAATAGCTTTTAACCAAGACTCTTGATTTGTGTAATTATCTTTTGAAATTATTCCATTATTTGGTATTTCTGTGATAAGTCCATTTTGTATTTTTACACCATCTGCTGTTGATTTTTGATTGCTATAAATAGCAGAGTCTCCTTTGCAAAATCCGGTTGCGTCTACATAAAGACCATCGCAAGTAGTGTTAACTACAGATCTGAAATATTTCTCTGATCCTTCAGGGCTCTCTTTGTCATTTCTAATGAAATAACCTAAAACCCCAAACTCATCTCCGCAAGCGGAGAAAGTTTTTACTAAACCATAATTACTCAATGGCGTTAGAACGTATTCTTCTCCTGAATTTATATAATTAGAATAAAAATCTTTTGTTACCGTTTTCTTGGGCAGGAAGAAATTCGGCAGGGCAGTCTTGTAATGCAAAATTTCGTTATTCTCTTGGGTCAATAATTTGCTATCTTCATCGTCTATTTCTGATCTAGCTTCCCATGCCGCTGATGGCTCCTCTTCCCCTTCTTCTTTCGGATCCTCCCATTGTCCATTTAGAGCCCTCAGTAAAGCATCGTTATTATCGTTAATCACTTTCGCTATTTTTTCGACATCTTCGCCTCCAGCGTCTGGGATTTTAATCTCTTGCGTGTATTTTTCTGATTCTTTAATCTGTTCTACATCAATTAAATCTTGTAAATTATCATAACCAAATGGCAATCCATCTTCATTCACTCTTGGAAAAACATTCGTGACCTGAGCAGTCAAAGGAATACTTACCGCACCATCTCCTGTATTATAACTAGTCATTACATACCCTGAGACACTCGGCTTCTCTTTAGTGTAAAACCTTTCCAATGAAACATCTACTTTATATATATCGTTGAAGTCCCCAGTAGATTGTAATGTAAATTTAAATAAATTATCATCTTTGCTTATCTTAAAGCCTGTTAAAGTAAGATCATCAATAGCTCTTTGGTCTATTTTATCATTTTCGTAAATGTCTTTAAATCCACTTTTAGTGAATGACAATTCCGCTATATTTTCAAAAGAATAAACTATTTGCCCATCTACGACTCCTGAAACCTCGTCTTTATACTTAGAGTAATCTATTATAGCTTTTCCATCTGCTGTTAATTCCGCAAAATCATAAATCCCCAAAGGCTCGCTTGCTCTAGATACTCTATATTTTAGAGACGTTTGATTTTCCAGCTGGAATGGGATTTCAAAAATAGAATAATCTTCTACTATTGAATTAGCGCTGTCATCATATAAAAATTTATATCTTAGAGTTACTTCGTTCTTGTAGCCAGTAGATCCCACATCAGAATATGTGTAAATTTCATCAGTATTTGCATAATTTACAGATATATTAGTTTTAACCCAATCTTCTCCAGATACAGTTAATATATTATTATTAGTGGCATTTGATTTAGTTAGCCCAGTGATTTCATATCTCCGATACAGATTTCCAGAATAATCCATATCTGGCATGATTATATTCGGGCTATAGCCAGAGACAAATCTGTCAGTTATCTCGAACTCTTTTATATAATCATAACCATCTAAACCCAATAAACCTTCTGTTAAGAAAAATCTAGCTTTGGCAGCCTTTCCATCAAAATTAAATGTTGAAAATTTCTTACCTGTTACCGGAGCCTTATAAGAAACAATGTCTTCTAATAATGGCGTTGGTATAGAATAACCATTTTCACTATGATTAGGATTTTGAAAAATAGAAACCCATAGCCCATAAGTATATTTAGAAAAATCTGGAGTTACTACAGAAGGCCCGATATTGGCTAAAACTGTAGTAATAAAATTTTTGTTTTCAATTTCTGTACTCATATTATTGTCTTCCTACCATATTAGGACTTATGGGGACAGACTGATCGCTTCCATTATCATAAGAATTTCTCATCAGGTCTTCAAACAAATAGTCTCCTATGGCCGAATCATAGCCTCCAGGAGTACTAATACCATCAAGTCCCGATTGTATTATAGATTGCACTTGTCCTGGGTGCATTTCTGATCCTCTATTTATAAAACCATTACACATAGCTCGTAAATAATATTCCATTTGAATATAGTGATCAGAATACATCACAGTGTTTTTGGATACTTTAGGTATAAGTTTTACAAAATAAAATCTAGGATAACAGCACCCGAATGGCTTTTGATTTTGCCAAAAACCTCCATTATCCATAGAAACATCTCCAGCAATTCCTCTAGGGCATTGTATTCCAGCCATAGTATGGCAAAGGTAATTTATTAAAGCATTCTCATCGGTTCTATAAAGCTCTACATTAGATTGTGAGTATTTTATAAAATCTTGTAATTTATTGCTTAGCCTTCCCTGCGGAACATCAGAAGCGCTTCCCAGCGCGATTGATGGATCTACATTTTTCCCTGTATTTTGCAAACGGCTATCTATTATTACTTTAATAACATCTGAGGTAGGATCATAAGGATTTAATCTAACTATTGATTTAATCTTATAAGGTGGTTTATAAATTGGGCAACTAGCCGCAAAATTACTTGGATAATCTAAATTACCTCTCCAATCTCCATATTGAGGTTTAGTATTTGCTCCTTCTATGTAATTATAAGCGGACGGCGCTTCAACTATAAGCGGCAAATCGTTTGGGTTGGTAGAAACATTTGCCAAAGCTCGCTTAACATTTTTAGACGTTCCACTCATTGGCTCAAGAGATCCGCTTGCGGTTAAGCATCGAGCGTTTAAAGCCCCCATAATGTCTCCGTACATCGAAGGCTTCCAATAAGAGCTATTTGACCAATGATATAAATTATAAGTCATGAACATTGCCCATTCGTTACTTATGTTCCCAGAAGGCTTTTGTTTTATTCCATCGATTAATATTTCTCCCTTGTCTACTCCTTGAATTAAATTTGATGCAGTTATGCCATCTAAATCATAAACTCCAATCGTTCCTGAACTATAAGCAGACACAAAATAATAATCTCCGCCTTGGAACGTCGATGCGTGTTTTAGTATTTTTATTTTATTATTAAAAACATAAGACAAGGTAGAAGACCCTCTGGCCTTAGGGTCTAGTTCTATAACTATATACCATTTATTTTTTATAATAGGAACAAAAGTTTCTGCTTTAGAGCCTCTTATTGATCTATTCCCCACTTCAGTTATGGACGGCCCCATATGCCTGAATATGTCTACTCCAGTATTTTTCATGCCCATTGCATATCTATTAAAATAAAGCACAGAATCCCCATTAGAGTCTATTTCATAATCAAGAAGAGCTGTTCTGTCTGCCATTCTTACGTTACTTGAAATAGATTTTCTAGCAGATTCGTATACCGGATTTGCGCTTACGTAAGCATCATTTTGGTATAGAGTTTTTTTTCTAAAATTATATACAACCGCATATCTACTATAATTTGTGAAGACTGTTTTAGATGTGTCTACGTTAAAATGCCCAACTGGGTCCATTTGCCCAGCGTCTGATCCAGCTCCTTCTGTTGTCGCCACTCTCATCATTACATAAGCGTCAGCCGCGCTTGGTTTCATTTCCAAAACATGAGCGAATTGAATAAATATAGAAAAAGAATTTTGAGTTGTAGTTATCCTTTTCCCAAGCTGAAGCCTTCCAAAATTATTGTAAGCAGGGTTTTGAATTCCTTCAGATCCCCTCACTTTGAAAGAAACGTTTCCTTTCACTGGATAAACAAAGTAATGTATTTTATTAAATTGATAAATTCTATATTGTTCGCCCAAGTTGACAGAAACATTGTTCACATTTCCAGTTCTATTACTTATTAAATATTTATCATTTCCATTGATGGGAATTGATTCGTATATTTGTCCATTGACATAAACATCTATAAATAATCCAGAAAGCAAAATCCCATCTGAATCAGTGTAATTAGATGCTATATCTGATGTTTGAATAAATATAGCTGACAAGCAAAACCGGTTATTCGACCCAGTCGGGTTAGTATTAAACGATCTTAACTCTTTGCCATCGTCTTGTCCTTTGAATAAGAACGCATCGCTTTCATTCGTTTGTACAGAATATAGCCCTGATCGAGTATCTAAATAAGCATTATCATATTTTGCGGTCCAAATAAAACTGCCCGGACCTTCTGGGAAAAGCTCTGGATAACCAAAAGAATCGTATTTTATTTTTTTATTTCCTAAGTTATCTATTTTTACTTTACCATTAGAATCTAATTCATATTTCGGTCTAGAGTAGTTCGGGGCAAGAAGAAATTGTTTAGAAAAGAATTTTTCAAAATCAAATCCATAAGTAGCTACGTTTTTCCCTTTTATGGAATACTTTGCTCTTTGGTCTTCTGTTCCTCTAAAAAAACTTAAATAGTAAAAAATTGCCTGCTCGATTTGATCTTTGGAAGCGTTCTTTTTTCTGAACACGCCTCCTTTTCCCTCTGGATCTGGCACGTAGCTTGGAGCATATCTTCCGGCAGATATTGCTTCTGTAACATATCTTAAATGTCTTCTCGCTGCTGAGCAAATTCCTAGAGAAGCTAGTTCTAAGGTTTTAGTGCCCTGCGCCCCTCCTCTATCTAAATATTTATAGTTAGATTCAAAAGCTAAACATCCTCTTTGTATTTCTGAATCACTCCAAGTCCTATTAAGATTAGGGTCTCCATTAATTTTAGCCGGCATGTTAGTCGGAGGCTCTAGCTCCAAGCCAGATAAACGGATTGGTTCTGACCAATAACCATGGACGCCATCTTTGGTATTGTCTTCAGTGCCGTTCGCTTGTGATAGCCTAGTCGCTCTGCCGAATATCCAAGCCATGAACGGATTCGCTACATTTGCGCCTTCAGCCTCTCCAGCTTGAGCCTCTGGCCATCCAAATTTACCGTAAGTCATCTTCGGCTCTAAATTAGCATAAAATTTAAACCATTCGTCTTGAGCTGGAAAATTGCTCTCTTGAGGGTTCCTGATGCCTCTAAACATAGAGAACGCGTAGTAGAATATTCTCCAAGAACAATCTCCTAGACCAGAAAGAATTTTTTCATTGAAAGCTTCCGCCAAAAGATTATGATGCTCGTAATCAGTTCGTTGATTTATTTTTACTTTTTTAGCTAAAGGAAGGTTTGGCATAAGTCAACTCCATACCCCTACTCCGCCGCCTCCTCCAGATTGAGATTTTAAAGTTCTTCCGGCCATATTAGCGTCTCTGTAAACTAAAAAATTTACTCCAGCACTTGCTTTGCCTCTGATCGGTCCTTGCCTTAATGCAACTGCGGTTCCATTAATTGTTGGCACTTGCCTTCCGTTTGCCGCATCATTACCATTAATAGACTCGACTGAAACAGAAACCCTTAGCCTTTCTCCATATTCATAATTAGTAGATAGATTTCCTTTTTGAGATTTAAATGTAGAAGGCATCCTAACTAATGTAAAACGCAAAGTCCTTAGAAAATTGTTTTTTGTAGTAATACTTTGAGATGTAAAAGCCATATTTAAATTATCAGGAATATTCTGGCATAGAATGTATCCAGCATTATAATTCAAAAAGTCACCATCGAACAAGCTGAGGGCTTGCGCTCCTATATGAGAAACTACCATTTGTTTGAGTTCCGCATTCACCTTTAATCCAGTTGCGATACTGGAGTTCGATCCATTCCATGTCGCCACGAAAAGGTAAGCGTCTGATGGCGATAAATTTTTTTGTCTAATTGCCATTATTTAACTCCTGTTATGTATCTTTCTATGATATTATTGTTTATTCCACTAAGTATTAATTTAGCCACTAGTGGTTCTTGATCGAATTTGGTATCATAAGTTACTTGCACTGATATAGAAGAAGAATCATAAATTGAAACTCCGGTTTTAACATACCCAGCAGATCCAGATGTAAAAGAATTATCTCTATAATTTATTAAATTTGTTCCGATGCCTGTAGATAAATTGAAAAATCCAGTAACGCTTTTAGTATAAAACGAAGTTTGCGCTATCCCAGATGCCAAATTTGGGTTAGTGTTATTCAATATCCCAGTGCCTCCAGAGAAAATGATTGTAGGGGCAGAAGAATATCCCGAGCCAAAGTAAGACATATTTACATCTACAACTGAATCATAAGTAAGACTGTCTACACCTAACAAGGCGGTTCCAGATGCGACTTTAGTTGGATCATAAAAATAAAAACTTCCTGATCCAGTATTTGTTATATCGAATCTTGACCCACCATTAGTTGCAGAAATAGTAAAAGTAGTATATGCTCCTGTGAATGTGTCACGAACATAATAGGTATAATTTTCTTGCAATGGTGAAGGCAAAGCGCCACTATTTAACTTGTAGAAAGCTATGGGCTCTCCACTATAGAAAGTGAATGGAATTGCATTCGTTCTTCTAAATTGATCTACAGACGCGCTAAGACCTTGCACTTGATTTCCAGTAAAGCCTCCACTTACTATAACCGTTGGAGTAGAAAGATACCCATTGCCCCCGCTTGTTATTGTTACATCGCTTACCATTCCCATATAACCTGTGATTCCTGAAAAATAAGTAAGAGAAATACTAATCGGCAATGAAGCCGGCACTAGTTCTGATCTATTGGTTTCATATCCATAATTAAGAACCAGCGACCCGACTTTTGAAACGCCACTTGTAAAAGTCTCTTGGGTTATAGAGTTCAAAGTATCCGAGCCTTCATCTATGCTAAAAATATAATTTATAAATGGAACGTCTACCCCAGTTATCCTTAATTGATTGTCGTAATCACCAGCGCTTGTACTTAAAGTATAGTCAGATATAAAGTCTCCTAAAGCAGGGTAATTTTGTTGTATTAAAACTTGTTGGCTTGACGAAGCTTTTACTAGCCCTGTCGGTATGCTATAAAAAGAAAACGTAGAGTCAGAATCAAAAGATCCTGAAAAAACCTTAACTCCGCTCGCAGAATTAGAAGAAAGAGTGCCGGTTATATAAGATCCCGTTATGAAAGTCTGATCAGTTGATAACGTTAAAGATGGCTTTTCAGATTTTATTTGTATTGACGAATCCAATACGCATCCAGTCAAATTAACAAAAAATCTTTCTGCATAAAAATTGTCTTTTGCGCCAGAATTAACTATTAGATCGCCATTTATAGAATAATCGTACGCTGTTCCAGAAAAATTTGTATTTATATTTATTTGATTATCTGGCAAGTACGAGCCACAATATCTTTTTTCGTTATCTAATATTTTCCCACTTACAAACGATATCTTATAAGTTTTATTTTGTCCGCTGAATCCAATATCACAAACGCCCGTACATGAATCAAAAGACAAACCAAAGTCTGCTGAAAAACGATTTTCTCTAAGTACGCTTCTGAATGTGTTGCCGGAAATAATCATTAGCTTAAAAAGTTTGTATTTACTAATTTGATATTAGGTCTATTTTTATTAATTAAAGTTTGAAAATTAGTAGCTTTCGCAGGGTGACTTTGGAATGAGCATTGGATACTTAATCCATTTTCTGCTAATGCAATATTTAATTTTGTTAATCCATTCTGCACAGAAAGAGTCGATTTCAAATTATCTGTTATGCTTGAACAAAATAAATCCGCTGAATAAGAAACATTAGGCTGCAATAAAGATAACGCCTTGTCATTATAATATTTTTTTAATTTAGTATGATACGATTGGAATGTGTCAAACTCATATTTTGGAATTGTTTCGTTTGAATAACCTTGGAAATTCATTAATACTGGAGTCCCGTCTCCAGAATTAGAACCAATTATTTGATCTGTAGAGTAACTGAATGTTGTCGCGTCAGCGTAAAGCTCTCTTACATTTGGAGTTATATTATTTACATCTAACTCTAAAGAAAATCCTTCATTATTTAAAATTTTATTTATGTCATCTTTATCTTCTAATCCTCCTGCAATAAAATTTCTAAATGGAATAAATGTTTGAGTACTGCTTTTGCTTTTCAACATTATTGTATAGTTTGCTTGGGAAGGCAGTGTTATGTATTCTATTTCTTGTCTATTTTTTACAGAATCCCACGGCGATGATTTTGGATACCTTGTGCTTTGTATATTTATTGTAGTTAATGCCGGAGATTCCAGAGAAAGCATTCCGTTATTTGCTTGTAAAGATTTATTTACATGAGCTTGTAAGAAAGCTGAGCTAGGCATGTTTCTTGTGATCCGCAATCTTTGACACCGAACTGGGTCAGGCCCAAGTCCGTTTAATTGAGCGGCATTATTTAACTGCGTCTGACTTTGTTCTTGCGGCTGAACGCAAACAGAATAAAAAATTGTTTTATTGCAACTTTTTTGGCCCGCGTTAAGAGAGGTCACGGCCCCTACTCGCGAAAGTTCTCTTAGTTTCTCACATCTTTCTGCTATAGAATTTTGATATTCAATAGGGTTTGTATACACTGGTCTATTAAAAAAATAAAATTTAAATATCTGCCCAACGTTTTCTATGTTTGACGAAGAAATAGTAGAAGAAATAATATCTTTATACCCCAATAGAACTCCAAATGAATAATTACCTAGCGGTAAATTAGTAAGGTCTACCGGCAAAGCCGCCTGCAAAACGCCTAAGGTCACTGGCGAAAGCTCTTTAAAAATTGGAGCATAAGCTTCTGCTAAATTTATTCTTATTAATTGATTACTACTAGAAGAGCCAGAAGAAATATAATAATCTAAATACTCCAAACCTCTTATCAGCTCCTGAAATACGCCATAAGCAGCGTCTGTTCTTGCCGTATAGAACACCACCGCTTTCAAACGATTTAGATCTGTTAAATACCTAAGGTAAGAAGCCTCAGCTTTAGCGCAAATATCTTTAGAATTCGCCACTAACGAATTAAATTCTGCAAAAGCTTTGAAGTAGCTTTCTGTGCCATTGAATAAGCTAGCTATGCTTGACATTAAAAATCTAGCATCTCGAAAAACAGGCAATTTATATAATTCATTTGCAAAAACTTTTTCAGTTGGCGGTACTGTTTCTACAGAGTATTGCATTAGAACGTCTCCATTCCCTGCAATTCCGTCCGAAACATTTAGCACATCTGTCCAATAATGCTTGCCTATGAAATCTACGATATAAGACTCTATAGCTGAAACATTAGTAGCTAAGGATTCGTTATAGAATCCTAAATTCATATCTATCAACAAATTACCATTATAGTCAAAAATTAATTCACTTTGCAATTCAAGAGCTCTAGTTACAGCTTCATAAGCTACCAAATTATCATTATCTAAATAAGATAATTTAGAAGAATCGGCGGTTCCGCCAATAGGCAAAAAACCTAAAGCTTGATATGCTCCTATGCTATAGTTATAAATATCCCTCATTTTTGGGGAATACTTCCCAAGGATAGCTGAAGTTAAAACTTGCTCATAAGTTCTTCTCGATCCACAAAAATCATAACCATTCCCTCCGGTGCCATTAGAGAATAACTGAGGAAACATTTCCAAAATTTTAATGTTGAAGAAATTTCTATTGCCTAGTGATTGTTCGGATTCTATTGCTTGCTCTTTGGCGTCTTTGAAATACAATGACGAATATAGTTTTAAGTTTTTCTTGCTTAAATCATAATCAAAATCCTGAGATCTAATAACAAATTCTGAAGACTGCGATGCTTCTAAATTTTCAAGATTTAATTTAGTGCGTAGGACTTCTTCTTTAGATAAAGAATCTGCTAAATCTATTCCTTTAATTTTTACTTCATTTATCGACGACGATGACTCATAAGAGAAATCAACAACATAAGAATAAGAAAACTCTTCGCACCATTGGGCTAAAACATTTTTTAAAGTGCCAGAATATTTTCTTTTTATTTGCCCATCAGATTTATCTACTAGAGAGTCTTTTTGTGTACTGCTGCCAGGTGCTGCGCTAGAATTCGCTGGCAATATTACTATGCCCAGAGCCTTCATGGCTTTTATCAAAGATTTAAACGAGTAATAAATTTCAGAAGCTTTGCATATGCTGTCTTTGAAGTCTTCTTCTCCTAAAAGAATTACAGCTCCATATCCATTATTAATTTGCTTTAATGGATCAGTAGATTTTATAATTATATAATTAGATCTAGCTTCTCCAGAGTCCGTGTCGGATATGATTTGAGTGCTCCCTGTATTATTTTTTAATTCTAATTGTTTCGCCAGCGTTTTTTCAGCAAAATGTAATTTTTGTTTGAAATTTTCAACCGTTACTGAGCCAGCTGTAGAGCCGTTAACAGATGGGCAGTTTAATTTTATTTGATCTACTACAGCGTCTATCTCTGATCTGGCGTCTATAGCCACCTCAACTCCTAGTACGCCAACGTAAATCTTGTCTAAAACAAAGGAGTTGTCTTTTAATGTCACCGTGAGTATCTTCTCATTATTTCTTTTTGATAATGAGTAGGAAGATATTTTGAAATTCTTAAGTTGATAAGTTTTTTTCCCTTCTCCATTTATAATTGTGACATTGTAACTTGTTGTAGCTCCGATATATTTATCTTCTATATTAAAATCTTTATCTATAAGCTGAGACAAAGTGTTCGTTGTTCCTTGAAAAGTTTCACTTTGATTATTTATTTGACCTCTTCCAGTAGTTTGAGTCTGTCTTGCTGCATTAAGTTGATTAAGAGTAGCTATATCTCTGCTACGCTGGTCTTTAACGGAAGATGCGTCTTTGGCTTCTTTTATCGTCTTATTGAGAGCCAAATTGAGAACTAAAGTTGTAGGCGCACCATCGAATCCGACATCAAGAGACAATGCGTAAACATATCCATTAAACAACCTATTCCCTAAATCGATTGGAGGCCCAGAAGAGAATTCCGTTCTTGTTATATTTATACTGCTATTGTTCTTTACTTGAGCCATAATCCTTAAAATTAATTACACGTTAAAATACCCTGTTTCATTATTATATACAACTTGAGAGAATGGCTCCAAAGAAAAGGTTGTGTATTTCAAACTGGAGTCTGCTAGTTTTTGATAATCTAAATCTTTTATTTGTCTCAAGCCATTTACCCAAACTTGTTCATCGAACAACGGAATGTTTGTATCAAAATTATTAGTGTTGTTTCCTGTGTATCTTACTCTATTCGTATCATGCTTTGGTAACAAAAGCAAATCTCCGTCAATAAGATTTGTTGTATAAATAGTAACTGCGCCTGTCACGGCATTATAATCTAATCCAGAAATTAATTTATTACCATTTAAATAAAGATCTCTATTATTAACGTAATTATAATTTAGGACTTTGGTTGTGTTTGTTATATCTTGGGTAGATATTCCAGTTAATGATCCAGAGCCAGATATTAAATCATAAATAGCAAAATCTGTAACATCAAAAAAACTGCTAGAATCTACGAAACCCCCTGAAACAGTAAAGTCGCCTTCTTTGTCTCCAGTTATTCCAGTGACGTGAGTGCACGCCAATCCATTAACGTATAGATTTATAGCTTCTCCAGAGCCAGTATTTAATATGATGTATCTCGTATCAGATTGAGAAAATTGTGGTATTAAATTAATGTCTTCAGAATTTCTACCTGAAAAACTATAAACTTCTTTATTAGAATTATCGAAATCAGCTAAAAGTAAAATTTTAGAATTTCCGAATGGCACTGAATATCCATAATCCACTAAGCCGCTTGGAGGACGATAAACTGTTATTTCTGAAGTGCCAGTGGTAATACCAGTTAGTTCTACTAATCTATAATCATATAAGTATCCCGTGACTCCAGAATAAGCGTAACCAGTCACAGACGAGCTGTCTGATGTTTTTGTCACTCCAGATATTTGAGTGTATCCTGTTATTCCAGTTCCGACTACTACATTTTGGTACTCTATTCCTGTAACAGACAAAAATGATTCAATTTGAGTTTCGTATCTCCCTGACGCGTAGCCAGAACAATAGAATGCTTTCGCGAAAGTATTCCTTTCTGCGAAAGCTAATCCTAAATTAAACAGCATGAAATTATCTATAAATCCGCTAAAATTTTTGTAATTTACTCCAGAAACCCCTAGCCCGCCTAAATAAAAATCATTAGAATTAGAGAAATCATCAATATCAAATTGCACATTAAGAGATTTTTTATTCAAAATATCATCAAATTGATGAGTAGACAATTGAATAGAAGAGTCTATTTTTGCTATTGATATAACATTTTTGTTGTCTAATTCTTGCCCTAAAGTGTAAATTCTTTTGCCTTCCGAGGGAGTATTATGCTCACAGAATAATCTATTGCATCCATTTATTCCTATAGAAAATCCAGAAACAGAAGATTCAGAATTTTGTGACGAAATAATAATTTTACTCTTGTCAAATACTCCTGTATCTAAATTTTTAAACACTATGAATGCGGTCCAGTCTGCATCATTAATTTCGCCTAATATTTTAAATTTATTTTGCCCATTAAATTGCCCACTTACTATTGACGCGTTTACACTGGCTCCTCCCACTTTGTCGCTGTATGATAAAGCTGGATTTTCTGTAGAGTAAATTTTTGAACCAGAGTATTGATAGCTTATTCCTATTTGATTATTAAATATTAAATAATTAGAGTACGAAGAGGAGTCTGTTATTCCTGTGTAAGAAGGATTGCGAAAATCGTAATCAATAGATATTGAAGATCTATCGCAAAATATTGTTTCTAAGAATCCTGATTTTATAGCTTCGTTCATGATTTTATGACTCTCCTATTTTCTGCTTGCAGCGGGTCTAAAGCAAAAGAAAATATTGAATTCGCCGAAACTACAGATCCATATTTATCTGTAGTAAGTATATTTGATGTAGTTGAACTAAAATTACTATTAGCTATAGAAACAGAAGAAGACTCTTCTTGCACGGTATCTAATGAAGATCTACCCGTTACGTTTAATAATGGCTTAATAAAATTCTCTTTAAAATTAAGAAGCAGAGTGTTTTTATTAGCCAAAAGAGCATCTTCCGAAGTCGCCGGTTTAGTGATTGATATGTTTATTCCAGCTTTTTCTCTTTTTAGCGTGTTCATATCTACAGCAATATGCCCCAAAGAATTATTACACGAAAATCCATATGTAAAAATAGTATTAGTTGGAGTGTATTCTATATTATAATCTGAATTAGATAGAGACAAAAATTTATCTTTATTGTCGTAAGCCGCCGATATCGTAACAGTCCCCAAGAGTGGATTAGCATCTACCACTAACGAAGTTGGCTCAGAGTTTAAAGTAAACTTAGGAGAGCCAGAGTAATACGCGCTGTAATAATCATTTATTAATGTATATAATCTCGGCGCAACATTGCTTGTCCCGGCTGTAAACAATTGGGTTACATAATCTAAAGATTTAGCATATTTATTGTTAACAGATCCACGACATTTAACTTCTCCTTTTATTTCTAGAGTATCTATGAAAGATAAATCATCAATAACATGAGATATAGAAGCGTCTAGATAACAGCCATTAAATACTGTTGGGTCATTAGCTGAATTGTAGAATTCTAAATTATCGTAAGAAATATTGAATGCTATTTTTCTAGCTTTACGGTCTTCGTTTATTGATAATTGAATCGGGTCTTCGCAAAATTTAAATCCATTTGGAGACCCATATTTTCCTGATATTACCGCGTACGGATTCAATCCAGAAAGCTGATTAATAAGCCCAGATATTAAATAATCTCCTGTCGCTCCAGTGATTCCAGCTTTTATCTCTCCTTGTATAGATGCGGTGACAAAATCGTCTCCAGCTCCAGAAATTAAATTCGTACTGTAAGAGACTAAATTGTAATTATTAAAAGAATAATTCTGCGCAGATTCTGAGTCTCCAGTTATTGTTTTAAATTTATAAGTTTCTTCTACAGAGTAGCTTAAATTAAGCCTATCTAAATTTTCTGATATGCTTACTAGCACAGGAGTAAAAGAAGTAGAATTATCTATGCTGGTAGCGAGAGGCAAAGTTAAAATTCTTGAAATCCCAGTTCTTGACGCTACATAAGATTTAACATTATCTATGGCATTGTCAATTGTATCTATCACGAAACCTTTAGCAGAAACAGAATGCATTGCCGTACCAATTCCATCGTTTCCTGGAGAGATGTTTATTTCATCTTTAGGATCTAATATGCCATAATTTCCCGAGAAAAAACCAGTAAGCCCAGATGGATAAGACAAAAGCTCAACCGAATAATTCACTACTCTATTATATGGCGCATTGTCGAAAGAAACGCTTTGCACAGAACACCCAGAAAAAGCCGCTGCTTCTGAAGTTGGCACAGTGTCATCAGCTCCTTCTAAAACCTTTAAAATTTGATAAGAAGAGGAGAAAACATCTACCAATCCAGTTTGCGCTGCATAAAGGTCATCAAATGTATTTCCTGTTATAACTCCATTAAGAACAATCCTTTGCGAGATGCCCCACCTATTACCGTAGCTAATGACATCGTCACTAACAGACAAGTAAGGCGTCGGGCCAGTGCCGCTAACTGGGACTCTCTTATTATTGTATTTAATAAGTACATCTGACATATTATAATTTCTCTTTCTTTACTAGGAATTTGTATTCAATCGAAACTTTTAAGTTGTAATTATTATCAATTGATAAATTTAAATTTTCCATGAAATAAGTTAGATCTCCTACTTGAAATCCAAATTTTTCGTTATATATTTTAGAGAATGCTTTTATTCCATACTGATATTGAGGATATGTCGTGCCGAATAATCGTCCTGTATCTTTGTGCAGCATTTCAGCAGTAAACAGGTCTTTTATTTTTTCGAAAACGATTACTGAATTTGTATTCGAGCCAGCCGAAGTATATAATTGATTTCTATTTATTTTCATATCTATAGAAATAGATTTTACTCCTTCTGTTAATTGACGAGTTTGATAAATTGTCTCTTGGAATCTTTCCATTTTATTTTTATTCCATGATCCAGGGATATTTGCGTTAGAAAATCTGCTAACAGGAAGATTTGTATTTTCACTTATAATTAATTGCTTTACCAAGCCAGAGCTGCTCAATGTAGGAGAATCTGAATACGATTTAGTGTATGTGGTTTCTACGCCGAATTTTAAATGATTTATTGATGTATTAGTTTTTACTCCAGCAAAAGTTCCCGATCCAGCTACAGCAGCGTAGTAAGGGTCTATTTTAGAAGAGTCGCTCTGGTCTATTATTCCTTTGATGGTTGTTAAATTTCCGCTGAATGATTTATTTTTATTTGTATATAGTTTTATAGAACCATTAACTGTGGAATTATATATTCCTTGAGCGTCTTTATTCAAAGAAACAGAATAAGAATGAATAGTAGTGGCATTGGAGTAAGCTGCATTAGTTGTAAAGCGAATTTCATATCCTATTTCTGGTTGTGTTTCTGTTAAATCTTTTGTTATTGATATAGGATTGCTTTTTAAAGTATCTAAAGCATCATATTCCGGAAGCAATTTGCTAAATCTAGAATAATCACTAGAGAAGTATCTATTAAACACATTGTTGCATCTTGTGTAAGCTGAAGATATATTAGAATTAAGCTTTGCTATTGCGTTAGCTCTTGCTGCTGCGAAGCTTGAGCCTTTTCCTTTTATTCTTCCTTTCTCTGATATTTCTATAAGGCCATCGGAATTAAAAATGATATCTGTTAGTAGCGTTTCTGTAGTATTGGTTCCATTATCTGAAAATACAGTATATTGCTTGGAGTAAGAAAAATTAAAATTAATTAAATCAATAGTTTGATCTATTAAAGAAGAGCCGTAATCTGTATTTGATAGTTGAAAATTTGTAGAACTATAAAAAGATCTAATGCTAGATAAAGAATCTAATCCTTGGCCAAAGAACGTGTTAGCTATATCTCTAGCATCTGTTACGACAGAGGCGTCTGAAACTTTATCTATATTATCGTATCCAAAAGATATTCTATGAGATGCTAAAAAATTTCCATCGTCTTGCAAATTAAAAGAAAACGATTCATTGAATTCTTTTAGCTTGTACCATATATTTGTTAAACTTCCTACTGCTGCCGGTAAATTAGCCGAAGCAAAAGCATTAGATGAGTCATCTTTTAAAACCTCCAGCGTTATTGTAAACTTAGTAAATCTTACTGAATTCTCATCAAAATTAACAGAAGTAGGAAAAGAGTAACTTAAAAATCTAGCCTTACCATAAGATTTATTATTAAGAAATATCTCTATAAAATCAGTAGAACTCTCTAATAGTAATTTAACTTGCCTGAAATGCTCGCTGATTGGCACCGCCGATTCTCTATTAGAAAAATATCCATCTATAGAAATATTCTCTTTTCTTCTATAGTCAAAAGCCCCAGCTTTTTCATTCTTAATAGAATAATTTAATAAAGTGGCCACAGCAAAATTTATTGCTGTAGATCCAAATTTTATTACTGTTTCAGAAGTGAATGCCATATTTTATTATATAGTTTATTTCTTGAAATTCAATGCCGCTGGTCCTAATTTTTTTAACTCTGGGATCTTGTCAAATAATATACTGATAATTCCCTGCATTGCTTCATCAGGAGCATTTTGTATAGATGATCTTCCATCAATATTAATAACATTAGAATTAGAAACAGTACTAGAAGACCCGCCCCCGCCCGGGAATGCTGATGTTATTCCAGTCTTTAAAGCTTCTGTTACAGCATTGGTAAAGTCTCCGGCAGCGAAATTAGGCACAGATCCTTGGGCGTAAGAAGGAGCAAAATTTCTAGGAGCAGACGATCTCATTCTAGAATACACATCTCCAGAAGACATCATCCCGTTGCTCATTGCCGCGAAGTTAGGAACTCCGCCGCCAGCTCTTTCCTTCATTACTTGCTCAGCAGTCACTCTTCTTCTAACGGCTTCTTCTAGAACATCTTTAGGGAAACTTGGTAGGCCTGTATCAGCTGTATAATCTCTAGACATTTGAGCGTTTATCTCTGGCGTAGTCATACCTTGAGAAGAGGCCCCTCCTCTTACATTAGACTCCGCTCTGTCTTGGATTACTCTTTCTGCGCTTCTGCCAGTTCTTGTAGCCTCTTCTAAAACGTCTTGAGGAAAACTTGGCATTGGCCTGTCTCTAAACTCTATGGCTGATTTAGGAATGACTCGGTTAGCTTCTCTGGCAGCTTCTGCTTCTTTTGCTGTTTTATATATATCAAAAGATTTAGCAAATTCTTGATCTTTAAAATCTGTATATTTGAATGACCCAATACCGTTTTTGCCTTCTTGCCCTAATAAATAATTCGCTTTATCTTTGGTAGTTGTGTAACCATTAGCTTCCGCATTTTTATCAAAAGACTCAAGGAAAGATTTTCTTAGTTTTGAGCTTCTCGCTTCTTCTTGCGCAGCTGACTCCTGATTTAATCTAGCTGTTTCAGCAGCGCCTGCGGCAGTAGCTCTTGAAGTTATTCCTGCTCTAGTCGCTTGGCTTTCTTCATCTAATCTATTATTTAGTTGTTCTAAATCTTGCTTGTCTTTTATCTTTTGAGCTGCTGTAGATCTAGACACTTGAAACTCTGTAGAAACTAAAGGATTTCCTGCAACTGAGTTATATCTATTTATTTCCTTTAAAATCTCTTGTTTTCTAGCGACGATCATGTCGTCGTTAAATGCTGTTCTGCTAGTCATTCCTCTGATTGACTTTGAGCCTATAGCACCTAAGCCTACTGTACCATAACCTGCGCCATACGCTGCGTCCAATAGCCCAGTCGCCTCTACCCCTTTTATAGCACCATAACCTAAAGCCCCTACCGCAAGAGGAAGGGCCAATGTAGTAGCTAGTCCTGCTCCAGCTAATCCTGCGCCACTAATAGCCAGTCCCCCAGTAGCCTCAAACATTTTTGCGGCACCAGCATATTTATCTTTTTTAGCTTCTTGGAAGCCTTCATAGTATTCATAAATAGAAGCAGCTCCTGCGAGCCCCCCGAGAGCTTTTCCTCCATATTTGCCTAAAAATTTCAAAGCATTTTTGCCAGTTCCTCTCGCAGAAAAAGAGCCACCGCCGCCGGCTGTAGAAGATGAAGACGGAACTGCGCCAGAGGGCGCGGCTGTAGACGTGACAGTTGGACCATATCCACCCATAGATAAATAACTAGAAGGTTTTTTAGGAATTTCGCTGCCTTTTATTCCAAGAATTTTATTTACTGCTTCTTTCGAGAGTTCTTTATAATTATTTTCCATTGCCGATGCTCTAGGTCCATAATTTACCCCATAAAGATCTTCCAGCCTTCCTCCCTCCGCCATCCTAGAGGCCAACATTCCCTTGTCGCTGAATGCTCTAGGCGCGACAGTCCTCGCTGCGTCGGCTTCAGCAAACATTTTCATTTCAGCTCTTTTTCCTGCTGTTGATTCGAAATACCTAGTGGCAAGATTTTGTTTTCTATTTATCTCTGCTTGTTTTATGACTTCAGCTTTTGCAGCGGCAGCTTGCCTTTGTTTTTGAGCATTTATTGAATTAGCGAAAGCAGGTCTTTCAGTTATTATTTTTAATCTATTTTGTAAATCTGCCGCAGACATTCTCTTGACTGGATCTAAAGCCGTATCATAAATTGGATTAGCTAGTTTAGATAAATCAGCTTGCTTTTGAGCATATCTAGCGGCTGCATTTTCGGCCAATTTTGACTCTCTAGCTGTTCTAGCAAAAATAGGATTTGCCCCAGCGGGTCTAGTTGTTTTTTCTAAATCAGATAGTCCAGATCTTTGCGCTAAAGTGGCCGCTTTAGATTCTTTCCCTTCTCTTATTGTCCGCGCTAAGATTTCTTCACTAGTCATTTCGCTTACCCCAAGTGAAAATAACCCAGCCTTTGGTGGCGAAATTGTTGCTGCTTTTACCCCGAGACTATATCCCCCAGACCTTGGTGGCGTACTTTTGCCAAAATCATTCGGTCCAGTTATAGTATTTGGTCCAGCGGGTCTAGCCGCTCTAGCCGCTCTCCTTTGAGCCAATTCAGCCGCTTTAATCTCTTTCGCTTCTTTCATTGCCCGCGCTAAGATTTCTTCACTAGTCATTTCGCTTACCCCAAGTGAAAATAACCCAGCCTTTGGTGGCGGAATTGTTGCTGCTTTTACCCCGAGACTATATCCCCCAGACTTTGGTGGCGTACTTGGGCCAAAATTATACGGGTCAGTTTTTTTAGCAAAATTATTAACATAACCGCTAGATCTCATCCCTAAGCTTCTTAAGCCATTTTTTTCATCTATACTATTTGTTACTCCAAAGCCTTGAGGGTTAGAAGCGGTTGCTAAATTTGGACTTCTTTCTAAGTTAATAGATGCCATTGCAAAGTTAGGAACTCCCATTATTCCTCTCTTAGCTAGGGCTATTTTTTCTCTAGTTATTGCATCGTTTACAGGATTAGCAAAATTCTTTACAGGTGGGCCGTCGCTCGCTTGAGCAGCGCCAGATTCAGATGCGTTACCCTTTACTTGGCTTGCGACAAGATTTACTACGTCAGCTCGTATGCCTTTATCTCCGAAAGTGGATTTTAAACTAGCTTCAAAACCGCTAACTAAACCTTGCCCCAGTGCTGTCGCTTGTTCTGTGATTTGTTGCTTTATAGGTACAAGAAGATCTTCCACTCGCTTGAGCTCCGAGTCATCTGCTTTGGCTTGCTTAGCAGATTGGACTCCAAATTTTTCGTAATCTTGCATCGAGCTTTTCACTTCTCCTGGCACTTCTGGACTGCCAAATAAAGCATCGGCTTTCAAACCAGCAGATTCAAAAAGATATTTTGAATCAAAAGCTTTGTTTCTTAATAATCCAGATGTTTGCCCGAGGCCCATCATTTGAGCCATGTTAGCTCTCTTTAGCAAATCTCTTTGCATGTCCATAGCGTTGAGGCCAGTAAGCTCCCTCTTTACTCCTGATATGTCTGCTGGTTCTTTACCGTTTTTGGTTTGAAGGAGCCCAGGATATTTTTGCATTGTTTCTGTTAAGAAATCAGTAGCGCCTCCCACCTGAGTTCTTCTAGATCCAAATAAAGTTCCTAATTGATAAGTAAGAGGCCCGCGCAACCCAGCAGACATAGACTCTGCTCTCATTTGTGGATTTATAGAAGTCTTAATATCTCCACCAAAAGCCAATTTCTCTTGTAAAGCTAAAAATTTAAGTTGTATGTTTTTAGTCTCATTAGCTATAGTTCCAGCTTTTTGTATTTCTCTTGTTTGTAAAGAGTTAAATTGTATTAGTTTTTCTATGCCAGCTACTTGAGCTTTGCTAAGACCAGGAAGTTGTTTTATTGACTCTAAGTCTCTTCCTGTTGCTACACCGGGAGTTTCTATTGCATTAAGCTTTGCTTGTACTTGAGATGGCAATCCTTTGGTAAATTCTTTGTCAGAAAGTTGCGCTAATAATGAATTTTGAAAAGATACCGAAGACTGTGTGGTTTTAATTGCTAAAGAAGCATCAGAAGCGGCTGAAATTCCTGCTCTTTTGCTAAAGCCGCCTGCAAACGAAGCTAATTCTGGCAATTGGTCTTCTAAAGCTTTACTTATGCTTGATCTTATTTCTCTGCGGTCTTCGGTTTGTTGTTTTTTTCTTGTTAGCGGTTTTGAAACATCAATTATCGCTGCTTCTTGATTAGAAGAAATTTCGTTTAATTTTTGAGTTAATTTAAGCGCGTCTAAGAAGCCCTTTTTTAATTCATCAGTTTTAAATACACTAGACAATTCTTGTACATTTAGTCCTCCTTTAGAAAGAACTTCAGAAAAATTTGCTGGACCAGCTTTAGACAAGTCTTGCTTTAATAAATCTTGATTTCCCGAATTGATTACAGATCTGAAAAATGAATCAAGTTCTTTTGGTGCGTCTTTGCCAAGAATGGTGCCTTTGCTTGAAAACTTTAAAGCTTCTTGTCTTACGGATTGTATTCTTTGGCTTTCTTTAGCGTTATCTTCAAGGATAGCTTGTTTACCAGCTAGGGTTGTCTCTGAAGCTAATTTAGATACAAGCCCTGGATTAGATCCCTTAACTTTAGACAGTAAATCTGCTATACTCGCGGACAACTTTAATATTTGTTTAGGATCAGCTTTTGGATCTCTATAAGCGTCATCTAATTTAGCTAAAGAATTGGAAAGCTCTAATGTGTTCTCTGTTAAGTCTTGAAATGTTTTTTTAGAACGGTCCAAAGCTTGTTCGAATTTTTTTATGTTTATTCTATTACCTAAGTCTGCTCCGCCTTGGAATCCCGCGAGGGTTCCTGCTGTTAATTGCCCTACGCCAGACGCAATCGCTATGCCTCTCTGCGTTTTAGAACCTTTTCCAAAAATTCCTTTGCCAATATTTTTTAGTCCAATAGCCCCAGGAATAGCAACATTAGCGAATGTCGAAGCTCTGGGGTCAATCAATTCGTTTTCAGCTAATGTATCTAAAGTGCTACTAGCGGCAGAGCCGGCGAACAATTCAACGCCTGCTGAGATAGGGTTTGCTAGATTATTTCTGCCCTTTAGCAATCCTAATCTTGACAAAATAGTAACCAGCTGTCTGCTAGGCAGAGCAAAATTTGGTACATCTTTTAGTCCATTAGGCTCGTCTCTTTTGTTTGTAACTGCTACAGGATTTCCTACTCCATCAAAATGAGCCATGATTTGAGACGCAGGAAGGCCACTCATTGTTTTTTCCCTGCTTACTGCTTTAGACAAACCAGTAAAATTAGGAATATATCCTCCAGAGAAATTATCTTTGTATTTAGCTGGGATATTTTTGATACCAGCAAATTGAGCTAATGTAAAACGATGATTTCCATCTTTAACTTCAGAATAAGAGTCGGGATAATTTGTTATTTCAATTGGCTCTTGTTTTAAGAAGTTGTATAATTTTAATTTATTTTCTTTTGAGGATAACGTGTCTGTTAAACCTTTTTTAGTTATATTATCTAACTCAATCGGGATACCAATACTATTTAATATATTATACAAACCTGGGGCCGAAGCTTTATTAGCTTGACCAACATAGCCGCCCATTTTTTTAATTTTTTCTGCATTAAAAGTTGATGCAAAATTAGGAATATACCCTTGTGATAACCCCAAGAGCTTAGATGCCGCATCTCCTTTTTCGAACCTAAATCCTATTGGTAATTTTGCGACTCTTACAGTGCCAAAAAGTTTTTTTGTTTCTTTATCAGATAAGCCTCCTGCTGTCTGAAAAAGTTTTTGTGCATTAACTGGCTCTATTCTAGATAAAGCTTTACCACGTATCGCAGCAGGATAAATAGAATGCTGCGAAGACGAAGCTTGAGTTAGACTTTCTGATCCAAATTCAGCAAGTCTACTTATAGAAGATCCAAAATTTTTATTTTTTTGATAAAATTTTAGTATATCAGGTTCAATAAATGGAGAAACAATTTCTCTCATCTTATCGGGCCCTAAAGTTTTATAAAATTTATCAAACAGAGAAGTTAAGTTAGCAGTAGACGTGCCTTCTTGAATGAATTTCGAAGTTAACTTAGGATAAGAAGCCTTCAATGCCTCTACAACCATTTTATTTCCAGCTAAACCTTGTATTAACCCTAAATCTCCTCCCATTCTTCCAGCTTGCGCCCCGAAAATAACTCTAGATCCAGATTCAACAAAAGGCTTTATGAGTTTAATCATATCATTCGTTTTTTCTTTATTCAAGAAAGCCGCTCCCATCCCGGGTCTTGCGAATGGATATTCAGGCCCGCCTCCGTGTTCGCCTGATAATGTATCGTATAAAGAAGAAACAAATAGATTAGAACCTTGCCCTACTATTCTTGGATTAGCGAAGTTAGGAACATATCCTCCTGCCCTGCCTTTTATTCCAGACAAAGCCGATCTTACTGTGTCTGGGGTGTACGCTTCTGAAAACTTGCTATTAGATTTAAAAATAGCAGCTTGCAAACCAGCCGCTCCAGTTCCTATTTTATGTAACCCAGCAAATTCGTTAGCTAAAGATATCAATTTTGCAGCTTCATTTGGAGTAGGGTTTTTACCTCCGAGAATAGCCTGGATTACATTAGTATCTATTGGAAATGCTGTTTTATCTTGCAGGATTGCTCTAGCGTAATGTCTAGTTTTAGCCGTGTCGTGGCTTCCTAAATCAAGTCCTCTTAAAGCTTTAGACAAACCCAGCCTTCTAATGTCATCTATATTTCTAGGTTTTCCTGAATTTGCGATTTCTCCTTTTCTTCCCATGTCGCCAGTGCCACCGAGTGTTGCATGCCTGCTGACTTTTTTCGCTGGGGGCACGTCCAAATAGTCATCTACATTAGTAGATCTTGTTTCCATAAACCTATTAAATATAGGTCCAGAAAATTGAGCGGCTACATAATCAGGTAAACGAGGAGAAATGGCAGAAGTTATATTTGCATGCATCCGACGCTCCTCTTCGGAGAGCCCTTTTTTCGCGTACTCTTCTGCGTGAATCTCATAAAATCGTTGATAGTCTTTCCCTTTCTCGAAATGCTTTTGGAATCTAGCAAATATTTCTTTCTTTCCAATTCTTTGTATAACATCTTTGCGTTTTGCAAAATTTGGAATATATCCTTGGTTTAAAAAAGTAGGCCCATAAGCAAATTCATCTTTATACCCTAATTTAGATAAGCCTTTAGTTCTTTTTTTAGCCAAATCAGCATTCAGTCCAAAAACCCCAGTATCAACGATATTGATTTCTCCGCCTTTTTTTGCTATAGAAGTTAGAATTCTATCCATTTGAGCTTCGCTCTCTTCGAAGTCTTTTGATTCTATTGATTTGATTAGTTTACCATAATTTCTTCTGAGAACTTTAGATAAAATAGTCTCAGATTTTTCATTAAACATTAAATTATCATACTTGCCAACCAAATCATCAGCTTTCATTCTGCCGCCCATATCTATTTGCATTTGGGCTCTACCAGCTATTAAATTATAAAACTTATCAAAGCCTTGTCTTTCTCCAGTGTATGGATCCAAATCTAAGGCTAAATCTTTGCCTGTTTTGCCAGCTATTACTTTTTTATAAATAGAACTTTTTTGTATAGATTTTTCTAAAGATCCATAAATTTCAGGAGTCTTAAATATTGGATTTAATTGTCCAGCGCCGATCATCTGCCCCAACTCTTGAGCGGCTACATATTCATTGGCAACGTTGGTTTTAGTTCTATTTGACTTTGGATCAAAAAAATCTTTCCTTCCCAAAGAACCTCTTAGCCCGAAAAATTCTCCGAAAAATCCTCCTCCTAAACGTTGTTTTGCAAAATTAGGAATATATCCTTTAGCGTAAGAAAAGTCTTCTCTATTTCCAGATATCGCTTCTTTTACAAAAACAGTATTTCCAATTTGTATAGCTTGCTGGCCGCCTACTATTGGTTTTTTTGTTTTTCTATCGTAATAATAAGAGTGTCTGTCTGGGTTGTATCCTACTTGAGTCCAATTTTTTAAATCTTTAGGCAAAGATTGATCTTTAGATAAAGTACCTGATATTTTTAATAACGGACTTTTTTCTTTTCCTGCTCCTATGTTTAAGGAAGCCCTTTCTAAACCAGCAGACTTACCCATCACTGGATTATCAAATGCAACAAATGAATCGTAAGATTTAAATCCTCCAGAGCTTTCTGTTTTCACTACTCCCACTCCTTTTCTTGTCATTGAAGGAACATCTTGGCGCACAGTTATTTCGCTTCCCGCAGGCAGCTCTGATAATTTATTTGCTCTTTTTGCTTGCTCTTTATCTAATGCGTTTTTAATCAAAGCCTGACTAGGTAAATCTTTTGCGGAAGAAGGAGCTATTACTTCTCTTATCGGAATGTCTCTTTCTATTAAAGCATCTAGTAAATCTCTATCTATTTTTTCTCCAGTCTGGAGTTTTTGCAACATTGCTCTAACTTCTGGAGAATACATGCGGCCAGCTTTGATTGCAGCTTTGCTTTGCGGATATTTTATCAAAAAGTCTTTGGGCATTTTATTGCTCTTAGACCAAGCGAAATTAGGAATGTATCCTTTAGACATTCTTGGTATTTCATCAAGATTTCTGTAATTAGGAATTATTGCTGTTTCTCCAGTTCCTCCATAATTTGGAATTATTTTTTCTTTATCGTTTACAATTACAGGGCCAGTTTTGCCTTGGATTGTGGCTTGGACTACTTCCGCTTTCGGATTAACAGCGCCCATTCTTCTAGCTGTGTTTTCTTCTAATTGGAAAGCCGCTGCTTCTACGCCCGTGTCAGGAATATAGCCCTCAGCGAATAGTCTTCCTATTCCTCTTTTAGAGGCTTTCTGGGCTGTGCTTACGGTAGAAGTGACTCTTCCCGTTATTCTAGATTGAGTTAAAAGAGATCTATTTTGTTCTTGAATTAGCCTCAATACCTCTGCTTCGGCTTGCGCTAAATTCATTTTGCGACTTATGACGCTATCAATTATCGCAGGATTCTCTCTTAAGGTATCGTTAATTCTTTTTTGTATTTGTAATTCTTTTTCAGAAGTAAACATTTCGGAGCTGGCTCTCCCCAACTGCTTTAATGAGCTCACTCCGAATTTAGCAAATTTTGCAGCCAGCAACCCTCCTGTAGCGGCTAAAATTGGTAAGCCACCTGCCCCTAAAGTTTTTCCTAATATCGAAGCCGCGCCTTTGCGTAGCCCATCGGCAAATTTTTTGCCAGAGTCTTCTCCTTGACCAAATAAATCAGAATTTGGACTTACTAATTTTAAAAGAACCTCTGAAACTGTGCTACCCAATTTAACTAATGGATCTAGCAAAGATGATCCTAGCGCAGCGGCAGCTTCTTGAGCGGATGTTTTAGTCTGCTGCAATACAGCAGACAGGCTTTTATTTAATTCTTCGTTCTTCTTTTTCGCTTCGTCTGTCGCGGCGCTGGAAACTCTTAAAGCATCAGCATAAATGCTATTAGAACTAGAAAGATCTTTAATTAAAGCATTTACTTGGTTAATCTGGTAAATACCACCAACTAGTTCTGCTGTTCTTGATTTTTCTGTTTGACTTAAATTTTTTGTAGCGTCAGAATAATTTTTTAAGATACTTATGCCATCTAATAGATATCCATTTTGGTCTTTAACTGCGACTCCTAACATCTCAAGCTGACTCAATACTTCTGGTCTTTGTAAGCGAGTAAATATTGTTTTTAAAGCGTTACCAATTACAGCGCCGCCGCGTCCAGTTATTTGCTGCGCAGCAGTGACTGTCGCTATTAGCTTATCGATGCTTAAACCGCTTTCCTCAGCAGAGCTACCCACGCGCGAGAGGGCTTCGTTCAACTGAGCAGAACTAACAGCAAATCTTGTATCAACAGCGATTAATTTGTTAGTAATATCTTCCGAAGTCAAAGCTTCTTTATTAAAACTGTTAATTGCTGTAGTTATACCATTTACAGCTTGTGCATAACTAATACCAGCTATTCTTGCTAGGGTTAGGGCGCTTCCTGTTCTTTTTAATATTTCATTAGCAGAAAGACCTTGTCTTGCGAACTCTTTCGCGGCTTCGGCAGCGGCTTCAAATGGAACTGCTGAGTTTTTGGCTACTTTAAATAAAGACTGAGAAAAACCTTCTAATTCATTTCTTGATTTGCCTAGATATGTATTTAATTCTACTAATTGTTTATCTACTTCTATAGTAGCTTTAGCGCCTTCTCTAATAGCTTGAGAAACTTTATAAATAGCTCCAGCAGTTAAACCGAAAGCTGTAACGCGAGCAGTGGCTGCTGATAATGATTTTGTGAACTCCGCTGCGTCTCCACTGATTCTTCCAAGAGGCTGAGCAAATTTTGCAGAACCGATAGCTGCCGTGAAGCTATTAAAAGACGCTTGCGCCGGAGCAGTATTTAAAGTAAGATTGGCTTGAATATTCGTTGGCATAACCTTGGTCCTTATTTAGATTACACTATAATCCATGCATTTTGATAAAGTCTTCTGTTGTAAGCTTGTTGCCTTTTTTAGCTGCAATTTCATTTAAGGTCACAGCCTTTCCTCCGGCCATTTTTTCCAGCTCTTCTCTTGTTGCTCCCGTATATCCAACTCCGCTAGATTGACTAGATGAATTCCCAGTTCTTGCTGAGCTTTCTACAGATTCGTACCATTCTACCATCTTGTCTGGATCTGAAACGACATCTGAAGGAGGATTACTCTGGGCTTGGCTTTCTATCAAAGATTTAAAATATCTAGCTTGAGAAAATAAATTTACTTGCAATATTGTCAAATCTTTAGTGTATTTACCAAAAAAACTATAAGCACTATTATCACACAAAGCGAAAAGACTCATAAAAAAAGAAGAAGCGCAGATTCTTTTAATATTTTCGTAATCGAATCTAGTGTAAAAATTTCCCAATATGTCTACCAAATTCGACAACTCTTTCGGCGACAAATCGTCAAAGTCTTCTTGAGTAAAAAATTTTTCTTTAAAATCTTGGTCTTTGTAAAACGATAAGTAAATAATTAACTCATTAAGTTTTTTGCCGGTATAGTCTTCAGCACAAAATCCTAATAGGTCAGCTTTCTCATTCTCTAAATTTAAGAGAGATTTTCTTAGGTCTTTGATCTTATTCTTAGCTTCATTGATTTGTCTTTTTATTATAAGATTTCTTATTAGCATTTCAGTGTCAGAAATCTGTTTGGAAATTTGATCTATATCTTTTTCTTTTTCGTTAGACCAAAGTTGATTTTTTATTAAAAAACTTAGCTTCTCTTCTTTCTCTTCTAGTCCTTTTTCCAAGGCTTCTCCGCTGAAAAATCTTCTATTTTTATCTAAATCGCCATTCTCTAATTCTGTGAAATGTTTAATGAAAATAGGCTTTTCCAAGAATTTATCCTCAGAAAAGCCCACTGCTATTTCTTTATACAAGCCTTTATAAAAACTTATTTTTTCATAAAGATCACTCACAGATTATTAACCAATCAGGTCTTCTTTTGGCACCCCAGAGTTTAGTTGGCCGATAAGGAAACCACCCTTCTCTACAACACTACTCAAGAATTCGTCTTCCGACTCTTCTATCTGAGAAAGCTTTTGAAGTTTCTGTTCAAATGATCCATCTCCAAACAAACAAGTTTGAGAACCTTCTTCTCCTTGATAAAGTAAATTCAATACAAACCACAAATTCAAAGCGTCAGAAGCTCTCTTTTCTGCTGTGTTATCGAATAGAGAGTTTTGCACGTTTTCATAATCAAAAATCTTTTGGCGCAAGATCTGATATTCGGGATTCAGATTGCCATTCTTCAATTCTCTTTCTGCTTCGCTAAGCGTAGAATCTTGCTTTGTTTTTTCTAAATCTATTTCTATAGCTATAGCTTTTGAGTAATTTTCTGCGTGGGCCTTCTTCTCGTCTTCAGAAGCTAAAATTCCGTCTTGCTGGAATTTGCGTAAAAGGTAATTTTTAGTAACTAGCCCGAGCTTAATTCCTTCAGAAACCTTTACGGCGTAGAAGACGCTTGCTTCGTCTTGTATTTTGCGGTTTGGTTTTAAAATATAAAACTTCTGAGGGACTTTCTTCTCTACTTCTTTAGTGATCTGAAGCTCTTCTCCGGCTTCGTTTACTTCTGTTGTAGTTTCTTTTACCTTTTGAGTTTTTTGTACTTCAAAATTATGTAGCCATTTTTCTTTCATATTTTATTTTAGAGAAATATTTATAGACTTAAAGCTGGTATCTATATTTCTAATAGCGTCGTTCCCAGAATCTAAAATCTTTTTCCTTATATAATTATATTTATCATTGTCAAAATAATCAATATTTTTAGCAAAGCTTTCAGAAGAGCTCTCTGCTACTTTTTTTAACAAAAGATCGTGGTCTTGTTTAAGATCATCAATCATTTCAAAGTATTTCTTATAGAGAGCAATGATATTTCTGCTATATTGAAACTTTAAATATTCCTTTAGTTTTTCGTCGTCCATATTCCTTTTGCTATATTATATAAAAATAAGATAAAATATAAAAATAAAAAACCCCCGCCGGTTAAGGCGAGGGTTAGTTCAAATTTTATTTAATTTAGTTCGCTAAGAAATGCAATCCAGAATTCTTACCGACTTGAGCGGAAAGCTCTAGAGTTACCGTTTTATTAGGCCCAATTGAAGAAGTGAAGTTTTGAGAGTCTAGTTTCGCGCCCTTAAGCATGACGTAAGAACTGTGCGCGACGGCTCCTTGATAACCTGTTAATTTAAGTTCGCAATAGAATTTTGTAGAGTCTCCATTCGTAGTCATCAGTGTATAAAGCTTATTCGAAGCAGATGCTCCGACAATAGCATTAACAGTCATAGTGCAATTAATTGGGAATGTGATTTCTCTTGTAAAGGCGAAAGCTTTACCAAGCTTTCTGATTGGCTCGCGACCAATAGTCATCGAAACTGAAGCGCTTTGTATTTTTAGATCAGATTCATTTAATCCAAACATTGGAGAATTATCTGAGTCTGAAGAGCCTAGCACCAGAGTGATATCCCCTGGTCTTACTGCCGAAATTTCAGTGGCAGCAGCGAATAATCCAGCGCCATTAGGAAGAACAACCAGAGTTGCTGACTGGTCAGCGCCATCTACTACAGCAGGATTTCCAATAGAAACGGGGATAGCACTGCCTGTTCCCCCAGTGAACACTATGTTTTGCCCTTCCAAAGCGCAACTCACGGTAGGGATTGCTCCCACAGAAGCTTCTAGAGACCAAGACGTAACGAATGCGTTGCCAATACCGATAATGCCGTCAATTGTGCCTGACGCCACCGCACCGGTGTCATTAGCATCAATACCGGCGTCACTGACTAAAACATAAACATTCTTTTGATCATAACCACTTCCGCTAGAAATAATAAAATCAAGCATGTGGTCGGCGACTGTAGAGACTCCAGTAACAGCATTAGTTCTAAAACCTAAATGGTTTTCATTAAAACCAGTTGGCTCAAAATAATAAGACAAGTCTACAGCGACAGTAGGCTCTTGTAAGATCAACCTGTCAATAGCTCCTAGTTCGCCATATTGATTAATGTCTTGGCGAGACACTGAGAAATTATAATTACAGCTTTGGACTCTTCGCAGGCCATGCGCAGCCGCAGAGACAGATACCGCCCCGGTCGGAGCAGCAAACAAAGCTTGACTTTGATAAATTACGCGATTTCTTGATGTAGTACTCATTTGGTTTCCTTATTTATTCTATTGAAATTTACACATAATAAATCAACTATAGAAAATTATTTTAATAAGCATGCGGGGCTCTTACTATTTCTAGATCAAAATCAACAAAAGCCGAAACAATATTTGGATTTAGATTCTTGAATTCTGTTGAGGTTGATGTTTTGAGTTGAGAAACCGATACGCTAGACATGTACACGTTATCTCCAGTGGCTATTCCTGTATAATTATAAGAAGTTCCAGTATAAGAACTCATAGCGTTAAGCTTTAAGTCAGCATTGCTTACTGTTCTAAAAAAATCGTGAGCAGAATCTCTTAAGACCCCACACGCTGCGTCTAATGTGTACATTGAATTAGACATGACTAACGCTCGGAAATAACAAGAGGTCATATCTGTGCCGCCGAATCCGAATGGTTCGTTTTGAGAATTGACTAGTCTTAAAAATATAGCTGGATAAGTTAATTCATTTACATCTAATCCAGTGATTGTTTGGGGTTTCCTGTTCTTTGGCTCAAATTTTGTAGAGAATAGCAAAGTTTCTTCAGATTTATCTGTTAAATAAACATTGAAATCTTTTATTGCATAATTTCCGCTGATAGTGTTGGAGTTTTTATTAGATGAAAAAATTACTTCTCCATCGTAGTGATTTATTGCGACTAATCCACTTTGCCCGGGCACTATGAAATTACCATCTAAATACACTCCTGTTAATTGATTCGCGCCAGTTATAGAAGAGTCGCTTACTATTTGTTTGTATGGGGCTGCGTATGTATAGTAATTATTGTAGATTCCAGAGACTGGATAAAATTTAGAGCTAACATTCGAATAACCTTCTCCTCTTTTTAGAATAGTGTGGTCTACATATAGCAAAAAGCTACTGGTTAAAGTATTTTGGAAATTGGCTTTCATTTTATTGCTCTGTATTATTAGTAAAATTTTTCTTAAAATTATCAATAATTTCAGTTATGTAAGGTCTAGTTGTAAAACTTGACGGCCTTGGTGTCTCGCTTGAGCTTTCTTCTATTGGGCCTCTTAACTGTAAACCTCTCTCTGACCGACCTCTTGGGTAGTCGGCGTAATAAGGAACTCCAGAGATGCCTCTTTCTATTCCTTTGACCCAATTTCTACCGCCGGTCCACATGTCTTCAAATTTAGATGCCTTAGCAAAATCATCCAAATCAGGGACTTGAATATTAATCTTTAATTCTTTTGTTCTTGTGCCGGTAGCAAATTGACCCTTTGCATTTCTAGGATAAATAATTGATAGATTTGTATTTTTGAATTTTATTTTCGATTGTAAAGCTAATCTTACTGGCGATATAGGATCAAATCCAGCGTTGAAACCAATAAAACCAAATAAATCCCCGTAGCCTCCTAAGGTCTCACTCTTATTTCCGTCTTCTGGATTCAGCAACTCTTTCGTGACATCGTGGTCATCAAACTCTTTAATAGCTTTTGCTTTTTGTAATTCAAATTGTTCTTTTACGTCTTTTTCTATCTGGTCTTGAACATTAGGATTAGAAAGAATGTCATTAATAATATTTCCTTTTATTACTATGTTTGTGAGTTGCATTATCTTTCCCTTTCTAAATAGTAAGTAAAAAATTCAGAAGAAATATAAGGCCTCGGGGCTTGAGACGAAATAAATTTAAACATTAATCCATCCAAAGACGCATAAAGAGTTTTGCCGTTTTGAATAAAGTCATTAGCTTCACTCTTGACTTTCATTTCGACTTCTCCTTTGTCTATTATATTATCTGCTTCTTCTAGTCTTTGTTGAGATTGTTTTTTTGTAAAAGTAACTAGAGCCGGGAATACTCCAGTGACTGGGATATAATTAATATTATCAATATCTGATCTTTCATTGTAACCATACATTCTTGGCTGATTAATATTAGTTATTTCTATTCGGGCTTCCTTATAAATGATTACATCTTGGCTAAAAGTATCAAATAAATTAGCCATTGCTTTCTCAAAACTAGCTTTCTGCGCGGCAGACAATAAAGAAGCCATGCTTTTTATTACACTCTATCCAGAGAGAATCTCTTATTAAGTTCAAATTATAACATTCAAATGAGCGACATTACTCAAGACTTCCCCAGCAGCATTATATACTTTAACCGTATAATCTCCGGCTTGATTCTCTTGCAAATTCGGTAAACCATATCCTGCCCATACAGCTCCAGAAATCTCTGAACTATTAAACATCCATTGATAAGAGGGAGTCGGGTATCCCGTCGCCATTACATTAAATATGAATGAAGATCCAGTAACAGCTTCTCCTCCCGCTGGTTGATCTATTATCACTGGAACAACTGGCGGAGAGACAGAAATTTGGCACCCAGAACTCGTAACTGAGCCCAAAGAGTTCGATACTACAACATCATAGAGCCCAGCTTGATCTAGTTGTATGTTTAAAATTTGTAATCCGTCTCCATTTACTCCTGATAGATTTTCAGAATCTTTTCTCCATTGATAATTTAGAGGTTGGCCGGCAGCCATTAATGACACATAAATATTCTGCCCAGACCATAAAGAAATGCCAGATTGAGGCTGTATCGTAATTGACGGGGCAATGACTGGAAATATATCTGCGGGCCAAGGAGCTGGAGGAGTTACTACTGGAGGAGCAATTTGGTTAACTATTTGTTGAATTGATGAGTTTTCAAATCTTTCTTTATCTCCAGATTGAAAAACTGAATAGACCCAATCTAATACTTGCTCTTCTTTTAAATCAACGAAAGGAGTAACTGGCCCAGGAGACGCCGGCACACTAGTTACGCTATAAACTCTACCATAGAATGGCCCACCACTTACGCCATTATAATAAGACAAACAATCCCAGTGGACGTTAAACACATAATCGGTTGCGCCGCTGAACACAGGGTAGCAGTCCATTGCTGTTACTTTCCACTTTAGTTGCATGTCTTCGCTCATAGTTTTGTTATTATATGAAATTTATTACACTGTTTAAAATGATTTGAGCGTTATAATCCAAATCTTCCTTTTGTAGCATTGTAATTTTGTAAAACTTGAGCGGCAGATAATGAAGTGTTATATAATCTAAAACTTGCTATAGTACCAGTAAATCTTTCAGTGTTACTCGCTGGATTTGATGCTATTTGAGGTGCAGTAGCAGTTAACGGGTAAGAAGATGTAGAATTAGTAGTAGACTCTACTCCATTTACATAAACTATATATTGATTTGATGCGTTTCGTATGCCGACTACATGATACCAAGTATTTTGCGATACGACGGTTTGATGCGTTGTGGCTGTTCTCACGGCGGAATTACCAAGATCGGCTACAGAAAATCCGTATCCATTTTGATAATATAAAGATATAAATCCAACGTTATTCGAAGATTGAGAAGAATAAACATGATTATATGATACCGCTGCTGTAGAAAATACCCAAGCTTCGATTGCAAATTGCCCAGTTCCAAATGCAAGACCACTGGCAGGTAAAGTGACATACTTAGCAACTGAATCAAATATAATTCCACCATTATTATCAGAAGTATAAACTGGAGATCCTATCAAAGTTCCATTGTAACTATTTCCGCTAACATCATACCAAACCGTACCTGCTCCTGCATAACTATATATATTACCAACATCAAGATTTAATACTAATCCTTGTTGTACAATTGTATTTGCAAATTTTGACTTTTGAGCTTCGTAATTTTGAGCAACTTCTGTTGCACTTAATGCTTTATTATAAATTAAAACATTACTTATATTTCCACCAAAATATTCTGAGGCTAATTCTCCCTGTCTTCCGAGTATCAATGGACCTGTACCTGTATAACTAAATCCAGATCCTCTTGTAGCAACTAAAACACCGTTTAAATAAATAAATGCATTTGATACGGTATATACACCAACCAAATTCATCCATATGTTTGTATTACCCGCACCAGATACAACAACATCACTCCAATTATCAGTAAATCTTACGTTTGAATTATTAAATCCAAAGAAAAAAGAATTACCTGAATTTGCAGATGTCCATTGTGATAATAATTCTTCATATCCAACGTTATTTCTGGTTCTGTAAACCCACATGCTTACTGTATACTGAACCGTCGATGTAGGAACAATTGATGAACCAAAACCACTAGCATAATCATTAGTACCATCAAATTTTAAAGTTCCTTTATTATAAAAATCATAAAGCGGCATATTTGCCACGGTTGCATTGCCAAATAATCCATTATTATTATTGTTACTCAAATCAACTATACTTCTATCAGTATTAGATATACCCCATTTTTGTCCAAGATATGTGTGGACTTGTTTTAATTCTGTAGCTGTTAATTCTCTATTAAAAATAATTACTTCAGCAATCTTTCCATTTAAATAAGTTGATTGTTGACCCAATCTAATTACACCTGAAGCATCAGAATTTGCAATGACACCTGTTGTTGTTGCAGAAGTTCCATTTAAATATACTTGCCTTGTAGTGCTAGAAGTGCCTTTAAAAACTTTTGTAAAAATATAAGTCGTAGATGTAGTAATTGAACTAGTCGCATATTTAGAACCATCACCATAATATGAATAATAAGTACTTCCATTATGTAAAGTAAGTCCATTATTTAATGAATTATTTATAGAAACTAATCCAGCATCCTCGGTGCCTGTTGTTTGACTAGCTATAGCGAATATTGTATGAGTAACACTTAAATCTAATGAAATGGAAGTACTTAAAGAATCATTTGTTCCATCAAAAGTTACTATTTTTCTACTATTTTGTGTAGTACTTCTGCTTGGTTGATTCGCTGATGTTGCTTGCGAAACGTGAGAATTATTTCCACTTTTATCTCTCCATTGGCTGACACTTGTTCCAGAGCTATAACTAAATGTAGTATCATCAGCAGCATCCATCCACATGACCAATCCATTTTTTACAGGCAAATCGGCGGCTGGATATGATGTATTTTGTGATGCATCTAAACACATCACTAAAGAATCCGTAATAATTTTTGGAGAGTATATTTTTGACATATATTATAATCCGAATCTTGTTTTTGTTGCGTTATAGTTTTGAAGAATTTCAGTTGCGGTTAATGCTCTATTGTAGATTCTACCTAAAGCAACCTTTCCACTGAAATAATTATAACCGGTGTATTTACCCGCACCAATTAAAAGTGTAGTATTTGTAGTATTTAATGTAAATGCTTTTGAATTACTTAAAACGCTGTTTGTATATAATGAAACATTTGTACCATCATATAAATGAATGATATGATTCCATTGATTTATATTTAATGTATTTCTTGCTGGTAAAGTAGAAATAGTATCAGCATCTCCTCCGTAATAATGACCAATAACTTGTAGATATGGACTTGTATACAAAATTATTGTATCAAATAAATTCAAAGATCCGTTGCCACCATACCCCATTACATTTTTACTCAGATTACTACTAATATAAGTCCAACATTCAAATGATCTGGATGTGGCTCCTGAAATACCCAGTTGTGAATTAGATTCCACATAATCATCAGCACCATCAAAGCTAAAATTACCACCATTGACACCACTAAAAGTTGGACCATTTGTTAATGTACCATTATATCCATTACCACTTGTATCTCTCCAAGTTGTAGTTCCAAAATCTTTGGTTACTGTACCTACTATATAAGTTCCAGAATCTGCGCAGTTATCAGTTGTATAAGTTGTTAGATTATATACAGCACCGCTTTTAGTTATAAAATCTATTCTTGATACTCTAGGATGATGACCAACCACAGCGCCGCCTTCTACATATCTCCAATATCTATGTTTACTATAATTACTATCGTTTCTATTTGTGCCTATAATTATTCCACAACTAGAATTATTACTCATTACTCCTGTAAAAGCAGTCGTCCAAGTAGAATTATCATCACTGTATTGAACAGTATAATTTGCACTTCTTAAGCCTCCACCAAATGTAGAGTAACATTGAACACTATATACGGCTATAGCTGAATAAGAAGATACTAAAGAAGCATCCAAATCTAAAACCAATCCACTCCTAACTATTTGCGGCCCATTATTTACTGTACTCATATTTTATATTCCATAAGTCTTTCGTTGTGAATTAAATATTTGCAAGATTTCTGCATCTGTTAATGCTCTATTATAAATCATGAATTGACCAACATAACCTGTTAAAAATCCTTCATTTCCGCTACTATGAGTAGACCTTCCGATATAACCAACACTGGGAGTTGTTGATAATGTAGCCGTTGTAGACGCTATATTCAAACCATCAACGTATAATTTCAAAGTCCCTGATCCATAGCTATCAAATGTTGCACCTATTAAATGCCAAACATTATCGTTTATTTGTGGACCAACGCCGGGATCATAATCCGCTCCATATCCCATGAATCCTAATCTTTCTACTGAAGCCGCCGTTGATCTTAAATTAAAACTTTGCGCAGTAGCTGGATTTCCTAATCCACAATAACAAGTATAACTTGTATTATTATGTCTTACCCACATCAACACCGTCTTTCCAGCAGCAGAATAAATAAAAGAACTTGGAACTTCAAAATTTATAGCATTACTTGAACTACCAAGAAAATAAAATCCATTGCTATTATAAGAAGTGTTTAATAAATTAGTATTAACATTGTTACCGCTCAAATCAATTAATCCGCCACCAGAAGCGGGAGTATCAGGAGTATATTGTCCAAAAAATAAATTTGTTACCGCAAAAGTATCATTATAGAACGAACTATCTAAATATAAAGCAGCAGTAGATAATCGCTCTATCGATCTCGCCAAACCTCCATTTTTATAATATTTAACATATTTACCATCAAATATAATTTCAAAAGTTGTTGCTGCTGTATATGATCCAGTTGTCCCTAAATCGTTATTGCTTTCATAAATTTTTGCGTCTCCTGTGTCTGTCAAATACCATGCATAATCTAAATTACCATAATTTATTCCTGTTGCTGGATCACTATTCAAGCCAATCATTGCCGCAAGATTAGCTTGTTTTGGCGTGAAAGAAACATAAGCAACGCCAGTATATCCTTGAGTACTATAGACTCTTGAGTTTGTCCAACTTGCGACTCCGCTTTTTGTAAATGTCATTTCTCCATAAGGAGATTGAGAAACTAGCACCATATTAGGAGTCCACTTATCTAACGAATTTGTAAAGCTATTACTACATCTTGCAGATGAGCATGTAAATGTCGGATTTTTTATTAATATATATCCACTGTCCATTAATCGACTTGGATTACAACCGCCGGGATACAAAAATGCTTGGACAACAGTATTTGTCGCGGCGACTGCTGTAAAATATGTTATTTTTTGCCAAATTCCTTTTGTTGTATTTGGAATTGAAGCTCCTGTTCCTAAAGCAGTTCCAGAAACCACTTCAACATTAGAAACAAATGCAGTAACACTTGCTACATTTGTAGCATTTGGATCAATATAATATTCAAAACTAAAACATCCATATTCACCAGTTTTTATTGTAAAACGATTACCATGATAATGACAAGCATTTGTTATAGAGTAATATCTATAAACTATATCATTTGGTTGTATTGTATAATCTCCAAAAGTTTGACCATAGCCTAAACGGACAAATCCTGTAGTTCCTTGTAATGCGAAAGATACTTCATTATCAGCACCCGAACCTGCTCCGCTTGTCCCTAAGTCTTTAAAATAATTAATAAATTTTTCTGGTCTTATGGGTATTTTGTTTGCAGCATCTCTTGAGCTACTTACCCAAGGAGTTGCATAACTTTTGTTTTCAACTTGAGGTCTCCATAAATAAATATCTTTTCCAACTATTCCAGTTACTAAACTAACTCCATTGTAATTACTAATATAAAAGTACCCTGTAGTATCAGATATAGAAAAAGAAGCAGAACATCTATACCATCCATTTCCAACATTAATTATTGAACAACCAAAAGCCCCACTAGACACGACAGTTCCTGTAGATAAATTAAAAACAGAAACTTGTTGTCCATTTTTATGGAGTGTTAAATAATTAGCATCATTACCAGTTCCATTAGATAATCCAGAACTTGGAGCTAATTTTGCATAAACAGAAATAGTCCAATAAGATCCAGCCACTAAAGTTACATCAGTATTAATTGGCACAGGGCAAGAAACTAAATACTGAGCTGAAGCAGTGCTATTTTGATACATTCTGTAAGCTGGAGTACTTGCATCTTGCGAATATATTGATGGTGTATTTATATTTGCTATCTCAACAATAGTGTTTGCAGAAAGACTCCAATAACTAATTAAATTATAAGACGCGTAATTAGTTGTAGGTTCACCAGCACAACTTCTACCATAATTTGCATTATAATATAACTGTAAATCTTTTTTTACTACTCCTCGGTTGGCATGCTGAACGGACATACATATCTTTACACTTTAAAAAACTCAAATTTCACAATACGGGTGTCATTAATTGAGCGTTTGTTTTTTTATTATAGAGATTTTTTTATTTATTTTCTAAAATAGAAATTCTTGTTTTTAAGTCATTTATTTGCGTTTGCTGTTCTTTTATAGCTTCTGTTAATAAGACAACAACTCTTGGGTAATCTACAGCTCTTGCGTCTTGGCAGTCTTCGTTCAGTTTCCATTTAGAGACCAATTCGGGCACTACAAGTTCTAATTCTTGAGCTATGAATCCAAGAATAGGAGAATTTAAAGCGTATCCATCTCTTGTATTGTTTATGAATTCATTCCATTCGTATTTTACTCCTCTTAATTTTAAGACTTTAGAAAGAGCGTTTTCTATTGGAGTTATATTTTTCTTGAATCGAACATCTGAAGAAGTTGGAAACGATGTGGCGTGAGCAGCACCATTTACATCTAAAGGATAAGACGGCGAGACTCCGACGCCTAATATATTTGAACTATTTGATAAAAATAATTTATCTGCACCGCTATACCATTTTAATACATCGCCAGTTTCTCCAGATTGCATGTAATTAAACCACTTTGTTGCCCCTCCAGTGGCCCATTGAATACCTCCTTGGTAAGAAGTGCTTGTTCTATTTACAATGTAATAAGCCCCAGCCGCACCACCGTTTAATGTTATAACAGATGTTCCATCATCTGTCAACAAAGAGTCTCCTAGAGTTACAGTTGTATTGACAAATTTAGCTAGTTTATTCGTAGTGCCAGATGCGGTTGCTGCGCCTTGAGCGCCTTGAGAACCCAAGCTTCCTCTAGACCCTTGAGAACCAATACCGCCAGTACCGCCTTGAGCGCCAGTGCCGCCTTGAGAACCAATACCGCCAGTACCGCCTTGAGCACCTTGACCGCCTTGAGCGCCAGTGCCGCCTTGAGAACCAATACCGCCAGTACCACCTTGAGCACCTTGACCGCCTTGAGCACCTTGACCGCCTTGAGCACCTTGACCGCCTTGAGCGCCAGTGCCGCCTTGAGAACCAATACCGCCAGTACCGCCTTGAGCACCTTGACCGCCTTGAGCGCCTTGACCGCCTTGAGCGCCT
>Ga0209297_1000062_pt1 | contig 81536 bp, 84 predicted proteins | sample S_130805_MF_Meta_FD_187322 | JGI IMG/M metagenome (GOLD analysis project Ga0209297, IMG submission 187322) | Freshwater microbial communities from Lake Simoncouche, Canada to study carbon cycling - S_130805_MF_MetaG (SPAdes) (version 2) | ecosystem: Environmental > Aquatic > Freshwater > Lake ...
GGGTGTCAGTATCCATTACCCGGGTGCAATGGGCCTGCCAGGAAAGCGCGACATCATGGGTCGTATTCCTTGGTTCACCCAAGAAATGGAAGGCTGGGGGTCGCATGTTCGCCACACCCCCAACTTCCATCTTGTTGGACGGGCGGACGGCTTTCGCATGTCCACAGTGGTGCCTATCGCAGTTGACAAAACAGAAGTTTGGTTCTGGTACCTCTTTCCGAAATCGGCTCAATCCGACCCGGCATTCGAGGAGAAGTACAAACAGTACGAGGACTTCGTGCTTTCAGTTTTTGATGAAGATCGCGAGATGATTGAATCTTTGCAAAATTCATCGATGAGCCTTGGCCTGGAACCGGGTCCCATGGCAAGGCTAGAAGGCGGTATTCACCATACGCTGAATCATTATCTTGACAGGATATTTCATGGCATCAAACCCTGAACGCACGAGAGTAGCCCTGGTCACTGGGGCATCCCGTGGCATCGGATTTGACATTGCGCAGGCTTTGCGAGATATGGGACTGAGGGTAGCGATCGTTGACATACGCAATCAAGTCCTCGATTGTGCTTCGCGCTTAGGTGAACCACAGGAGAGCATGGCTGTCTGTGGCGATGTCTCGCAAGAGGATGACTGCATCAGCATCGTCAAACAAGTTTCAGCCTGGGGCAACGGCATTGATGTCTTAGTGAATAACGCAGGTATCACAATTAAAAACGGCAAAGACCGCTGGCTGACCGAGGAAACCAGCTTGCACGATTGGAAACGCACATTGGATGTGAATCTGACAGGCACATTTTTGATGTCCCGCGCGTGTGTGCCATTGATGAGAGAGCGCAGCTGGGGACGTATAGTGAATATCACTTCGCAGGCCGCTCGCTCCACTTCCCGTTTTTCAGGCAGTGCCTATGCCGCGTCCAAGGCTGGAATCATTGGCTTCTCGCGCATTTTGGCTGGAGAGGTTGGCTCATCAGGCATTACGGTCAACTGTGTGGCCCCAGGGCGAATACGCTCAGAGATGAATGCCGTATCAGGCGAAGAAGCAAATTTATCTTATCTCACACAGATCCCAGTTGGCCGAATTGGACTTGGCAAAGATGTAGCAAGTGCTGTTTCCTACTTGGCTTCAGAGCATGCTTCATATATCACTGGAACTATCATCGACGTGAATGGTGGATCATGGATGGTCTAACAGCAACGCATGCTCTGACCTCTGACACGATGCGGCCTGGAGCCTTAGCCAATCTCCTGGAGGTGGCCAAAATCGAGGCAATTTTTCCTCCTACCGGCCGCATTCTTCTCGGCAGCTGGACAACTGAATTCGGCGAATTGAACCAACTGCATCGGCTCTGGAAAATTTCGCAAGGAGCCCAAACTTGCGAATCGTTGGCGCGACCCGAGGGGCTCCAGCACCGCACGGAGCGAGTCCTGCAGGAGCGAAGGCCTACCCTGTCGAAAAACAGCGGGCCCTTCATCTACGAAATGCGCTACTACCAGCTAAAACCAGGCTTGGTCGAAGATTTTCTGGAACTCTTGCTGGCGCACTTTGAACTGCGCGAGACTTGGTCCAAGGCAGTTGGGCTGTGGGTGCCACACAATGGGCAAATCAATGAAGTGATTCACATTTGGTACTACCGTGACCTTGTGCATCGCGCGCAAACGCGCTCTGCTTCTGCTGCAGACCCAGTATGGGAAGCATACCGTCAGAAGGTACTACCTCTGCTGACAAACCAACGCTCCGTGCTCCTCTCACCCACTGCCTTCTCTCCAATGAAGTGAATGAACACAAACCAGCGTGTTATCTACAAACAACCGTACGCTCAAGCCATGCAAGAGCAGTTGTTGGAATGGGGTTCTCGGCGCGTGTTACTGGCGACAAACACATCACTTTCAGGCCCAAGCGGACTGGCAAACCAAGTGCGAGAGGCCATAGGAAAGCAATGGACTGGGACAGTTGAAGGCCTAGGAGCACATGCACCACGGGCTGATGTCATCCGGCTCGTTAAGGCGATTGAGCACCATCAGGCCGATTCACTGGTGGGTTTAGGTGGTGGTTCTGTCACTTCTGTAGTCAAAGCGGCACGTCTGGCACTTGCAAATGAAGTGAGGGATGTAGATGGTATCGACCGCCTGATTGGTAAGGTAGAACTTTCGTGTGCCATCCTTCCCTGCATCATGTTACCGACCACACTTTCAGCAGGAGAATTTACTACATCAGTTGGAGTCACAAACCAACTCACGCGCCGAAAGCAGGCCATACATCATCCATCACTTGCGCCCAATACAGTCGTCCTGGATCCAGCACTGACCCTGAATACACCTCCAGCACTGTGGTTCAGTACGGCGATCAGGGCGTTGGACCACATCGTGGAAACATGGTGCTCCTCTGAAGCCACACCTTTGAGTGATGCGACATCATTGCACGGTCTGCGGTTGCTGCTTCATGGACTCAAAAACAACGAGCGTCTCTCTTGTCAAGAAGGTGCATGGCTTGCCATTCAAGGCATTGCTACAGGCGTTCCTCAAGGAGCAAGCCACGGGATTGGGCATGCGCTTGGAGGCATTGCAGGCGTTGGACATGGGGATACGTCCTGCATCATGCTGGCTCATGTTCTTCGGTTTAATTTTCCAGTCAATGCGCTGCGCCAACAACAGCTAGCAAACGAATGGGAAGAAGGCGGCGGAGAATTAGACAAGCATATAGACAAACTGGTCCGCAGTCTCAGGTTACCCCAGACGCTTCGCGAAACGGGAATCTCCAAAGATGTATTGTCTCAGGTTGCTCGGGAGGCAATGAACAACCCATGGGTCATTTTGAATCCACGCAAGTTTTCAAGCGAAAAAGAGATGCTGGAGTTATTGCAAGCAGCATGGTGAGCACCATAACGCTGGGGGTCATTCACTTCATATGCTCAGTGTGCTCAGCGCAGTTTTCACAATGCTGGCAGCATCCACATTGAAGTATGCGCGTAAAGCGGCACGCGTATCACTGCGCCCAAAGCCATCCGTTCCCAACGTGACATAACGACGGCCACTGGGGACAAAAGCACGAATGCTTTCCGGCACACCTCGAACGTAGTCGGTCGCAGCAATGATGGGGCCTTGACTCATTGTCAACTGTTGTGTCACAAATGGAATATCTCTTTTTATATCTCTAGACAATTCGCACTTTTCGCAAGCAACGCCTTCACGCGCCAATTCGCTCCAACTGGTGACACTGTAGACATCGCTGTCTATGCCTTGTGACGCAAGTTGTTCTGCAGCCTTAAGCACCTCGGTCAAAATGGCACCTGACCCCATCAACGTCACTCGTTGTCTGAGCTTGCGATGGGTTGCTGCAACTTTTAACTTGTAGCAGCCTCGAATCACATCTTGCTCAACCCCCGCCAATAGGTCAGGCTGGGCATAATTCTCATTCATCAAGGTGATGTAATAAAAAACATCTTTTTGCTCAACCAACATTTCTCGCATGCCGTGGTCCACGATCACCGCCATTTCGCATGCAAATGCAGGGTCATATGCGCGACAGTTTTCTATCGTTGCCGCCACCAAATGACTGCTGCCGTCTTGATGTTGCAAACCCTCGCCTCCTAAGGTCGTTCGTCCAGCCGTAGCTCCCAATAAAAACCCACGGGCCCGTTGATCGGCAGCAGCCCAAATGGCGTCACCTACACGCTGAAACCCAAACATCGAGTAATAAATGTAGAAAGGCAGCATGGCCAAGCCATGGACACTGTAACTGGTGGCAGCAGCCGTCCAACTCGCAATGGCACCGGCTTCGCTGATACCCTCCTCCAAAATCTGACCATCAATGGCCTCGCGGTAACTGAGCACCGAGCCAATGTCTTCGGGCTCGTATCTCTGCCCAACACTGGAATAAATACCGACTTGCTTGAATAAATTTGCCATGCCAAAGGTGCGCGCCTCATCTGCTACGATTGGAACAATGCGAGGCCCCAGTTGCGCGTCCTTGAGTAAGTTGCCAAGCAAGCGCACAAAGGCCATGGTGGTGGACATTTCTTTGCCATCGGGATGGACAGCAAAGTTCCCATACTGAGTCAATGCAGGCACAGGGACCACATCAGCATTCGTTTCCCGTTTGGGCAAGTAACCACCCAGGCGTTTGCGCTGGGCATGCAGGTAAATGCTCTCAGCGCTGTCCTCAGCCGGCTTAAAGAACTGCAACTCGATTGCCTGCTCATCTGTCAGCGGCAAGTTAAAGCGATTTTTAAACGCAATCAAGGCAGCTTCATCTAACTTCTTTTGACTGTGCGTGGTCATCTTGCCTTGGCCAGCGTCACCCATGCCATAGCCTTTTTTGGTGTGCGCCAATACCACGCAGGGCTGGCCACGATGGTTGGCAGCTGCCGCATAAGCGGCATGAATCTTCACCAAATCATGGCCACCACGCTTTAGGCCGTGAATTTGCTCATCTGTCATGCCTTGCGCTAAGCGGGCTAATTCCTCATTTTGCCCAAAGAAATTGTCGCGATTGAATCGACCATCTTTAGCTGCGAAAGTTTGCATCTGCCCGTCGACTGTGTCGGCAAAAGCGCTCACCAAAGCGCCTGTGAGATCGCGCGCAAACAAACCATCCCAGTCACTGCCCCATATTAATTTGATCACGTTCCAACCAGCACCTCGAAACAAGCTTTCCAACTCATCAATGATTCGCCCATTGCCTCGCACAGGACCATCCAATCGTTGCAAGTTGCAATTGACAACCCAAACCAAGTTGTCGAGTTTTTCGCGTGAAGCCAGTGTCAAAGCACTCATGCTTTCGGGCTCATCCATCTCCCCATCACCAAACACACCCCATACTTTGATGGCGCTACAGTCTTTCAATTGACGGTGCGTGAGGTAGCGCATGAATCGCGCGTGGTAAATCGAACTGATGGGCCCGATGCCCATTGACCCCGTAGGAAATTGCCAAAAATCAGGCATCAACCAAGGGTGCGGGTAACTGCTCAAGCCTCGCACGCCTTCTGGCGCGGTGATCTCTTGCCGGTATTGCAACAAGTCTGCTTGGCTCAAGCGTCCCTCCAAAAAGGCACGCGCATACACACCAGGGGCACTGTGTGGTTGAAAGAAAACCAAGTCACCGCCATGGGATTGGCAGCGCGCATGGAAAAAATGGTTGAACCCAACTTCAAACAAATCTGCAGCGCTGGCATAACTTGCAATGTGGCCTCCCAACTCGCCATAAGCCGCATTGGCACGTGCCACCATGGCCAACGCGTTCCAACGAATCAAAGAGCCCAACCGCTCTTCCATCGCCAAGTCACCGGGGTATGCAGGTTCACGCTCGACAGCAACGCTATTGACATAGGGCGTTGCCAACTCAGGTTGCCAGTGCAATTGGCTTGTATTGGCCAATTGCATCAACTTATCCAAAATAAATCGGGCACGTTCAGGGCCATTGGCAGCGACCAAGGACAAAAACGCATCGAGCCATTCTGCTGTTTCAAAAGGGTCGCTGTCGCTGGCTGTGGCGGCGGCAACCATGCTGGGTGAATTCATATCTTTCATGAGCTCAACTGTAAAAAATATTCTCCCGAATTAGCTATCGTTTACTTCATTTTTTCCTTAAATAAAAGCATAAAATGTTTCAAACTCATCTATTTGAAGCATTAAATGAATATAGACAGCACAGATCTGAGAATTTTGACGGAGCTGCAAAACGACAGTTCGCTGACAAACATTGAACTGGCACGGCGGGTACATTTGTCGCCCTCCCCGTGCCTTACGCGCGTCAAATCACTTGAAGCTGCTGGCGTCATTACCCGCTACGTGGCCTTGGTCAATCCTAAGCAATTGGGGTTGACTTTGTCTGTGTTCATCTCGATCAGCTTGAAAGAGCAGTCAAAGTCAGCTCTTGCAGAATTTGAGCAAAGCATCGCAGAACACGACGAGGTGATGGAGTGCTATCTCATGACTGGAGACAGTGACTACTTGATTCGTGTGGCTGTGACAGACATCACCGCTTTAGAGAAATTCATCTTGGATCAACTCGCCCCCATTTCGGGAATTGAAAAAATCCGCTCGAGCTTTGCACTCAAACAAGTACGCTACAAAACTGCGTTGCCTATGCCTTAAAGCATTTCACGCAGGCACTGGCTTTTCACCCATGACTGAGGTGCGTCGCATTTCCCTTCGGTAACCATCGTAATCGTTCACGGCAAAGTGCTGCAGCATCCGATTGTCCCAAATGGTCAGCATGTTGGCACGCCAGGTCACTCGAATGATGAACTCAGCTCGAACTGATTGCTCATAAAGATAAGCCAGCAAACCAGCACTTTCAGCCTCCGTCATGTCGGCAAAGCGGATCGTATATCCCTTATTGAGATACAAGGCGCCTTGACCTGATTCCGAAATATTGCGTACAACTGGATGCAACATCTCAGCCAAAGCTTCTTCACCTGTCTTGATCTTCATTGATCGAAGATGCGATTTATTGGCCAAATGGCTTGAAGGCCCGTAGGGCCGTCGAGCGCTATGAACTGCCTGCATTTTTTTGAGCATTGCCTGCATGCCAGTCGACAAAGATTCGAATGCCAGTATTTGATTTGCAAAGAGCGTGTCGCCTCCAAATGGCGGCAACTCGCGCGCATGCAGCAAGGTGTAGCTGGGCGGCGTTTCAAGAAAACTCCAATCAGTGTGCCAATTGCCGCCGAAGTTCAATCTTTTGGTTTCATCCGCCTCTTTCACCACCGCAATGACGTTGGGGTGAGTCGTCTCACCCTCTATAAACGGTTCAAGTCCGAACTGGCCTAACTTAGACGTCAATAGCGCCAACTCAGGGTCATCTAAGTGCTGGTCCGGGAACGTGACGACCAAGTACTTGGCAAGCGCCAGTTTGATCTTGGCCACTGTGTCTATGTCTGCGGTTGACAAATCAATGCCAGTGATCTCAGCCCCTCCAGCACCGCTGATCTGCTTTATCTGCATGACATTTTCAAGTGGCATGATGGACTCCTTACTTGGGTTTTAAATGAAGTTGTCTTGCTCTTACTCAGGTTTGATGTTGGCACTTTTGATGATGCCTGCCCATTTCGCATAGCCCGACCTGATAATGAGACTGAATTCTTGAGCGGTTGAATGTTGCGCTGGCATGCCTTGCAAAGTCAGGGACTCAACGACTTGCGAATCCGACAGTGCACGCCGCAAAGCCTGATTCAGCCGATCAATTGCCTCTTTGGGTGTACCTGCAGGAGCGACCACCCCAACCCAAGTCGTTGCATCCAGGCCAGCGACTCCTTCTTCAGCAAATGTGGGAATTTTGGGAGCCAGAGGTGAACGCAGTTTTTGCCCGATGGCCAATCCGACCACATCACCTGTCTCTAATGTCTTTATATGGCTGGGCAAGATATCCATCATCAGTGGGACCCGCCCTCCGAGCAAATCAATCAATGCAGGTGCAGAGCCCTTGTACGGTATGTGGATCACATCAATGCCAGCGGCTCCCTTCAACAACTCGATGCCCAGATGACTGGGTGTGCCCTGCCCGTAGGAGGCAATGGCCAATGTGCCAGGCTTTTCCTTGGCCATGCGCAAAACGTCAGAAAGCTTACTGATTTGTGAAGATTTGGATGCCACCAGCAGCAATGGATTCGAGGTGATCAGCGAGATGGCATCAAAATCTTTCAGTGGGTCGTAGCCAGCTGGTGTTGCAGACAGAAGCGGTGCAGTTGCCATATTGGCAACCACTGCTGCCAATATCGTATAGCCGTCAGCAGGAGCACGCGCCACAAACTGCGCTCCTATCATTGTTCCCCCACCGGGCTTGTTATTAACCACCACAGGCTGCCCCAATTCGTCAGCAAGCTTGCGAGCAATGATCCGAATCAACACATCAGTTGCTCCGCCAGCCGCGTAGGGAACAACCCATGTAATGGGTCGATTAGGGTAGTTGGCTTGGGCCCAAGAAGTCGAAGGCGAGGACCCGAGCAGCAGTGGCACCAGCAATGTCAGTGCATGGAAACAAGTTTTTATTTTTTTCATCATAGCGTTCACCATTCTTATGTGAGATTTGTACAAGTTAAAACTGAGGGAAGGCTCTGCGAATTAACTGCAGAGTTGGCTCTGACCTGCCGCGGCAGGTAAATTGCCGTGTGGGTGATCCGTGCAGCAGGCGTATTGCCGTCGATGAGAACCAGAACATCCAGCTCAACCATCAGGTGCCCCTTGTGCTCCCAATTTTTGAGCACGATGGCTCTAGCGTCCAGACTTGCGCCGACCGGCATGGATTGAAAGTTGCGAATGTGGCTGGCCGTATGAATCCAGGGTCCCAAGGCCAGGTTGTGCATCAATGTCCAGTTGCACAAACGCAGCAAGCTTGCAGGGTGCATCAGGTTTTCTCGGGTGTACACCGGATCGGTCTCACGCAGTTCAGCCAACCATGCCAGAGACTGCTCTCGTGTGAGTGCGTAAGGGTTGGTGCAGAGCACAGATCCTGGTGTGAGGGATTTCATATCTGCAACTGGGCGATTTTGCGGCAGTGGCGGCTGTGAAAACCGGTATAAGGCAAGATCTGGCGCCTGCTCGCATGAATCTATTGCTGCATGCCCTGTGGCACACACGAGATCATTGCTGTTGACCTCAATGTCCATTTGATCATGCGCATGCTGGGCTGTCACGAGGGCCAAACTGCCGTCATACACAGGATGGCTGAAGTGACATTGGGCACTGCCTTTTTCCAACCAATCGCGCCCCCACAGGGCTACAGCTTGGTGCACCATGTAGCCAAAAACTGCGGTGCCCGGAACCAAGCCACCAGAAAACCCGTAGCGATGGGCCACATCGTGGTCATGTATCTTGTTCTCCAACTGCGCTGCAATGTTAAACGCCACGACGCGATAAGGCGGCAATGCCACTGGGCCGCCATGCGCATCAGGAAGTTTTTGCATTTTTTTGCGCCCTGTCAAACGTATCGGCTGTGACGCCTTCTTGGCGAAGCAGCATTTTTTGCACCTTTTGCGTAGGCGTCTTAGGCAATTCATGGACGATGCGAATGTACCGAGGAATCATGAAGTGCGCCATGCGTGTACTCAAGTAATTCACAAAATCGCCCCACTCCAGAACAGCACCCTGTTGGAGACAAATGGCAACCATCACATCGTCGCCGCCATGAAGATCGGGCACTGCATAAGCAGCCACTTCCCGCACATCAGGATGTGCAACGACTTCATTTTCAACTTCAAAAGAAGATATGTTTTCGCCTCGCCGCCTGATGGTGTCCTTCATGCGATCAATGAAAAAATAATTGCCTGCTTCGTCACATCGAAACCGATCGCCAGTGTGAAACCATCCGTTTCGCCATGCGGCGGCAGTGGACTCTGGCGCATTCAAGTAGCCATGACTCACCGCCCAAGGGCTGTCGCTGCGCAACATCAATTCACCTGCGACACCGCAAGGCGTCTCGCAATCGTTCTCGTCGACAATCCTCAACTCCACCCCCGTACGGGCGCGTCCGCAGCTCGCAGCTATTGGTGGGTTCCTGCCCGAGACGATGGGCGATGCAACCTCGGTCATACTGAATACGGTGTACACGTCGCAACCAAAACGCTCTGAGAAGACTGCCGAGCTTTCGACCAATGGCAAGATGATGACGGCGCGAAGCTTGTGATCGCGTTCATCCGATTGGGGCTGGCAATTCAAAAGCAACTGTGCCATCGACCCCATGAGCGTGCAGCAGGTCGCTCCACTTTCTCGCACAAGCGACCAAAAATTCGAAGTGCTGAAAGAACCCACCATCGCCACCGAGCCGCCGCGACGAAGCATGTCCATGACGACTGCAGCACCAGATACATGAAACAAAGGAAGGTTCACTAAATAACGATCATTCGAGTCCAAAAAATCAAACGCAGGCTCGCCTGCCTTGGCCTTCAAATAAGAGCACAACACTCCTTTGGAAACGCCAGTTGTACCCGACGTGTAGATGACTTGCTGCAAATCCCATGGCATCAAAGCCCGGTGTGGCGCCACCGGCTGATCACCGTGTTGATCCATGGTTTCACCCAGGTGGAGTCTCAGGCCTGCAACCTGTTTGGCGTGACCCCCCATAGCAACAACATCGCTCAAAGATCCATGTTGCAACCCCTCTAGGCGTTCGATCAATGAGAACTGCGCCAACATGAGACGAGCCCCCGAATTTTCGATCATGTGCTCGAGCACACGGCCACGATGCTCTGGATTGATTGGCACAAACACCGCGCCAATGTAGTTGATTGCAAACCACAACCGCAATGCATCGGCCCCATTGGGCATCCAAAGCAAAACTTTATCGTCTTGACAGACCCCCAGCTTTTGCAATGCTGCAGCTGCCCGCCTCGTTTGAATGCGCATGTCCGAATAAGTCCAAGAGGCGCAGTTGGCAAAGCTGACGAAACATCGATCAGGCGTCTCCTTTGCACGGCGATCAAGCACATCTCGAAGCACACAGGAATCTGGCTTAGGCATGCGCGGATCTGAATGATTCATCACACCCCCCAAGCATGCTGAGTCTTCACGGCTAAACGCATCAATGAGGCTTCACATCCAACGAAGCTTCAGCGATGAAGAAGCGAAAATCACTTTGAAGTTCGCGCATCCGGAATTTTCAGTGCAGCCTCCAGCAAGGTCCGCGGTGCAAGAAGATCTTGGGCATTCGCGGGCTCCACCTTGATGGCCTCGGCTTCCACAGCAATCCGTGCTTGCTGCGCCACTTGGGCAACGAGTCCAGTCTTGCTAGTGAAAGACAGAGGTGAGTCTGCGGACAGCAAGTTCTGAATGGTCGTTGGCGGTTGGGCCTTCAACAACTGCTCGGCGACAGCCCGATCTACGCCATTGGCCTTGCCGATAGCGGTATAAACCACCTCTGCATCAGCCCCACCTTTGGCGATGGCAGCGCGCATTTCAACGTTGGCCTGGTTCAATGTGGCAACAAAGCGCGCTGCGGCATCTGGGTTAGATGCGAGGAACTCTTTGGTCATGGTCCAAATAGAACTCGAGGGGAATCCGACATCTACCGCTCGATGCACCAACTTTGCACCCGATGCCTCCATTCGCGCACCCCAAACATCCCAAACGTAATACCCGTCGATTTGGTCACGTTGATATGCCGGCACTGCCACTGGGGGTGCTAACACAACCATGTTCACGTCTGACGGCTTCATCCCCGCTTTTTGCAAGGACCACCGCAGCGCATAGTCTGCTTGAGAATTCTTGGCGATGCCAATATTCTTACCCTTCCAAGTCTTGGGATCTGCGGTCATTCCAGATTTCGGGTTTGCATACAGGCCGAGCTTGGTCGTACTGGCATCGGCATACACAACGCGAAGATTGATGCCGATCGAGTTGGCAACAATCATTGCCGACGGCGCCATTGTGGCCGTCTGAATCTCACCACTGCCCAAAAACGACAGCAAGGCTGCACCATTGGCGCCTTCGACCATGTCGATTTTGACGCCAAAATGGCGCCAAAGATCCACATGCTGCGCATAAGCAAAGTCCCAAGAAGCGCCCGGCCCCCAAGCAACCTTGACCACTTGCAACTTGGCTGGTGGGTCGGCCGCAACAGCGACCGTAGAGAATGAAAAGCCAAGCATGCTCGCAGCAGCAATTGTCTTTACAACTGAATAACACTTTTCTAAAAATATCATTGCGGTCTCCTTTGAAGTAACTATTTGAATCAGCACGGTTAACCAGGTACGAGTCGCTCAAGTTGATCAATCAACTCGTGTTTCAACTCAGTGAACTCAGGACGAAGCACGGTATCTCGGTAATCACCGCCACCTCGAAAAGGCACCTCGACATGTCGGGCGATCCGCCCGGGCGAGGCTGACATGAGGAAAACGTGGTCCGAAATCAGCAGAGCCTCCTCCACATCATGGGTGATGAACAAGACGGTTCGCAGCCCCTCAGACTTCACGACCCGTTTGAGCAGCTGCTGCATGGAAAGCCTTGTTTGGGCATCCAGCGCAGCAAAAGGCTCATCCATCAACAGCACAGAACTCTGCGCTATCAACAAGCGCGCCAACGCAGCGCGCGACTGCATGCCACCTGACATCTGGTGCGGGTAAAGCTTGCCCGCGTCGCGAAGTCCAACGCTGTCCAGATAATGATCGACCGCTTCTGCAAGCTCTTTCACAGACAGCTGCTTACCAGGCAATTGAGCATGACGAACTGGAAATTCAACATTCTCAACGGCAGTCAACCAAGGCAACAGTGTGGGCCGCTGAAACATGAAGCCCCGGTCTGGCCCTGGCCCTGTGACTTGTTTTCCGTCGACAAGCACCTTGCCTTGCGAGGGCGATGTGAAACCCGCAACCATGTTCAAAATAGTCGTCTTCCCGCATCCTGTGGGCCCGATCACTGTGACAGTTTCACCTGTTGCAACTGACAATGAAACCTGATCGAGTGCCAACCTGCTCTGGACACCCGAGCCAAATTTTTTGGTTGCGCCGTCGAGTTTGATCTTGGGCATGGCCAGTTCTGCGGTATCACTCATCGCCCTACCCAGTGCAGCATGCGCCGCTCAATGTTCAAGAAAATCATGTCGATGGTCACGCCCACTAAGCCGATCAGTGCAACACCCACGTAGACTTTGTTGATCGCATAAACCTGCGACGCGCTTTGAATAAGATAGCCAAGACCCACCTGCGCCGCAATCAACTCTGACGCAACAACCACGGCCCAACTCAGCGCCATGGCCGTACGCAAGCTCACAAATATCTCCGGAAGTGCCGAGGGCAGCACGACACGAATCAGGGTTGACCAAGTCGAGAGGCGGTAGTTGCGACTGAGCCGGAGATAATCGGCCGGTACTGACCTGACGCCGCTGACGGAGCCAAGCAAAACATACAAAAACGCAGTCATGAAAATGACAAACACCTTTGCGAACTCACCAATACCAAACCAGATCACAACGATAGGGATAAAGGCCAATGCGGGTATAGGTCGCAAGAACCCAAAGATCGGCAGCAAGAATGCACCCAAACGCTGGTTGTAACCCAGCACGATGCCCAGCGGCACACCAATGCAGGCGGCAATGGCAAACCCACCGGCTGTGCGAAACAGGCTGGCGCGCACATGGTCTAGGAGGCCATGTCCGCCGTAGCCACTGCGCGCCAATTCACTTGCCGCTTGCGCTATGCCAGAAGGAGTTCCCAGGTATTGCGGCCGAACACCCGGCACGATGCCCATGGGTATGAGGTACTCCCATGCTAGAAGAACCAGTGCAACAACAGACAAAGGAGGCAAGACCCGCCACCAAAGTCGATGCTCGAAGTGGGTAGAAACAGGCTGTACTTGCAAGGTCTGACTTGTCATGTGGCGCTAAGCCGAAAACATGCGGCGCCCAAACCTAAGCAGTAGCCACCTAACACCTTGTCCATTTCGAAAGTCTCCTAGGGGAATTTTTTTACTTCAGGAATGCTGTCTAATATCCTAATATTCCAATATACCATATATAGGATGTTTAGTACAATCAGCCCACCTCTCGTCATGGAAGAATAATTCTTTCAAAAAACCACCAACCGTTCATTGCAAAGGAAAAATATGCCACTACTGAGCACCGAAGATTTGGCGAAATACCACAGCGACGGGATCATCGTCCCAAGCTCCGGTCTTAGCTCTGAGACCGTTGCCATGCTGCGCGTGAAACTGGAAAGCTTCCTCACCGAACAAGGAATTACCGACGCTGACTATGTGCCTGACATCATTGATCGAGACCCAAGTTGGCTGGAGATCGGAACGATGCCAGAGATACTGAACGCCGTTGCACAAATCATCGGAGAAGACATCATTATCTGGGGGTCTGCCTTGTTCTGTAAGGCCGGCAAGGGAGGCAAAGCCACACCGTGGCATCAGGACGGTCACTATTGGCCCATTCGTCCCCTCAAAACTGTCACGGTATGGATTGCGATAGACAACGTCAATGCTGAGAACAGTTGTCTGCGAGTGATCCCTGGATCGCACCGCGACCAGATCAGTTATTCGCATGACGTAGACAACAGCGACGCCATCATCCTCAACCAAGTTCTCAAACCTGAGCACCTGCAAAGCGCCCCACCCATGGACATTGAACTGCCACCTGGCAGGTTTTCCATACATGACGTTTACCTGATCCACGGAGCGAATCCCAACAATTCAGGCAAACGGCGTGCCGGTATGGTTTTTCGTTACATGCCTGCAAGCTCGTACTACGACAGAGAGCTAGCAGCCCGCCAAGTCGCAGAGCTGGGCGTCCTTGATATATCCCGCAGAAAGCTTCATCTGGTGCGAGGCATTGATCGCTCCGGCAAGAATGATTTGAATCAGTAATCCAGAAATTACACCATGGCTAACATTGCATTTTTCGGCCTTGGGGCCATGGGCGCTCCCATCGCAAGCAACCTTGCGCAAGAAGGGCACCAGCTTGCGATATATGACATCTCAGCGCAAGCGTGCCAACGGCTTGAAAGCTTGCCCGTGCGGATAGGAAGAAGCCCAGCCGACACGGCCAGCGGATGCGAGATCATCATCACGCTCTTACCCACGTCCTTGGAAGTTCACGAAACACTTCACGGCCCAACAGGGGCGCTGCAGACCGCCGCCAAGGGTGCAATTTTTATCGATATGAGCACGGGCTCGCATGCGGACTTCATGGACCTGCACCGTGAGCTCGCGGCGTTGGACATGTGCTTGATGGATTGCCCTATAGCCCGCGGGCCGGACTACGCCGCGATCAGGAAGAACCTTTTCTTGGTCGGCGGTGAGAACAAGTTGATTGACCGCATTCATCCTGTGCTGGCCCCCATCTGCGAGGAGGTGATCCATTGCGGGCCTGCAGGCAGTGCACTCACAACGAAGATCGTTAACAACTACTTGGCAGCTGTCAGTGTGGTGGCCAATGCCGAGGCGCTGGCTCTGGCGAGCGCCTGCGGATTGGATAGAGATTTTCTCCGAGACCTTTTCAAACGGACCGTGGCAGGTAAAGGGGCACTGGAAATTATTTATCCCAGCAAGGCATTCTCTGGTGATTTCACGCCAGGATTTTCAGCACGCTTGGCCAGCAAAGACCTGCAACTAGCTCAGGAACTGGGGGATCAATTTGGCGTGCCCCTTGCCACTGGGGCGGCTGCACGCGAGATGTTCACATTGCAGCAAACACAAGGCCGCATTGACGAAGATTGGTCAGCACTGTTGGATGTTCTTGAACGCATGCGCAAGGTATGAAGTTAGTCGTTTGAGGTTCGACTCCCCCACCCTCAATTTTTATTGCGTGATATGGGTTTTTCACAGGCCAAGATTCCTGCTGATCCGCAGGTCCTTACGAGAAATTAGAGGGTAGAGTATTGAAATCCCCTACAAAAAATGAGCTTAAAGGAAAGCTGGTTTGGCAATCTGGCTGACATCCTTTCTAATGTAAGCATCGTTGGGGAGTAGCTCAATTTCTTCGTGCTCAGTTTAGCGTAGAAGCGCACGTCGAAGTCAACAAGTCGTCATTACGAAGTTTTTACTTCCGGTTTGTTGGGCATATAACTGATTCATAACAAGCAAAGCAAGACCTTCGATCTCTCGTGTTGCAGTTGCCTTTTGGCACCGCAACTTGTTCGGATCGTTATTGAAGGTCTCTTATGGAATTGTTCTCAATGCCATGGTGGTCAGCGTTGCTTGCCATCATTCTCATAGATTTAGTTTTAGCTGGCGACAACGCCATCGTCATTGCGCTTGCTGCGCGAAACCTCCCTGCGGAACATCAAAACAAAGCCATCATTTGGGGCACTGTGGGCGCCATTGCGGTTCGCTCTGCCATGACTGTTGGCGTTGTCTGGTTGCTTCAAATTCCTGGCCTGATGTTGGTGGGTGGAGTTGGTCTCTTGTGGATTGCCTACAAGCTCATTTCAGATTCTTCCGAGAACGAGCACCAAGGCGTTGGCGCCACTACTTTCTGGGCTGCCATGAAAACCATCATCGTGGCTGACGCACTCATGGGTGTGGACAACGTACTGGGCGTCGCAGGCGCTGCCAATGGCTCTTTTGATCTGGTGGTCATCGGTTTGCTCATCAGCATTCCCATTGTGGTCTTGGGCAGCAAATTGGTTTTGCGCTTGGTTGAAAAATGGCCCGTCATCATTCATCTGGGCGCCGCAGTCTTGGCCTTCACAGCCGCGCAGATGATCATCAACGAAAAACTACTCGACCCTTTGTTTGACGGCGGCGAAGTCCTTAACAACTTGGCCCGTGGCACAACTTATGTACTTGCCATTGCCGGTGTATTGGGTGCAGGTTGGTGGGCAACCCGAAAACAGGTGCAAAACGATCCAGACGCGCAGTCTATTTAACTTTTTTGATTAAACAGGAAAAAAAATGGAAACATTCATTGTTTACCTCAGTGACAAGCAGTATGCACTCCAACAATTGATTCCAATGTTGCCAGTCAATGGTGCCTCAAGTGCCTGCGCCAACTGGATCTTGATTGGGTGTCCACCTAGATTGAACCGGCACACCAGTCGATGGTTGACTCATACGGATCAAAAAAAATGGCGACAAGCCTGGACTCAGGAAACGACCGCAGATATTGTTCAATTGCTAGAAGCATCAGGCAATCAAGTTTCTGTTCGCACAGCGCACGGTGCTTTGGTTGAATTGACCAAACAAATCAAGGGCGAGGTTGGTCATGCCAGAGTCATTGATGCAAGACGCCCTAAATTGTCTGTCAACCTAGACCCTGTGACACAAGATCAACCTCAAGAAAAGTCAACCTGGGCCTTGCCCGGAGGCGTTTTGGCCATGGGGGTGGCCATCGTGATTGCAACTGACTAAACCCAGCGAATAAGTCCTGTCATTTTTCGTTGCTCTCCTCAAAAAAGCCTTCCAGCTTAGCGCTGTGAAGGCTTTTTTTGAGGAAAATGAAGTCGGTGCCAACGAAACTGCACCAGCCCAAATTCTCAGTCTGCTGATGAAAAATGAATCCGCCTCATCCAATAGGAAAAAATGTATGCGTTTTTATAAAATCACAATGTCCTCTTTGCTTGTGGCATTCTGTTTTTTAGTTCAAGCCAGTGATTTATCTGAAAGGCTTCAATCATCCGATCACGTCTTGTTGATGCGGCACGCTCTAGCCCCAGGTGTTGGAGATCCTGTTAACTATTCTTTAGAAGAATGCAAAACTCAGCGCAATCTGAATGCCGAGGGCCGTGATCAAGCCATCTACATTGGTGAGTGGCTTAAAAAGCAAGGCGTAACAACTGCCGCCGTTTACTCAAGTATTTGGTGCAGATGCAAAGATACGGCCACGCTACTTAACTTCAACGGCTATCAAGTGGCGCCTGCTTTGGCTTCATTTTTTGATACCCCCGCAAACAGTAAAGAGGGAAATGCCAAACTTCAAAAATTCATTGCTGAAAAAATTAAACTCAAGGGTACTCAAGCGCTGATTCTAGTGACCCATCACGTTAATATTTTAGAATTTATGGGTGAAAATATTGCATCGGGAGATATGGTTTTAGCAAAAGTAACTCCCAAGGGTGCGCTGATTTCATATCAATGGATACCCCGGGCATCAATCCCCTTAAAAAACCAGTGACGTGAGAAATACGGATCAGTTCTTTACATTTCTTCTTCATACGACATTTATTTTGTTTTCAGGTAATTGGGCGCAACCGACTCAAGCGAAGTCATCACCATATTCAAATCAGGATCGATCGGCCCAGTGCTGATGTTGTCAACCGAGAGGGAAGCCAGATTGTCACGCGACATCAATGGCTCACCGGGCAGCATTTCAAAGACCATTGCTTGAAGGCGTCCTAAGAGCATCGGTAGCGCAAGCACAAACCTTGAGCGACCGCTCCAAAGCGCGGCAAGCTTGACCAACTCGCCCAAGGTGTAGACGCCAGGCCCGGCCAGTTCATAGGTTTTATTGACCGCCTGCGGCATTGCAACAAGTTTGACAACAGCGTCAGCAACATCACCCACAAAAACGGGTTGCAGCTTGGCATGCGCTCCCGCGATCGGCAACACGAACAAAAATCGCGCTAGCTGCGCAAACATGTTCATGAATTTGTCTTCCTGCCCAAACACCACGGAAGGGCGAAAAACAGTGACAGAACAAGGGCCGGCGCCCCCCAAAACATCGTGAATTGCATTCTCCCCCGCCGCCTTAGAGCGCAAATACCCGCTAGGCCCTTGTGTGTCAGAACCCAAAGCGCTGATATGAATCAATCGTTTGACCTGATGTTTTTGGCAGGCCAGCGCAATGCGCCGAGGCAATTGAACGTGCGCTCGATCAAAATCTGCGCCATAAGGCTGGCCACTGCGGCTGTGCAAAATGCCCACAAAATTTACAACAACATCACAACCGGCCACCAGTTGATCGAGCGAAGCATCCTCATGGACATCCGCCTGCCTCAATGTCACTGCCGAGTCCGCCAACTGTTTGCGGCCAGCCGGAAGGTTACGCGTGGGAACCAGCACCGCGTGACCCTGCGCCAACAAGCGGGCAATAACTTGCCGTCCGATAAACCCCGTGCCGCCAATGAGTAAAATTCGCATTCAATCTTCCAAAAACAAATCATGCCAAACATCTATTCACGCAGAGCGAAAAGCCACATGCAGTGTAAGGCTTCAGCGAATTTCTAGAATAAGCACATGCATCGCCTCATTAATGCCATTGGTTTTCAGTCGGCTTGGTGGGCCTGCGTTGCGGGTGTGGGTCATGGGTTGGAAACTCCAGCTATTGTGTTTTGCGCAGTTCTAGCAAGCGTGCATCTTTACATCGTTGAAGATCCCATGAACGAAATCAAGCTGGCTGCATTGACAGTGTCAATCGGAATTATGATTGACTCATTGCTGCAATATTTTTCAGTCGTTAATTTTTACGGCTGGTCACTTGGGCCTTTGAGTCCATTCTGGCTCTGGGCGCTTTGGATCATGTTCTCCATGACCTTGAACTCATCGCTTTCATTTTTGAAAGATATGCCACTCGTGCTATCAGCGGCAGCTGGCTTGCTGTTTGGGCCATTGACCTACTATGCCGGAGCTGAACTTGGCGCTGCAACATTTGAGATTTCCGCAATGCACATTTGTGCGGTTGCATTGGCTTGGATGCTCGCGCTTCCATTGACCGTCTACATGGCCACCCAAATATCCCCCCATCAGTCAGGACACACATGATGAATCGTCGAAAGTTATTATTGAGTAGCATGGCAGCCACCGCCGCAGCCGCCAGTGTCAGCGGATGTGCCAGCCCCACGATCGAGGATTACGCCTCAGAAAAACCAGCGCTCGACTTGCGAACCTATTTCAATGGCATCGTTGATGCATGGGGAATCTTCACCGACCGCAATGGAAAAGTCGTTAAACGGTTTTCGGTTGAGATGAAATGCCAATGGAACAACGGTCAAGGCATCTTGGATGAAGACTTTTTCTATTCCGACGGAACCACAGAAAAAAGAATCTGGCAGCTCATAGACAAAGGCAACGGCAGATTCACTGGAACCGCTGGGGATGTGGTGGGAACAGCAGAAGGGCAATCCAAAGGCAATGCCTTCAACTGGCGCTACACGCTGGCCCTTCCTGTTGATGGAACCGTCCTGAATGTTCAGATGGACGACTGGATGTACCTGATGAATGAGCGAGTGATGCTCAACAAAGCTCGCATGACCAAGCTAGGGGTTCATCTGGGTGATGTCACCCTGTCTTTCAACAGAAGAAGTTAAACCAGAAAATCCCATGCACATCCTTCGCTTCATACTTGCAGCCAGCTTGTTTTTCAGCACCATCGTATTTGCCGCAGACACCAGCACTCCCACCCAGCGGGACGGCGAACTTGAAAAAGCCAGAGCCGCCATCACGCGCAAAGACTGGGCTGCAGCCCAGGCTGTACTAGAACCCTATATTGTTAGCAACCCGCGAAACGCAGACGGTTTTAACCTGCTGGGCTACAGCTTGCGCAATCAAAAAAAATACGATGAATCGCTTGTGGCCTATAAACAAGCGCTTACCCTGGACCCAAAGCATCGGGGTGCTCATGAGTACATTGGGATCGCCTACGTTCAGATGGGCCAGATGGACAAAGCAAAAGAGCATCTAGCGAGTTTGGACAAGATTTGTACTTTTTCCTGCGAAGAGTATCGGGACCTCAAGAAAGCTATTGCCGAGGCAAAATAGGGGTTCAGATCCGAGCGTTAATTCTTGGTCTGAAAACTCATGATTGACGCTTACCCTCTTTTTGCAACGGACCAGTACAAGGCACTGGTGGTTGGTACGGCTACCGAAGTGCAAAGGCTGCATTGAATATGATGGTAAATCTCTCAAGCCAGGACACAATTCAGGCACACTTCACGTTTCAAGGCCTGCACAGGCCTGCCCCCCAGAGGATGTTGCACATGAGTTCCATTTACGACTTTGAAGCCCTTAGCATCAGCGGCCAACCCATGGCGCTGTCATCCTACCGTGGCCAGGTGATGTTGATCGTCAACGGAGACAGCGCCCATCCGCTTTATAAATATCTGACCGCCGAGGCCCCCGGTATCCTGGAAAGCAAAGGCATCAAATGGAACTTCACCAAGTTTCTGATCGGCAAAGACGGCAGCGTGATCAAGCGCTACGCACCACAAGATGCGCCCAAGAAGATTGTCACAGAAATTGAGGCAGTGCTGGCGGCATAAGATCGCCCTACCCTGAAATCATCAGCATGAAAACATATTTAAGGAACACTTGGTACGTTGCAGCACTCTCGCCAGAAGTGGGGCGTGTGCCTAAAGCAATCAAGGTTTTAGGTGAGGCTGTGGTCCTGTATCGCACCTCCAACGGCACTGCAGTGGCACTGGAAGACGCCTGCCCTCACCGCAAGCTGCCCTTGTCACTGGGACGCATCAAAGGCGACGCCATTGAGTGCGGCTACCACGGCCTGACCTTTGACCCATCTGGCAAATGCATTGATGCTGCCACCCAAGACAAAATTCCACCCTTTGCCAAAGTCCGCAGCTACCCGGTACAGGATAAGTATGGGCTGCTCTGGATTTGGATGGGTGAATCAAGTTTGGCCGAGACCCACCCCGTATTTGAAATGGACAACTTGGGCCAATTGGGATGGGGCTTGACCCAGGGCGACCAATTGTTGGTGGACTGCCACTACCTGTGGCTGGTGGACAACCTGCTGGATCCGTCACACGTGGCCTGGGTGCACCGCACTTCCTTTGCTGGCAATGGCACCGATGCCACGCCCTTGCAAATAGCGGCCGATGCCACTGGCGTGATCTGCAGCCGTTGGCTGCTCGATCAGCCTCCTCCGCCCTTTTATGCACCCTTGCTCAAGTTTCCCGGAAACGCCGATCGGCTGCAACACTATGAGGTGCGCTACCCCTGTATTGCCATCAACATGGGTATTTACACACCTGCTGGTAAAGGGGGGCCGTGCATGGTGGACGGCCCTGATACCTACCGCATGGTGTCCTACAACTTTTTGACCCCGATAGATGAAGACCACACCCACTATTTTTGGTTGCAACAACGCAATACCGATGCAGCAGACGATGCACTGACTCAACAGATTGCCGCTGGCGCCAGGGCGGCTTTCGAAGAGGACAAGGTCGTGCTTGAAGCTGTTCACCGCGGCATGAAAAACCGATCGACCCAAACCACCGGTCTGCTGTTGGATGCAGCCGCCAACCGGTTTCGCGCCGGGTTGGCGGCAATGATCGAAGCTGAGGCCAAACCTCAGGTTGCCGCTGGCTCTTTGTAGTAGCCCACCACATCGCCCTGTGTGGTCACGCCCAGGCCGTTGAGCAAGCGGTTGGAGTAATTGAAGTAGGCACAGACTTGGTTCACTTCCAAAATCTCACCATCGTCACAGCCACTGTCCTTGAGCTTCTCAAAATCAGTTTTTTCCATATGGGCCACATCGGCCGTCAGTTTTCTAGCGTAGCGAAGCAACTCCAACTCTTTGCCAGAAAAAACCCGCTCAGGCTCAGCCGCTGACAAAGCTTCCCAGACCTGTTGCGCTCGCTCAGGGTTGTTCATCAGGCGGCGTGCGTTGGCAAAGTGGTGGGTCAAACTGTAGTCACAGCGGTTGGTCATGCTGACGTAAGAAGCTACCACTTCGAGAAACCAAAACGGCAGCGTGTTGTCGGGGTTATGCAGCACGCTTCGGTAAAGCACCAAGTGCCCTTCCATGCTGTGCGGGCGCAGGCTGTGCGCCCGCATCACGTTGTCCACAGTGCCGTTGGGCGTCAGGGCCAGCTGATACATGTCCTTCAGTTTGCCCGTGGCTTCCTCTAAGGGAATCATTTTGATCCATGCGCTCATGGGTGTTCCTTTCTTTTCTCGCGACAGTACCAGGCCGGATCGGCCAGGTGGCTGTCATCAACTAAATCATTCACAGTGTTTCCTCAAGAACTCAACCAGATCTGCGTAGCATCTCGCCACGGCGCTAATGCACGTTCAACGTCAGAGCACTCTGAAGCTTTCTGCAGCCACTCCTCCAGCACGGGATGCAACTCCAAGCTTTGACCGCACGCAGTGAGTAGCGCCTTAGCCAAATGGATGCTCACCAAAGGCCCGCAGTCGGCCAAGCTGATGGTGGGCGTCAGCAAGAACGGTTGGGGCTGAGCCCAGGCGGCAAGCTGCCCAAGCCGCACTTGGATGTCATGTTGCAATTCCAACACCGTTTGCGAGTTTCGCTGCGCAAGCTTGACGTGGGGAAACAGTGCTCTGACTTTGGGTTCTAAATAAAGATCATGGAATCGGCACAAAAACCGCACTTGTGCCCTCAGCCGAATGTCCTGCGGCAACATGAGTGGAGTTGGGTAGCGCTCTTCGAGGTATTCGTTGATGGCTTCCGATTCCGACAAGACCCAGTCACCCTCTTGAATGGCCGGCAGCGTTCCCATCGGAACCAGTGAGCGGTACTCGGGGGATCGGTACCCATGGGCTGGCGCGCGTTCTTCAAAGTCAATGCCCTTGACACACAGCACCAAGCGCACCTTGGCACTGTAACTGGACAGGGCCGTAGCATGAAAAATCAAGGCTGGGTTCAGACACTGCGTCATCAATGGTCGTGCGTATGAAAGGGGTCAGACTGAGCGACGGTCTGATACGCCCATGCGCTGCTCCAAACTGCGCACAAGGAAGGACACGATCAAGATAAGAACCAAATACTCGAGGATCAGGACGGTATAGATTTCCAGTGGGCGGTACTCGGTCACCACAAGCTCATTGGCTTTTCTGGTGAGTTCAGTCAGCCCGATGATCGACACCAGCGATGATGTCTTGAGCATATAAACAAACTGGTTTCCAAGCGGCGGCAAGATGCGGCGGATAGCCTGCGGCAGTATCACAAAACGCATCTTGTCCCTCCAATTCAAACCGATGGACTCGCAAGCCTCGTGCTGGCCTTGATCGATGGACTGGATGCCGGCGCGAAAAATCTCGGCCTGAAAGGCACTGTCGCACAAAGCCAGTGCAACCACGCCAGCAGCGAACACGCCCAGTTCAATGCCCAGCACGACAGGCAAGCCGTAATAGACCCACAAAACCATGACCAACATGGGGATCGCACGAAATCCTTCAACATAGATCCGCCCCACGGTGCGCAAGAAGCTATTTTTAGACAAGCACAGCAATGACACTACAAGCCCAGCGGTCACCGACAAAAGAATCGCGCACACTGACAGCAGCATGGTCCAGCCAAGTCCGGAAATTAAAAATAGAAGGTTTGTCTGCCCTTTTTGCGTCCAAGGGGAAACAACGAACCACCCCCACGTGTAACTGCTGCCACAGCCAGCAGTCAGAAGGGCCACAAGAATACAAATTGCAATAAGACGTTTTGACATGTCAATGCGTCAATATTTGTTGGAGGAACAACTGGGTTCGCAGCGTCGTTGGCTTGGTAAAAAACTCGCCAGGCGGTGCAGTTTCCACAATTTCCCCCTTGTCCATAAAGACCATCCAATCAGCAACCCTCTTGGCAAAACCCATTTCATGCGTGACGACCATCATGGTCATGCCCTCCATGGCGAGTTCTTCAATGACTTCAAGCACTTCGTTGATCATTTCAGGGTCTAAGGCCGAGGTGGGTTCGTCAAATAGCATCAGCTTGGGTTTCATGCACAAAGAACGCGCGATGGCTACGCGCTGCTGTTGGCCTCCGGAGAGTTGTGCGGGGTATTTTCTTGCCTGTTCGGGTATGCGTACTCGCTCTAAAAAGTACATGGCTAACTCATCTGCCTCTTTGCGACCCAAGAGGCGAGCACGTATGGGGCCTAGCGTTAAATTTTCGATGACCGACAGGTGTGGAAACAGGTTGAAATTCTGAAACACCATGCCAACCTGAGCCCGTTCGGGGGGTTGAGTGCAAGTTTTGTCGCCAAATACAATACCGTCCACTGTGATCTGGCCAGACTCATGCCTTTCCAACCGATTCACACAGCGTATCAAGGTCGACTTGCCTGAACCCGAGGGCCCACAGATCACCACCTTCTCACCCTGCTTCACAGAGAGCGTGACATTGCGCAAAGCTTGAAAGCCACCAAAATATTTTGACACTGATTCAAGTTGCACGATAAAAGGGTTGGGCACCACAATCTGTCCATTAAAATTAAACGAAGGCAACTTTAACAAAATTCTTAATTTTTTCCCAGTTAAGTTTTTTCGCTTGGTCAATTTAACCAGAATCAGTTAGGTATAAATCCTCAATGCTATGTCAAGCCATACAATCGGCCTACCCTCTTGTCAGGGATGGATCATGAACTTACCAAGGAGAAAGAAATGTTTCAACGAATTTTTAATACCCTGACGGCTATCGTCACTTCAGCGTTGCTGTTAGCGCCAGTGAGCACGCATGCTCAGGTCAACAAATCACGTCTTCAAAAGATCCAAGAAACTGGTATTTTGCGAGTTGGCACCACTGGAGATTTCATGCCCATGAGTTTTCGTGACCCCAGCAGCAACGAGTTTCGTGGCCACCAAATTGACGCAGCCAATGATCTGGCCAAAGATCTTGGTGTCAAGGTCGAATTCGTCATCACTGACTGGAAATCCATCATGACCGCAGTTCAGTCGGACAAGTTTGATATTGCCATGACCGGCACATCCATGAGTGTGGCGCGGGCAAAGGCGGCTGCGTTTTCTATCCCTTGGGGCCGCAATGCATTTTTCCCCTTGGTGTTGAAAAAGAACGCCGCGAAGTTCAAGTCCTGGGAGTCAATGAATGACCCCAAATTAACAGCCGCCTACAACTTGGGCACTACTTTCGAACAGTTCGTACAAACCACCTTACCCAAAGTCAAGGTCAAGCGAGTTGAGTCCCCCGCACGTGACTTTCAGGAACTCCTGGCCGGGAAAGTGGATTTCACTGTTGCCAGTTTGATTGAGGGAGCGGCGCTGATGAAACAGTATCCTGAACTGCAGTTGATTCTATTGGACAAACCCAAGAACAGCATTCCGATGGCTTTTCTGATGCCGATCGATGACCAGCAGTGGATTAATTTTGTAAATAATTGGATCATTATCAAGCAGCAAAACGGCTATTTTACTGAGCTCAACAAACAATGGGGTCTGAGCGGCCAATGATGATTGGCCAGTTTGGCCAGCCACCCTGCTGAGGTTCTAATTTCACTTATGAAAAACGATCGACAAACCTATGAGACAACCCGCTCTTGGGAGTCCGAGAATGGGTTCGCACGCGCTGTTCGCATCGGCAATCTGGTTGAGACTAGCCTGTGCTCGCCTTCGGCGCCCGATGGCACTATTTTGTTTCCAGGCGATGTTTACCGACAGACGCAAGCATGCCTGGTCTTGATAGGCGAGTCACTCAACGCGCTGGGCATGGACTTCCAAGACGTGATCAAGACTCGCATCTATCTCGCCAATCCGCAGCACTGGGTTGAATCGGGACGCGCCCATGCGGAAGTGTTTAAGGATATTCGACCTGCTTTGGGCTGGATCTATATGAGTGCATTCTTCAACCCAAACATCGTTGTTGAGGTTGAGTGCACGGCATATCGGGCATCATAATTTCTCCGCCATCCTTTAACAAGTTCAAGTACCAACGCAGCAGTTGCGCTTTCCCAAACCAGAATGCAAACTGAGCGCTTCCTACTCAAGAAGGCGGGAATTTACCTATATGTATTTTGCCCCGTCTGATGAAATACTCCGACACATAACTAGACCTAAGGAGATACTATGTCAGATACATATGTTTTGATTCATGGCGCATGGCACACAGGCGAACTGCTAGAGCCTGTTGCGCAATCTATTCGTGCTCACGGGCATACAGTACATTGCCCCACCTTGGCAGGCAACCGGCCTGCTGATGACCGTTCAAAATCGGGTCTGGCTGAAGCGGTTCAATCAGTCGTTAGCTTTATTGAATCCAATAACCTGAAAAATGTTCGTCTTGTCGGCCACAGTTATGGGGGCATGATCATCAGCAAAGTGGCTGATCTTTTACCTGATCGCATCACCCGACTTGTTTACTGGAATGCCTTTGTACCCTTGAGTGGCGAGTGTTTGAATGACATGGTGCCGCCGCACTACAAAGGCATGTTTGACCAAATTGCTGCTGCCAACAACAACGCCATCGTCCTTCCCTTCCCTGTTTGGCGCGAGGCTTTCATCAATGATGCGGATGCTGCACTTGCACAATCCGCCTATGACAAGCTCAATCCGCACCCCTACAAAACCTTCACTGAGAGCTTGACACTGACGTCTCAAATGGCGGAAAAAATGGTGGGGAAAAGCTATCTCAATTTTCAACAGGATGCTGCGCTGCCCCACAGCCTACCTTGGCATCCCAGATTGTCTGAGCGTCTTGGGCTATTCCGCCTGATTGAGGGACAGGGAAGCCATGAGGTTTGCTTTACCAACCCCAAACTGCTTGGAGAAAAAATCATAGAGGCTGGCAGGGACTAGTTGCCCTTTCGTTTCTGTGAGCTTGCACCCCTGCAGTGGTTGAGTCTCAAGTTTGTTGAAAAAGCTTTCCTTTTCAATCGCTTGCGCACCAGGTAACGCCCTAAACTAAGCGCGTGCAGTTTGACGAGGCCGAGTACCAAGTTCAAGAAATGTCAAATTCAAAAGTCTGTTTAGTCGTAGGTGCCGGTGATGCAACGGGCGGAGCAGTTGCCAAGCGATTTGCGCGCGAAGGTTTTGTTGTTTGCGTTACCCGCAGAACCCTCGAAAAATTGCACCCTTTGATCGACAACATCCATCAAACTGGAGGCATTGCGCATGGGTTTGCTTCAGATGCCCGGAAAGAAGATGAAGTCATTGCACTCATAGAACAAATCGAGTCCAACATCGGACCTATTGAGGTGTTGGTTTTCAATATTGGCGCCAACTCACCCAATAGCATCTTGACCGAGACTGCGCGGCGCTACACAAAAATGTGGGAGATGGCTTGTTTAGCTGGTTTTTTGAATGGCCGCGAAGTGGCCAAAAGAATGGTTTCAAGACCCAACAATGACAACCCGAACACGAATGGCACCAGTCAAAAAGGAAGCATTATTTTTACCGGTGCAACGGCTTCTTTAAGAGGCAGCGCAAACTTTGCTGGATTTTCAGGCGGCAAAATGGCCTTGCGCGGATTAGCCCAAAGCATGGCTCGTGAGTTGGGGCCCATGGGGATCCATGTGGCGCACACCATCATTGACGGCGCCATTGATACAGAATTTATTCGCACACTGTTCCCTGAGCGCTACGCAATGAAGGATCAGGGTGGCATCCTCAATCCTGACCACATTGCCGATGCCTATTGGATGCTGCACCAACAACCCAGAGACGCTTGGACGCACGAGCTCGATTTGCGGCCCTACATGGAAAAGTTTTAACCAGACTTTACGAGAAAAATCATGGCAAACACATTTGATTATTATTTTGACTTTGGAAGCTTGGCCACCTATTTGGCGCACACGCAGTTAGACAAGATCAAAGCGGAAACCGGGGCCAGCCCCATCTATCTCCCCATGTTATTGGGTGCAGTATTCAAGGCTACAGGAAACGCCTCACCCGCCAGCGTTCCCGCCAAGGGCAAGTACATCTTCGTTGACTTCAAGCGCTTTGCAGACAGCTACGGCGTTCCCCTGACTGTGAACCCATTCTTTCCTATCATCACGACCACCCTCATGCGCATGCTGACGGGATTGCAAATGCGTTCAGACATTCGAATGAATGAATTCATGGACCTGATTTTCAAAGCAATTTGGGTGGCTGCGCTGAACCTCAATGACCCTGAAGTGGTTGAACGCGTTTTGCGCGAGGCGCACTTTGATCCTGCTGAGCTGCTTCAATTGGCAAATGAGCAAGCCACCAAAGATAAACTCAAAGAAGTCACCACCCAGGCGGTCAACCGTGGCGTCTTTGGGGCGCCAACTTTCTTTGTCGGCGAGCAAATGTTTTGGGGTCAAGATCGAATTGATCAACTGAAGTCAGCGCTTCAATCAAGCTAAGGCAAGATAAAACAATAGCATGACTTTACAAAAAATGAGCCCTCCAGAGGTTGCACTGCAAATGCAAACTTTGCAAGATTGGAGCTACGACGAAAATTCAGGCTCTGTGACACGTAAATTTGTGCTACTCGACTTTGTGCGCGCCTTTGATTTCATGAAACAAATTGCGATTGCAGCCGAAAAATACGATCACCACCCCGAATGGCGCAATGTTTACAACAAAGTAACGATCACCTGGACCACACACGATGTCAAAGGAATGAGCCACAAGGACATTGACATGGCGCACATTTGTGACCAGATTTATAGCAGCTTCATGAGTTAATTTTGGTCAAAATGCAATACTGAAAAAGCAGCCATACACGCCAACAAATACGTCACTCGTTTTGGCATGCGCTTGATGAGCGAGCTTTTGGCCAAAGGGGCTAACACATAAAAACTGGGTCAGTGATTTACTTTTTAGCCTTGGGTTCTACTGTCTTGGGGGCACGACCACCCGACTTGATGCATTCGTCCATGGTGGCAAATGGTTTGAAATTCTTGGTTGCCGTATAGCCAGAGCTGGTTTGGTCGTGGCAGATGTCGTTGTTGGACTTCTTCACAGCCGGTGCGGCATCCGCAGTTTTGGCCGCAGGTGCTGCAGGCGCAGCCGCTGGGGATGCAGCTGCAGGCTTTGCTGGCGTGGCAGCAGCAGGTGGGGCGGCAGTTGCCGGAGCAGCTGCTGATGCGGGCTTAGCGGGGGCGGAAGTCGCTGCAGTTTGGGCAAAAGTTGCAGCCGTAGCGGCAATCAATGTGGCTGCAATCAAAGTTGATTTGAACATTTTATCTCCTGAACGGCAATAGCGCCTCTTCAATTAACGCTGAAAGCAAAAGAATCGTTGACAGGGCCTTCTAGGGGGGTTTTGCGCATCAACGCCAGAACACCTGGTGCTCAAATTAACGCCAAAATAGTGCAACACCAGGGACTGGCGTTTAAGCGAGTCATTTTTTGGTGCTTATAATTCTTCGAATTAAATTTTCACCTTCCAAATCCAGCATTGCTGTTCGGCACAGGACTTGCATCTACTTTCGCGCTAATCATTAACTCAACTTGGAGATCCCTAATGAAATTCAAATTTATTGCACCCCGCCGATTGGCATTGACTTTACTGGCCGGCTTGGCTCTCACTGGCACAACTGTTCAAGCGCAAAATGCCTTGGATGATGTTTTGAAATCTAAGACCATCAAAATTGCAATTCCAACCGATTACCCACCCTATGGTTTTGTCGGCATTGACCTTCAACCCCAAGGCTTGGACATTGACATGGCCAACTACATCGGTCAAAAACTGGGCGTGAAAGTTGAACTCATTCCGGTTATCAGTGCAAACCGAATTCCCTACTTGCAAACTCGCAAAGCCGATTTGGTCATCTCGACCTTGGGTAAAAACGCTGAACGCGAAAAAGTGATTGACTTCACCTCAGCCTATTCACCCTTCTTTCAGGCTGTGTTTGCCGCTAAAAGCGTCAACATCAAAAGCTTCAATGATTTGGTGGGCAAATCTGTGGGCGTAACGCGCGGCGCGATGGAGGACCAAGAATTAGCCAAAGTGATTCCATCAGGTGTGGACGTGAAGCGTTTTGAAGATAACAACGCAACCATCTCTTCCTACATTTCTGGTCAAGTCCAAGTTATTGCAACAGGTGCATCTGTGGCAGGCACAATTATGACCAAAAACTCAGGCCTGAACACCGAGTACAAGTTACTTCTCAAAGACTCCCCCAATTTCATCGGCGTGGCCAAGGGTGAAGATAAATTGCGCCTCAAAGTTAACGAGATCATTGCCAATGCCCGCAAGGCGGGCGACATCGACAAGATGTCCCAAAAATGGCTGGGTCGTACAGCTGGTGATCTGCCCCACTGATATCTGATGCGCATAGAACTCGACTTCATCAGCGTTCTGGCTGAATGGCCAATGCTGATGAAGGGTGTGGCTTGGACGGTTGGCCTGACTGCAGTTTCAACCGTTCTGGGTTTGGCGCTTGGCATTGGTTTGGCATGGTCAAGGGTGCATGGGCCTTTGCCACTTCGCGCGGTGGCTGGCAGCTATGTTGAAGCCATTCGCAATACGCCATTTATTGTTCAACTTTTCTTTGTCTACTTCGGCCTCCCCGCACTGGGGATTCGCTTGTCTCCTGAATTGGCCTCGATCATTGCCATGGTGATCAATTTGAGCGCCTATGCCACCGAAATTATTCGTGCCGGTATTGAGGCCACCCCTAGGGGTCAGATTGAAGCTGCAATGAGTTTGGCATTAAAACCGGGGCAAATTTTCACGCATGTGGTATTGGCGCCTGCACTTCAAAAAGTCTGGCCGGCGTTGGTCAGTCAAATCATCATTGTGATGTTGGGGTCTGCTGTGTGCGGGCAAATTTCAACGGAAGAATTGAGCCACGCCGCCAACCTCATTCAAAGCCGGAATTTCAGGGCTTTCGAAGTCTTCATCATTGCCACACTGACATATCTCATGTTGGCAATGGCCCTTAGGCGATTGCTCAATTGGTTGGGCACACGTTTTTTATTCGGCCGATAAAAAGTAATTCAACATGGTCGATTTTTCTATTTGGGACATTTTTAGAAATCTGCTCCTGGCCTTGCGCTGGACGGTGGTGTTGTCTCTGATCGCTTTTGCTGGGGGCGGCTTGGTGGGCTTGACGCTCTTGTTTGCGAGGTTGTCACCTAGCAAAATTGTCCAAAGTTTTGCGCTGGTTTATGTGCAAGTGTTTCAAGGAACTCCACTGCTGATGCAACTTTTTTTGGCCTATTTTGGCATGGCCTTGATTGGCATTGATACCTCACCTTGGTTGGCAGCGAGTGTGGGATTGACTTTGTACAGCAGTGCTTTTTTGACGGAAATATGGCGAGGCTGTGTGGCTGCCATACCCAAAGGTCAATGGGAAGCCAGCCAAAGTTTGGCTTTAAGTTTTTTTGAGCAGCTTCGCTACATTATCCTGCCGCAAGCCTTCAAAATTGCCATTCCGCCTACTGTTGGTTTTTTGGTGCAAGTTATTAAAGGTACGGCCTTGGCTTCAGTCATTGGATTTATAGAACTGACCAAGGCTGGCACCATGATCACCAACGCCACCTTCAAACCCTTCTTGGTCTATAGCTGCGTTGCAGTTTTGTATTTTGCGCTTTGCTTCCCAGTGTCTTATTTTGCCAAACAACTAGAACGAAAGGTCCGCCGTGGACAAGCTTGAACCTTTGTTAGCAATTCAGGGACTTCGCAAAAGTTTTGGCGATAACGAAGTCTTAAAGGGTATCGATCTTCAAGTTCAAGCGGGCGAAGTTATTGCCATCATTGGTAAAAGCGGCTCGGGCAAAAGCACCTTGCTTCGGTGCATCAATGGTTTAGAAACCTTTCAGGCGGGCACGCTCACAGTCGACCATCAAGCCTTGTTGCACCATGATGCCAGTGCCATGCGCAATCTTCGGCAAAAGGTGGGCATGATTTTTCAGAGTTTTAACTTGTTTCCTCATTTGCGCGTTGGACAAAACATCATGCTAGCGCCAGGATTGGTCAAACAAACAGACAAGATCACCGCTGAGACCCAGGCGCACAAGCTACTTCAACGCGTGGGATTGGGTGAAAAATTTGACGCTTGGCCCGATCAACTCTCGGGCGGCCAACAGCAGCGTGTGGCCATTGCTCGCGCCTTGGCTATGGCGCCACAAATTTTGCTTTGCGACGAAATCACTTCGGCCTTGGATCCCGAACTGGTCGGTGAGGTTTTGCGGGTGGTTGAAAGTTTGGCTGAAGATGGCATGACGCTTTTGATGGTCACTCACGAAATGAGCTTTGCACGCAAGGTGGCAGATCGAGTGATTTTCATGCATCAAGGTCGGGTTCATGAAAGTGGCACACCCGAAGAACTCTTCTCCCATCCTCAAACTGCTGAGTTGGTGCAGTTTTTATCGGCACTTCATTGAGACCTGTCAGCGACTCGTAACCACATAATTTCCACACAATTGGCAGGCAAAATTGGCCAACTACCTGCTGGAAATGAAAGTGCGCATGAATACCAATACCAAGCATCACCCATCGATCAGTAAACGGCATAGCCTGAAATTGATAGCAGGCGGTTTTATGTCAACGTCTGCAGTCCTTGTGGCTTGTGGTGGTTCCAGCAGTTCTACGACGACGCCACCTGCATCAACCGATGCAACTTCATACAACACGCTGTGGATTCCACCGCTTTTGCCAGGCGTAACAGTTTCCGGCGTCACCACTTACGAGCTCACATTGGCTCCGTCCTCGGTTCAGTTTCAAACAGGCGCTAAAACAGCAACCTATGGCTACAACGGCAACAGTTTTTGGGGCCCCACCCTTATCATGAAAAAGGGTGCTCAGGCACGCATGCAAGTCAAAAATTCTCTATCGGAAGACACAACAACCCACTGGCATGGATTGCTGGTTCCTGGCCCCGTAGATGGCGGCCCTCACCAAATTGTGGCGGCAGGATCAAGTTGGCTAACTGATGCATTCACCGTTAAAAATAATGCAGCCACTTATTGGTACCACCCGCACCTGCATCAGTTGACGCAAAAGCAGTTGACCCTGGGCGCTGGTGGTTTCATCATTGTTCAAGACGATGAGGAAGCTGCATTGAATTTGCCTAGAACCTACGGCACAGATGACATTCCGCTCATGCTCACAAGTCGTCGCTTCACCACCACCAATAGCGTGGCCAACCAATTTCAGTACGCCGTCACTGCCTATGGTGACTACATGTTGACCAATGGCGTGATGGATGCGCAGGTTTCTCTGCCCAAACAGTTGGTGCGATTGCGTGTTCTGAATGGTGAGATTGAGCGCGATTACAACCTGGGGTTTGGCGATGGCCGTACTTTCTATGTCATTGGCAATGATGGCGGCCTGCTGAACTCCCCCGTTGCATTGACTCGGCTGATCATGGCGCCTGGCGAGCGTTACGAAATATTGGTTAATTTGAGTGGTGATGCAGTTGGCAGCACTCTTGACTTGAAGTCCTATAACGGTGCAGATGCTGGTCTGAGTTTTGGTTTTGCCGGCTTAGAAAATGCCACTGGCGGTGAGTTTGGCAGTCTGATCAATTACAAGACGTTCAACATATTGCGCATTAACGTCTCGTCAGCCACCGCCAATGCTGTAACGGCCCTACCCTCTACGCTGGTTAACAATACGTTTCCAAACGCCGCGAACACAACACAATCACGCACATTGAACATCACCGCACAGGGGCCAGGCGCACCGTTTACATTCAACAATGTCGGATTCAACATGAACACCATCAATCAAACGGTCTCATCGGGCACGACAGAGTCATGGACTGTCAGTGGTGGAAACATTTTTGGTCACTCGTTTCACATTCATGGTGTTCAATTCAAAATTACTGCTCGCAATGGAAGCAGCAGTGCAGTCAAAGCCTACGAGAGTGGATGGAAGGACACGTTTTATGTTCCCATCAACGAAAATGTCAGCTTTATTGCCAAATTTGAAGAGGCTGCAGGCTCTGCATATCCCTTTATGTACCACTGTCACATGGTCAACCATGAAGATGCTGGATTGATGGGCCAGTTCGTTGTGCAATAAGTTCAAAGAGCCATGCGTTATTTTGGAGGTCTGATCGCGCTGGCGTTGACATGCATGACAGGGTGCCATCAGATCGGCAGTACGCCATGGCCACCTACTTTGCTGACTGCAAAGCCGGCCAATTCGAGCGCCTTCATTTCATTCTTCCCACCGCTATTTTCAGGGCAGTCTTCTGTCTCCACTTATGTTGTTCAGTGCCAAAATTCTGAAGAGACCTTGAGTGCCAGGGGTGATGCCAGTCCATTAACAGTTTCTGGATTGACCAACGGTGCCGCTTACAACTGCGTTGTGAATGCCAGCAATGCGGCCGGCATGAGCACCAACTCAAACGCTCTTTCAGTCACACCCCAGACCGATTCAGCCAATTCGCTTGCATCAGGGTACCGCAATGCGGCTTGGGCCAAAGGCATGTCCATTACTTTTCCCACCGAATGCAGCATGACCGTCTGGCCAAGTGCCAGGCCCGATCACCCGGTCGATGCGTATTATTTATCACCGGTTCTAACGAATCAGAAGTTGGGAAATAACAATGCGTTGCTCTTGACAAAAATCAGCGCCATAGCATTAGAGGTTGTGCCGCTTCAGGATCTGGGGGCACAAGCGCCAATGCAGTTCAACATATGCCCGACCAAGGCACAGACTCCTACCGCAGTCAATGCCGGCTCCATTGGTGTACTGATTTCAGGTTCAGTCTTATACGGGGCAGCAGAGATTGAGGGGCATCGCGCTACGACGCTCAATGACAATGCATCCCACACCTTCAGGAGCCGTGAAGGGCAAACCATCACAGCAAGTTTCATTGACCAGTGCAATGGCCATCCAACGCCCAACAACGCAGGTAACAGTTACCACTATCACGCTCTGTCTGAATGTGTCACCTCCAAGTTAGATCACGAAAGCGGCCCCTCGCATCTCATTGGTGTTGCGCTCGACGGATTTCCAATCTATGGGGACAAAGACTTGAGCGGTAAGACCATAAGGCCTGACCTGCTTGACGCTTGCAATGGCATCAACAGCCCAACGCCTGAATTTCCCCAAGGGGTCTACCACTATGTGCTTCCATCCAACGTGACACAGCACAATGCGTCTATGCGCTGCTACAGTGGCAACCTATCGCGCAAAGCACTGGCTATCGCCAACGCCAGTGGTTTTTGCTACGCACCGCGAACTGAAAGCATTAAAAATTTCGCGGAGAAGATGGACATGCGTGGCAGGTAAAGCCGTCATGAGTGGTTCGAACGATCAGTGCCTCAAAAGAAAGAGTATCGGAATGTCGAGTCGATCGGCCCATGCCCGCTCGTTGTGACCGGTTCCTTCAAAGACCCGAGTCATGAAATTGGGTTGAGCCCCTTTTTCTGAAAAACCTTTGTCAAGAATGATTTGATTCACAACTTTTTGGTAGGGCGCATATTTGGCATCGAGTTCTAGCGTGCCATGATCTTGATAGATTTTGTGATGGGCGGGGCTGGCCAAATGGCTTCGCAGGTATTCATAGGCTGCCCTTGGGATTTTTTCATCAGGTTCGTACCCACCCATCCAGTGAGTTGACAGGCCCGCAGCTCCGCCAAAAACGTCGGGGTACTCGTTCATGGCATACAAAGAAATTAACCCACCCATGCTCGAGCCCATGATGAATGTATTCGAAGGTTTGGAAAGGGTGGGGTATCGCGCATCAATGGCAGGCTTTAGCTCATTGACCAAAAACTTCAAATAGGCATCTGACTGCGGTTTGTTTTGAAGAGCCTTTTGAACATACTCATCATGCACATCTGCTGGCATATTGGGCAAATACTTTTGCGGAAAATATTCACTGTGCCGAAACTTGCCATTGTTCCAAACGCCCACAACCAAAGTTGGGCCAATCTGCCCAGTTTTCATCAGCCGCTGGATGCTGCTGTCAACGTGCCAAGCTTGCTTGTTCCAGGTTGTCTTGGGGTCAAACAACATTTGGCCATCGTGCATGTAGATCACATTGAATTTTTTGCCAGCTGCCTTCAGTTCATCAAAGCCGTCTGGCAACCAAACGTCGACATGTCGCGCATCCACATACTGGGAAGCCATATTGGGCATTCGCTCAAGGCGGCCCGATTTCGAAGTTGCGGCTCTAGCCTCATTCAAAAAATCAAGAAGTCGATCACGCCAGACAGCATAACCATCTGCGTTGGGATGAAGGCCATCGGTGAAGTAGTTCGATATTTGAATTCCTTTGGTATCTGTAAACAAAGGATAGAGGTCTAAGTAAATAGTGAACTCCGAAAATTCAGACTGCAACGCAAGCGCTTTTAAACGCTGATTCACAACCAGCACCACATTGTTATTCTTAGCTGGATCATTGGTGGGAAGCAAGGATTGCAAAACAATCCGGGCATTTGGCTTACGAGCATGCAAAGCGCGCAAATTTGCGAGCACACCTTCATAGATACTGTCTGCTACGGGATGTTCAACGGCCCAGCTGTTGTTAATTCCCAGCATGACCATGATGAATTCCGGATTCAACTGAGGCGAATCCAGCTGACCTAATCCACCTTGCGCTGTGGGCAAGATACGGTGTAAAACATGCTCAAGCCGATCTCCCGAGATGCCAATATTGAATGCAAAGTTATCACTCCCAGGCTTTGCAAAAGACGCATCCCATATTTTTCGGCCGTACTTTTGGCCGCTCACCCAAGGGTTGTCATCAAAGAGCCAGAAGTCAGTGATGGAGTCACCCACGAACAACAATTTAACAGCGCCCAGATCTTTGGACTCGCGCAGGTAGGTGTTGATGTTTGCTTGACGTTTTTGCCAATGTTCTACGCGTGCGGCGGGTTGGTTGGAGACAAAAACGGGTGCACTGATGGCTTCAAATTGAAGACCCAGTGCGCCAATGCAGGCAGCAAACAGAAATGCCAACTTGCAAGAATTGATTCGAATCATTGAAAACAATCTAAACCTCGTAACAAATGCGGTGCTTCGATATTGTAAATGTCAGGGCCGCAACAATATGCCTTGGCTCTGTATCTGCAAGAAAGCCAAACATGCTGAATCAACCCAAGACTCAAGGCAATGATCCTTTGACGCATCGCTGCAGGAAGGGAAAGGTATCTGTCGCAAAATAATGATACGTCCCTTTGGGGTAGTCAGGGGTTACACCTGTGCGGCCATTGCATTCGTCCAAGTCGCCCGAAGCTGCCACATACTCATAGTCTTGTGTAAATGCGCCCATGGAAAACAGTGAGGTGGCGGGTCGATTGGCATCAGGCACTTTTTTGATCTGATAACTGGCTTTAATGACCTTCAGTGGGGACGCGGCATCTGTTGCCACCGTGTAGCCGTATCGCGCGTAGATGGGGAAACCATCAGCTGCCCACCCAATCAAGGTCATGGCAATCCCTTTGTTGCGTTTGGACACAAATCCTTCGGGCACGCCATGGTAGTGATAGACACCGCCCGGTTGCACGTGTGCATTGCTGCCGTCTGTGCCAAATCGGAATGAGCTTTGCCCTAGAGCCTCAATATTCCATGCGCCTCTGCCTTGTCCAAGATCACAAACTGCGCCCGTATTGTCACAAGTTCCCGCTGTACCAGGATCAAACACAATGCCATTCAAGGCTATGCCAGGCTTAGGACTACCAGGCCCGGAACGTGGCGTGATGACCGATGTTTCAATAGGGTTCACTGGTGCCGAAACTGCGATATTCTGTGCGGCAATGGTATTGGGATTGTTGGCGTTTGGAAACGTGCCAACATCATGATCAGGTAAGCCGTTGGCCACTAAATTGCGACTTGTGCTGGTGCACGACCAACTTGCTGTGGCAGTGGCGTTGACTGAAGGTGAGCTATTGAAAACGCTGCTCTTATAGTCACACAGCACGCCTTGGCCGGTGGCGTTTGTGTCTGTGGTGATGGCTGTATCGATCACTGCACTGTTTCCACCACAGCCAGTCAAAGCTGCCGTATTGATCAATAAGCAAACCCAAAGCATATAAGGCATTGATGGGACACTGTTAGGCTTCATGCAAATACTCCATCTATTGGTGGCAATCAAAACCGTTGCCACAAGAAAATTTTGACCCATCAATGTGGAGAAAATATGTGCAAAAGTTCACAATATGCACACAATTGAGGCGCCCAATAAGGAACCATGAGAATACGACTCGTCCACAAACAAGCTTTGCTACTGGTCACAGCTGTGCTGATTGCCGTACTGGCGATGGGGGCCTTGAGTGCTTGGAATTTGCGCAATGGCTTTTCTGACTTCCTGGCAACCAGGGATGTTGAAAGGCTCGAGCAATTTGCACAGCTTATTTCAGAAACAGCAATAAAAGAGGGCGGCATCGCTTCCATGGAATCAAAAAATATCAGGCTGCCTGAGTTATTGCAACAATTCGGACGTTCGATAGGCATGTCGCCAGTGCGCGCCATGAACGCCGCCCTTCCCCATCAAGAAATCAAAGATTTTTTAAATTTACGCCCGCCCCCAAGACCCGTTGACAGCATTGATGCATTCAAAGATCGCATCGCCATCTATAGCCTTGATGGACAAGCAACCCTTGGAGTCGGCTTCAACCCCGAACCCGAGACCAGCATTGACCGTCCGGTCATCGTGAATGACGAAATTGTGGCGATGGTCCGCATGGCCAAATTGAAGCCTGTACCCAATGAGGTGGAATTTCGATTTTTAAATATACAGTACCAAAGCATGGCAGTCGTTGCCATTGTTCTGCTGCTAACCACCATGGTTGGTGCGTTTTGGGTTTCGGGACACTGGGTTACGCCTTTGATTGAAGTCCAAAGTGCAACAGAGAAAATTGCGCAAGGGAAATTTGAAACACGATTGAAAACACAGCGCAGTGATGAAATTGGCGACACCATGCGAAACGTCAATCAAATGGCCGTTAGTTTGCAAAGCTTAGAAAACAGTCGACGAAAATGGCTAGCCGACATATCGCATGAGCTGCGCACCCCTCTGACCGTTTTGCGCGGGGAAATTGATGCCACCATTGACGGAATAATCAAACAATCACCCGAGTCCATTCAATCTTTGAAAGAAGAAGTCTTAAAGCTCAATGCGCTGGTTGATGACCTGCACCTGTTGGCCATAGCTGATCTACAAGCACTCCCCTGCTATTTTGAAGATGTGGACGCAGCTGAACTTGTCCGCGCAATCGTGCATCGATTTCAACTCCAAGCAGAACATCTTGGACTCTGTATGGCGCTGCAGATTCATACAACATCACCCTTGTGGGTGCGATGGGATGCCAAGCGAATAGAACAGCTGATTGGCAATTTACTGGGCAACAGCCTGCGATACACGGATGCACCTGGGCAAATTTTCATTGCCCTGAGTTCCACGGCGACAGGTCGAGTCCTATTGCAGATAGAGGACACTTCGCCCAGTGTTTCAGTTGAAGAGTTGCCTAAAATATTTGAACCACTTTTTCGTTCTGATGCCTCCAGAAATCGCGCCACGGGTGGCAGCGGGCTAGGACTTGCCATCTGCATGCAAATTGCCAAAGCACATCATGGCGAATTGAATGCTCAAAAATCGCAATGGGGAGGAGTGAAATTAAACTTACAACTACCCTTCGATGGAGAGATGGCATCTTGAATACAACTGCAACAAAAACGGTCTTGGTTGTAGAAGATGATCGAAAAATTTCTGATTTGCTAGTCAACTATTTACAAACCAACGGGTATGAGGCCACAGCGGTATACGACGGAATCAATGCTGTTCGAATCATCAAATATCGAACACCTCACATTGTTATTTTAGACTGGATGCTTCCAGGTATGGATGGCCTTAGTTTGTGCAAAGAAGTCAGAACATTCAGTGATGTTCCTATTTTGATGCTCACAGCACGGGTCGATGAAGTCGATCGACTTTCAGGCTTGGACATGGGTGCAGATGACTATGTTTGCAAACCTTTCGCACCACGAGAGGTCATTGCCAGAGTTCGAGCCCTCCTGCGACGTGCTGATGGCAAAGTCAAAACTGCACCTACACACTGGGAGATTGACGAGGCGTCCTTCAGAATTGGATGGCGTGGTCAGTGGCTGCCACTTACCAAAATTGAATTCATGATGTTTCGTCTGCTGTTGAGCAGACCCAATCGCGTATTTTCACGCCATCAACTCATGAACAGTGTGCATGACAGTCAGCGAGACATCAGTGATCGCGCAATCGACACGCACATCAAAAATTTAAGGAAGAAACTTCAGGACATAGACCCAGACTCGGAGTGCATTGCATCGGTCTATGGGGTTGGCTACAGGTTTGATCATGAAAGGAGATGATGCTGGCAGCAACAAAGCAAATCATCCCGCCTGCCTGATCATTTTTCCGAAGATGTTGGAACTCCAGCGTTTCTTCGTCAACTACGCTGCCGCTTTTTGCCGATTCGCTGCGATACGTCGGTCGACCAGTGCAACTTGAGCGTCAATGCCTGGATGACTCAAGCCTTTGGATCTGGCGATCATCTGCACCAATTTGTCTGCACGCTCGATGTTGAGTGCGCCATTTTGAAGTGCCCTGGCTGCGGAGGCTGGACGAGTCAGCGACTGCGCCGCTGCTGCGTATTTCTCAAATGGAACGAGCTCCTCGGTCTTCGCACCCAGCTTCACACACAGGTCGAACACAAAATTGTAGACAGACCGCGAAGCTTCAAGATCGGTATGCACCGCTTCCTGCGCAGTGCGCATGCCATCTTCAGTGACACAGCGGTAATTTCCCGCCAGAAGCATGGACCATTTTGCAAGTGGGACAAAAATCGAATCGTAGACCCTGAGTTTCACGGGGAGTTCAATCTTGCCTTGCGGCGTATCAAAACGCGCACCATCGACATCTTTTTCTAACTGCCGAAGAATGGCTGTGGATTTTTCATCTTCAAATCGAGCGCATTTGAAGTTGGTCGGCAGCGTCACCAACAACACATTGGCCGGCTCACCGAGCGGGCGGATGGCCTGCGGGTCAGGGCTGTTGAGCGTCATGTCTTTGGGGTCAAACGAGTCCCACACACGCGCATCGGTGTAAGCAGCCTCCAGGGCTTGGCAATCCAGGCCGGGTATGCGTTTCATGTAAGGCAAGGGCGGCATATTCATGATCGACATGCAGGGAACATGTGATTTAGCCACCAAATCGAGTAACTCGCGCACACCCGGCGAGCGGTATTGCGGCTCCTGCATGCAAAGGCAGACCAGGTCATATTGCGTTGGGTCTACGCCGGTTGCAGGCCCGGCCGTCACCCTACCGGGTAATTTGCGCGATTCCAGCACCACAGGGTCTGCGCACCCTCGCACCGGCAAGCGCACTTTGAAGCCCTCGGCATTGATCAAATCAGCTTCCTCAGGAAGGCAAACCAGGTGGATTGAATGATCTCCAAACAATAATTTGGATGCAAGCAAAGAGCCGTAAGCAGCTCCCATCATCAAAATGTTGTAGGCCATGTGGGTTGCCTCCTAGAAAAAAATTGCAAACTTTTTCATGGAAAAATCGACTGCAAGTGGCGCAGTATTGCACTATCGAGCAGCTTTCAATCAAGGGGTAACCCTCGCCCCCTCCCCTGCATTTCCATGTTTTCCCCGGGGTGATGACTCAAGTTCACACGCAAATGAGCATCTGGCGCATCTGCCCTAATTTTCCGTTACCCTTGAAGAATGTTTCCTGCGATTTTGAAGAAAGCCTCATCATGACCGTCCACGCGCTCCCCACCCAGGCAAGCACTGATCTGAACAAACAAATCAAAATCCATCTGGCGGCCGCTTTGCGACTTGCCGTTCTGGATGGCTTTGATGAAGGCATTGACAATCATTTCACCGTCAGCGTGCCAGGGCGCGAAGATCAGTACCTGGTCTTGCCATTTGGATTGCACTGGTCGGAAGCTCGTGCCAGCGACATGATGGTTTTCAATGAAGCCGGAAAAACAATCGAGGGACGCGGCGTGGTCGAACTCTCAGCGCAATGCATACACGCTCCGCTTCACCGCATCACGGGCGCAAAAGTGGTCTTGCATACCCATCAACCCTGGGCACTTGCCCTGAATATGCTGCAAGACAATCAGTTACTTCCTGCAACCCAAACTGCGGCATTTTTTCATGGCCAAATCGCCTACGACGATACCTATACAGGGCTGGCTTCAACAGTGGCCGAAGGCGAGCGCTTGGCAGCCCTGATGGGAAAAAACTCTGTCTTGTTCATGAAAAATCATGGTGTTGTCACTGTTGGCAACACCGTCGCGCAGGCCTATCGCAGGCTCTACAAACTAGAGCGCGCCTGCCATACCCAAGTGCTGGCCATGAGTAGCGGGCAGCCCTTGCAGATACTGGATGAAGAAGTGATTCAAAAAGTGCGCACTCCTAGCGCGGACGATCGCCACCCGCTTGCTGAGCGCGAGCGGATGTACTTCGAGGCCATGATGCGCGTGTTAGACCGGGTCAATCCGGGTTATGCGGATTGACTTAACTCTTTGCTTTTTTCGTAAGTTTTTTCTCTTTAGGTAGCTTCTGTTTGCGAAGCGCTCTTTCTGCATCGGCTTGCAAACCAGCCGCCAACCATTGGGCAAACTCTTTGGGTGTTTCCAGCGTTACGCGGCCAAGGGCGGCTGAGCGAAAATCATGGATCACGATTTCGGCGGCTTTGGTGGTGTTGACGCGCCCTCCACTTTGAATGGCACCGCGATAACGGGCAATGGCGTCCAACATGGTTTCATCGGTGTGACTGGCAGCATCTTTTATTTTGTAACGTGCCTCCAGCACTTTCGGATAGTTGGCAATCAAGTAATGCAACAACTCGAGTGACACCTCTTCATCATCAAATGCGTTCACACCGATTGCGCCACTGACCGCTAGGTTGTAACCACTTTTTTCAACGATGATTCGAGGCCACAGCATACCGGGCGTGTCGTACAAATAAAAATCATCGGCAAGCGCAATGCGCTGCTCCACCTTAGTCACGCCGGCCTCATCGCCTGTTTTGGCTGACTTTTTACCCTTGAGTGTATTGATGAGTGTGGACTTGCCCACGTTGGGAATACCGCAGATGAGCACGCGCATGGGCTTGGCCATGCCGCCGCGAAGGGGGGCAAGTTTTTGACAAGCATCCATCAACGCCTTGGCAGGCAACTTCATGCTGCTGTCTAAGCTCAATGCGCGCACATTGGGCATGGCGTTGTAATGTTCAAGCCACAGGTCAGTGCATTGGGCATCGGCCAAATCTTGTTTGCTCAAAACCTTGAGTGCTGGCCTGCCTTGAATCAGCGTTGCCAGCAGGGGGTTGGCGCTTGATCCGGGCAAACGCGCATCCAGCATTTCAATGACCACGTCAATGTCTTTGATGCGCTCCTCAATCGCCTTGCGCGTGAGGTGCATGTGCCCGGGAAACCATTGAATTGCCATATGACCTTAGATTTTCAGTTGGCCCAGGAGCATGGCCTCGACAAGTTCCTGCACGGCCAGGGCTTCTTGGGCAGTGGCAAGCTTGTGAGTTTGGCCTCGCAGCCACCGGTCCACTTCACTCAACTGGCGCTGCAAGGCGCTGATACGGGGATCTTCTTTGGACCAGTCTAGCGCTTCTTCCCATGACCCGCCGTCAGAGCGCCAGAGTTGGTAGAACTCTCTGAACTGATAACTCATGCGGCTGCCGCGCACAGTAACCTCTTGTCGATCAGGCTGCATGCCACCGGTGGTGCCCATGACGGTGACAGGCAGCCCTTCTGCCGTTGTCAGTCGGGCCAGCATGTCCAACTCACACAAGCTGGGGTCTTGTGGGTAGCGCGGCAATGCGTGCTGCAGGGTCAAAGGCCCCAGAAAGCGCCCCGCTAAAAATAAGAAATGCGATAAGACTTCTCGGGTGTAGCCGCCTTCATGGCGTAAGCGCAGCCACTGAGCATCTTTTTGCCAAGCGCGGGGCCAGGCGGGGTAATTCACGACGATATCGATTCCAAGCAACTGGCCTGCCTCACCCGCATCCATTGCACGGCGCAATTCTTCAAAGCCACGCGATGCGGCCTGGGTGAAATTGACCACACTGGGCAAGCGGGACTTTGCCAATTGAGATAAAAGGTCGCGGCTTTGAGCGTTGTCAGTGCCCAAGGGCTTTTCCATGAATACGCCTTGTCCATTCGCAGCAGCCTGTAACGCGTAGGTTTTGCGGGGGCCGGGGGGGCAAGCCAAGTACACCACGTGCGCCTCATGCATGGCCGCTTGGGCAGTTGGCGCAATGGGTGCGCTTGGCAAGACAACGCGTGTTTTGGCAACAGAGTCAGCCGAAGGGTCCCATAAGCCACACACTTCAAAGTCAGGGTGGCGCAGAACGTTTTCCAGCATGCGCCGCCCCATGATGCCCAGCCCGATGATGGCAAATTTGTGTTTCATGAAAGCCTCCAGAAGAGGCTGAGCTTAACAAATGTTCTGCGTCTGGGCCGAAGCTTTTCGCTCTTATCCTACTGCGCGCCGCACCGACTCCAACGAGCTCAACTTCAACCGTGCGCCGGCTTTCATATACTGGCCTGGCAACTCGCGGCCCATAAAGCCCTGCACGTCATTGGCCACGGCAGCCAAAGCGTCTAGATCAATGCCGGTTTGATAGCCACATTCGTGCAGCAGATAGACCAAGTCTTCGGTGCAAATATTTCCAGTGGCCCCGGGCGCGAAAGGGCAACCACCTAGGCCGCCGATAGAAGATTCGAACTCGCGAACACCCAAGTCCAACCCGTTCATCACGTTGGCCAAACCAATGCCGCGTGTATTGTGAAAATGCAGCGCTATGATCGCTTCTGGAAAACGTTTGCGGATTGCTTCTACCGTGCGGGTAACAACCGGCGGGGTCGCCATGCCAGTTGTGTCACCCAATCCGATATGCAGCGCGCCTGCGCGCATGTAAGTTTCAACAACCGTTAGCAAATGATCTAACGAAACCTCCCCTTCAAAAGGGCAACCAAACGCTGTAGCAATACCGCCACGCAGGGCGATGCCATATTGTTTGGCGATCGGGGCGAACTCGGTGACATCGGCCAAGGCCTGCTCACGGGTTTTGTTGAGATTGGTTCGGCAGTGGGTCTCAGAAATAGACACGAAAGCAGCCATCATGTCGACCTTGGCAGCTGCAGCGCGTTCCGCACCTCGAGCATTGGGGACCAAGGCCGTCAGGCGGACACCAGGCTTGCGCTCGATGAGCGCCATGACTTCAGATGCATCTGCCATCTGCGGTACTGCGCGAGGTGATACGAAAGAAGTTGCCTCCACGCTGGTGACGCCAGCATCGATGATCGCATTGATAGCTTTGGCCTTGAGCTCGGTCGGTACAAACTTTGGCTCAGCCTGAAAACCGTCCCGCGTTCCGACCTCTGTGACGAGCACGAAACGATCGTTCTTGTGTGATGGTACTGTCATGATATTTTTCCCTTATTTTTGTAATTTCGAGTTTGTAATCGACTTACTCTAGCTTGACGCCCGAGTCTTTGACGATCTGACCCCATTTGATGAAATCAGCCTGAACGAAAGCCCTAAAGTTTTCGATCGAACCACCGACGGCTGTTGCGCCGCCGTCTGCCATCTTTTGGCGCACTTCAGGCAACTGCAAGACCCTGTTGACTTCGGCATTCAGTCTGTCCACGATAGCAGGTGGTGTTCCTGCAGGGGCAAAAAGGCCTAGCCAGTTTGTAGTCGCCAGCACCTTGGCCCCCGCCTCGTTCAAAGTGGGGGTATTGGGCAACATCGCTGAGCGTTTCGATGAGATCACAGCCACCGGCGTTAACTTGCCGGCCTTGATGAGCCCGATGACCGATGGCACAGACATCATGGCCACGTCGACATGCCCACCCATCACATCTGCCAGCGCAGGTGCAGCGCCCTTGTAAGGCACTTGGAGCAACTTGATGGAGCCTGCTGATTGAAAAAGTCCACCATACAAGTGACCGGTGCTCCCGTTGCCGGAAGTAGCCCACTTGAGCCCAGATTCTGTCTTACCTTTGCCGACCAAATCCGCCACAGTCACAAGCGAGCCTGCGCCGTTCGTAACAAGAATGTTGGAAGTCTCAGAAACCTGCACGATGGGCGCAAAGCTTTTGACCGTGTCGTATCCAACATTGGGGTAGAGATAGGGTCCAACCATCATGTTGTCGGGCTGTCCCATGACGATGGTATAGCCATCGGGCGCCGCCAGAGCTGTTTGCGCTACAGCCAAGTTGCCAGATGCCCCAGGTCGGTTGTCTATGACGACCTGCCATTTGAGCGTTTCCGTCAGCGCGGCAGCAACGATGCGTGAGATGAAGTCGGTTCCACCTCCAGGGGTAAAGGGCACCAACAGTCGAATCGGCTTATTAGGAAAGTCCTGCGCACTCAAAGTGGCTGGCAAGAGGCATACTGTCGCGGCTAAAACAGCGCTTAATAGCGAGGTTATTTTTTTCACAGTGCAATCTCTTTCTTAAAGATGGTCTCAATGCCTTTTGATAATTCTAAGAATAAAACCAACTTTCTGCCAGCTTAATCTTCAGGCGCCTTATTCCATGGTGTGAGAACTTGCATTGTCGTGGGTCAATTCTCAAAGTGAGGGTCAAATCCTCGATGAATCTCAGTTCAAATTATTAAATATATTTAAGTTAACCAAAAAACTTCGGCCAAACAAAGACAACGCTTGGTCGGGTCAATACCATTGACAAAAAAAAATTAATTCGAAAGAATGTTTGCATGGATTCCCATTCAATTTTTGTCGGATGCATGGGTGACAGCCACCTCTACGCAATCAGTATTTTTGATCAGATGCTGTTACAGCATTCATTGCAACCCAACGAATTCAACTTAAAACTGAGACAAGTCAATGCATAAAATTTCAATCAACGAATTGGATTTCATCGGTCACGACATTGAACGCGGCGAATGTGTTCTCTCAACAAAGTCCGGCGACCTTTTCCTGCCTGACCGCCGCGGCGGAGTCAACATCATCCGTGCGAATGGGTTATCAGAGCGCATCCATGCGCAGGGTGCACCTGAAGGTTTTCTGCCCAATGGCATTGCACTGCTGCCCGATAGAAGTTTCCTCATGGCCGACCTCGGGCCCGGAGGCGGCGTTTGGCATATGGCGCAAGATGGCAAGATGACTCCTCGGTTGCTAGAAGTTGGCGGGCAAAAACTCGAACCCACAAATTTTGTGGGCATCGATCACAAGTCAAGGACCTGGGTCACTGTGAGCACCCATTTGGTGCCGCGCGAACAATCCATGAAGAAGGGTGTCGCCGACGGTTACATCATCTTGATCGATGAGCGAGGTGCACGCATCGTGGCAGAAGGTATTGGGTTTGCCAATGAAGCGATTGTTGACCCTACTGGGCAATGGCTTTATGTCAATGAGACGATTGCCCGGTGCACCAGTCGCTTTCCAATACGTGCGAACGGCGATCTAGGCCCCAGAGAAATATTTGCACAATACGGGGCAGGCACATTTCCAGATGGCTTTGCATTTGATTCAGAAGGCGCTGTGTGGATTGTCAGTGTGGTGAGCAATCGAGTGATTCGAGCGACGCCTGACGGCAAGCAAGAAATCATCATCGAAGATGCCGATCCGGCAACGTTGCAAGCGGCTGAAGATGCTTTCCAAAATGGCACCTACACCCGCAAGCACCTAGATTCTGGGGGCCAGCGCAAGCTGGGCAACTTGTCGAGCATCGCGTTCGGTGGCGACGATCTCAAGACAGTCTATCTGGCCTCCCTGTTCGGCACCCGCGTTGCGCGATTCAGATCCCCGATTGCTGGTGCAAAGCCCGTTCAATGGGAATTTTGAAGATATGCACAGGCGTCCAATTCATCACTGAAATTATTTCCCTTACCCCGTAAAGTCACTGCGGATCCATCACATTTCCAATCAATTAGGAGAAAAAAATGAAGCATAAATTAGGTCTCTGGCTCATCGCCGCATTCATGGGGTTAAGCGCGCTGCCATTGGCAATGGCACAAACACAACCCAAAGTCATCAAGATGGCTACCATCGCGGTGACCAACAGTCCATGGCACAAGGCCTTGCTGCACTTCAAGGAAATTGTGGATGCCGAAAGCAAGGGGCGCTACTCCGTCAGCGTTTATCCTGACGGCCAACTTGGTGATATCGCACAACTGCTTTCATCGATGCAGGTCGGCACGGTTGACATGGGCTATTTCGGCCTGTCGTCCATCAGTTTTGTGCGTGGGGGTGAAGCACTGAACGTTCTTTATGTCCCCTATCTCTTTAAGTCTGGTGAATGGTCAGAAAAAATTCTGAACAACGACGAGTTCCAGGCCATTTATTCCAAGGTTGGGGAAACATCTGGCGTGCGTGTATTTGGCGCTTGGGGCCAACGCTCACCACGGGCTCTTCAAACCACCAAAGGGCCCATCAACAAGCCTGAGGATTTGCGTGGGCTTCGTCTTCGTATTCCAGCAATCCCGATGCTCAAGGCAACCTTTGATCGCATGGGTGCGCAGGTGACCCAACTGGGCATGATGGAGATTTACAGCGCGCTTTCTCGCGGCACAGTAGACGGCCAAGACAACGGGTTTGATCTCTCCATTCCTCCCAAATTTCACGAGGTTGCAAAGTTTTGGTCTGCGACTGACCACGTCTACGAAGTCGTAGGGTTTTTTGTATCCGAAAAGTTATGGAAAGGCTTATCTCCCGCAGATCGGGAAATATTCAAGAAGGCTTCGAAGGAAGCCGGCGCCATGACCACTGAGCTGACACGCAAGCTGGACATGGAGAGCGTTGCGACACTCAAAGCTGCAGGCGTTACGTATGTGGTGCCCGACAAGGCAGCTTTCCGGGCTGCTGTAGCCGGCGTTGAAAAAGAACTGGATGGGAAGTTGTGGCCCGCTGGGTTGGTTGAACGGATCCAAAAAATCCAGGAAGGTAAATGAGCAGAGCCGAGCCTTTGGAGACCGGATCTTTTGAAAGATCCGGACCTGCCACAGACCAGCCGCTTGCGGCTCCTGTAAGGCTTCTCTCCTGGTTAGTGAAAGCTGCTTTGGTCATTGCCTTGCTCATGGTGCTGGTCTTCACAGTAGGCCAAGTGTTAGACCGCCATTGGCTTAAATCAACATTTGCTGCGTATGACCAGTTCGCTCGCATCGGGCTTGTTTGGCTAACTTTTCTGGGTATTGCAGTGGGCATTCGCGATCGCACCAACGTTCGAATTGAACTGCTCAATCATCTTGCGCCACAACACATCCGCCGCTACATGGCCATTGCGATTGATTTGGTGGTTCTTGCAACTTCCATTCTTCTGGTCCTAGTTGGCGTACCCTTGCTGGAAGTCGGCGCCTTTCAAGCCATCATGGGCACCTCATTGAATTACGACATCATGTATGCATCGCTTTTGAGCGGTTTATGCCTTCTTATTCTTTTTCTGGTTCTTCGTTTCGCTGACTTAATATCCGGCGGACGCTTGAACGTAGATGCACCAGTACACGAAGATGATCATCACGATTAGTGTTTTCCTGTTTTTCTTCCTTCTGATTGCAGGTCTTGACGTCGGATTTTCCATGATCGTTGCCGCCTTGGCGGGCATGATTTTGCACAGCGGCGGTGGAATCGACCCCATCATGGCACCGATGAATCTGGTCTCCGGTGTTGACAGTGCAGCGCTCATTGCCGTGCCTTTGTTCGTGTTAGCTGGCGAGGTCATGAACCACGGTGGTTTGACGCGGCGACTGATCGATTGGTCAACCGCCATGGTGGGGCACTTTCGCGGGAGCCTGTCCCAGGTTGCAATGACCACCAATCTTGTGATGGCGGGCATTTCTGGCTCCGCAGTCGCTGACGCCACAGCCACTGGCGCACTGCTGATTCCATCCATGAAAAAGGAAGGCTACAAACCTGGGTATGCTGCCGCGGTTATCGCTGCGGGTGCGATGCTTGGGCCTATATTGCCACCCTCGATTCCGATGATTGTCTATGCAGTGATCGCGAACATCTCTGTCGCCAAACTATTCCTTGCCGGAATCATTCCTGGACTCATGCTATTTGCAGGCTATGTGGCGATATGCGCCATCATCGCGCGCCGCCGCAATTACCTAGCCAAACCACGTGCAACTTGGAGAGAACAGGTCAGAAGCACCCGCGTTGCCATCTGGGCGCTGATGGTGCCGGTCCTCATCATTTTTGGCATCCGTTCCGGCGTCATTACCGAGACTGAGGCGGCCGGCGTCATTTGTATCTATGCACTGGTGGTCGGCGTGTTCATCTACCGAGATCTGAAGGTTCGCGATCTTGGTACTGTATTTTATGGGGCAGCCAAGACCTCCGCAGTGATTTTATTTTTACTTGCCGCTGCAGGCCCATTTTCTTGGCTCATGAGTGAGGCGCACGTTGCCACCATGATCTCTCAGTCCATCCTTGGTATTTCAAAAGACCCCTTGATCGTGCTGATGGTTGTGAACTTGCTTTTGCTGGCTGTTGGAATGGTGTTCGAACCCTTGCCAGCCTTGGTCATGTTCGTGCCAACCTTGCTGCCAATTCAGGCCGCGCTGGGGATTGACTCTATTCACTTTGCCACCGTGGTCATCATCAATCTGATGATAGGCATGCTTCACCCCCCTGTGGGATTACTGATATTGATCACCGCAGCAATTGGCCGTGTAAGACTTTGGTCCGTTGCAGTTGAAACGCTTCCGTTTCTTGCCTGGTCGCTGATGGTCTTGGTGCTGGTCTCGGTCTTCCCATTCCTGGTGACTTGGTTACCCAACGTGGCCATCAAATAACAGATCAGCATCATGCAACAACCTCTTTCTGGCATCAAGGTAGTGGACCTGACTCGCATCCTCTCAGGGCCCTTCTGCACGATGTTATTAGGTGATATGGGCGCTGATGTCATCAAGATCGAAGGCCCCAAAGAAGGCGATCCAGTGCGCAAGGCTGGTGCCATCGTGAATGATCTCAGCTGGTACTTTGCCTCGTTCAACCGAAACAAACGGTCCATGGCGCTAGACCTGCGGTCCGAGCATGGCAAAGATATTCTGAGGAAACTATTGCAACGGTCTGACGTATTAGTTGAAAACTTCCGTCCTGGTGTACTGGCTGAGATGGGCTTTGATGAGGCCAGTCTAGAACGACTCAATCCGCGGCTCATAGTCGCCAGCATCAATGGTTATGGCTCGACCGGCCCTTATGCTGACCGGCCCACATTTGACTTCGTCGTTCAAGCCATGAGCGGCTTCATGAGTACAAATGGAGGGGTGGAACATCCAGCTTTGCGAAGTGGCCCACCCATCACCGATCTGGTGGCAGGCTTGTATGCTGCTTTTGGCATTGTCTGCGCTGTGCGTGCGCGCGAATCCACCGGTCGAGGACAACGAGTTGACGCCGGAATGATGACCAGCATGTTGAGCATGTTTGCCTATCTGACATCAGACTATCTGGCAACTGGGCAACTTGCCACTCGGACTGGCAATGACCATCCGATTGCGTCGCCGTATGGGATGTTCAGCGCAATCGACGGAGAAATCGCTGTTGCCCCCAGTACCGAGGATGTTTTGTTCCGCTTTTTGTCCATACTCGATCTTGCACATTTACTGTCTGACGAAAGGTTCAAGACCAATGAACTGCGCCTACTGCATCGCAAAGAGTTGAACTTACTCATCAATGAGCGCCTAAAGACTGATACTCAGACCAGTTGGATCAACCGTCTCAACAGCGGTGGCGTTCCGTGTGGCCGGGTGCAGAATGTGGGTGAAGCATTGAACGACCCGCAAATGATTCACCAAGAAATGGTGCTGGAGGTTGATCATCCCTCACATGGCCTAGTCAAAATGGTGGGGTTCCCTCTCAAGCTTTCTGGAACTCCCTGCACGGTTCGATTTCCGGCGCCAAAGCATGGAGAGCACACCCGTGAAATTCTTGACGAGCTTGGCATGTAGCACCCGCAAAATTGCTTAAATCAAGGTGGGGTGTTACCAAGGGAACAGGCAAACCAAAAGAAGTATTTAAACTCTAGGGTATGCAACAAAAAACAGATCTCAGTAGCCTCCAAGTTTGGACGATTCTTGTTGGCGCTGCGGTCATGCTCAGCTTGGCCATGGGCATGCGGCAAAGCTTTGGGCTGTTGCAGCCGCACATGATCCGAGACATTGGCATCACAGCGGCCGACTTTTCTTTGGCGATAGCATTGCAAAATGTCATTTGGGGTGCCACTCAACCCTTCGTGGGCATTTGGGCTGATAAATATGGGACTCGGCCTGTTGCGCTCATCGGTGTAGGCATTTACATCTTGGGCTTGGTTTTTCTACGATTTGCCGATGCCACCTGGATGGTCACGCTGGGCATCGGGGTTTGTGTCGGGTTGGCACTTTCGTGCACCGCTTCGAACATTGCAATGAACATCACGGCACGAACAGTCAGTGCCAACAAACGCGGTGCGGCCATGGGCGCCGTATCAGCCATCGGCTCATTAGGCCTGACACTGGCCTCGCCCATGGCGCAATCACTCATTACCCATTTCAATTGGCAAACGGCAGTGGTTGGATTTTTGGGCCTGGCCTGCGTCATGCTGCCAGCTGCTTTTTGGGGCAGCAAAGCCGATGGCATTGAACACGAGGCCGTGATCGGAAAACCTCAATCGGCCAGCGAGGCCATCACCGAGGCGCTGGGCCACAAAGGCTACCGTGTCTTGGCCATTGCATTTTTTGTTTGCGGGTTTCAATTGGTTTTTATCACCACGCACCTGCCCGCCTATTTGGATATTTGCGGCATGGATCCCACAGTAGGGAGCAACACATTGGCTTTGGTGGGTTTATTCAATGTGCTCGGCTCCTATTTGTTTGGTTGGTTGGGCGATCGCTATTCCAAGCGCATGTTATTGGGCGGCATCTATTTGCTGCGCTCTTTGGCTTTGTTCATGTTCTTTTCATTTCCACCCACACCACTGACCACACTCGTATTTGGCGCCGTGTTGGGTACTTTGTGGCTGGGTGTTGTGCCCTTGGTGTCAGGCCTGATTATTCATATGTTTGGATTGCGCTTCATGGCCACCTTGTCAGGTGTTGCCTTCATGAGCCATCAAGTCGGATCATTTTTGGGTGCATGGGGTGGTGGCTATATCTTCATCCATTTTGGCAACTATGACTTGGCCTGGAAATTAGCGGTGGCTGTTGGCGTAGTCGCAGGTATTTTTCAAATGACGATGAATACTCAAGCTTCTGACCGAATGCGCAAGCAATGGGCAGCACAGACATAAGTTCATTGTCAAGGTGAGCGTTCTTTTGCAACATTGAACACTCACTGATCCTGCTCACGCAGCACACGTTTCATCAGTTTGCCATTGGCATTTCGGGGCAACGGGGTCTGGCTCCAGGTCAGGGTTTCGGGCACTTTGTAGTCGGCCAGTTGCTGGGCACAATGTGCTCGCAGTGCGGTATCGTCGGGTGTTTGGCCAGGGGCGTACACAAAGGCATGCACCCGCTCCCCCAAAATGGGACAGGGCCGCGCCACCACAGCGGCCTCGACCATGCCAGCCCAAGCCATCAAGACGTTCTCGACCTCCACCGAATAGACCTTGTAACCACCGCGAATGAGCATGTCCTTCTTGCGGTCAAGCACGCGCACATAGCCTTGCGCATCTTTGCTGCCCATGTCGCCCGAATGCCAATAGCCTGAGGTAAAAGAGGCTGCGGTTGCTTCTGGGTTGGCCCAGTAGCCGGGCACCACCATGGGGCCACCAATCCACAACTCTCCCGTTTCACCAGCAGGTACTTCGCGTTCCGCCTCGTCCATGACTCGCACATCAGCAGCCGGCAGAGGCACGCCAACGCTGTCAGCATGTGCGCGGGTGTGCCCCATGGGCATCATGGTCGCGGGGGACGTGGTTTCGGTCGCACCATACGCATTGATCAAAATCAGGCTGGGCAAACGCTCAGTCAAAGCATCAATGGTGGCCACCGGCATGGGGGCGCCGCCATAGCCCCCGATGCGCCAGGCCGAGAGATCTGCATGTGCAAAGCTGGGGTGCATCAAACACAGGTTGTACATGGCGGGCACCATCAAAGTGTGCGTGATCCGGTCGGTCGCGAGCAACTGAATGAAGCTCTCGGCTTTGAAGGCCGGCACCACCGCAATCGCACCGCCCACATGCAGCATGGCAGCGATGATCGCTATCAGTCCTGTGACATGGCTGGCGGGAACAGCCAGGGCGGAACGATCAGTTTTCTGCAGTCGCATGCCGGCCTGAAAGTGCAGCACTGAGTGCACCACATTCAGGTGAGTGAGCATGGCACCTTTGGGGTTGCCGGTGGTGCCCGAGGTGTAGAGGATAAAGGCGGTATCGGTTTCTTCCACCTTCGCGGGTGCGGGCGGACTATGAATGCAAGCCTGTATTGAATTTAATGCAATGCAATTGGAAGCGATGTCCACTTCGGATCCCACAACAACACGCAGGCGCAGGTCGGGCGCCTCTAGTGCATCGGGGATTCGGTCATGCAGGTTGGCATCCAACACGATGGCGCAAGCGCCACTTTGCCGCGCGATGTAGGCCAAGCCTGGGCGCTGCTCACGCACGCCCACCGGCACGACGATGCAGCCCAGCCGCTGCAGGGCCAGAAGCACCCAAATGAACTCAGGCCGGTTGTCCACAAACAAGATGACGCGCTCAGCTTTTTGCAGCCCCTGCTCTGCAAAGCCTGCAGACATGCGCATCACGATTATCTCGCATTGTGCGTAGGACCAATGCTCACCTTCGAACAGCAGCGCGTCGGCATCAGAATCCAAAGTGACGGCCGAGGAAAACAGACCGTAGAAACTATCAGGGCGCGGCGTGAAGCAAGGCACCACACGGTCACCGTAGAGAGATTCGTTGCGAAGGGTTGGCACGGGGTAGTCGTGCCAAAAATTCGAAGGTCCTGTTGTCATGCGAGGTCACAGCCTTTGAGGTCAACAATCAGATCACCCAGGCGATTGTAGAAAACTGGCGCTACACCTTTGAATGGTTCACAAAAAAGTATAGCGCAGCGCCGGAGCAATTGGGAATATTTATTTCTGATGAAATGAAAAAATGGGTAGCTATTGCAAAAGCCAGTAACGTGACCTCAGATTTTCGCTAATCCAACAAGCCTGCGAACCAGGCGGCATCATTCATAGCCAGGGGGTCTGCGAAGGTGCCAGTCAGTTGAATTTTGATAGGCCCAGCCGATGCGAAGCGCCAGCGCTTCTTCGTTGGCATGGCAGACAATCTGCAGCGAGGTGGGTAGCCCGTCTGGCGAGAAACCATTGGGCAATGAAAGTGCGCAAAGATTTAAGTAGTTTCCAAAACGAGTGTAGTGAGCTGGCGCCTTGGACTGGTCAACCTCATCGAGTGGTATGGCCGTGGTCATGGTGGTAGGCGTCAGCAGCGCGTCGATGCCTTCAAGCGCCAGCGCATATTGCGCCTTCATCACATCGCGCATGCGCAATGCCTCAATGTAGGCCTGAGCGGTGATTGCGCGGCCGCTGGCGATACGGGGCCGCACATGCGGGTCAAGTGGGGCTTTTTCATCGTCGATCAGTTCGTGATAAAGCGTGTAACTCTCGGCGGCCATGATGCGCAAGTTGAAGGCCGCGACGTCAGCAAACGAAAACGCCAGCTTGATCTCAACGATCTCAGCACCCAGCTTTTCCAACTCAATCAGCGAACGGTCATAGGCTGCAAGCACATCTGCTGAAGCGAATTGCCTTTCGACATCTGGCATGCGCGCTAGCCGCAAGCCGCGCACGCCGCGTTTCATTGTGGGCATGGGGTCTGCATATGGCAGGCCATTGGTCAGTGTGTCTAGCGGGTCAGCGCCCTGCATCACTTTGTAGAGCAAGGCCACGTCCTCGACTGACCGTGCCATGGGGCCAGGCGTGTCAAGGGTCGGACTCAGGGGCAGCACGCCATTGGTGCTGATGCGCCCGATCGTTGTTTTGAGGCCTGTGATGCCGCACCATGAGGCCGGCAATCGCACTGAGCCACCCGTGTCAGTGCCCACCGCCCATGGTGCCAAGCCGGTGGCAACCGCCACGCCCGAACCGCTGCTAGAGCCGCCAGGCGTACGTGCGCGCACAGGGTCCCAAGGATTCCAAGGTGTACCGCGCAAAGAGTTCGTTCCCCAGCCGCCCATGGCGAATTCAACTGTGTGCGTCTTTCCAAGGACGATCATGCCTTGAGCGATCAGCTTTGTTGCCAACGTTGCCGTGCGCTTTGCACGGTTTGACTTCAAGGCCTCGCTACCGCCTGTAACGATCTTGCCTTGAAGTTCAATCAAATCCTTCAAAGCGATGGGGACACCGTGAAGTGGGCCAACTGAGTGGCCGGCTTGAATCGTTGCCTCAGCACCGCGTGCTGCCATCAGGGCATCGTCGGCATAAACCTCAACGAAGGCGTGCAGCTTGGGGTCCTGCTGGTGGATTTTTTCTAAGTAAGCTTGCGTGAGTTCAACAGGCGAAATTTTGCGAGATTGCAACAACTGTGACAGTTGATGCGCCGGCACTAACGTGAGGTTTTGTTGGGACATGGTGTCTCTTATGAATGGCCAATAACACTGCGTGGTTCGTAGGCTTTTTCCAGTAGCATGGCCTCGTCAGGGCTCAATTTCACATGGATCGCAGCCACCGCATGATCGACATGAAAATCCTTGCTGACACCCGCGATGGGCGCAGTCACTCCCTTGTGCAGCAACCATGCATAGGCCAGTGTTGCCGGTTGGATGTTTTTCTCCCGAGCCATTGCATGCAAAGCGTGCCGCACCTGTTGGTCTGCTGCACGGCCATAAAATTTACGTTCCGCGTCATCGGTTTCACCGCGCGGCGTGGCCCGCTTAATTGCACCCGAAGGGTCACTCACCAGAAAGCCGCGTGCAAGCGGACTCCAGGGCAACAGCGCCACCTCCGCATCAGTGCACAGAGGAATCATTTCGCGCTCCTCCTCGCGGTACACAAGGTTGTAGTGGTTCTGCATGCTCACAAAGCGACTCCAACCGCGCTGCTGCGCGATCTGCTGCATCTTGGCGAACTGCCAAGCCCACATGCTGCTCGCCCCAAGGTAACGAACCTTGCCTGCCTTGACCACGTCATGCAGCGCCTCTATCGTTTCTTCCAGAGGGGTGTCCTGGTCGAATCGATGGATCTGGTACAGGTCAATGTAGTCCGTGCCCAAGCGTTGCAGAGATGCATCGACTGCGTGGAAGATACGCTTGCGACTTAAGCCATCCAGATTGGGGCGGCGGCGGAACGACGCTGCATTCACACCCTCGAACGCCATGTCTACTGGGTTAAAAACTTTCGTGGCAATCACCACTTCTTCGCGCCGTGCGCCAGGGAACAACTCGGCCAGGCAGCGACCAGTCACCTTCTCGCTTTCGCCGCCAGAATAGGTGTCTGCTGTGTCGAAAAAGTTGATCCCCTGCTCAACTGCGCGGCGAATCAGAGGCCTGGCAGAGGCCTCATCCAAGATCCAGGGGCGCCACTCTGTTGAACCGAAAGTGAGTGTGCCCAAGCAGATGCGAGACACCTTCAGACCAGTACTTCCAAGACGGACGTATTCCATGTGAGAAGTACCAGGCGCCCTGCACGTTCCTAGGCAACGGGCTTATTGCGGCTCAATGCCCGCTTGCTTGATGATCTGACCGTACATCGCTGAGTCGGTTCGAATCACATCGCTCATGGACTGCGGCGTTCCACCAATAGGATCCAGGCTAATTTCAGCAAGCTGCTTACCCATATCGGCGGCGAGCGCCTTGTTGAGGTCCGCATTCAAGCGGTCAATAATGGCCTTGGGCGTTCCTGCGGGCGCGACCAATCCGATCCAAGTGACAGACTCATAGCCTGGCACGCCAGCTTCTGCGACGGTTGGCAAGTTGGGTAACAGCGGAGAGCGCTTGGTGCTGGTAATCGCAAGGCCGCGCAGCTTATTGCCAGTGACGTACTGCAAAGCAGTCGGTGAGGTCTCGAACATGGACTGGATCTGACCGCCAAGCAAATCGTTCAATGCGGGTGCGCCCCCTTTGTAGGGAACATGCAAAACTTTGACGCCGGTCGCCATCTCGAACTGCTTGGCTGCAATGTCCTGTCCAGTGCCGATGCCTGCGCTGCCCATTGTGACCTTTTCGGGCTGTGCCTTGGCCAACGCGATCAATTCCTTCACGCTGTTGACGGGCACCGAGGGGTGAACCATCAGAATGTTGGGTTGATTGACCAGGCGGATGATTGGCGCGAAGTCTTTGAATGGGTCAAAGCCGGTTCGTTTGTACAAGTGGATGTTTGCTGCCAAAACACCGGAGCTTGTGACGAAAAGCGTGTTGCCATCAGGGTTGGTCTTGGCAACAATTTCTGCGGCGATGTTGCCAGAGGCCCCAGCGCGGTTGTCGACTACAACCGGTTGACCCAGCGAGTCAGTCAGGCGCTTGGCAACGATGCGCGCCACCATGTCCACGCTACCGCCGGGCGGAAACGGCACGATGATCTTGACCGGCCCCGTAGGCCAGGTTTGTGCTGAGGCAGCTGCCCCGGCTAACAGGCCTAAAAATAAAACGCTGTGGCGCAAGTACTTGAACATGGCATAACTCCTAGTTAATAAAGCAAGAGAAAAAATGGCAGAAAAATAAGGCGGTCTATTGACCTTGCTTTTGCTTCTCGATCACATTCAGAATGACCTGCGTGCTTCCCATGATATCCGGATACTTTTCTCCAGCATCGATGCGAGCAAGCGTGAGCTTCTCGTCCGACATCATCTTCAACGCGCGTTGAACCGAGTATTCAATGTCAGCGGGTGGCATGACCAGGATGCCGTTCTCGTCGGCCAAAATGGCATCTCCCGGATTGACCGCCACGCCGCCACAACTGACAGTCACGCCAAACTCGCCGCCAAGGCCCAGCGTCTTAACCGTCACGGCAGAAGTACCACGGGACCACACCGGCACACCATACTGACGCAGTTCACCCAAGTCTGTGACCAGCCCATCCACAATGATGCCAACAACACCTGCCGCGCGGGCCGCATAGGCGACTGCGCCACCGAGCGAGGCAATGGACATGTCGCCACAGCGGTCAATGACGATGAAGTCGCCAGGGCGAGCTTGGCCAACGGCATAGTGAACCATTGCGCCGTCCATGCCTGGCATTCGGACGGTGATGGCGGTGCCAGCCACCCGTCGATCTTGGAAATGGGCGCGAATACCAGGGCACATGAACCCCGTGTAACGAAAGTGGCCGATGACAGCCGGCTCCGCTTGAACCAGAAGTTTCAGCAACTGCGGATCGATTGCGGCGGGAAGCGGATTTAATTGGTACATTGGAATTCGTTAAGATTTTTGGATGGAATGATCTTGTGCGCCAGAACGAAAAACGACTGCTGGGTATTTGGGACTCATTTTACGGTCAAACGGCGCTTCAGGTCAGCCACGGGGGGCTTGGAGGTGTTCCATCGTCTTCACAAAATCAGTTTTCCAATTAGAGTTTGGCATGACCACCGGTTTGCCAGCCACAAACACCCTTTGAAAACCGCATGATGGCGTAGAAAAAACCAAGGCATCCAGCAGCCGCTCATTTGGCATTCCAAGCAAAAAATCGCTTTGCAAATCAATTTCCACCAAATCAGCACGTTGACCCAAGCTGATGCCGGCAAGCGGCAAGCCTGCTGCTTGTGCACCGCCCTGCAGCGCTTTTTCAAACAACACTTGCCCCGTAGAGCCCAGGCCGTTGGTGTGAATCAAAGCCACATTCCTCTTGCGCAATGACAAGCGGCCACCGTACTCCAACAAGCGAAGCTCTTCCGTCCAGTTGCGATTCACGTGACTGTCTGTGCCGATAGACCACCGCATTGATTGGCGCATGGCCTCTGGCATATTGAAAAATCCATCCCCCAAATTTGCTTCGGTGGTGGGGCATATTACAACGGCCGCTTGGCGAGATTGAATACCTTGAATTTCTGATGCAGTGGTGTGGGTCGCGTGAACCAAATTCCATCGTGCATCGATGTTCATATTCGCAAGCAACCATTCCACCGGGCGAAGACCCGTGTGCGCCAAACAATCTGCAACTTCCTTGGCTTGCTCAGACACATGAATATGAATGGGCTCTGTGCCACTTTGTGATGTTAAGCGGAGCATCTCAGCTTGGCCAACAGCTCGCAATGAATGAATGGCTACACCCGCATTCAACGTGGCCTGTTTTGCATGCGACAAAGCATGCCCCATGACTGTTTGCTGCAAGTTCAATATGGACTCGGGGGTAGAAACAAAGCGCCTTTGCATCGTCTGCAAACCGGGTTGGCCAAACCCTTGGTTCATGTAAAGCGTTGGCAACATTGTCAAGCCTATGCCCACCGATTGCGCGGCTCTGACCAAGGCCCAGGTCATCTCAGCTGGATCGAGATAGTCACCGCCTTTAGGATTTAAATGAAGATAGTGAAATTCACAGACGTGTGTGTATCCGGCCCTTAACATTTCGCTATACAGCCAGGTTGCGATCGACTCCAAATGATCAGGGCCAATGGTCAAAGCCACGCGGTACATTCGGTCGCGCCAACTCCAAAAGTCATCGCCATCTTTTTCACTGTGCTCAGTCAAACCAGCGATCGCTCGTTGAAAAGCATGGCTATGGGCATTGACCAAACCTGGAATAACGCACCCCAATTGGACTGCCCCCTCGGATTCAAAATCAGTCGCATTCGATTGAATTTTTGTCCAAAACCCCAGCTCATTGGCGTGCAGAAAAACATTGGAAGCCCATTGTCCATTGACCCAAGCCAAGTTAGCTTTGAATTTCATATTGTCAATGACTTGACTTGACTCAGCGCCGCACGCATCATCTTTTCAAGAAGCGGTTGAACTTGGGCAGCCTGATCAGGCAAGAAGTGGTATGGCGGCAACTCTGACATATAAACAGACTGACACTTCTCAAGCTGAACCGCATGAATTCCTGATTGAGGATTTCCATATTGACGCGTGATGTAACCGCCTTTGAATCGACCATTCAACACATGCGTGAATAGGGCCTGATTGGCACATGCATCAACAACCACTTTCGCAACCAAACTGTCGGCGGACAAACCATTGGCCGTTCCAATGTTCAAGTCTGCAAGCTTGCCCTCAAACAGCCAAGGAATCACGCCTCGAATGCTGTGCGCATCCCACAGCAGCACATGGGGGTACAGGGAACGCAATCGCTTTAATTCCATTGACAAGGCTTGGTGGTAAGGTTGCCAATAAGTTTCACGACGACGCAACTTATCTGCCGCATCGGGCTCACAGCCTGGTTTGTACAGGAGGTCGCCCGTGAAGAAACGTGTTGGGCACAGTTCGGTGTTAGATGCTCCGGGGTACATTGGAGCGTCATCGGGCGGACGATTCAAATCAATCACATAACGCGAATAAACGGGCGTCAAAATACTGGCGCCCATTGATTTTAGAAAGTTGTACAACATGTCCAGGTGCCAATCCGCGTCTTCAACATCCAGGGCGCGCGGTACATAATTGGCTTTTAAATCGTCCGGAATTTGAATTCCAATGTGAGGCATGCTCACCAGCAAGGGGACAGCTCCTTGGTGAAGATTGAAACAGTGTGTCATCATTTTGATTGTGAATTTTCGATTGTCTGCGGCAATTGAACACGGCCGCCCCAAACTGTAGCCACACGGGGGTTGGAGCCAAAAGCATAGGCGAGTTCTGCGGGATTTTCAATATCCCATAAAACCAAATCAGCACGCTGGCCCGCCTGCAGCGTACCGCGATCTTTCAATCCCAAAGCTTGCGCAGCCACGCTGGTAACGCCGGCCAGGGCCTCCTGGGGTGTCAAGCGCATCAAGGTGCATGCCATGTTCAGCATGAGCAAAATGGACGTACAGGGTGAACTGCCAGGGTTTGAATCTGTCGAAATGGCCATCGGTACCCGATGGCGTCTCAAACTTTCGATGGGGGGCAATTTGGTTTCTCGCAAAAAATAAAATGCGCCTGGCAGCAAGACGGCCACCGTTCCCGACGCTGCCATGGCCGCGACGCCTTCTTCGCTCAACCATTCGAGATGATCGCAGCTGAGCGCGCCATACTGCGCTGCCAATAAAGCGCCCTGACTGTCGCTCAATTGCTCTGCATGCAGTTTGACAGGCAAGCCCCAACGCTGTGCTTCTTTGAAAACTTTTTCCGTCTGTTCGCAGGTAAAACCAATGCGCTCACAAAAGACATCGACTGCATCGACCAATCCCTGTGCTTTGAGCGGCTCGATCATCGAGACAACTGCGTCGATGTAGCCGTCTGCGTTGTCCTCAAATTCAGGAGGCACCGCGTGGGCTCCTAAAAATGTGTTTCGGATTTGAACAGGGTGATGCTGCGCCAACTGCCTTGCCACACGCAAGCATTTGGCCTCATGCGCCAATGACAAACCATAGCCAGATTTGATTTCAAGCGTAGTCACCCCCTCGGCCATCAGATTTTTCAATCGTTTTTCTGAAGACACCCACAATTGGGCCTCCGATGCCAATCGAGTGGCTTGCACGGTCGATTTGATTCCACCACCGGCTCGAGCAATTTCTTCATAGCTTGCCCCATTCAAGCGCAACTCAAACTCATGCGCACGGTCTCCGGCATAAACCAAGTGCGTGTGACAATCAATCAAGCCAGGGGTCATCAAAGCTTTCTTAGCATCATGCGCGGTCGCGGTGATGCGAAAGTTGGCAGGCAATTGCGCACGTGGGCCAACCCAAACCAAGGACTCATCTTGGATGACCACTGCTCCGTCGTCTATAAGGCCATAGGGATCACTTTGCCCGCCTTGCATGGTGGCCAAACGCGCGTTTTCCCAAATCACAAAACTCATTGATTTGTCTCCAATTGAATCAACAAAGCATGCACGCCGTGCAAAGCCACATGCGTGTCTCTCTCAAGCCTTGCCAAATACAAAGACTCTGCAACCAAGGCGTGAGGCTGCTGGTCGATCATGATGTGACCCCCGGCTTCAATGACATAAATAGCCATTGTCCGATGCGCTGGAAAATTTCTTTCAAAGTCAACACAGTGGATGCGCTTCATATCGGCTAAAACGCCTTGTGTCATCAGGTTGAAATCGACTGTAGGGCCGTTTGTCAAACTGCACATGCAGGGCGTCTGTCCAGAAAAGTGAAGCACCGGATCCAGGGCGCCCAATACTTCTCTTCTGCCAGGAAACTCAAGCGCCACGCCATTGCCACTGAGCACAGCAAACCAGCGTTCTACGCCCTTGAACTCTGAAAATGGCCCATCGCTAGCAACCTGCGCGACCGACATGCGCCAGACCCAATTCGAGGGCGTTGGCCAACACACCAACTCCTGCGTCGTTCCACCGCCATTTCTCCAAGGGCTTGGGGGAATATCTTGCAATCGAATCTGATGCCATTGTTCGAGTTGCATCATTGAAATGCTCCTTTGAAACTGTATCGGCTTGCAGGGTAAATCAGCCGAGCCAAAGAGGCCACGTGGTTTGAACTCACAGTTGTTCGCACCATGACCAAACAGGGCTGTGACATTTTGATTTTAAGATGCCGGGCTTCGATCGCACTGGGCAGAACTGCTTCAATCGAATAAGCAGCATTGGTGACAGGCACCACATCCAGCAAGTGCCGGGTTGGGGTTGTTTTGGAAAAATCCACAGACAAATAGTCGGGCGCTACTTTCGGGTTGACATAGCGGTCTTCAAATTGCAAGGGCACACCATTTTCAAGATGAACCATGACGGTATGAAACAACAAACTCTTATCGGGCAAGTTGAAACAAGTTGAAAGGGCTCGGCTCGCCTTGGTTTTGCCAATCAATATGATTCGGGTTCCGTGAACGTGCCCCCGCTCTTCAATTTCCTCCTGAATATCTCGAATTTCCAGCTTGGAGGAGACATGGTCGATTTCCGCCACAAATGTGCCAGAGCCTTGTACCCGCCTGACCACACCAGCTGCCATCAACTCCCGAAGAGCACGGTTGATGGTCATTCGGCTCACCCCGAACTGGTGCATCAGCGCACTTTCACTGGGCACGGAGTCACCGGCCACCCACTTACCGTTTTTGATTTTGGTGCGAACAAAGCCCTTAACCTGCTCGTAAAGGGGCGTATTTTCTAAATGCATGACTTAGAGAATACTACGATTGACAGAAGTTGTATAGACAACTAGGATCAACCCAGATGCAACCCAATCGACATTCTCAAAAGCCATGACCGATCTTTCCATTACAAAAGTTTTGCAACATCAGGCGCGGCCCGTGCGGGCGCCGCGCGGATCTTTGATCAGTTGCGCCAACTGGGAAATTGAAGCGGCTTATCGCATGATTCAAAACAACCTGGACCCCGAGGTGGCAGAGAATCCCGATGAGCTCGTGGTCTATGGCGGCATCGGTAAGGCGGCTAGAAATTGGGAATGTTTTGAAGCCATTTTGGTGTCACTTCGAAGCCTCCAACCCGATGAAACATTGCTCATTCAATCCGGCAAACCGGTTGGCATTTTCAAAACCCACACCGGTGCTCCTCGCGTTTTGTTGGCTAATTCCAACTTAGTTCCCAAATGGGCAACGTGGGAGCACTTCAACGAGTTAGACCGTGCAGGCCTCATGATGTACGGGCAAATGACTGCAGGCAGTTGGATCTACATTGGCAGCCAAGGCATTGTTCAAGGAACTTACGAAACTTTTGTAGAAGCTGGCCGCCAGCACTTCAACGCAGACCTGTCAGGCCGCTGGATCCTCACCGCAGGCCTTGGCGGCATGGGCGGCGCTCAACCCTTGGCGGCAACATTTGCTGGGGCCTGTTCGCTGAACATTGAATGCCAGCAATCGCGCATCGACTTCCGCTTGAAAACTCGGTATGTCGACAAGCAGGCAGCCACCATTGAAGAGGCGCTAGAGTTGATTGCGCACCATACGGCCCGCAAGGAAGCTGTCTCCATTGCTTTGTGCGGCAATGCAGCAGAATTATTGCCCCAGCTGGCTGCCATTGCCAGGCAGGGTGGCTTGCGCCCCGACATCGTGACCGATCAAACTTCTGCACATGACCTCATCAACGGCTACCTGCCTATTGGCTGGACTCTGGATGCATGGCGCGCAGCACAAAAAGACCCGAATCAACATGCAGCCCTCACGCAAGCTGCTGGTCAATCGTGCGCAGCGCACGTGAAGGCCTTACTGGCCTTTCATGAAATGGGCATTCCCACGGTTGATTACGGCAACAATTTGCGGCAAGTGGCCAAAGATTTTGGCGTTGAAAATGCGTTCGATTACCCCGGCTTTGTTCCGGCCTACATTCGGCCCTTATTCTGCCAAGGTATTGGCCCATTTCGATGGGTCGCCCTGAGCGGAGACCCTGAGGACATTTTCAAAACAGATGCCAAAATGAAGGCCCTGTTCCCCGATCACAAGCACTTGCATCGCTGGCTTGACATGGCTCAAGAACGCATCAGTTTTCAAGGTCTGCCAGCACGCATCTGCTGGATCGGATTGGGCGAACGCCATCTTGCAGGATTGGCGTTCAACGAAATGGTCCGAACGGGCGAGCTCAAAGGCCCTGTCGTGATTGGCAGAGATCACCTCGACAGTGGCTCCGTTGCATCTCCTAACCGTGAAACAGAAGCCATGATGGATGGCAGCGATGCCGTTAGCGATTGGCCTTTGCTCAATGCACTTCTCAACACAGCCAGTGGCGCAACGTGGGTCAGCTTGCACCATGGTGGCGGTGTGGGCATGGGCTATTCCCAGCATGCAGGTGTTGTCATTGTTTGCGATGGCAGCAAAGCAGCTGATGAAAAGCTCGCACGCGTTCTGTTCAACGATCCAGCCACAGGGGTGATGAGGCATGCCGATGCAGGTTACGATTTGGCCAAAGAATCTGCCAAGTTAAATCACCTTCAATTGCCCATGATGTCTTGATTCGAATTTCTCGCTGTACTTTTTCTCATTTTCATTTTCAATCAACAAGGAGCTCGCATGAAACATCTCGTTACCTTGGCTTTGGCCTCAACCCTCAGCTGTGTCGCCCTGGCGCAAGAAACCAAAGTCACCATTGCTCTGTCGGGTTGGACTGGCTTTGCCCCTTTGACACTTGCCAAAGAAGCCGGCATTTTCAAGAAAAATGGCTTGGATGTGAGCCTGAAAAAAGTGCCTCAAAAAGATCGCCACCTGGTTTTGGCCTCTGGCGATGCCCAGTGCGCCGCAACCACCGTTGAAACATGGATTGTTTGGAATGCCAACGGCGTTGCCACCACCCAGATTTTTCAGCTCGACAAGAGTTATGGCGCAGACGGCATGGTTGTTAAAAATGACATCACCAAAATCTCTGACCTCAAAGGCAAAACTGTTGCGGCCAGCGCTCCCGGCACCGCACCCTACTTCACCTTGGCATGGATGTTGAAGAAAAATGGCATGTCAACCAAAGACGTCAAGATCGTTAACCTAGAGCCACAACCAGCTGCCAATGCCATGATTGCAGGCACTTCTGGCATTGATGCCGCCATGACGTACGAGCCCTACCTTGGCGCTGTCAGAGCCAAGCCAGAAGCCGGCAAAATCATTGCCACGACATTGGACTACCCAATGATCATGGACACGTTTGGCTGTGTCCCTAAATTCCTGGCGGACAACCCCAAAGCTGCCAAAGCCCTGGCAGACAGTTATTTTGAAGCTGTTGAGATGATTGCCAAAGAGCCCAAAAAGAGTTTTGAAATCATGGGCGCAGACGTCAAACAAACGGGTGAAAGTTTCGAAGCCAGCCAGAAATACTTGCGCTGGCAAGATCGTGCTGCCAATCTGAAGTTCTTCAGCGGTGAGCATGCGGCATTCAGCAAAGAGGCAGCTGAATTGCTGTTGGAAGCCGGCATCATCAAGCAATTGCCAGACATGAGCAAATTGGCTGACACGCGATTCATCAAGTAAAAATGCGGCCACTTCAACCCGTCTCCCCTAGCGCCAAAGTGGCGCTAGGAATTTCGTTCTTTGTTTTGTTCTTTGCAGTATGGGCATTTGCCACGCTGGGCGGGTTTGTTTCGAAAACTTTTTTAGCCGACCCCATCACCATGGTTCGCTCGGGTTTTGACCTGTTGATGAACCAAGGGTTTGGCTTTGACATCGGCATGACGGTTTGGCGTGTTTTGGGTGGCTTCTTCATCGCCGCCATTTTGGCCATCCCCATCGGTGTTCTCATGGGCGCTTACAAGCCTGTTGAAGCTTTTCTGGAACCCTTCGTCAGCTTTGCCAGGTACCTCCCTGCGTCTGCCTTTATTCCGCTTTTGATTTTGTGGGCTGGCATTGGCGAATCACAAAAGTTGGCCGTTATTTTCATTGGATCTTTTTTCCAATTGATCTTGATGATTGCCGTTTCAGTGGGAAACACGCGGCGTGATTTGGTTGAGGCTGCTTACACATTGGGGGCCAAAGACGGTGGTGTGGTCAAACGAGTTTTGCTGCCAAGCGCCTCACCTGAGATTGCTGAAACCTTGCGAATGGTTTTGGGTTGGGCATGGACTTATGTCATCGTAGCGGAGCTCATTGGTGCCTCTAACGGCATAGGGCACATGATCACCGACAGCCAAGCCCTGATGGCAACAGATCAAATTATTTTCGGAATCATCGTCATTGGATTAATAGGATTGATCACCGATATCGCCTTCAAAACTTTCAACCGATGGCTTTTCCCATGGGCACGCTTGAGTTAAAAAATGCCCATTCTTCACATATCGCAAGTCAGTAAAACTTTCAACACGCACGGCTCGATCACTCAAGCCCTGACTTCAACCGACCTCACAGTTGAAGAAAATGATTTCATCACAATTCTGGGCCCCTCAGGCTGCGGAAAATCCACCCTGCTGCGCATGGTTGCCGGCTTAGACTCGCCCTCTTCAGGCGACATTCAGCTCGATGGCGTGCGCGTGACTGGCCCAGGTGCCGATCGAGGCATGGTGTTTCAAAGTTACACTTTGTTTCCATGGCTGAACATATTGGAAAACATATGTTTCGGTTTGCGCGAAAAAGGCTTGCCCCTTGCTGAGCAGCATGAGATTGCCCACAAGTTTCTCAAACAAGTAGGCCTGCAGGAGTTTGCAAAGCACTTCCCCAAACAACTCTCCGGCGGCATGCAGCAACGAACTGCCTTGGCACGTGCCTTGGCAAATGATCCTCGGATCTTGCTCATGGACGAGCCCTTTGGCGCTTTAGACCACCAGACGCGTGAATTGATGCAGGAGTTGCTTCAGGACATCTGGCAATCAGAAAGAAAGACCGTTCTGTTTGTCACGCACGATATTGATGAAGCCATTTTCATGGGAAACCGAGTGATGGTGATGAGCGCCAGACCCGGCCGCATCAAATGCGATCTTCCCATTGAATTGCCCTACCCCCGTCACTACTCCGTCAAAACCACGCCCGCGTTCTCTGAGCTCAAGGCCAAGCTGACTGAAGAGATTCGAATTGAGGTTAGGCGCGCAAGCGGACTGCCAGATTGATTGAACGCTCCAGAGGTAATTTTCTGCCTCGTGGGGTGCACATGGCGTGTCAACCGCCAAAAATTCAGGGTGTTGCCGCGGTCAGGCCGCCATCGACCACAATGCTCTGCGCTGTGATGTAACGACTTTCATCGCTGGCCAAAAACACCACCGTATTGGCCACATCCCAGGCGTCTCCCATGAAACCTGCTGGCACTTGCTTGTGCCGATGTGCAACAAATGCGTCGAATTGCCCTCCTGCATACTTGTCAGCCAAGCGCTTGACCAAGGGGGTGAATACCAGGCCGGGCACCACACAATTCAATCGGATGCCCTTGCTGGCGTAAAGTACTGCCGTGGTTTTTGTCAATTGCATCAATGCAGCCTTGCCTGCAGCGTAGGCCACTTGCGGCTTGCCGATGTAACGCAGCCCCGCAACGGACGAGATGCTGATCACTGAACCACTGCCCTGCTTTTCCATGATGGGAAGCACCGACTTCATCGCTAAAAATGCCGTTTTGACATTCAAATCCATTTGACCGTCCCAGGTCTCCTCACTCATCTCAACAGGCCCTCCAGGCTCAGACTGGCCCACGTTATTGATCAAGATGTCAATGCGGCCGAATTTATCCAGACAAGCCTTCACCATCGACTGAACGTCTTGTGCAAGGGTCACATCCGCTGTGGTGACAAATGCAGTCCCGCCCTCGTCTTGGATAATTTTCTGCGTCACTTGGGCGGCTTGAAGATCCAGGTCAACTCCAAAGACAGTTGCTCCCTGGCGCGCCAACAAAACCGCAATCGCCTTTCCATTACCCCAACCCTCGCCTCGCGTACCGCATCCACTTACCAACGCAACTTTGCCGTCTAGTCTTAGCACAATGTCTCCTTGAAGGACTGATTCAACAGGATTGTCGACTTGGCCTGGCATTCATGCAAGCCAAGGTGTTATGTTGCTTTGGACTGCCCCTGGAGTGAACTTGCCAAATGTTGAAACGCTAGGGTATTCCATAATTGGTTGTACCAATTAACATGCTTACACTCCATTACCAACTTAAATTGGTATAACCATTAGGAGGCAACAATGCGAAATTTAAAAACCTTGATCGTCACTGGACTGATTGCGCTAACGGGCTCATGGGCCTGCGCCAAAACCACTTTCACACTGTCAACACCCGACCCTGACAATTCTGAAATCACCCTGGCCGCTAAAAAGTTCGCGGAATTGGTTGCAACGAAAACGGGGGGAGAGGTCGAAATTAAAGTGTTTGCCAACGGGCAGTTGTATGGTGGAGACCCGTCTGCAGCAGTTCGTCAGCTGGCGGGGGGTTCACTAGACATGCTGCTGTTGTCGTCCTCGCTTTACGCCAACTTCAATCCAAAGTTCACAGCCATTTCAATTCCCTATTTATTTGACGATAACGCACAACTGCGCGCCTACTTGGCGGGTCCATTGGGACAAGAGTTGTTAGCCGATTTGAACGGCATCGGTTTGAAGGGCATCAGCATGTGGCAACGCCCTTTCCGTCAAATGACGAATTCCAAAAAGGCCATTCAAACTCCTCAAGACTTGGCTGGCATGAAGTTTCGTGTGCCAAACAATCCTCTGTGGGTTGAGTTCTTCGGGAAAATGGGCGCGGCCCCTACTCCCATGGCATTTGGCGAGGTGTACAACGCATTGCAAATGAAGGTGGTTGATGGACAGGAAAACCCCATCAACATCCCTGTCACAGCAAAGTTTTATGAAGTGCAAAAATACGCCACGATTTCCAACCACATGGCAGACGGCTGGGTACTGGCCATCAACCCCGGGAAATATGGCGCACTGTCTGAGAAAGACAAGCAAGCCCTTCAAGCCGCAGCAACAGAAGCCGAGACATGGAAAGCTGCAAATGACGCTGCCGATGCCAAACAGTCAGTTGATTTTCTTGTCTCTAAAGGTGTGGCAGTCAACACCCTGACGGCTGAGCAACAAAAAGCATTTGTGGGTGTTGCCAAAGAATTGTTCCCGAAATTTTCACAACTGGTGAAAGATCAGAACTTCTTCAATAAAACATTGACGTTTGTTGGCAAAAAGTAAGCGGACTGATATGCAAGCCCCACAAGATGAACTGAACAAAAACCCACCGAGCATGGGTGCCCGTGTATTGACGGGGCTGACCGATGGCATTTGCGGCATAGCCGTTGCAGCTATCGTGCTCGTTGTTCTGATTCAGGTTGTGGGGCGGCTCTTGGATTCACCGTTTTCATGGACCGAAGAGTTGACAAGGGCTTGCTTCATTTGGATGGTTTTTACGGGAGTGGCAGCAAGCATCCGGCACGCAGATGCTGCTCGCGTCACAGTCTTGCTGAATTATTTTCCAAAATTTGTAAAAAATAGTGCGTTGCCCGTTTATGTGCTTTGCAATTTAATTTTCTCTACGCTGACCATTTGGACTGGTTTGTATTTGGTGCGTCAACAAGTTGTCATGCATGAGCATATTGCGACACTGGGTGTACCAAGCTGGACCGTCGGTATCGTTCTACCCTTGTCCGCCGCTTTGTCAATCTTCAGTCTCATTCAGTCTTTGAAATTGCACCGCAACATTATTGCTGTGACTGAAATTAGCATGCAGAAATAAGACCACTTTCATGAGCTTAACTCTTCTTTTTTTATTTCTTCTGCTTTGCGCATTAGGCTGCCCCTTGGCCATTGCACTTGGCCTATCAAGCGTTGCCAGCATTGTGATTTTCACATCAACGCCAGTGCATGTGCTTTCAGAGAGCATGTTCTCTGCAATGAATTCTTTTTTGCTTGTTGCTGTTCCCTTGTTTCTGTTGGTGGGCCAATTGATGGACAAAGGCGGCGTGGCTGATCGAATATTTGACTTTGCGCATGCCATGGTGGGTTGGCTGCCCGGCGGCATGGGGCACGTCAATGTGGCCTCCTCTGTTGTGTTTGGCGGCATATCAGGCTCCTCAGTTGCAGACATTGCTTCGCTGGGTGCCATTGAAATTAACGCGATGGTCAAGCATGGCTACGAAAAAGGTTATGCCGTTGGAATGACACTGGCAACGTCGACCTTGTCCTCCATCATCCCGCCATCTATCTTGATGGTGATTGCAGGGTCTATCGCCAATCAGTCGATAGGCCTGCTTTTAATTGCAGGTTTAGTCCCAGGCCTTTTCATTGCTGCTTTCTTAATGGTTTACAACCACATCTACAGCGTTCGGCGGGGTGTCTGCAAACCAACCCCCTTCGACTTCAAGCATTTCATCAAGTCAGCGGTTCGGGCATTTCTGCCCATGATGACACCTGTCATCTTGATGGTGGGTATCTTGGATGGTTTTTTCACGCCCACTGAAGCAGCGGCAATTGCAGTGGTTTACACCTTCTTCATTGCTGCACTTGTTTACAAAAAAATCACCTGGGCAGACATGGCTGAAATGCTGAAAGAAACCGGGCGTTCGAGTGGTGGCATTTTGTTCATTGCTGCAACAGGCAAACTTGCTGCCTGGGTTTTTGCATTTGATGGCTTGCCAGTCATGATTGGGACTTGGTTGGGCTCCATCACAAAAGATCCAACCATGATCATGATCATCTTATTTTTATTTCTGATCGTGGTTGGCATGTTCATGGATGCGATTGCAGCCATGTTCATCCTCATCCCGATCTTGGTGCCTCCTGCAGTTTCACTGGGAGTCGATCCTATTCATCTGTTGGTCATCATTGTCATCACTTTGACCTTAGGTCTTGTCACGCCGCCGGTGGGGGTGTGTTTATTCGCAGTCGCCAAGGTCACCAACATGTCTTTGGAAGAAGTGATCAAGTCTTCGACTGGCCCAGTCTCGGTGTTGATTGTCTCTATCGCTGCCTTGGTTTTATTTCCTGTTTTGGTCATTGGTCCGTTGAAATTGTTCGGACTTTATTAATTTTTTTTCATTCATTGGAGTATTTCATGTCTGTTGGCAAACAAGTTCGCATGCGTCGTCTGCTGGGCCCCTCAGGGCGCATGTTGGCAATTACTGTTGATCACCCGATCACCCGAGGATTAATGCCAGGGTTGGAAGACATTCACGCCACAATGAAAAAAGTCGTTCGCGGCAAACCTGACGCCATCACCATGCACAAAGGAATTGCACACAAAGTGTTTCCGCCCTATGCAGGTGAGGTTGCCATGATTTTGAAAGTCAGCGCCTATTCGGTTCAATACCATCCTCATTTCGATGCGCCAGTTGCAGACGTCGAGGAAGCTGTGCGACTTGGCGCCGATGCCGTATCGGTTGGCTGCATCGTCGGAGGCCCTGAGCAAGCTGAACAACTGACTTTCCTAGGGCGCATCTCGAAGGACGCCCAATCTATGGGCATGCCTTTGGTTGCACACATTTACCCCAAAGGAACCATGATCAAAGATCCGTACGACGCCAAGGCGGTCACCTATGCGGCTCGCGTAGGCGCTGAATTGGGCGTGGACATCATTAAAACTTTGTGGACTGGTTCAGCCGAGAGTTTCCGAAGTGTGGTGGAAGGTTGCCCTGCCATTGTTGCATTGGCAGGTGGCGACATGGGTGAAACACTGGAAGACTACCTGCGCATGACTCGCGAAGCGCTTGACGTAGGTTTGGGAGGCGTCACGTATGGCCGTTTTGTATGGCAACACCCTCATACAAGCAGCGTGATCAAAGCCTTGAGTGCTCTGATTCATCAAAATGCAAGCGTCATTCAAGCACTGGCAATTTATGAGGCTGACGTTGCAGCGGAGGCTCAATGAAAGCCGCTGTTTTAAGGGCCCCACAAGTGCTGGAGGTTGGAGACATTGAAACCCCAGAGGCTGGTCCAGGCGAATTGATATTGTCTGTTCGCGCAGCAACAGTTTGCGGAACTGACTTGAGAATTCTTTCTGGCAAGAAAACCAAAGGGGTCAGGTTTCCTTCCATCATTGGCCATGAATTCGCTGGTGTTGTCGTTCAAACGGGTTCTGGCGTCACAGCGTTTAAAAATGGTGACCGTGTTTGTATGGACCCCGTTATTCCATGCCGTGCTTGCAGCTATTGCAAAGCAGGCCTTGAAAATGTGTGTTTGAACCGCCAAGCCATGGGCTACGAATTTGATGGGGGTTTTGCAGAATTTGTTCGCATACCGGCCATTGCTTTAACTTCTGGCAACGTTTTCAAAATGCCAAACGGCATGAGCTTTGAAGCTGCGGCACTGAGTGAACCTTTGGCCTGCTGCATCAATGGGCAAAAGAATGCGCAAGTAGGCTTGGGCGATTCGGTTTTGATCATGGGAGCCGGCCCTATTGGGCTGATGCATGCCGCCTTGGCCAAAGCTGCAGGCGCAAGGCAGGTCATCATCAGTGAGCCCAACGCAAGCAGACGACAAGCTGCCCTTGAGCGAGGCGTGAACCATGCCTGCGATCCAATGAAAGAAAGCCTTCTTGATTTCGTCAAACAAAGGACAGATGGTCTTGGCGCTGATGTGGTAATTTTGGCCATCGGTGTCCCTGCTTTGGCCAACGAAGCATTGAGCATCGTTCGCAAAGGTGGACGCGTGAATTTGTTTGCCGGTTTTTCGCAAGGCGATATGTCCAGCATCGATGTTAACTTGATTCACTACAATGAAATTACAGTGACGGGTGCCAGCGCGTTGACTCGCCAAGGCTATGAGCTGGCATTGCATATGCTCTCCAGCGGTCAGATCGATGCCACATCACTCATCACACATCGCTACGCTGTAGCAGACTGCATGGCAGCGTTTGAAGCAGCAAGCAATGGTTCGGCTTTGAAGGTGGCAATTCACAATGAATGAAGTGTTATTGGGCATCGATGCTGGAACAAGTGCCATCAAAGTCTGTGCCTTTGATGCCAAAGGGTCGTTGCTTAAAAAAGTTCAACGCTTTGTGCCCATCATCACTCCCTATCCTCTCTGGGCAGAAATTGATCTCCAAAGGTATTGGGAATTGCTAGTTCAGGCGCTGCATGAAGTTTCAATGCAGACAGGGCCAATCACCTCCGTTGGACTTTCGACAACTTGTCCAACAACTATTTTTCTCGACAAAAATCTCAAGCCTTTGCGCCATGCCATGGTTTATCTGGATGGGCGATCAGACGAAATCATTGGCAAAGTAACTGGCAGTGACATGCTTGCTTTTCAAAAAATTTCAGGCAATCGTGCGAGCACATCCACTTGCTGGGCCGCCAATCTCAATTGGGTCAAGGAAAACGAACCCGAGGTGTGGAATAAGGTGCATAAGGTCTGCATGCTCAACAGTTACATTGCCATGCGCTTGACTGGCAATTTGGCAATCGATCCAACCCAAGCGTCTTATTCAGGTTTGGTCGATGTGCAGCAAACAAGGCCTCAATGGTCTGAGAAATTACTGGCACTGTGGGATACTCCCGCCAATTTTCTACCCCCTCTTTTAGAGGGTTCGCAATTGGTTGGCTGCATCACCAGCGAAGTGTCGAATCAAATTCCCATTGCCTCTGGTGTACCTGTGGCTTTGGGCGTTGCAGATACAGCTGCAGCCGCATTCGCAATGCAGTTGTATGAATCAGGTCAGGTATTTGAATCCGTAGGTACCTCAGGCGTCATTTCCTTTTGCTTAGATCAACCCGATTTTGAGCTGGGTTTTCTCAACCGTTACCACGTCTACCCCAGCCGATGGCTTGCGCATGGCGCGATGTCCACCTTGGGAGGTTCATTTGGCTGGTTGCAAAGCAAAATCTGGCCCGAAGTGCAGTCACTGGCTGAATTAGAGCGCTTGGCCCAAGAGTCTTTGCCAGGTTCAAATGGCCTGATTTTTCTGCCCTACTTGGCTGGGGAGCGAAGTCCGATTTGGGACACTCAAGCCAGTGCAGCTTGGATTGGACTTAGGCTGGCCCATAACAGAGCCGACATGATCAGAGCAGTATTTGAAGGCACTGCATTTGGGCTACGGCAAATCATGGATTTAGCGCAAGCCAAATGGGGGCTTCACCCTGAGAAATTGGTTGGCGTGGGTGGCGGGTCCCACAGCCGGTTTTGGGCGCATATCAAAGCAGATATTTTGCAACTTGACTATGGCATGACCGAATTTCAAGATGCCAGTGCGCTGGGTGCCGCTATGCTAGGGGGCGTTGCAAGCGGATATTTTTCAGGATTGCAGGACAATGCCCTGCCTTGTGTCAAAGTATCATCACAATGGGTAAAACCTTCCAAAGCCCCGCACATTGAAACCTACAAACACCATTTTGATATCTTTACTCGTTTGTATCCGGTTTTATCTGAATCGATGCATTTTTTGGGACAAAAAGTTCCATCTTGAGATTTGGATATGAGTGAAGAAGCCGATGGCCTGCTGATTCGAATCATTGAAATCGCCATGCGAACACGGCCAGATGAGCATGGTCGAGTGCGCTTGCCCACGGAACGTGAATTGTCTGAACTTCTGAATGTGCAGCGACCCACTGTTCGCGAACGCTTAACCGTCTTAGAAACCTTGGGGTTCGTCAACCGCCGACAAGGAAGCGGCACCTTTTTGTCACTGCCTAATGCGCAAGTTCTGCAGTTTTACTTCGAGGTGAGTTTAAAGCTGGGGTTTTTGTCACTGGATCAAATTCAAAAAGCGCTTGAAATGATTGGCATGGAAATGGCCATGACAGCCGCAATTGATGCCAGCAACGACGAGCTTGACGGACTCGAAGAAATTTTGACTCACATGGTCAATGCCACCAGCATTGACACATTCGCCCAATGTCAACTTGACTTTCATATTGGATTGGCCCGCGCTTCTCACAATCCGGTCATCATGCTCATCATTGACGGTTTAACGAGCGTGATTCGTGTTGTGATGACCAGCCATATTCGAATGATCTCCGTGGTCAAAGGCAGCTTTGATCGCAGTCTTTTGACCTATAAGTCAGTGGTTCAGGCTTTGCGCGATCGAGAGCCAGAAACGGCTCGACTTGCCCTGCAGGAATGCTACACATTGTGGCGGCGTGAGTCCTCCAAAATATCCATTCTTTCGGTCAAAGAATGATTGAGGTTTTGCATCTGCAAAACTCCTACTGTTTATCCTGAGTTTTGAAACGCCTGAACGCAGTGTTTAAAGCAAGCGCTGAAAGGCTTCTCAGCTGACCCTTTTGATCGTATTTTCAAAATGCGTTTGAACAGCCTTTTTGATCCGTTTGATATTTCGCTGTTTCAAAGCCGCAGCAATTTCTTCATGTTCTTCCAGGGCCTCGCGCCAATTGTCAGGCGTGCTGTTGCCGCTGTAGCGCAAACTGCGCATGCGTTTGCTCAAGGTTTGATGAACCATCGACAAAGACTCGTTGTTGGCCATCTCAACCAGCGCGTCATGAATATTTTGATTCAATTCAAAGTACTCCGAGCGTTTGCCTTTGGCGTACAAGGTTTTCATTTTTTCATGCATAGACAACACATGGTCGATTTTCTTTGGATCAGCCGCACACGCTTTTTGCGCTGCGAAACTCTCCAGCATTGCCATGACTTGCAACATATCACTGGCATCTTTGGCACTGAATGTTTTGACAACAGCACCTCTTAAGGGCAGCAAGTCGACCAAGCCTTCGGAGGCCAAAACTTTAAGCGCTTCTCTGATGGGGGTACGCGAAACGCCAAAATTTCGGCTGATTTCCAACTCTGGCACGCGTTGGCCGGGTTTAATTATGGATTCCACAATCATGTTGCGAAGTCTTGCCGTCACCTCTGAGTGCAGCGATGGTCTGGCAATAGGTTCTTTCGAAAGCATTCAACTCCAAGGAAAATACCAATTCGCCATTGTAATCGAGCGCCTTATAATCTGTAATTACAGATTACAACAGACCGGAGTTCGAATGATCACACCCACCATTGCATTGTTCACAGGCGATCCTGCTGGCATTGGTCCGGAGCTGGTTCAAAAATTACTGGACGAACCCGCGAACAGGCAAAAAGCAAAGGTCATCTTGATCGCTCAAAAGAGTTTGATTCAAGCCCCGGAGGGAGTGACTTGGCATTCATGGTCCGGTTTGGATGCCCCCGAATTTGAGCCAGGCGTTGCCGCTGCAGACAACGGTCGGTACATGGTTCAAGGCTTGGCTGAAGGCGCACAACTGGTGGCAAGTGGTGTTGCTGATGCCTTTTGCTTTGCTCCTCTCAATAAAAGTGCGCTGCGCTTAGGCGGCATGCACCAAGAAGACGAGTTGCGCTGGTTTGTTGACTTTCTAAACTACAGCGGTGTTTGCGGTGAACTCAATGTGCTGCAAAACTTATGGACAGCACGCGTGACCTCGCATGTGCCCCTCAAAGAGGTCAGCCAGTTGCTGACCAGCAACAAGGTTTTTGAAGCCATTGAAATGATCTCCAAGGCGCTGCAGGCCTCCGGAAATGACAAGCCACGCATAGCTGTGTGCGGCCTGAACCCGCACAACGGCGACAACGGCAACTATGGCGACGAAGAGATCAAAATCATTGCGCCAGGGGTTGCGATCGCCAACGCCGCAGGCTACCCAGCAGATGGCCCCTACCCTGCCGATACCGCATTTGTGCGCGCCATTCGAAAAGAAGGTGGCTATGACGGCGTTGTCACCATGTACCACGACCAAGGTCAAATTGCCATGAAATTAATGGGCTTTGAAAAAGGCGTCACCGTGCATGGCGGCTTGCCCATACCGATCACGACCCCGGCCCACGGCACTGCCTACGACATCGTCGGAAAAAACAAGGCCACCCCAGAGGCCATGTTCAACGCGTTTGAGCTGGCTTGCCGCATGGGCATGAACCATCGTCAATCCAAAAATAAAACATCCTGAACGTCAAAATTTGGAGGCTTTATGAAATATTACCTTGTGTATTCGCTAGCCCTGTGGCTGAGTATTTGGATGCCCGCCACTGCACAGACAACCTACCCCACCAAGCCCGTCAAGCTCATGGTGGGGGCTGGTGCAGGCGGTGGCACAGATATCATCGCACGCATGTTGTCAGAGAAATTCTCTGAATCTCTCAAAGGCAGCTTCATTGTAGAAAACAAACCTGGCGCCTCCAACACCATTGCGGCTGATTTAACCGCCAAAGCGCAACCCGATGGCCACACTTTGTTGGTTGCCACGAACACTGGGCAAGCCATAGCCCCTCATTTGATCAAGTTGTCTTTTGACCCCATGAAAGACCTCACACCGATCGGACTGGTTGTGACGGTTCCCAACGTGCTGGTGGTGGGCGCAAGCGTTCCTGCCAATAACATCAAAGAATTGGTTGCACTGATGAAAGCCAAACCAGAGGAATTTAAATACGCATCCTCAGGTGTCGGCAGCACACAGCACATTGCTGGGGAGGGCTTTGACATTGCCGCTGGGGTCAAAAGCATTCACGTACCCTACAAAGGCAGCTCACAAGCGCATCTTGACATCATTGCAGGCAATGTGCAGATCATGTTCGACACAACATCTTCTGCCATGGGACAAATCAAAGCCGGAAAGTTCAAACCCTTGGCAGTGACAACTGCGCATAGAAGCGCCGAATTGCCTCATGTGCCAACACTGGCCGAAGCCGGCGTCAGCGGTTTCGAGATGAGCACTTGGTACGGCGTGTTCGTAACCTCAGGCACACCTGCCGATGTGGTGGCCAAGCTTCAAACTGAACTGGCGCGCATCATCAAACTTCCAGATGTGCAGAACAAACTCAAGGGTTTAGGTGGTGAGCCGGGCAATCTGAGCACAGAGCAATTCACGCAACTCAATCGGCAAGAGTTTGAGCGATTTGGCAAGCTGATCAAGCAAGCAAATATCAAGATGCAATGATGAAAAGTCAAAGCCAAAATGCATCATTCTGGGCAGCCTGCTTGATCTTGTTTTTACCGTGCATAACAACGGCAATGGAAGCCAAAGTCATTGACAAAACATTGATCATGTCAGGCCCAGTTGTTCTTGGTGATTTGCAGCGGTTTGAAGATTCTTTGGCCACTAATTCTCAAATAACAACCGTGGTCTTGCGCAACTCTTGGGGAGGTCACATTGAATCTGGCTACCGAATAGGAGAACGCATTCGTGCATTAGGCCTTTCTACACTGCTGTCGGGCTATTGCGTATCTTCTTGCTCGCGAATGTTCCTTGGAGGCAAGGAGCGGCGTTTTACAAATGATTTTGGACTCTGGCAGACCTACGTAGGGTTTCACGGTCATTACGATTCAAGCGGGAAACTCAACTCAAATTCAGTGCAGCGCTGGGGACTTCTTCAGTGGATCATCAAGCACTCCGATGACAAAGCAGATCCCGAACTGGTCAAGCGCTGGATCAACCTAGAGCGCAATACGGGCATGGTTGCCTTCATGCACCCCGATACATCTATCCCCTTCCGATCCGATAAGACGTTTTTGTGCACAGGCCTCGAAAGAAGCCGCCCTCATACCTGTGAAACCATCCCCTTCGCGGCACTGGACATGGGGGTCATCACCGACTTGAAAATTTTGCGCAGTCCTGATCAATAATTCGACAACAGACAACACAGACCGGTTGCTTCATATCCCCACCTGTGAAGGATACAACTTATGCTTAATTGCAAACTTTTTAAAAAATTTCACTTGTGTTCACTTGTTTTTTATTCTGTCATCGCGGCGTCCAGTAATTTTGCGCACAGTCAATCAATTTTTCCCAGCAAACCAGTCAAAATCGTTGTTGCTTTTGCCCCCGGTGGAACAACAGACACCATGGCCAGGATATTGAGTCAGAAACTATCGGACGCCTGGGGCAAACCTGTTGTCGTAGAAAATAAGCCTGGCGGTGGCGGCGCTATTGCTGCGGAATATGCCGCCCGATCTGCCGCTGATGGGCACACGATTTTTTTGGGCACGATTGGCGAAATGGCCATCAACCCCAGCCTTGAAAACAAGCTCAATTACGACCCTCAAAAAGACTTTGCACCGGTTGCAAAATTAGCTGTGACGCCCTTGCTGCTGGTGACGCATCCAAATCTTTCAGTCAAATCAGTGAAAGAATTGATTGACCTGGCAAAAAGCAAGCCCGAGAGTGTTTCATTTCTTTCACCCGGCCAAGGTACATCACAGCATATGTCGGGGGAAATTTTCAAAAAAATGACTGGCGTCAAAATTGTGCATGTACCGTATAAAGGTGGCGCTCCGCAAACAACTGCTTTGTTGGCTGGCCAAGAGATACAGTTTGGCTTCGTTGCCATGGGAAATGTATTGCCCTCTGTCCAAAGCGGAAAGTTAAAAGCCATCGCAGTCTCCAATGCCAATCGATCCAAGTTCTTGCCTGACGTTGCGACGATTGAAGAATCGAATCTCCCAGGCTTTAACACCGCTCCTTGGATGGCTTTTTTCGTGCCGGCGAGCACCCCCAAGGAAATCATTCAAACAATCAACACTGATAGCTTGAAAATTTTGATGCAGCCTGATGTCAAGGACCGGCTGACTCAACTGGGGTTTGAATTGACGCCTTCATCTCCTATGGAGTTAGGTTCATTTCTTCAATCTGAAATTTTGAAATATAGAACTGTGATCGATGACTTGGGCCTGAGAAACAATTAAATTTTTGCAGTCACATCTGACTGGGCAACAGGGCCCAGTGGCTCAATTTACAGAGGCGCGCACGCCTGCTTCAAAAAGTCCAGGTCCTTGCCTTGCAGGTGTGGGCTGAGTTTTTCCAATACTGTGGCGTGATAGGCGTTGAGGTAGCTTGTCTCCTGGGCATCCAGCAAGTTTTTGTGCACCACACGGGTATCGATGGGACACAGCGTCAGCGCTTCGAACCGATAAAATTTGCCGTGTTCGGTAGCGCAGTGCTCTTGGCATAGCAAGATGTTTTCAATGCGAATGCCGTAGCGCCCAGGCAAATACACGCCTGGCTCATTGGTGACTACCATGCCAGGCAAAATGGCCTGATCGATCAGGCCCGTGCTGATGCTGTGCGGTCCTTCATGAACATTGTTGAAATAGCCAACGCCGTGGCCGGTGCCACAGGCGTAGTTGACGCCCTCGTTCCACAAGGCTTGGCGCGCCAAAATGTCCAACTGCAAGCCTCTTGTTCCGTGCAAAAATATGGCGCCTGACAGACGCAGCATGCCTTTGAGAACCAAAGTGAAGTGGCGCTGCTGTTCTTGCGTGGTTGGGCCGCAAACGAAGGTCCGCGTGATGTCTGTGGTGCCATCGTCGTATTGGCCACCCGAATCGAGCAGGAAGAA
>Ga0209297_1000066_pt1 | contig 77640 bp, 79 predicted proteins | sample S_130805_MF_Meta_FD_187322 | JGI IMG/M metagenome (GOLD analysis project Ga0209297, IMG submission 187322) | Freshwater microbial communities from Lake Simoncouche, Canada to study carbon cycling - S_130805_MF_MetaG (SPAdes) (version 2) | ecosystem: Environmental > Aquatic > Freshwater > Lake ...
CTTTTTTAGGAGCTGCTTTTTTAGCGGGAGCTGCTTTTTTAGGAGCGGCTTTTTTCGCTACAGCTTTTTTAGGAGCTGCTTTTTTAGCGGGAGCTGCTTTTTTTGCTACAGCTTTCTTAGGGGCGGCTTTTTTGGGTGCCGCTTTTTTTGCAGTTGCCATGGTTTTTTCTCCTTGATCAATTCGAAAAATCAACAGAGGGAAACACTTTACGCATGTTGGAGCGCGTAAAGCGATTCAAGGTGCTGAGGCATGCCTCAACACCTTGAACACGGGAAAACCACGCCGCACAACCGCGGGTGGCGGTCATAGGGCGTGGTTTAAACAGGGTCGTCATGTGTGTTTGGAAGGGGTCAATCCCAGGACAGCGCGCCGCCCGATTGGTATTCAATCACGCGGGTTTCAAAGAAATTGCGCTCTTTCTTCAAGTCGATCATCTCGCTCATCCAGGGGAACGGGTTTTCTTCATTGGGGTACAAAGCTTCCAGGCCAATTTGGGTGGCGCGGCGGTTGGCAATGTAGCGCAAATAGCCTTTGAACATAGAGGCATTCAAGCCCAGCACGCCGCGGGGCATGGTGTCTTCGGCGTAGCGGTATTCCAATTCAACGGCTTTTTCAAACAGCGCGATGATTTCGGCTTTGAATTCAGAGGTCCACAGCTGTGGGTTTTCCAGTTTGATTTGGTTGATCAAGTCGATGCCAAAATTGCAGTGCATGGACTCGTCACGCAAGATGTATTGGTATTGTTCAGCGGCGCCGGTCATCTTGTTTTGGCGGCCTAAAGCCAAAATTTGCGTGAAGCCGACATAGAAGAACAAGCCTTCCATGAGGCAGGCAAAGACGATCAAAGACTTGAGCAGGGTTTGATCGTCGGCCAAAGTGCCGGTCTTGAAGTGCGGGTCCATGATGGCGTCAATGAACGGGATCAGGAACTCGTCTTTGTCACGGATGGACTGAACTTCATGGTAGGCGTTGAAAATTTCGCTCTCGTCCAAACCCAAAGACTCCACGATGTACTGGTAGGCGTGGGTGTGGATGGCTTCTTCAAACGCTTGGCGCAGCAAGAATTGCCGGCACTCGGGGGCCGTGATGTGGCGGTATGTGCCCAAAGTGATGTTGTTGGCGGCCAGCGAATCGGCAGTGACGAAGAAGCCCAAGTTGCGCTTGATCAGGCGGCGCTCATCTTCGCTCAAGCCGTTGGGGTCTTTCCACAGGGCGATGTCGCGCGTCATGTTGACTTCTTGCGGCATCCAGTGGTTGGCGCAAGAGGCGAGGTATTTTTCCCAGGCCCATTTGTATTTGAACGGCACCAACTGGTTGACATCGGTCTTGCCGTTGATGATGCGCTTGTCAGCTGCATTGACGCGGCGCTTGATCGGCGCATCCGCTTGCGGACCGCTGGCCAGGGGCGCGCTGGATGGAAGAGTCGACAGATCTGCGAAGCGGTCGGCTGGTGCGCCGCTTAGGGGGAAGTTTGGCATTGCGCGAGGCAGTGCAGGTTGAGATGATTCGTCCCAGGACAACATAAAAATTCCAATGACTAAATTATGAAAGCTTGCAAGCCAATTGCAAAGCTTTCATTTGAAATGAATGCAAATTGCGCACATAAGTGTTGTGCATTTGCATCGCGCGCAGATTGAAAAATTATTGGCAAGCCTCGCATCCTGGGTCATCGATCGCGCAAAATTTAATGTCGGTTGCAGGGATCGCATTCATCTGCGCTTGCGCTGCTGCCGCTGCTGCATCGAGCGCGCTCATGCCAGAGCCCGCAGCGCCCGAAGACACCGCGTTCATCTTGCCGTTTTGCACTGTCGATTTCTCGGCGTGCGTGGCACTGATGGTGCGCAAATAGTAGGTGGTCTTCAAGCCGCGAAGCCATGCGAGTTTGTAGGTGTCGTCCAGTTTTTTACCCGACGCGCCCGACATGTAAATGTTCAGCGACTGCGCTTGGTCGATCCACTTTTGGCGGCGAGCGGCCGCTTCGACCAACCAAGTTGTTTCAACTTCAAAGGCCGTGGCGTAAAGCGCTTTGATTTCTTGCGGCACACGGTCGATTGGGCGCAGCGAGCCGTCAAAGTGCTTCAAGTCCATGACCATCACGTCGTCCCACAGGCCAAGGCGCTTGAGGTCGCGCACCAAGTAGCTGTTGATGATGGTGAACTCGCCAGACAAGTTGGACTTGACCGACAGATTGCCAAAGCAAGGCTCGATGGACGCGTCCACCCCAATGATGTTGGAGATGGTGGCGGTTGGGGCAATGGCCACGCAGTTGGAGTTGCGCATGCCGTCTTTGGCAATCTTTTTGCGCAGGGCGTCCCAGTCCATGGTGACGCTGCGGTCGACTTCCACATAGCCGCCGCGGGCTTTCTCCAGCATGTCCAGGGTGTCCAACGGCAAAATGCCTTGGTCCCACAAAGAGCCTTTGTAGCTGGCGTATTTGCCGCGCTCGCTGGCCAACTCGGTCGAGGCCCAGTAGGCGTAGTAGCAAATGGCTTCCATCGAGCGGTCGGCGAATTCGACGGCTGCTTCAGAGGCGTAGGGCACACGCATTTCATACAAGGCGTCTTGGAAACCCATAAGGCCCAAGCCCACTGGGCGGTGGCGCATGTTGGAGTCGCGGGCTTTTTTGACAGCGTAGTAGTTCACGTCGATCACGTTGTCGAGCATGCGCATGGCGGTTTTGATGGTGCGCTGCAATTTGGCGTGGTCAATTTGCTTGCCGTTGGGTCCGTCGATCAAATGGCGGGGCAGGTTGACCGAGCCCAGATTGCACACGGCGGTTTCGGTGTCGCTGGTGTTCAGCGTGATCTCGGTGCACAGGTTAGACGAATGCACCACGCCGGCGTGCTGCTGGGGCGAGCGCACGTTGCAAGCGTCTTTGAAAGTGATCCAAGGGTGGCCGGTTTCAAACAGCATGGAGAGCATCTTGCGCCACAGGTCAGTGGCTTGGACTTGGCGGCTGGGGGTGATTTCGCCGCGCGCGGCTTTTTCTTCGTAAGCGACATAGGCCGTCTCAAACGGCAGGCCAAATTTGTCGTGCAAGTCAGGGCAGTCCGAGGGGGAGAACAAAGTCCAGCTGCCTTTTTCCATGACGCGGCGCATAAACAGGTCGGGGATCCAGTTGGCGGTGTTCATGTCGTGCGTGCGGCGGCGGTCGTCGCCGGTGTTTTTGCGCAGCTCTAAGAACTCTTCGATGTCCAAGTGCCAAGTTTCTAAGTAAGTGCACACCGCGCCCTTGCGCTTGCCGCCTTGGTTGACGGCCACGGCGGTGTCGTTGACCACCTTCAAGAAAGGCACAACACCTTGAGATTCGCCGTTGGTGCCCTTGATGTGGCTGCCCAAAGCGCGCACGCGGGTCCAGTCGTTGCCCAAGCCGCCAGCAAATTTGGAGAGCAAGGCGTTTTCTTTGATCGACTCGTAGATGCCGTCTAAGTCGTCGGGCACGGTGGTCAGGTAGCAGCTCGAGAGCTGCGAGCGCAGGCCCGCGCTGTTGAACAACGTAGGGGTGCTGGACATGAAGTCAAAGGAGGACAGAACTTCGTAGAACTCAATGGCGCGGGCTTCGCGGTCACTCTCATTGAGCGACAAGCCCATGGCCACGCGCATGAAAAAGGCTTGCGGCAACTCGATGCGCGTTTTGCGCAGGTGCAAAAAGTAACGGTCGTACAGGGTTTGCAGGCCCAGGTAGTCAAACTGCAAGTCGCGCTCGGCTTTCAAGGCCGAAGCCAGTTTGGGTAAGTCAAATTGCAGGAGTTTCTCGTCCAAGAGAGAGTTTGCAACGCCTTTTTTGATGAACTGGGGGAAGTAGTCCACGTAGTGGTGGGCCATGTCTTTGAGCAGTACTTCTTGGCCTAAAACTTCTTTGGCGATGGTGTGCATCAACAAGCGAGCCGTGACGTAGGTGTAGTCGGGGTCTTTTTCAATCAGGGTGCGAGAGGCCAAGATGGAGGCTTTGTAGACCTCCTCCATGGGCACGCCGTCGTACAGGTTGCGCATGGTCTCGGCCACGATCGGGTCGGGATGCACGTCTTTGCCCAAGCCTTGGCAGGCGTTGACGATCAGGCCTTGCAAATACGCCAAGTCCAGGGGCACGCGCTCTCCTGCGTCGATCACGTGCAGCGTGGGCACTTTGGCCGGTGCTTTTTCTTCTTTGATTTGGGCGCGCTCTTGGGCGCGGCGCTCACGGTAGAGCACATAGGCGCGCGCCACTTCGTGGTTGCTGCTGCGCATCAGGCCCAACTCGACTTGGTCTTGCACGTCTTCAATGTGGAAGGTGCCACCGCCTGGGCGTGAGCGCATCAAGGCGCGCACCACGCCTTGGGTCATGCCTTCAACCACTTCGCGCACGCTGGCCGAAGCGGCGCCTTGGGTGCCGTGCACGGCCAAGAATGCTTTCATCAAGGCCACGGCAATTTTGTTCGGCTCAAAAGGCACGACCGCGCCATTGCGTCGAATGATTTGGTAGTGGGCCAGTGAGTTGGCAGCGCTGGTGGTGTTCGTTGTGGGCAAGGCAGAGCCCATCAGGCCTTTTGTTGTTGCAGTTGGGGTCAAATCAATTTGCATGGGGTTCTTTGTGTTCAATTCAGGTGTCAATTCGTGTGTCAATTCGGAAGTCAATTCAGTCTTCAGGAGACGCAAGTTGGGCAGGGCATTGTGTCGGGCATTTTCGTGTTGAATGGGCTGGTATTGTGGCCAGATTCAGTGGGCTAATTGTCAATTTCACCAAAACCGCATATTGCGCATGACACACTATATCTGGGGTCTGGCATGAATTCAAGCCACTAGGGGTAGTGTACCGCGCCTAAATTGCCCGGGTGCTGCGCGCGCCTTGGTCAGGGCGCGCCAGGGCGATGCAGCAAGAGAGTTTTCAAGACCGAAATGCGGGCTTGAAATCCGCACCCTGTATGACTGTTGATATGCAACACCAGAATTGATGCGCATTAGCTTGCATTTCCCTTCTGAAGGCCTTGAAAAACAGAGGTTTTAACTTTGGGCTGATATTTTGTGATGCGTGCGGCGCACAAAAAGAGGACGAGAAATTATTTTTAAAATATTTTCAACATTCGGGAAAATACTGAGGTGGCCAAACCACGCTGGACTGCAATCGAGACCAATCAAAGCCAGGCCCTGGGTCTTTTTTGCGTCCTGGGGCGATGTGCTCGTGCCCAGCAATGTGGGCGATCGGGTAGCGCGCGGCCAGCGCGTGACACAAGTTCGTCAAGCTTTGGTATTGGGCCGGCTCAAAGCGATCGCCTTCAAGCCCTTCGAGCTCGATGCCAATGCTGTCGTCGTTGCAATTGCTGCGGCCTCGGTAGTGCGATGGGCCAGCGTGCCATGCCCGATCGTCGCAACTGACGAATTGCCACATCTGGCCAGTGCGCTGAATCAAAAAGTGCGATGAGACTTGCAGGCCACGAATGCTCTGGAAATAGGGGTGTGCATCCCAATCGAGTTGGTTGGTGAACAAGTCGTGCACTTCATGGCCGCCGTAATGACCCGGGGGCAAACTGATGGAGTGCAGCACCAAGAGGTCGATCAAGGCGGTTTCGGGGCGGGCGCCAAAGTTGGGTGAGTGGCATGGCTTTGCCATGTCACACCAACCGCCTTGCCAATTTGTGGGGGTGGTGGTCACAGAGGGGGCCCTGAGGTCAGGCGTCGTGCGCTGCCGCGCGGTGCTCAGCGCTGCAGTAAACGCCCCCGTGCTGTCCGGCAATGGCCTCGTTGCTGGGAAGGTGCACGCCGCAGTGCTGGCAAGCCAACATGGCTTGAGGCCCAGTGTCGCAGGCCATGGGCTTGCTTGTGCCCTTGGCCGGGTCATTGGTTTTTCCTGCCGCGATCCGGTTGCGCTTCCAAAGCCAAATGCCAGCGAAGATGGCCAACAAAAAAACAAACAGTTTCAAAGGGATCGCCCCAAAATCACTTCAAGTACAAAGCGCGAACCCGCATAGGCCAAAAGCAGCATGGCTGAGCCAGCGTAAAGCACGCGCACAGCGCGCCGGCCGCGCCAACCATAGCGAAAACGACCGACCATCAAGAGCAAAAAAGTCAGCCATGACAGCAAGGAAAAGACGGTTTTATGGTCCCACTTCCATTGCGCGCCGACTGCGCCGTAGAGTTGCTCGCCAAATAAAAGGCCGGCGATCAAGGTGGCCGTGAGCAAGGCAAAGCCCAAGGAGACAAAGCGAAACATCAGCCGCTCTAAGGTCAGCAGCGGCAGGCCGCTTTCGTCTTCACCGGCCAAACGAATTTGTTTCTCGGCACGCGTCATGAGCCAGGCGTGCAAGACGGCGGCGGCGAACATGCCGTAGGAGGCAATGCCAAGGGCCCAGTGCAATGGCAACCAGGCCGATGCGCTGACATTCAAAATTTGACCCGGAAAGACCAGCGCGAGCAAGACGGCGGCGCTGCCCAAACCGGCCATGGCCCAGCGTGCTTTGAGTTGGGGGAAGTACTGGCTCTCGACCACATAGGCAGTCAGCACCCACCACACTGTGACGGACAGGGCCGGTGCAAAACCAAAGCGAGGGCTCTGGCCAAACAGGCCTGCGGCCAAGCTCAAGCCATGCAATGGCCAAGCCAAGAGCAGGAAACGGCGGGCTGCAAGGCCTCCCATGCGGCTGGCCGCCAGGGCGGGCAAAGCATAGGCCACTGCTGTCAGGGCAGAAAACCACAAGGCCCAAGATGAGGGAATGGCTAAAATCATGTCACCCCTAGTTTAGCGTTTCACGCCCTGCCATTGTGGCTGCATGCGTGAAAGCCTGACTGTTTATGAGAAATATTTGACATGGCTTCTGCTCTTACAGACAAACTCTCGCAGCTCGTTAAGCAGGTCAGCGGTCAAGCCCGCATCACCGAGTCGAATGTGGCGGACATGCTGCGTGAGGTCCGCATGGCTTTGCTCGAAGCCGATGTGGCCTTGCCCGTGGTGCGCGATTTTGTCGCCCGTGTGAAAGAAAAAGCCTTGGGCCAAGAGGTCTTGGGCTCTTTGAAACCGGGCCAAGCCTTGGTTGGCATTGTCAACAAAGAACTCGCTGCCACCATGGGCGATGGTGTGGTCGACATCAACTTGTCTGTGCAGCCGCCGGCCGTGATTTTGATGGCCGGCTTGCAAGGCGCTGGTAAAACCACCACCACCGCCAAGCTGGCCAAGTACTTGATTGAAAAGCGCAAGAAAAAAGTGCTCACGGTATCTGCCGACGTCTACCGACCGGCCGCCATTGAGCAGCTCAAAACCGTCACAGCCCAGGCCGGTGCTCAGTGGTTTGAGAGCCGGCCCGATCAAAAGCCGGTGGACATTGGGCTGGCCGCTTTGGATTACGCGCGCAAACATTTCTTTGATGTGTTGCTGGTGGACACGGCGGGCCGGTTGGCCATTGACGAGGCTTTGATGGCCGAAATCGGGCAGTTGCACAGCGTTTTGAGCCCAGTTGAAACTTTGTTTGTGGTGGACGCCATGCAGGGGCAAGATGCGGCCAACACGGCCAAGGCGTTCAAAGATGCACTGCCTTTGACCGGCATCATCTTGACCAAAACAGATGGCGACTCACGCGGGGGTGCCGCCCTGTCTGTGCGTCAGATCACGGGGGTGCCGATCAAGTTTTCGGGCACCAGCGAGAAGCTCGAAGGCCTGGAAGTATTTGATGGGCAGCGCCACGCGGGGCGCATTTTGGGCATGGGTGATATCTTGGCTTTGGTCGAGCAAGTCACGGCCAATGTTGACATGCAGGCTGCGCAAAAACTGGCCGCCAAAGTCAAAAGTGGCGGGGGTTTTGACTTGAATGATTTCTTGGCCCAGATTCAGCAAATGAAGCAAATGGGCGGCCTGTCCAGTTTGATGGACAAACTGCCCACGCAAATGGCGGCCAAAGCCAGCCAGATGGACATGGGCCGCGCTGAAAAAGACATTGTCAGAAAGCAAGGCATCATCCACAGCATGACGCTCAAAGAGCGCAGCAAGCCCGAGCTGATCAAGGCCACGCGCAAGCGGCGCATTGCCATGGGCGCGGGCGTGCAGGTGCAAGACGTCAACCGCTTGCTCAAAGAGTTTGAGCAAATGCAGGACATGATGAAAAAAATGCAGGGCGGCGGCCTCATGAAAATGATGAAGCGCATGGGGGCCATGAAGGGCCTAGGCGGTATGGGGGGAATGGGTGGTATGGGCGGGGGTGGTTTCCCGGGTCGTTAAATGCGGCTGAAATATTCGCGCCGATGAAACTCCATTTTGTCTGGCGCTTGGTCAAAGCGGGCTTGCTCGCTTGCTTTGATGCGCTGGTAGTAGCTGACAAAGTTGGCGCCAAAAGCCTGACACAAAGCGCTGTCTTGGGCCAAGCACTGCAGGGCCGCACCCAAACTGCTTGGCAGGTGTGTGGCCTCTGAGGCGTAGGGCGCTTGCGTGGCCGGTGGGGCGCTCAATTTTTGGTCGATGCCGTCTAAGCCTGCGTAGATTTGCGAGGCCATGTACAGATAAGGGTTGGCCGCGGGCTCGCCCAATCGGTTTTCAATGCGTGTGGCGCTGTCGCCCGGTGCGCCAATCACGCGCAGCAGGGCGCCGCGGTTATCGCGCCCCCACAAAATGGATTGCGGTGCCAGCGCGTTGGGTTTGAAGCGGCCAAAGCCGTTGACGGTGGAGGTGCAAAAAGCCGTGCTGCCCGCAGCATGGGCCAGCAAACCGGCCAAGTACTGCGCGCCCATATCGGACAGGGTCTGGCGCGCATCATCGCTTGGCAAGTGCTGCGCCGCTTGCAACTCTTGGGGGCTGTGGCGCATGAACACGTTGCGGCCAGTTTGCAAATCGTACAGCGACTGATGCAGGTGCCAACCGCTGGACATGATGTGCTCAAAAGGCGGGCGGCACATGAAGGTGGCGTGGTAGCCGGCGCGGTGCAAAGCTTGTTTGACGGCGGATCGAAACAAGACCATGTTGTCGGCCGCAGTCATGGCGTCGGTGACTTGAAAGACCGCTTCTACTTGACTGGGGCCCAATTCAATTTCCAATGATAAAAGCGGCAAGCCCAAGGCTTGTGCGGTGTGCTTGACCACGCGCAGAGCTTCTTCAGCACGGTCAAACCACAACTCATTGAGCAAGTTAAAGCCTGGGTGCACCAGGCTGACTTGTGGCGCTTGGCCTGGCCATGCCGCTTGCTCGGGGTCCAGGTCGGCGCCGTGCAGAGGGTCTTTCAAACGGTAGATGTGAAATTCCACCTCCAGCCCACAGCGCAGGCCCAGGCCGCGTTCCTTCAAACGTGACAGCGCCGCTTGCAAAATAAGCCGCGTGTCAAAAGGAACGGGCGTGGCGTTAGGGAACCACGGCTGGCATTGCAGCCAACCGGTTTTTTCGGCCCAAGGCAGAATTTTGAAGCTGTGCGGGTCAGGCAGCATGAGCAGGTTACTGGCGCCTTCAAAGCCGGGCAATTCGTGCTGCAGGCCGACTTCAAAAACTTTGTAAACGGTGCGGTCTGAGCTGTCTTTGAGCATCAAGCTGCTGACCATGCCGATGCCTTGGGCAAAGGCGCTGGCCAACTCAGAGGCAACCCAAGTCTTGCCGCGAAGCATGCCATGCACATCGCACCACGCCAGTCGCACCCACTCAAGGCCACTGGCTTGCACCAATGCCAAGACGTGCTGTATGTGTTGCTGGCGATCGGCACTTTGCAGGCCGCAACGTGCGGCAAAGTCTGTCGGGGTGTCTAGGCTCATGCTGCTGCTTTGGGCGCTAGCAAGGCCGGCCAAGGTGCTTGCTCGCGCTTGGCTTGCATGGCGGCCTCAGACCAGGTTTGCCAAGAAGCTGCCGGGGCGATGCCGTCGACTGTGTCGGGGCCCACACGCGTGGATGCGATCTCAGTTTGGGCCATGCCTGGGGGCAGTTGGCCAGCAGCAACAGCATCCATGGCTTGGATCAAAATGCGGCGGTTGGCCATGATCACTTTGTCGGTGGTGCCCAAGTGTTCACGCGTTCGGTCTTGCACAACGCCCATGCTCTCGCAAGCCCACTGATCGTGCACATTGATGTCGTCCTCGCCCATGCCTAAAAAAGTGCGACTGATTTGCTCTTGTGGGTTGAAGCCCCACTGGTTGTGTTGGCCACAAATGGGCACATAGTCGGGCAAAGTCACGGCTTGCAAGCGCTGATTTCGCATGGTCTCTTTGTTCACGGGTAGGTCAAAACTGGTGAAGATGGCATACCAATAATTGTGGGTGTCGTCCACGGGCACATGCATCTGCGTGATGGTCATGGTCTCAGACAAAGGGATCACAAACGTCTGTGGGAAAACGGCGTTGGTGATGCGCACGTGAGTGAGTTCCTCAGTCAAGGGCCGAAGCGTCGTCAAGCGCATGCCGTAGGGCATTTCTTGGTGCGAAATATCGGGTTGGTCAAACTCCCGCATGACGCGGGTCATGGGCCATTTTTCGCCGTTGATCTCGCCTGCGCTGGCGCCTCTGAATTGTTTGCCGTAGCTGTCCTCCAAAGACGCATCGTTGAAAAAGCGGTGCAAAAAAGAAGCGTGCGCAGGGTCAATGCCCACTTCAAAGGCCTGCAGCCAATTGCAGTTCCACAGGCCCTTGAAGGCAAAGGTGTGGGTGCTTGGGGCGCACATGCAGTCCAGCGCGGGCAAGGGCGGTGGGCTGCTGCCTTGTGGGCCCAGCCACGCAAACAAAATACCACTGCGCTCTTGCAGCGGGTAGTGGCGCTGCTGTATGCGCTTGCACAATGTGCTGCCAGCCGGTTCTGCCGGAGTTTCCAGGCATTGCCCTTTCACATCAAATTTCCAGCCGTGAAAGGGGCAGCGCAGGCCGTCGCCCTCGTTGCGGCCAAAGGCTAAATCGGCACCTCGGTGGGGGCAGTCACGGTCAAGCAAACCAAATTCGCCGGCCGCATTTTTGAAGAGCACCAAATTTTGACCGAGCAAGCGAACCGCTTTGACAGGGCGTAGGGCCATGCGCGGGTCTAGGGCCGGATCGAACTCGTCGAGCAGGGCCACGGGTTGCCAATAGTGGCGCAGCAATTGGCCGCAGGGGGTGCCTGGGCCAATGCGGGTGACGCGTTCGTTTTGTTCAGATCTCATGATTTCACTTTAACGCAAAATAAGGGCTGTGAACATGACCTGGCACAACCCTTTTTTGTTTGTTTATGGCTCTTTGATGTCGGGCCTGTTCTTGCACAGCGAACTGCAGGGCGCGCCATGCTTGGGAGTCGCATGCGTGCAGGGCGCTTTGTACGACTTGGGTGACTACCCGGGCTTGGTTCACAGCAGCAACGCCAAAGACCTTGTGTTCGGACAGGTGTACAGCTTGCAGCCTGCGCAGTGGCAGCGCTTAGACCTTGTGGAAGAGTTTGACCCGCAGCAGCCTGAGCGCTCAATGTATTTGCGCCAAGGCCTGAAGCTCTTGGGGGTTGGGGTTGACAGGCCCGTCACGGCGGATGCGCAGGCCTATGTGTACAACCGCAGTGTGGCCCATTGCCAGCGCATTGGGCATGGCGACTACCGGCGCTACTTGCAAGAAAAAATTTAAAGCAAAGCACTTTTGCCTCAGTCTGCCAGAACCAATTCGCCTCGCAAAGAGTGCGACATGGCCTGCATGATTTTGACGTCGACCATTTGACCGATCAAGCGCGCGGCCTGAGGGCCACCAGGAAAGTTCACCACTCGGTTGCATTCGGTGCGGCCAGCCAATTCGCTGGTGTCTTTGCGCGCAGGGCGCTCGACCAAAATGCGCTGAACGGTGCCGATTCTGCTTTGGCTGATGCGCTGCACGTTTTCTTCGATCACGGCTTGCAAATGGTGCAAGCGCTTGAGCTTGACTTCGTGCGGTGTGTCGCAGGGTAAATTGGCTGCAGGCGTGCCAGGCCGAGGGCTGAAGATGAAGCTGAAACTGTTGTCGTAGCCTACATCGTTGATGAGCTTCATCATTTTGCTGAAGTCTTCGTCGCTCTCGCCGGGAAAGCCGACGATGAAGTCGCTGCTCATGGCCATCTCAGGGCGAATGGCGCGCAGTTTGCGCAGCGTGCTTTTGTATTCCATGGCGGTGTAGCCGCGTTTCATGGCCATCAAGATTCGGTCCGAGCCGTGCTGCACGGGTAAGTGCAAATGGCTGACCAGTTTGGGCACTTTGGCATAAGCCTCGATCAGGCGCTGCGTGAATTCATTGGGGTGGCTGGTGGTGTAGCGGATGCGCTCAATGCCAGGCATCTCGGCCACATACTCCAGCAGCAGCGCAAAGTCAGCGATCTCGTTGGTCTGACCCATTTTGCCGCGGTATGCGTTGACATTTTGGCCCAGCAGTGTGATCTCGCGCACGCCTTGTTCAGCCAGGCCGGCCACTTCAACCAAGACATCTTCAAACGGGCGGCTGACCTCTTCGCCGCGGGTGTAGGGCACCACGCAGTAGCTGCAGTATTTGCTGCAGCCTTCCATGATGGAGACAAAGGCGGCGGGCCCGTCAACTTTGGCAGGTGGCAGGTGGTCAAATTTTTCGATTTCAGGAAAACTGATGTCCACTTGGGGGCGGCGCTGAGCGCTGCGGGCGGCCAAGAGCTCGGGCAAGCGGTGCAGTGTTTGCGGGCCAAACACCACATCGACATAAGGCGCGCGGTGGATGATCTCGGCGCCTTCTTGGCTGGCCACGCAGCCGCCCACACCGATCAAAACGCCTTTGGCCTTGAGGTGTTTGATGCGGCCCAAGTCGCTGAAAACTTTTTCTTGAGCACGTTCACGCACTGAGCACGTGTTGAACAAAATCAGATCGGCTTCGTCGACGTTTTGGGTGGTCTCGTAACCTTGGGTGGCCTTCATGACGTCGGCCATTTTGTCCGAGTCGTACTCGTTCATTTGGCAACCGAAGGTTTTGATAAATACTTTTTTGCTCACGTGCGCTCCAAGCGTTGACTGGTTTCTGTCCAGGGGCTGGTGTCGGATGGGAAGGGTGATTATCGCAGTCGTTTATTTGGCGATGGATTTTTCTGGCGGCCTGACCCAAAACATGGGGTAATGGCGCTCAACGACGGGGCCGTCAAATGCCCAGGACATGCACTTGCCCACGTGCAGGGGCGGTTTTTCTGGAACGGGCTCTGGCACGCCGTCCAACTCGCGTTGGTATTGCATGCCGGAGGGAATGGTTTGGTAGGCAGCGGTGGCCATGTTAAAGAGCATTTCGCGCAGATGTGTGCAGCCTAAGACGCCGCCCACATGGCGCTCGATCGCTTTGCGCCAACCCGGCCCCAGCGTGCTGCCTGTCATTTGGTGCATGTTGACGGGGGCTTGTATGCATTCAGGGTGGGGAAAGTCCGCCATGCTGGTGGCGATGTCTTGCACCACCATGTCGTCGTTCACGGTCAATCGGATGAACAGGTTGTGAATGGGCAGGCCAGCAGCGCGAGGCTCTTGACTTGGAATGTGAAAGTCATAGGTTTTGACGTCGCGCAGCTCAGCCTCAATGTCCCACAGACCATCGTCTCGGGCGTAGCCGTTGTAGGTCACGACTCGGGTGTGGGACAGTTTGCGGTGGGTGGGGGGTGGAAGAGCCAATTGGAGTCTTTCAAGTTGCGCGTTTGAAGGCCTTATTATCGATTTGATTTGGATGGGCTGATTTTTTGTAAATTTTTTGCCTTTTTCGGTAAATGTCCTATTGACAGATCAATGGGACTGATGCCACAGTTGCAGCCATGAACCAAGGCCTGCCCCTGCCCAAGTACCACCAGATCTATTTGCTGTTGTGTGAGCAATTGCAGGAGGGCCGCTTTGAGGCTGGTTTGCCAGGTGAGCTGGCCCTCATGCAGCAATTTTCCGTAGCCCGTGTGACGGTGCGCAGGGCGCTGGCCCAAATGGCCCAAGAGGGCTTGATTCAGCGTGAGCCGGGGCGCGGTACACGCCCCATCACACCGGCGGCATTGGGGCGCGCTTCACGCCTAGACAATGCTGGCAAGTCCACCTCTGGCAAGCCCGCGCGGCTTACAGGTTTGCTGGAAAATTTGGTCACCATGGGCCTTCGAACCTCGGTCAAGGTCTTGACCGTGCAGCGCCTGAAGGCGCCGCCAGATGTGGCGCAGCATTTGCAATTGGAGCCAGCAGAGTGGGTGCAAAAAGCCCAGCGCGTGCGCAGCACCCGCGAGGGCCCGCTGTCGCACATCACCACCTGGGTGCCCGAGGACCTGGCTCAGTATTTTGGCCGCCGCGAGCTGGCGCAAAAACCCATCTTGCTGTTGCTCGAAGAGGCTGGCGTCAAAGTTGGGCGAGCTGAGCAAACCATCTCAGCCCGATTGGCGGACAACACCATGGCCATGCACCTGGATGTGCATGTAGGATCTGCCTTGTTGGCGGTGCGCCGCTTGGTATTTGATGCGCAAGACCGACCGGTGCAGTGGTTGCAAGGCCTGTACCGCCCAGACCGTTACGAATACCAAATGCAGTTGTCCCCCGTCGGCGGCATTGATGCCCAGATTTGGGTGAGCAAAGAGTTGTCCGCTAATTTTCACTGATCGTCAATAAAAGGAGCTTCCAATGACCACACGTCGTCACTTCATGGGCCAATCGGCCGCAGCCGCGTCAGCACTTTCGTTCCCATTGATCGGCGGGGCGCAGGCCAAGTCCGTCAAGGTCGGGGTCTTGCACCCCGTCACAGGTGCGCTGGCGTATTCCGGCCAGCAATGCCGAATGGGCGCCTTGATGGCGATTGAAGACATCAACAAAGCGGGCGGTATCAAGTCCTTGGGCGGCGCCAAGATAGAGGCGCTCTTGGGTGATGCGCAGTCCAGCCCTCAAGCTGGTACGGCAGAGATCGAGAAAATGAACGAAGCAGGTGTTTGCGCGGTAGTGGGTGCCTTTGCCTCGGCCATTTGCTTGGCTACCACGCAGGCAGCGGCCAAATACAACTTGCCACACGTGGTGGATGTGGGTGTGGCCGATCAGATTGTGGAGCGCGGTTTGAAGAACACGTTCCGCTTTGGCCCCGGTTATAAAAAATGTGCGGAAGTGGCTGTGGCCAATTTGCATGTGCTCAACACGGCTGCGGGCAAACCAGCGCGCACTGTGATGATCATTCATGAAGAATCTTTGTTTGGCACGGGCACAGCCAATTTGCTGGCCAAAGAGTTGCCCGGTTACGGCTACGACGTCAAGGAAATCATCAAGCATGCCAACCCCACGCGCGACTTCAACAACATTGCGCTGCGCATCAAACAAGTCAACCCCGACATTGTGATTCCAGCCAACTACTACAACGAATACGCATTGCTGGTGCGCACCATGCAGCAGCAGAAAATCACGCCCAAAGCCATCTACTCGGTGCTCGGGGGAGCAGCCTCGAGCTACAAATTCGTCAAAGAATTTCCGGAAGCGGCCAACGGCATCATTGATTGCAACCACTGGTTCAACCCGCGCGACAAGCGTTCGGCCGAATTGAAAAAACGCGTCGAAGCACAGGGTCAGTTTTTCAGCTACGAAGTGTTCATGACTTACACCGCCATGAGCCTGTTGGCCGATGCGATTGAGCGCGCCAAGTCAGTCGACCGCGCAGCCATCATTGAGGCCTTGAACAAGAGCACATTCTCCAATCACATCATGCCGTATGGTGCCACTCAGTTTGTCAACGGCCAGAACATGGGCGCACAACCTTTGATGACCCAAGTGGTCAAGGGCGACATCAAGGTCATCGTGCCGCGTGATTTCCGCGAGGTTGAGCCTATTTTCCCGCTCAAGGCTTAAGGCCACAGGGGGACTGCGCAGCACATGTTCGAGCCCAGCATTTTATTGGCCGCGGTCTTGAACGGCCTGACCACGGGCGCGGTCTATGCCTTGATCGCGCTGGGCCTGACCTTGATCTACGGGGTGCTGCACATCATCAACTTCGCCCATGGCGCGGCCTTGATGTTGGCACTGTATGGGGTTTATGGTTTGAAGGAGCATTGGGGCATTGACCCCTATGCTGCCTTGCCCTTGATGGTGCCGGCCATGTTCGCTTTGGGCTATGCCATGCAGCGCGGCGTGATCAACCGAGCCAGCCACGGCAAAGATGAAAACATCTTGCTCGTCACATTGGGTTTGTCGATCGTGATGGAAAATTTAGCCTTGCTTTTCTTCAAATCAGACACGCGCAGCATCGAAACCGCCTACACCTTGAGCACCGTGGCTTTGGGGCCGGTGATGGTCTCGGCCCCAAAGTTGGTGGCCTTTGCGGGTGCCTTGGCGGTCTCGGCCATTTTGATCCTCATCTTGCAGCGCACTGACCTGGGCCGCGCCATTCGCGCCGTGGCCAAAGAAAAACAAGGCGCGCGTTTGATGGGCATTGATGTGGCGCATGTCTACGCCATGAGTTATGGCTTGGGCTTGGCTTGTTTAGGCGCTGCGGCCTGCTTTTTGTTGCCCACGTATTACGTCAACCCTTTGGTGGGCAACGGCTTTGTGCTGGTGGCCTTCACGGTGGTGGTCTTGGGCGGCATGGGCAGTTTTGCAGGCGCATTGCTGGGCGGTTTGTTGATCGGTGTGGTGGAGTCTTTGGGCGGGTTGTTATTGGGTGAATCACTGGGTCAAGTCGGCATATTTGTGATCTTCATTGCAGTGCTGTTGTTCAGGCCGCAAGGCTTGTTTGGAGCGCGCGCATGAAAGACTTGCGCGCCATTGCGCTGTTTGTGCTGTGTGTGGGGGCCGTGCCCTTGTTCTGGCAGTCCGGTGTGCTGCTTAACTTTGTGATGATGGCTTTGTACGCCTGTTTGTTGGCGCAGGCGTGGAATATTTTGGGCGGATTTGGCGGCCAGTTTTCTTTTGGCCACGCTTTGTTTTTTGGCACAGGCGCTTATGTGCAGGCGATCGCGCAACTGCAATGGGGTTTGAGCCCTTGGCTGGCCTTGCCCTTGGCCATGTTGGGGGCGGCCACTGTGGGCGCCTTGGTGGGTGCTTTGTCGTTTCGATATGGCTTGAAGGGTTCATACTTTGCGCTGGTCACATTGGCCTTTGCTGAAGTCTTTCGGATTGTTTCTTTGTCGGTGCCATTCACGGGTGCTGGGGTGGGCTTGATGTTGCCTTTGAAAGAGTCAGCTGAAAACATGCAATTTGGCACGCGCGCTGGATTTGTCTGGCTGATGCTGGGTTTGGTGAGCTTGGCTTTGTGCGTGACGGCATATTTGCGCCACTCGCGTTTTGGGGCCTACTTGCAAGCTGTGCGTGACAACGAAGACGCAGCCCGTGCCATTGGGGTCAACCCACTGCGCGTTAAAACGCTCGCCACGGTTTTATCGGGCGGCTTGATGGGCGGCGCAGGTGCTTTTTATGTGCAGGTGTTTCAGTACATTGACCCTGGCATCGCTTTTGGCGCGCACACCTCCGTGGAAGCTTTGGTGGGTGCGATTGTGGGCGGCATGGGCACTTTGTGGGGCCCAGTGCTAGGCGCATTGGCCTTGCACTTTTTGGCTGACTTGACGCGCAATTTATTTGGGCAATTGCCGGGCATCAACATGGTCATCTATGGCACGGTGTTGGTCTTGATCGTGATGTTTTTACCGCGCGGCATCGCGGGCTTGGGCGTGCATGTGCTGGACGTTTACAAGCGCGTATCGCGCAATAAGGAGGGCTGATGCGTCAAGCTCTTCAAACCATGAACCCGCTGCTGGAGGTGCAGTTGATCAGCCGTTCCTTTGGCGGTTTACGGGCGGTTCAAAATGTCAGTTTGCAAGTGAGCAAAGGCAGCTTGTCGGCGTTGATTGGCCCCAACGGCGCTGGCAAGACCACATTGTTTGCACTGCTGTCAGGATTTTTGCTGCCCGATCATGGCCGCGTTATTTTTGAAGGCCATGACATCACTGGGCAGGAGCCGCACCTCAATGCCAAGCGCGGCATGACGCGCACCTTTCAAATCGTGCAACCCTTTGCGGCGCAAACTGTGCGAGAGAACATTGCCGTGGGCGCGCACTTGCACACAGCCCATCGCAAAGTGGCTTTGGAATGGGCTCAGGATGTTGCGCAGCGCGTCGGCTTGGCGCCGCAAATGGACAAATTGGCCAGCGATTTGACGGTGGCAGGGCGAAAGCGTTTGGAGTTGGCGCGTGCCTTGGCCACCCAACCCAAACTGCTTTTGCTGGACGAAGTATTGGCGGGCCTGAACCCGCAAGAAATCACCGAAATGATCCCGGTGCTGCACTCGATTGTAGATTCAGGCGTGACCATTGTGATGATTGAGCATGTGATGCAAGCCGTCATGAGTTTGGCTGAGCACGTGTGGGTGCTGGCCCAAGGTCAACTGATTGCACAAGGCTCACCTTCCCAAGTCACCAGCCACCCGCAAGTCATTGAAGCTTATTTAGGGCATGGCACAGCCGCGCGCTTACGACAAGCGCAGGCCCCACTGACAGCGGAGCAAACGCTGTGAGCGCCTTGTTAGAGGTTCAAAATTTGAGCGCAGGTTATGGCGCAGTGCAAGTGCTGCGCGGCGTTGATCTGCATGTTCAAGCCGGCGAGTTGGTGGCTTTGCTGGGCAGCAATGGCGCTGGCAAAACCACTTTGAACGCGGTGCTCAGTGGTTTGTTGCCTGCCAGTGCTGGCACGGTCCGGTTTGATGGACAAGAATTCAAATGGCTGAGCCCGCGCAAAGTGGTGCAAGCTGGTTTGATTCACGTGCCTGAGGGCCGCAAAGTTTTCCCCAACTTGAGTGTGCATGAAAACCTGTGGCTCGGCGCATTTGCGCGAGCCCGCGAAAGGCGCACTGTGAATTTGGAAAAAATCTTTGAGATTTTTCCACGCTTGTTAGAACGCTCGCAGCAGTTGGCAGGCACTTTGAGCGGCGGCGAGCAGCAAATGCTGGCCATTGGGCGGGGCTTGATGGCAGAGCCGCGGTTGTTGATTTTGGACGAGCCCTCCTTGGGTTTATCGCCTTTGTTGGTGGATGAAATGTTCAGTTTGATCCGCCGATTGCGAGCTGACGGTTTGGCCATTTTGTTGGTTGAGCAAAACGTTGGCCAGTCGCTTGAGATTGCCGATCGTGCCTACGTCATGGAAAACGGCTTGATTCGCTTTACGGGCCTGCCCGCTGACCTGTTGGCCAGCGATACATTGCGTCAAGCCTATTTAGGAATGTGAAATCTGCATGCCAACCACCCGCCCTGCCCAAATCAATCCCAAGATGTTCAGAGATGGCTGGCAACGCCGCTTGCTGTGTATTTTTTCTTGCAGCGTGGGGCTGCTGCTGGCAGACGCGGTCCAAGCGCAAAACGCGACTTTTGTGACCAGCGCTATGCCTGTACGTATCTTGGTTGGTGCACCAGCAGGGGGTACCACAGACACCATGGCGCGCAGTTTGGCGCAAGCTTTAGGCACGCAGTTGGGCCGCACGGTGGTGGTCGAAAACAAACCGGGGGCAGGGGGCAATGTGGCCGCTGAAATGGTGGCCCGAGCCGTGCCCGATGGCAACACCTTGCTGATGAGTTTCACCAGTCACGCCATCAACGCATCGCTTTATCCCAGTTTGCCTTTCGATCCTATCAAGGACTTCACACCGTTGACCATGGTCTCGAGTTCTCCCTCGATCTTGGTTGCGCACCCTTCATTGCCTGTGAAAAATGTGGCAGACCTGATTCGGTTGGCCAAAGAAAAACCGGGGCAGTTGAATTTTGCGATTGGTGCACTGGGCTCTTCGCTGCATTTGGCGGGCGACTCTTTCAAAATGAAATCGGGGTTGTTCATTGTGAACATTCCCTACCGCGGCACAGCCCCAGCGGTGCAAGATGTTTTGGCCGGTCAAGTTGAGTTGATGTTTGCTGCGGTTGGCAATGCGCAAGCGCACATCAAAGCGGGCAAGTTGCGAGCTTTGGGTGTCACCAGCCCTCAACGATTGCCGGCATTCCCAGAAGTGCAAGCCATTGGAGAGACCTTGCCCGGCTATGAATCGAGTGCCTGGTTTGGTTTGTTTGCGCCTGGGCGCATGGCCCCCGAATTGGCCAGGCGCCTCAGCGATGCGGCCAGAGTGGCGATTCAAAGTCCCGAGGTCAAGCGCCGTATTGAGATGGAAGGGGCTGTGCCTGCCGGCAACAGCCCCCAAGAGTTTGCCAAATTTGTGGAAGTTGAAATCGCACGCTGGCGCAGCGTGGTGCAGTACTCGGGAGCCAAACCAGAATGAGCAGGCACACCGGCCAAACTTTGGCCCAAAAATTGATTGCTCGTGCGTCAGGACAAGCACGCGTTGCGGTGGGTGAAGTTGTCACATGCAAAGTCGACTTGGCCATGTTTCACGACTCCTCTGGCCCCCGCCGATTGCAGCCCATGCTGCAAGAGTTGGGGGCGCAAATTTGGGACACTTCCAAAGTTGTATTGGTGCTGGACCACTATGTGCCTGCGCAAGATGCAGACGCCCGAAAAATCATTCAAATCACGCGTGATGTGGCCAAGCAATGGCGTTTGCCCCATGTGATTGATTCAGAGGGGATTTGCCACGTGGTCTTGCCCGAGCGTGGTCATCTTAAGCCCGGGTTTTTTGGCGTGGGGGGTGACTCTCATTCACCCACCGGCGGGGCGTTTGGCTGTTACATGTTTGGCATTGGTGCCACCGAAATGTTGGGCGTGATGGTGACGGGAGAAATTTGGGTCCAAGTGCCGCGCACCCTGCGCATGCAATGGCAGGGGGCCTTGCAAAAAGGTGTGTGCGCCAAAGACATGATGCTTCACATGTTGGCTCGCTTTGGCATGAACGGGGGTGCCTACCAAGCGGTTGAATTTGCAGGCTCAACCGTGCGCGCCATGAGCATGCAAGAGCGCATGACGCTGTCCAATATGAGCGCTGAGATGGGGGCGCAAGTTGGCCTGATAGCAGCCGACGCCACCACCACCGATTACCTGACATCGGTGGGTGTCCAGGCACATGAAATGCCACTTGAAAATCAATTTCAAACGGAAGAAAACGCAGACTTTGAAAGCTTTGACTTTGACGCTGCCAGCTTGAGCCCCCAGGTGGCAGCGCCGCACAGCCCAGCGAACACGAAACAAGTTTCTGAGTTTTCAGAAGTGCGCCCCAGCATTGCCTACATCGGTGCCTGCACAGGTGCCAAGTTGGTCGATTTGCAAGCTGCCGCACAGGTTCTTCAAGGCCGCAAGGTGGACCCCAGTGTGCGCTTGTTGGTGGCGCCAGCCAGCGCCCGTGACCAAGCCCAGGCCACGCGTGAAGGGGTTATGCAAATTTTGACTGATGCGGGCGCTACGATCTTGCCCAACAGTTGCGGTGCTTGTGCTGGGTATGGCGCGACATTTGAAGAGGGGGCCACCGTGATTTCCAGCACAGCGCGCAACTTTCAAGGCCGCATGGGCCCAGCCAGCGTGCAAGTGTATTTGGCCTCTCCATGGACCGTTGCGGCCAGCGCATTGCGCGGGCGCATCACAGATGTGCGCGAGGTATTGGAATGAACACGCAAGCGATTCTGTCGCAAGATCTGACATGGCGAAAAGTATGGCGCGTGGGCGCCAATGTAGACACCGATGCTTTGGCGCCCGGCGCTTACATGAAGCATGGCCTAGAGGTCATTGCCCTGCATTGTTTGGAGGCCTTGCGACCTGACTTTGCAAAAGGTGTGCAAGCTGGCGATGTGTTGGTGGCAGGACCTGATTTTGGCATCGGCTCTTCGCGGGAACAAGCTGCCGGCGTACTCAAGCATTTGGGCATCGCAGCGGTGATTGCACCTTCTTACAGCGGCTTGTTTTTCAGGAATTCTTTCAACTTGGGCCTGCTCCTTTTAACTTGTGAAGAAGCTGAAATTTTGCAAGAAAATGAACACGTTCAATGCTGGAAAAACCATGCCACACAGGCCCTGGTGCTCAAGGATGGTAGGCGTTTGGCCTGTGCGGACGTCCCCCCTTTTCTGAGTGACATGGTGCAAGCTGGGGGTTTGGTGAATTTACTCAAACAAAGAAAGTAAGGAACAAGTCATGCGTGAATCTGCGCACATCCAAAATTCAACGCCGAATCCAAGGCCCGTGGCCCAGGCCGCATTGGACCCGGTCACCTTGGCTGTTTTGAAAGGCCGCTTAGAACAAGTGGCCGATGAAATGGACGCCACGCTTTACAGAAGTGCGTTCAACCCCATCATTGCTGAGGCGCATGACGCATGCCACGGTTTGTACGATGCCATCAGCGGCGATACCTTGGTGCAAGGCAAGTCGGGCTTGCCCGTCTTTGTGGGTGCCATGGCTTTTGCCGTGCGCGCAGCAGCACGCGTGGCCACCACACGGGGGGGCATGCAAGACGGTGATATTTGGTTGTTCAACGACCCTTACGAAGGTGGCACGCACGCCAATGATTTCAAATTGGTGCGACCCTTTTTTCGGCAAGGCCAATTGTTTTGTTATTTGGCATCGGCTGCGCATTGGCATGATGTCGGCGGTGCAGTGCCTGGCAATTACAACCCTGCAGCCACCGAGTGCTGGCAAGAGGCGGTGCAAATTCCGCCCGTGCGCATCTTGCGCGCAGGTCTGTTGGACGAAGATGTCTTGGCCATACTGCGCGCCAACACACGCTTGCCAGACAGCTTGTGGGGCGACTTGAACGGTCAACTCGCCGCGCTGGAGTTGGGCGCACGCCGTTTGGATGGCTTGCTCGACGAATATGGAGACGCCGTGGTGGGCCAGGCCATGAGCGAATTGCGCCTGCGCGCTGTGCGCTTGATGCGCTCACACATCGGCCAGCTGCCCGATGGGCGTTACAGCTTTGAGGACATGCTTGACAACGATGGTGTGGTCGATCGGCCTTTATCCATAGCCCTGGACATGACGGTTGCGGGGGACCGTTTGACCTTGGATTTTTCTCGCAGTTCGCCCCAGTGCGCTGGGCCCGTGAACATTTCAAAAGCCACTGCGGTGGCTGCCTGTTACGTGGCCTTAAAGCATGTGTTTCCTGACGTGCCGGCCAACGCAGGTGTCTTGGATGCGGTGGACTTTGTGATTCCAGATGGGCTCGTGATCAGTGCTGCCAGGCCGCGCCCTGTGGGCGGTTACACAGAAACCATTTTGCGCATGATCGATGTGATCTTCAGCGCCACCGCCTTGGCCGACCCCAAACGGGCTGTGGCCCATGCCTATGGCACCATCAACGCCTTGTCGATTGCGGGGCACCGAAGCGATGCCAAGCGCCAAGGCCAGCGCTGGGTCATGTTCAGCTTTTTTGGTGGCGGGCACGGCGGCCACAGCGATGACGATGGCCTCTCGCACAGCAATGCTCCGATTTCAACAGCCACCATTCCACCCTTGGAAATTTTGGAAGCAGCCTATCCCGTTCGCTTCACGCAGTGGGCCTTGCGCCCTGACTCGGGCGGTGATGGTTTGCACCGAGGCGGCTTGGGCGCAATTTATGAAATTGAATTGCTCGAAGAGTCCGCAGAAGCCTTTATTTTTGGTGAACGCGGCAAGGCCTCGCCCAAAGGCATTGCGGGTGGAGATCAAGCCTTGCCCAATGTTTTCGAATATGAAAACGAGGGTGTGTGGAAAACACCGCCGATGGTCTCCAAGATGCTGGGCATTCATTTGAAAAAAGGAGAGCGTGTGCGATTGCAAACACCAGGCGGGGGCGGTTGGGGCCCTGCCTCCCAGCGCAGCGCACAAGCGCGTGCCCAAGATGTGCAGCAAGGCTACGTGAGTGCTGACAAAAACCAAAAGGCAAAAGCATGAACGCGCAGCAGCCTGGTTCAAAGCAAAACCCGACCCCGCATTGGGTGGTGGGCGTGGACGTGGGGGGCACTTTCACCGATCTGTTTGTGCTCGATGAAATCGCTGGGACTGCACGCATTGTCAAAGTGCCTTCGACCCGGGGTGAGGAATCACGCGGTTTCATGAATGGCATCCATCAAGTCACGCAAGGCGCCTCGGCCGCGGCGGTGGCTACCATCGTGCATGGCACCACGGTGGGCACCAATGCGTTGCTCGAGCGCAAGGTGGCACGCACCGGCATCATCACCACGCGCGGCTTTCGCGATGTGCTGGAAATGCGCCGCCGCGATCGCCCTCAGACCTGGGGTCTGCGCGGCAGTTTCACGCCCATCGTGCCGCGCCAGTTGCGCTTGGAAGTTGACGAGCGCGTGCTGGCCGATGGTCAAGTGCATACACCGGTGGACTTAGAACAAGTCAAACAACAGACTCAAGCCTTGTTGGACGCAGGTTGCGAGGCGGTTTGCGTTTTCTTCATCAACGCCTACGCCAACGCCAGCAACGAGCAAGCCGCAGTGGCTGCTGTACGCGCCTTGTGGCCCAATCCGCATGTGACTGCGGCCAGCGAAGTGTTGCCAGAAATTCGCGAGTTTGAACGCTGCTCCACAGCCACTTTGAATGCGGCTTTGCAGCCCGTGGTGGGCAGTTATTTGGCGCGCCTGGAAAACGATTTGCGCGAACAAGGTTTTGCCGGTGAATTGCTGATTGTGCAAAGCAACGGCGGCGTGATGTCACGGCAAACCGCTTGCGATGTGCCAGTGCGCACTGCCTTGTCTGGGCCGGCTGCAGGCGTCATGGCATGCGCTGCCATTGCGCGCGCTGCGGGCTTTCCCAATGTCATCACCGGTGACATTGGCGGCACCTCGTTTGATGTGTCCTTGGTGGCCAACGGGCAAGCTGCGCTGGCCGCGCAAACGTCGATTGAATTTGGTTTGGTGGTGCGCTCGCCCATGATCCAAATTGAAACCATTGGCGCTGGGGGCGGCTCGATCGCTTTGGTCGATGCCAGTGGCATGTTGCAAGTGGGGCCGGAGTCGGCTGGCAGTGTGCCCGGCCCGGCGTGTTATGCGCGCGGGAACACACGCCCCACCGTGACCGATGCCAATGTGCTGCTTGGCCGTATTGCAGCAGACCGCCCTTTGGGGGGTGGCTTGTTGCAAGCCATGGATGCAGCCTTGTCTGAGCAGGCTATACAAAGCCATATTGGCCAAGCACTGGGCCTTGAAACTTTGGCAGCAGCTGAAGCTATATTGACGGTGGCCAATGCCAAAATGGCAGGTGCTGTGCGCGTGGTCTCGATTGAAAAAGGGCACGACCCTCGCCAATTTGCCTACATGCCTTTTGGCGGTGGCGGAGGCTTGCATGTGTGCGCCATGATGCGCGAGGTCGGTGTGGCCACGGGCATCGTGCCGCGTTATCCGGGCGTGACATCGGCCTTGGGTTGTGTCATGGCTGACATGCGCCACGATGCGGTTCAAACCCTGAATCAAGCACTGCCTGATGTCAACTTCATCAATGTGCTCCAGCGCATTGACATCTTGTCTGAGGCTTGTCAAAAGCGCTTGGACTCGGCCGGTGTGCGTTTTATTGCCGTTGATGAAGTCATTGCGATGGACATGCTGTTCACAGGCCAAACCCACACCTTGCAAGTCACCGTGCAGCGTGAGCAATTGAGCCTAGAGGGTTTGGGCTTGGCCTTTAGCGCTGCCTATCAAGCCGCCTTTGGCCGTGTGCTCGAAGGCCCAGTCATTCGCTTGATGAATTTGCGGTATGCGCGAATTGGCCGCAGGCCCAAATTTGATTTGTCCTTGCTCGCGCCAAAGGGCCCCGGCAGCAGCAAGCCCTTGGGGTCGCAGCGCGTCTACCACCAAGGCAGGTGGTGGGATGCTGTGCGTTATGCGCGTCTGGATTTGCCTGTCGGCGCGCACATTCAAGGCCCGGCGATCTTGGAGCAGGCCGATACCACGGTGTGGTTAGAGCCAGGCTTTCAAGCCCGCGTGGATGAATTAGGAAATTTATTGGTGAGCTTGGATCCTTCTCTTTGAATGCAGGAGTGTTGTCACGTGTCTGAAAATACAAAACCCAATGAGAAGCAAGAGCGTGGCCAGCAGGCCGCGCATGTGGCGTTGATCATGGTTGATTTGCAAAATGATTTTTTGCACCCGAGTGGCGCTTATGCGCGCGGCAACACTGTCAGCGCGCAAGCCCTGCTGCTGCCCGAGCGGATTGCGCCCGTGGCACAAGCCCTCAAAGCGCAGGGCGGCATGGTGACCGCCAGTCAGTTCACCTTGTGGCCTGACGCCAAGGGGCAGCCCATGGTCTCAGCACACCTGAAAGAAAAACGTCCGTTTTTGCGACAAGGTGATTTTGCCCCTGGCAGCCACGGACAAGAGACCGTGGAGGCCGTTCGGCCTTGGGTCGATGTGCATGTTTGCAAAGTAGCCTACTCGGCTTTTTTCAACACACAATTAGATTGGATTTTGAAAAAAGCGGGCATTGATACCGTGGTCATTTGCGGCATTGTGACCAATGGCGGCGTGGCCAGCACTGCGCGAGATGCACATTTGCGTGACTATCACTTGAAGATTTTGAGCGATGGTTGCGCCGCTTTCAGCGATCTAGCCCACCAAGCAGCCTTGACGGACTTGGCCTCGATTGGCGAAGTGTTGACTTGCCAAGAATTCTTGACAACGCTGTCTGCTTGATCGACATGCTTTTGCCGCAAATTTTGTCAGCACAAAACCTGCAAGCCCAGTGGCACACGCCGGTGGTCATTGTGGGTGCAGGTGCTTGCGGATTGACAGCAGCATTGGCCTTGCACCGATTGGGTGTGGACTGTGTTGTGCTCGAGCGAGATGCACATCCCAGTGGTTCGAGCGCTTTGTCCTCAGGCTTTGTGCCGGCACCGGCCACGTTGGCGCAAAAGGCCTTGGGCATTGATGACAGTCCGACACTTTTTGCAAGCGACATTCAGGCCAAAGCTCATGGCCAAGCTGCACCGCAATTGGTTCACGCGTATTGTCAAACCATTGGCGCTGCGCTCGATGCGCTGCAAGTACATCACCAAATTCCTTGGCAAGTGTTAGATCAATTTTTGTACCCTGGCCACAGTGTGCATCGCATGCATGCGGTGCCAGAAAAAACGGGGCAAGCGTTGATGAACCGTTTGCTCGCCGCAGCCGAACGTGCCGGCGTGGTGATCTTGACGCAGGCATGTGTTACGCAACTGTATACAGAGTCACAGGGGCGAATTAGGGGTTTGGGTTCTGTGCGTCCTGATGGGCAGGTGGAGCAATTGTCTTGCGATGTTGTGATCTTGGCGTGCAACGGCTTTGGTGGCAACCCCGACATGGTGCAGCAGTATTTACCGCAGATGCACCATGCCCAATACGCCGGCCATGCAGGCAATGATGGCAGCGCTGTGGCTTGGGGCATGCAACTGGGCGCTGTTTTGGCCGACATGGGGGCCTACCAAGGTCATGGCGCGTGGGCCGTACCGCAAGGCTGTTTGATTTCTTGGGCCTTGATGATGCAAGGGGCTGTGCAAATCAATGCGCAAGGCGAGCGGTTTCATGATGAAACCCAAGGCTACTCTGAAGCTGCCGTTCAAGTGCTGGCCCAAGATGGCGGTCAGGCTTTTGTGTTGCTCGATGCGCCTTTGCTAGAGTTTGCTCAAGACTTCCCAGACTTTGTGCAAGCGCAAAAAGTGGGTGCCGTGCGCAGTGCGCAAAATCTGACCGAATTGGCCCAGCTGGTGGGGTGTCAAGCGCATGTACTGCAAAGCACTTTGAACCAAGTCAAGCCAGGCCCGGATGCATTGACAGGCCGAGTATTTCAGCGATCTTTGCAAGCCCCTTTTTACGCTGTGCGCGTGACGGGTGCCTTGTTTCATACGCAAGGTGGCTTGCTGACCGATGCGCACTGTCGCGTGCTCAAGGCCAAGGGTCAGCCCTTGCCCAACTTGTTTGCAGCGGGGGGCGCTGCAGGCGGCGTTTCAGGTGCTGAAGTTTGGGGTTATTTGTCAGGCAATGGTTTGCTCAGCGCCATTGCGGGTGGGCATATTGCCGCGCATTCTGCGGCGCAATTATGGGAAACATTGTGAACTCCAACAATCCAGCGCAAGTGACGCAAAACGCAGCCGATCAACCGACAATGGGCCAGCGCTTGAAGCAGCCCAAAGTATTGCTAGCCCCAGGTGTCTACGACGCCTTGAGCGCAGTGGTGGCAGAACAAGCTGGCTTTGAAGCTTTGTATTTGTCGGGTGCCTCGATCGCCTACACGCGCTTGGGGCGTTCAGACATTGGCTTGACCACCGCCACTGAAGTGGCGCAGACCTTGGCGCACATCACCGACCGTGTGCGCTTACCGGTGATCGTCGATGCCGATACTGGCTTTGGCAACGCCTTGAACACTCAGCGCACCGTGCGAGATTTTGAGCGCGCAGGCGCGAGCATGCTTCAAATTGAAGATCAAACTTTTCCCAAACGGTGTGGCCATTTGCAGGGCAAAGGGGTGGTGCCCGTGGTCGAGATGCAAGGCAAATTGCGCGCTGCCTTGGATGCGCGCCGCAGCGCCAGTACTTTGATTTTGGCGCGCACCGATGCCTTGGCAGTTGAGGGCTTTGAGGCCGCCATGGCGCGCGCTGAAGCGTATTTGGCCTGCGGCGTAGACGCGTTGTTCATTGAGGCCTTGCGCTCACCCGAGCAAATGAAAGCGGCTTGCGATCAATTTGCGCACCGCATCCCCTTGCTGGCCAACATGGTGGAGGGTGGTCAAACGCCCCTTCAAAGCGCCGACGCATTAGGCCAGTTGGGTTTTCGCATTGTGATTTTTCCAGGCGGTACGGCGCGGGCTGTCACGCACACTTTGCAAGGCTACTACGCCAGTTTGCGCCAGCATCAGACCACTGACCCTTGGCGCGCGCAGATGCTGGACTTTGATGGTTTGAACGCTGTGATTGACACCCCCGGCTTGTTGGCCCGAGGAAAACAGTACGATAGCGGTCTATGAATGCATTGAATGTTTTGGGCCACGCCTTGGTTCCCTGCTCGTATGACCCTTTGACCGGTTATTTTCGAGATGGTTGTTGCAACACAGACGAAGAAGACCACGGCACCCATGTGGTGTGCACGCGGGTCACGCAGGAGTTCTTGATTTTCTCGATGCAGTGCGGCAACGACTTGAGCACACCGCGACCTGAATACCGTTTCAAAGGGCTGAAAGCGGGTGACCGTTGGTGCTTGTGCGTGCTGCGCTGGAAGCAGGCATTGGACGCCGGCATGGCACCGCCCGTGGTCTTGGAGTCGACGCACCTAGTGGCCCTTGAAACAGTGACTTTGGAACAACTCAAAGCGCATGCCTGGGGACCTCTGCCTACTTGACGCAAAATCAACCCCGCGCCAAAGGCGCAGCCATATCTCATAGGAGCATCTGTCATGGGCGCACAGTGGAAAGCAAAGCACAAAGACTTGGCGGCAAATGCCAGGGGCCGCATTTTTGGAAAACTCTCCAAAGACATCATGATCGCAGCGCGCAATGGCGCTGATCCTGCCAGCAACGCCCGCCTGCGTTTGGTGGTTGAGCAGGCGCGCAAAGTCTCGATGCCCAAAGAGACGCTGGACCGTGCCATCAAAAAAGGTGCAGGTCTCACGGGCGAGACGGTGCATTTCGACCATGTGATTTACGAAGGCTTTGCGCCGCACCGCGTGCCCGTCATGGTCGAGTGTTTGACCGACAACGTCAACCGCACGGCGTCTGACATGCGCGTGCTGTTTCGCAAAGGTCAATTGGGCAGCGCCGGTTCTGTGTCTTGGGATTTTGACCATGTTGGGCTGCTCGAGGCTGAGCCTGCCAGTGCGGGCGCTGACCCTGAAATGGCCGCCATCGAAGCCGGTGCGCAAGATTTTGAGCCAGGCGAAGAAGTCGGCAGCACACTTTTCTTAACCGATCATGCCGACTTGGATTTGGTCAGCCGCGCCCTGCCTGCGCAAGGCTTCACGGTCTTGTCCGCCAAACTGGGCTATCGCCCCAAAAACCCGATCGACCCTGCCAGTTTGAGCCCTGCGGATTTAGAAGAAATTGAAGCCTTCTTGGCCAGCATCGATGCCAACGACGATGTGCAAAATGTTTTTGTGGGCTTGGCCGGATAGGCGCAAGCTCACAAGCCCAAGGAGGCAAACACAGCGTCCATGCGCGAAGATACGGCGGCCTCCATGTGCATGGGCTTGCCCCACTCACGCTGAGTTTCACCGGGCCATTTGTTCGTGGCGTCCAAACCCATTTTGCTGCCCAAACCGCTCACAGGGGAGGCAAAGTCCAGATAGTCCATGGGCGTGTTTTCCACCGTCATCGTGTCTCGCACAGGGTCCATGCGCGTGGTGATGGCCCAAATCACTTCTTGCCAATTGCGCACGTTGACATCGTCGTCCACCACCACGATGAACTTGGTGTACATGAACTGGCGAAGATGGCTCCACACCCCCATCATCACGCGCCTGGCGTGCCCAGGGTAAGACTTTTTAATCTGAACCACCGCCATGCGGTAACTGCAGGCTTCAGGTGGCAAATAAAAATCTGTGATCTCGGGAAACTGGCGCTGCAACAAGGGAATGAACAACTCATTCAAGGCCATGCCCAGCACCGCGGGTTCATCTGGCGGTTTGCCGGTGTAGGTGCTGTGGTAGATCGGATCGCGGCGCATGGTGATGCGATCGATGGTGAGCACCGGAAACTCGGCCACCTCGTTGTAGTAACCGGTGTGGTCGCCATACGGGCCCTCCATCGCGTGCTGCCATCCGCTGGCGTGCGAAGCATCGGGTTGAATATGGCCTTCGAGCACAATTTCAGCGCGCGCTGGCACTTGCAGCGGCACGCCCAAAGCAGGCGTGACCTGTGTACGAGCACCGCGCAGCAAGCCGGCAAATTGGTATTCAGACAAACTGTCGGGCACTGGCGTGACAGCACCCAGCAAGGTGGCTGGGTCTGCGCCCAAAGCCACTGCCACGGGAAAGGCTTGGCCAGGATTTTTTTGGCAATGCTCTTTGAAATCCAAAGCGCCGCCGCGATGGGCCAACCAGCGCATGATCACTTGATTGCGCGAGAGCACTTGTTGGCGGTAAATGCCTAAATTTTGGCGTGACTTGTGCGGCCCGCGGGTGATCACCAAGCCCCAAGTGATGAGAGGCGCCACATCACCCGGCCAGCAATGCTGAATCGGCAATTTGGCCAAGTCAACATCTTGGTCTTCCCAGATAATTTCTTGACAAGGCGCTGCCGATACCTCCTTGGGCGCCATGTTCCACAAAGTTTTAAGCAAGCCGCTCATGGCCACCATGTCTTTGACATTGTGCGGTGCTTGCGGCTCTTTCAAGTCTGCCAACAGGTCGCCAAATTGACGTATGGCAGTCAGATCGTTAACGCCCATGGCCCGCGCTACGCGTTCCGTGGTGCCAAACAAATTAGTCAACACCGGCATGGTGTGGCCTGTGGGTTTTTCAAATAACAAGGCTGGCCCACCGGCGTGCAAAACGCGCACGCTCAAGGCCGTCATTTCCAAATGGGGTGAGACCGGTTGTGAGATCCGAATCACTTGACTCGAGGTTTCGAGTTGTTTTAAAAAATCTCGCAAGTCTTGGTAAGACACGTCAGCCTTTTTTTCGTTGCATCCAGCGCGAGAGAAGCAAACGCGGGCTCCACTGCCGAGGATCGAGCACAGGCAACTCAATCGCGTCAATCGCGTTTTTCACCACCAGCCCCAACTCGGTATCGCCTTGCATGGACAAGCGGCGACTGAAGAACAAGGTGTCTGGATCTTGCTTGCGCTGAGCGAGCAACACAAAGTCATGAGCGCTTGCACTGATCGTCAGGTCAGGCGCGTCTTGTGGTGCACTGGGCGCAAAGCGATCGCCAACCCAAGTAAAGTCAAAAGCCACGCGTGCATCACGCACTTCAATGCGCATTTTTTTGTGCAGCAGCAAAGCTCGCACATCGGACAGCAGGTGGCGCGTGAGCGCTAAATTCAAGGCTGTGACGAACATCACCGAGCCCGGATACACAGGCAAACGCGACAGGAAGGCGCCGATCGGGCGAGGCAATATATTCTCGGATGAATTGTGTGAATTGTTTGTAGGAGGGGAAGAGGAGTTCATGTCAGTCAGGCCACAAAAAGCAGCACAGTGAAAAAGTGGCAGATGCTGCCGGCCAGTACAAACAAGTGCCAAATGCCATGGCCATGGCGCACACGATGATCGGCGGCATAAAAAACAATGCCCAAGGTGTAGCAAGCGCCGCCGGCCAACAGCCCACCAAAGCCAGCAGGCGAGAGTGCGCGCCAAAGCGGCAGCAGGGCCACCAGCGCGAGCCACCCCATCAAGACGTACAAAACCATGGAGAAGGCGCGCGTGCGCTGTGTCAACCAAAGCTCTTGCACAATGCCCAGCAGGGCCAGACCCCAAATCACGCCAAACAAAGACCAGCCCCAAGCACCGCGCAGTGTGACCAGTGCAAAGGGCGTGTAGCTGCCGGCAATCAAGAGGTAAATGCTGCAGTGATCGAATTTTCGAAAGACTTTTTTGGCGCGTCCGCCCAAGCTGTGGTAGGCGCTCGAGCTGCTGTACAAAACAATCAGCATGGCGCCATAAATACTAAAGCTCACAATCTTCCAAGGGTCACCCAATTTTGAAGCTGTGACGACCAAGACAGCGGTGCCCAGCGCCGCCAGCACAGCACCCACCAAGTGGCTGATGCTGTTAAAGCGTTCACCGTAGATCATGTTGGCTTAAAGGCTTAAGGCCATCTCAAGGCCTGGTCGGCCGTGCCAATAACCGTTGCACGCTTGACCTGGCATGAGGGCTTGCATGTTGGCCATAGACGTTTGATTTTCGCAGCCAACTTGCCTGGCTGCATCAAATTGCGCAATGATCTGCGCCATGTGTTCGGATTGAGGACTCAAGCGCAGGACATCAACTTTCAAGGCCTGCAAGGAGGCCATGTCGCCCGCCAAATTGTAGACATGCTCTGATTGAGTTTGCGTGCCGTTGAGCACCAAAAATGCTTCTTGCTCACGTGTTTTGAGCAGCAAGCCATCCGGGTCTTTCAAGCAACTGAATTGGCAGTCGTCTTTGGGTAAATTGCAATGGCGTGCGGTAAAGCAGCGCGCAGAAAATGCCAAGGGCATGCGGCCATAGGCAAACACTTCAGTCTCTAATTGAGGCTCACGCCCAGCTTGCAAGATGGCCAGATCATTGGACTTCATCTCCAGCGGCATGACCCATCGGCTTGCGCCCAATTGCGTCATCCACTGCAATGAGGGCAGGTTGTACAAATTCAAATGTGGCCCGGCTACAAAGGGGTGTTTGCCCGCCAGACCTTGGACGGCGCCCATGTCGTTGGCCTCCACCTTGAACTGGCCGTTCTCACAAATTTTGTGCAACACACTCATATCGGCTGTTGACTCAATCAAAACTTGCGTTGAGAGCACGGCTTCTTTGCCGGCCGATTGGAGCATCTGCGCAATCTCCAGCCAATCGGCCAGGCGCAATTCATGGCGACGCGAACACACGGTTTCGCCCAAATAGACCACATCCAAGGGGGTGTTGGCCATGGCCTCGTAAAAAGCGAACACGGTTTCGCGGGGCCAGTAATACAGCAAGGGTCCAAGTGCAAGTTTCATGTGCTTTATTTCCAAGGCCGGTGGTAGGCGCCCAAGGTGTGCTGCTGGCCTTCGGCCACTTGGTCTAAGCTGGACATCCAAGCCGTTTTGGGGGCGTAGCGGTGCGGCATGGCCGTGCACGAATCAATGGCCTCGCGCCAGACTTGGGTGACCTGGGCCACGTAAGCGGGGCTGCGCTGTCGGCCTTCGATCTTGACGGCGCGAACGCCGATCTTCATCAACTGCGGCAGCAACTCCAAAGTGTTCAAACTGGTGGGCTCTTCAATGGCGTAGTAGTTGCGCTCTTCTTGCACATCAAAACGGCCTTTGCACAGGGTCGGGTAGCCAGCGTTTTCGCCGTTGGCATAGCGGTCAATCAGCACGCCGTTCAGACGCGACTCCAGCCCCTTGGGCGTTTCTTGCCAGCGCACCGCTTTGGCCGGTGAGCACACGCCGTGCGTGTTGGGCGACTCGCCTGTGACATACGACGACAGCGCACAGCGCCCCTCGACCATCACGCACAAACTGCCAAAACCAAAGACCTCAATCTCCACCGGTGTGCGGTCAATCACTTGGCGCACTTGCTCCATCGACAAGACGCGCGGCAAAATGGCCCGCACGATGCCAAACTGCGCTTGGTAAAAATTGATTGCTTGGGCGTTGGTGGCCGAGCCTTGGACCGACAAATGCAAACGCATGGCGGGGTGGTGTTGGGCGGCGTATTGCATCAAGCCGGGGTCGGCCAAGATCACAGCGTCCACCCCCAGATCGACCGCTTTGTCCATGGCCGAGCGCCAAGGTGCAGGGTTGCTCGCTTGGGGGTAGGTGTTCAGCGCCATGAACACTTTGCAGCCGCTTTGGTGGGCGTGCCGGATGCCCGCAGCAATGGCCGCTTCGTCAAAGTTCAAGCCCGCAAAATTGCGCGCATTGGTGGCATCGCGCAACCCCAAATAGACGCAATTGGCGCCGTTGTCCACAGCGGCTTTCAAGGCAGGCAGACTGCCAGCAGGGCAGACCAGTTCAAAAACAGGTGCACTCAAAACTGCCGCCTCTGCTTGCGCTGGGGCATTGGCGTTCATTGCATTCATAGGTGACAGATCCTTTGAGCGGCGCCCCAAATGGGGGCTGCTGCGAGTTCTGTACCTTAAGGTCTGACACCCATTTCAAACCTGATCTGGGTCAATAGACGGGCAAAAAATGGGCGCCAAGCCGCCCCGAAGAGCGACTTGGCGCCAAGCGCTTACTGCCAAGAAACGGCGGACATATCGTTGGCAAAAATTGGAGAGCTGGCCCATAAACCCTTGAGCCCTTTTTTGTACACCGCCGTGTTGGTGGCATTGAACACAAACACATTGACCGCGTCGTTGGCAATCATGCGCTGCATGTCGCCAAACAATTGTGTGCGTTCTTTGGCCGATGTGGCCGCTGAATGTTTGGCCGTCAAATCACGAAAGGGCTTGCTGTCGTAGCCCCAGTAATACTGGGTGTTGGCGTAGGCCATGTAGTCCAGTGGTTCCACATGGTTGATCACGGTCAGGTCAAAGTTGCCTTTGAAAGCGCCGCCCAACCACTGGGCCCATTCAACGTTTTCAATTTTGGCGTTGATGCCCACCTTGGCCAGTTGAGCGGCCAAAATTTCGCCACCCTTGCGTGCATAAGGCGGAGGCGGCAGCGTCAAAGTCACATTCAAAGGTGTTTGAACGCCGGCCTCTTTGAGCAGGGCCTTGGCTTTTTCAGGGTCATAGGCATACAGACCGCTTAGCTCGACATAGCCCGCATCGGTGGGTGCCATGTGGCTGCCAATGGGTTTGGCCAAACCTTCAAAGACGCCGTCGATGAAGGCTTTTTTGTCGATCGCATGCGACAGTGCTCGGCGCACACGCACATCGTCAAATGGTTTTTTCTTGTTGTTGATGGTCATGATGCCTTTGCCTGCTGTGCTGCCCATCTCCACCACAAAGCGTTTGTCGCTTTGAAATTGTTTCAAACTCTGGGGCGACTGAAAACGCGGCATGCCATCAATGTCGCCGGCCAACATGGCGGCAACTTGGGCCGAAGAGTCGTTGATGAAACGGAAGGTGACCTTCTTGATTTTGATGGCGGCGGGGTCACGAAAGCCATCCCATTTCGACAAAGTAACGGCGGAGCCTTTGGCCCAATTCTCGAGCTTGTAGGGGCCTGTGCCAACAGGTTTACTGGCTGCGCCGGCCGCTGTATTGGGGTGCAAAATCACTGCAGTGTTCTCGCCCATGCGGAATAAAAAATTACCATCGGGGTTGTTCAGCACCAGCACCACGGTGTGCGAGTCGGGTGTGGCGATGTGGCTGATGTTGTTGAACACGGCGCCTTTGGCTTTGTTTGTGCTTTTCTCTTCTTTGGCACGGTCAAAGCTGAACTTCACAGCCGAAGCATCAAAGGCTGAGCCGTCTTGAAATTTCACGCCTTTGCGCAGTTTGAAGGTGAAGGCTTTGCCGTCGGCGTCCATTTTCCAGCTCTCGGCCAGCAACGGCGTGATCGAGCCGTCCACATTGATTTTGGTCAGCCCTTCCAAAATGTTGTAGTGAACAATCTCGCCAATGGCAGCGGCCGGTGCTGTGGTCGGATCCAAACTGGTGGGCTCCAAAATCATGCCCAGCACCACCGTGTCTTTGCGCGCTTGCGCTTGGGCCGCTGTGGCCAACAAGGCCGACGAGGCTACTGCGGCTGTGGCCAACATGGCCAAACAGCACTGGCCCATCCAGCGCTTTGAATTCGTGAGATTGTCCAACTTCATGTTTTCTCCTCTGGTAAAAATCAATGGTCTAGCCCTGGCACAGCAGCCAGCAAAGTTTGAGTGTAAGGGTGTTGGGGGTTATGGAAAATAGCTTGTGAACTGCCTTGCTCCAGCACCCGCCCTGACTGCAATACGAGCACATCGTCGCACATCAAGTTGACTACGGCAAGGTCATGGCTGACAAACAGGTAACTCAGGCCGTGGCGCTCTTGCAGGTCCATCATCAAATTAAGAACTTGCGCCTGAACCGAAACATCCAGGGCGCTGACCGGTTCATCGGCCACGATCAAGGCGGGGCGCGTGATCAAGGCCCGGGCGATGGCGATTCTTTGGCGCTGCCCACCTGAGAATTCATGCGGGTATTTGTCCAAATCCGCAGTGCGCAGGCCCACCTCGCTCAAGGCCATTTCAGCTCGTTCGCGCAGTGCCAGGCGGCTCAGGCGCAAGCCAGAGCTCGGGTCGGCCAAGCTTTGCAGGGGTTCGGTCACGATGGCGAGCACCTTTTGCCGTGGGTCGAGTGAGCCATAGGGGTCTTGAAACACCATTTGAAATGCACTGCGAGCAGCCCTGAGTTCATTGGAAGGCAGCAGGTTCAGGTCCATGCCGTTGAACAAAACTTGGCCTTCGCTGGGGCGCTCCAGCGCCATCACCAAACGCGCCAGCGTGGATTTGCCAGAGCCCGATTCACCCACAACGCCCAAGCTTTTGCCGGCCTCCAAAGTAAAGCTGACATCGCTCAAAGCTTGAAGACTTGCGGGGGGGGTGAAGAGTGAATCGCGCGATAAGGTAAAGCGCTTTCCAAGGTGGCGCACTTGCAAAAGCGCAGGCAAGGCAGGGGAGGTGGTTGCAGGCAAGCTCACGCAGACGCTCCTGCGTCAACAGGCACCTGAGTGGGCGTGCAATTTTCGGTGATCTGCCAGCGCGGACAACTGACCTCATGCGGGTGCAGGCTGGCCACGCGAGGCGTGATCAGTTCGGGGTTGGGCCGCGTGGGGTGGCAAACGGGTGCGCTGATGGGGCAGCGGTCAGCAAATGCGCAGCCTGTGGGCAAGTTCACCATCTCTGGCACGCTGCCAGCGATCGTTGCCAAGCGGCTGCCGCGGGCCATGCCCAAACGTGGGCGGGCGGCAAACAGGCCGCGTGTATAGGGGTGCGCTCTTTGCGCAAACAACTCCTCGGTGGCAGCGCTCTCGACCACCGAGCCACCATACATCACCATCACGCGCTCGACCTGCTCGCGCATCAAACCCAGGTCATGGCTGATCAGCAGCAAGCCCATGCCGTCTTCTGCAACGAGTTGCCTAATCAGAGCCAATACTTCTTTTTGTACCGTCACATCCAGCGCTGTGGTGGGCTCATCGGCAATCAACAAATCAGGACCACAGGCCAGTGCGATGGCGATCATCACGCGTTGGCGTTGACCACCCGAGAGTTGATGTGGATAGGCCTCTAAGCGCTCTGGAGCGCGGGGCAACTGCACACGCTCGAGCAAGGCCAGTGCATGCGCTTTGGCCACGCGCAAGTCCATGTTTTGGTGCAAACGCAGAGGCTCTGCAATTTGTTTCCAGATCGGATGCACGGGGTTCAGCGCAGTCATGGGTTCTTGAAAAATCATGGCCATGCGCGCGCCGCGCATTTGGCACATCTCAGACTCGGGCATGCCCACCAAAGAAGTGCCATTGAAGATCATCGTGCCCGCAACTTGCGCCCGCTCTGGCAACAGACCCATGATGGCCAAAGCGGTCAGAGACTTGCCGCAACCACTCTCGCCAATCAAGCCCAAAGTCTGCCCGCGTTCCATGCGCAAATTCACCCCTCGCAAAGCTTGCACCCAACCGTGTGCAGTTTGAAGGGTGACGCGCAAATCGCGCACGTCCAGTAAGGGGGTGCAAGAGGGTGTGGACATGTGATCTTTAGCGTTGACGTGCCAAACGTGGGTCCATCAAATCGCGCAAGCCATCGCCCATCAAATTCAAGCCCAGCACTGCCAATGCAATGGCCACGCCCGGGTACACCGCCAGCATCGGGGCTTGGAACATTTGCGATTGCGCTTCGTTGAGCATGCGGCCCCAGCTGGGCTGGGGCGGCTGCGTTCCCAAGCCCAAATAAGACAGCGCCGCCTCGGCCAAAATGGCAATCGCAAACTGAACAGTGGCTTGCACGATCAGAACGCTGGCAATGTTGGGCAGCACATGCTCCAGTGTGATTTCAAATTGATTTTTACCGGCAGCGCGCGCTGCTGTGGTGAAGTCGCGTGACCAAATCGCATTGGCTGCGCCCCGGGTGATGCGCGCAAACACCGGAATGTTGAAAATGCCAATGGCCACAATGCTCACCACCAAACCCGGCCCGTAAATCGAAGTCAACATGATGGCTGACAACAAAGCTGGAAATGCAAATGTGAAGTCGGCTGCGCGCATCACAAATTCTTCAACCCAGGCACCGCGCGCCGCCGCCAACAAACCCAAGGGCACCCCTACGCCAAGGCCAATGCCCACCGCAATAAATCCCACCAGCAATGAGCTTTGACTGCCCACCAACAGCAGGCTGGCAATGTCGCGTCCCAGGCTGTCAGTGCCAAACCAATGGGCGCTGCTGGGCGCTGCCAATTTGTTGGGAATATCGATCTCAGCCACCGGATAAGGGGTGCCAAAAAGTGACAAGATCGCACAGGCCACCATCAGCAAAACCATGATGCCGCCAATCACAAAGCTGGGGTGGCGCAAAGCGCGCTGAACATTCAAAGTCATGCGTCTATGGCCCTGGCGCAGTGCGTGCGCTATTTTTCAGGCGCGGGTCGATCCATGCATACAGCAGATCGATGACAAAGTTAATCAAGATCACCAGCGCTGACAAGAGCATCACCACATCGCGCACCACGATCAAATCACGGTTGGCAATGGCTTGAAAAATCAAACGCCCAATGCCGGGCAACACAAACACGTTTTCAATCACGATGGCGCTGGTGATCAGGTTGCCAAACTGCAAGCCCATGACCGTGATCACGGTGATCATGGCGTTGCGCAGCACATGGCCCCACAGCACTTGGCGCTTGGACAAGCCCTTGGCCCTTGCCGTTCGCACATAGTCCTCACGCAGGCTGTCCAAAATGGCCGAGCGTGTGACGCGCGCCAAAATCGCAGTCTGAACTGCAGCCAAGGCGGCGGCTGGTAAAAGCAGCGCCTGAATGCCGCTCCACACCCCCCCGCCAGCTTCCTCAGACCAGCCCGGAAAGCCGCCCGCACTGACCCATTGCAAATGCACCGCAAACAAAAGGATCAATAAAATAGCGAGCCAAAAATTAGGCACTGCCAACCCCAGTTGACTCAATGTCATCACGCCCACATCGCCCGCTCGGTTTTGCTGAGAGGCTGCATAAATACCCAAGCTCAAAGCCATGGCCACCGTCAAGCCCATGGCCATGACTGCCAATGGCAAGCTCACTTGCAAGCGCTCTGCCATCAATTCGGCGGTGGGAGTGTCGTAGGAAATGCTCATGCCCGTTTGACCGTGGAGCATGTCGCCTGTCCACTTCAAATAACGACTCAAAGCGGGTTGGTTCAAGCCCAGTTTTTCTTCCATCGCTGCCAAAGAGTCGGCGGTGGCGGTCTCGCCCAAAATCACTTGAGCGGCATTGCCTGGCAGCAGTTCAAGCACAGCAAAGACAATCAGCGAGGTCACCGCCAAGGTCATTAAAAAAACGCCAAATTTTTTGAGGATAAATAGTGGCACGCGGTATCCTAGGACTCACGACTGTCTGGGCATGGAGGATCAAATGGCATTTCAGAACATTGTAAACACCCAAGGGGGCTCCCTAGTGGATGTGCAGGGCCTGTTGGTGGGCCAGTACACACTGCCCACGCGCCTGACGGGCTGCTCGGTTGTGCTGGCGCCTGAAGCTGCCGTTGGGGCAGTGGATGTTCGCGGCGCAGCACCCGGCACGCGTGAGACCGATTTGCTCGACCCGGCCAATTTGGTCGACAAAGTGCATGCGATCGTGCTGTGTGGGGGCAGTGCATTTGGCCTGGACGCGGCCAGTGGCGTGATGCGCTGGCTGGATGAAAAAGGCATTGGGTTTCAGACCGGCTACGGCTGTGTGCCGATCGTTCCAGCGGCCGTCTTGTTTGATTTGCCCATGGTCCGCTCAGGTGACGATCCTCTGGCCAGGCCCGATGCGCAGGCAGGTTACGCCGCCTGCTTAGCCGCTAGCAGCCATGCCCCCGAGTCAGGCAACGTGGGCGCAGGTGCAGGCGCCGCCGTGGGCAAACTGTTTGGCCTTGAGCGCGCCATGAAAGGCGGCATCGGTCACGCCAGTGTGCGGGTAGGCCCTTGGGTGGTGGCAGCCATGGTCGCTTGCAATGCCGTGGGCGATGTGATCGACCCCGCAACAGGCCAAGTCATAGCCGGTGCGCGCACGGTAGACGGCAAAACACTTCTGAATACACAACAAGCCTTGCTGGGAGGCGTGACAAGCACGCGCCCCATGGCTGGCACCAACACCACCATTGGCGTGGTGGCCACCAACGCCACTTTGAACAAAGCCCAAGCCAAGCGCTTGGCGATGAGCGCGCACGATGGTCTGGCGCGCAGCATTCGGCCTGCGCACACCACGCTGGATGGTGACACTTTGTTTGCCTTGGCCAGCTGCGCCTACAAGCAAGAGCCTGACCTGATGCTGCTGACGGTCATGGCAGCCCATGCCACGGCCTGTGCCACGGTCAACGCCATCTTGCAGGCCCAAGGCGTTGAGACTTTGAAGGGGTATTTGCCTGCAGCCAAAGCCTTTCATGAATTGCAGAAACAGAAGTTAAACTGAGGCCATTCAAAAATAAGAGGCAGCATGTTCACCACATTGAGCCGATGGGCAGAGCCACCTTCTTTCCCAGGTGATGAGGAGAAAACGCAGAATGCGAGTTTGTGCAACCAAGCCATCTTGCTGAGCCTGCTTTTTTCGGTCGTGATGATCGCCACAGGCTTGCTGGGCCAGAATGTTGCCAGCAGAACCTTGGCCATTGGAGGCTTATGGGTGGTTGTGCTGCTAGTGATGTGGCGCATGTCGCACAGCGTCTACCAACCCCTTGTTGCACCGGCGCTGGCGGGCCTCTTTTTTGCCTTTTTAACGGCCGTGAACATCAGCCAAGGAAGCATCCGAACACCGAGCGCCTCGTTTTATGTGTTTTGGGTGATCATGGTGGGCCTGCTTTACAAGAAAAAAGGCATTGTGCTGGCCACTGTCTTCAGTTCTCTGGCAGTGCTGGGCCTGATCTTGGCAGAAAACGCGGGCCTGTTGCCCCTGCTGAACTACAGTGTGGGCGTGACGCAATGGGCTGCCTATACGTTTTTATTTGCCATCACAAGCAGTGCGGTGCTTCACACACAAAAAATCATCCTCCAATCTTTGAGCCGTGCTGAAATTGAAATCGAGCAGCGCAAGCATATAGAGAAAAGCTTGCGCCTGAGCGAGTACCGACTTCGCCTGGTCTCAGACAACGCCAAGGATGTGATTTGGGTCATGGCACCCGACGGCAAAATTACCTTTGTCAGTGCCGCTGTCCTGGCTCTGCGCGGCTACACGCCAGCCGAGGCTATCGCGCAAACACTCGATCAAATCCTCACGCCCGCATCTCAAGCCATCAGCCTGGCCTACTTCGCCCAGCTGCATGCCGACATGGCGGCGGGACGCCCAGCACAAAATTTCAGAGGCGAGTTGGAGTACCTGTGCAAAGACGGCTCCACCGTCTGGACCGATGTCGTCTCCTGCCCCATTGTGAATGAGCAAGGCATGGTGGAAATTTTGGGCATGTCGCGCGATATTTCAGAGCATAAAAAACGCCAAATCGATTTGGAAAATGAAGGGCAAAGGTTAACCGATCAGTTGGTTCAACTCGATCGCCAGCGCAGCCTGGGTCAGATGTCTGCTGCTCTTGGACACGAGCTGAACCAACCGTTGACGGCCATCATGTCCAATGCCCAGGTGATACAGCGCGGCATGCAAACGGGCCGGTTGGAGCCCGTGCAGATCGAAGAATTTCTGAATCGGATTGTGCAAAACACCCGAAGGGCCAGTGACATCATTGAGAGGATACGCAACTTCATCCGGCCCTCTCAATCGGTCAAAGTTGCGGTGGATTTGCACGGCTTGGTGCATGACATTTTGGCCATGATTGCGCTTGAAGCAATTCAGCACAAAGTCAAGCTCAAGTTTGCACAAGCCCCAGGCCCATTTTGGGTACAAGGCGATGCGATTCAGCTCTCACAGGTCATACTGAATATTTTTCGCAATGCCATGCAAGCGCTTGAACAGGTTGAGCTGCGCGAAATTGATATTCAAATCAAGCAAACCAAAGAGCATGTTGAGTTGTCCATCACAGACACAGGCCCTGGGCTGTTGCCAGAACATGTGGGTAAAGTAGGCACGGCTTTTTTCAGTACCAAAGCCAATGGTTTGGGCATGGGCTTGTCCATTTCCCGTGACATCATCGGCATGCACCACGGAACCATGAACCTGAGCAATGCCGACAACGCAGGGCTGCGCGTGACGATCACCTTGCCGGCCATGCCGTAGGCCTGCGCGGTTCGGTCAAACTTGATTCAAAGATCGGCGTTGGCTGTCAGTCGAACCAAATCGGCAACGGTTTGAACATTGAGTTTTTCCATGGCCTGCTGCCGATGCAGTTTGACGGTGCGAAGCGCAATGCCCAACTGATCCGCAATCTGTTGGTTGATATGTCCACGCACCACAAGGCGCGCAACCTCGCGCTCGCGTGGGCTTAGCGAGCACACCATTTTTGCCAAACCTGTTTGCTGCGCTGCAAGCTGTTGCCGCTGTGAGCTCACGCCCAGCGCATGCGCAACAGCCTTTAAAAGCCTATCTGCCTCAATCGGCTTGAGCAAAAAATCCAGTGCACCCGCCCGAAAAGCGCTCACCGCTTCGGGCGCGCCACTGTCTCCACTCATCAGCAGCAAAGGCGTGTTGTCGCTTGCCGAGAGTTTTTGTTGCAGTTCCAGGCCGCCCAGTTCGGGCATCTTGACATCACACAAGACGCAGCAAGGACCCGGAAACTGCGCACGATGCAAAGCCAGCGTCTGCAAATAACTTTGCGCACTGTCGTGCTGCTCGCAGGCGTAGCCTTCCAAGCTCAGCAAAGCATCTAAGGCAGCCAAAATTTGCGGGTCATCGTCAATCAAAACGACACGCCCTAAAGCGCAGCGTGCAGCCAGTCTTTCATCTTCGACGGTGATCACCCTTCGAAGTTTGGCAGATTGGAAAGTGGTGGGGTTCATCGTTCATCGCGCTGGGCTAAGACCGTCAGATTGTGTGCCGTTGGAAACAAGGTTTGCTCAAGCTTACCGAGTTCGAATGGTTTTTGCAAACAGGCGATGCCCTTGGGGGCTGTGCCATAAGCACGCCTGGCCTCCTCGTTCAGGGCTGTGATGATCACGATCGGCAATTGGGGGTGCATCACACGCATGCATTGGGCCAACTCAAAGCCAGACATGCCAGGCAAGTTCAAATCGAAAACCGCACCTACCATGGTGGAATTGGCTGAATTAGCAGAGCAACCGGTGTGACTCAAGTCCTCCGCTTCGTCTACCAGATAAGCCAGCAGGCCCTCTCCTGAGCTGTACTGCATGATGCAATAGTCACTCAACTCGAACCAAGCGCCCAGGGCTTGGCCAATTTGCAAGTCATCGTCCACAATCAAAATTCTTCTTTGAGCAGCGCTGGGTTGGATGGCAAATGGTTTTGTCAACTGCTGGTATTTTTCGTCAACCATAAGGCTTAAACACTTCTTTGAATTTCAGTTGCTTGTGTGGGGATGTGGTTTTGTAAAAAATTCAGCAACTTCAGGCCCACTTGCGCTTTGATGGTGGGGCTGTAAAACAGACTGGTGCCCCCGCCTTCCAGTTGCGTCAGTTGCGCAACCGAAATCGCTGTGAATCGAGCCAAGCGCGTGACGTCCCAGCCCGTTTCACTGCGCAAGGCTTTGAGATTTTCTGCGTCAGCAGCATTCCAGTGCAGGCTCATGCGGGGCTCGACTTTCTGCCAAAAGCACAATTTTTCCTTGATCAGCCGTGATGCTAGCTATCGCAAGCGCATAAACAATAGCCCCAAGGGGCAAAAAATTCAATGAGGATGCTCAAACAATGGCCAATGCCGCTGGCCCCGTCACCTCTGCCGCGGATCCAGTGCATCACGCAAACCATCGCCAAACAAATTGAACGACAGCACCAGCAGGAAGATTGACAGGCCTGGCCAAATCGCCATCCAAGGCGCTTGCTCAATGAAGTTCTTGGCGGTGTTGAGCATGCTGCCCCAACTGGGCGCAGGTGGTTGCTGGCCCAATCCTAAGAAAGACAAGCTGGCTTCGGCAATCACAGCCGCTGCAATGGCCAAGGTCGCTTGCACCATCAAAGGTGGCAAGATGTTGGGCAGGATGTGACGCAGGGCAATGCGCCACGGTGGGTTGCCCACTGCGCGCGCGGCCTCAATGAAGTCTTCCACTTTGATTTGAAGCACTTGTCCGCGCGTCAGGCGCACAAAAACAGGCGCAGCCGAGATGCCAATGGCCACCATGGCATTGGTCAAACTGGGGCCTAAAAATGCGGCCAAGGCAATGGCCAAAATCAAAAATGGACAAGCCAAAAATGCATCTGTGATGCGCGAGATCACACCATCGACCCAGCCGCCCATGAAGCCTGCAAGCAGGCCAATGGGCACGCCGATCAGCAATGAGATGCTGACCGATATCACGCCCGCCATCAAAGACGCTTGTGTGCCCCAAATCACGCGCGAGAACACATCGCGCCCGATCTCGTCGGTGCCAAACCAATGCGCTGCGCTAGGGGCTTTGCGAATCGCCCCCCAACTGGTGGCAATCGGGTCTTGCGGCGCAATGAACTGCGCAAACACGGCCAAAATCACAAAGCTCAGAACCACGGTCAAGCCCAGCAGGGCGCTGGGCCGGCGGCGAAGGCGCAACCACGCGGTGTAGGCTGGTTTATTGCTCATCGACGCAGCCTCGGGTTGACCCAAAAGTAAGCCATGTCGGCCAACAAATTCAAGCTGATGTAAGTGGTGGCTGTGAACAAGACCACGCCTTGCACCACGGCGTAGTCGCGGTTGAACACGGCGTCCAAAATCAACTTGCCAAACCCTGGAATGGTAAAAACTTGCTCGGTCAATACGGCACCTGACAGCAAGGTTCCCAGCTCCAGCGCCCCCAAAGTGATGATGGGCGTCAGCGCATTGCGAAGTGCATGCTTGAGCACCACGGTGCGTTCGTTCAAGCCCTTGGCTCGGGCCGTTCGCACGTAGTCGGACTGCATGACTTGCAACATGGCGCTGCGCGTGTGGCGCATCAGCACAGCGGCTATCGCATTGCCCAGCACGAAGGCGGGCATGATCATGCTGGCCAAGTTGGCTTTGAGATCTTCAAAGGGGCTGACGTAGCCCGAAGCAGGCAGCCACCCCAAGTGCACAGAGAACAACATGATCATCAAAATTCCCAACCAAAAGTTGGGTGTGGACAAGCCCCACAGTGCAAACACATTGGCTGCGTAATCCCAAAATTTGCCGCGCCCAACGGCCGATGCAATGCCAGCTGGAATGCCAATGATCACCGCCACGCACATGGCTAAAAAAGCCAACTCTGCGGTGACCGGTAATTTTTGCAAGATCAAAGTCAATACGGGCGACTGCGTTCGCACCGACTCACCAAAATCGCCCTGCAATACCCCAGCCACCCAATAGCCATAGCGCACTGGCAAGGGTTTGTCCAAATGCAACTTGGCCGTCAGGTAGGCCACCACGTTGGGGTCTTGCTCTTCACCCGCCAAAATTTTGGCGGGGTCGCCGGGCAACAGTTGCTGCAAGCCGAAGATCAGCATCGAGACCAACACCAAGGTTGGCAGGATGGCTGCTAAGCGCTTGAGCAAGTAGTCGGTCATGGCGCCATTTTCAGGCCCGTCACGCGCAGCAGCCCATCAGGCACGTTGCGCACGCCGGCCAGTTTGCCGTTGTAGGCCCACAGCCAATTGCGGTGATAGAGGTAAATCACAGGGCGCTCTTTGAGCACTTGCGCCGAGATTTGTTCCATGATTTTTTTGCGCTTGACCGGGTCACGCTCTGCACGCGATTGGTTCATGAGCGCATCGGTCTCGGCGCTACAGTAGCCCGCATAGTTCAGGGGCTGTTTGCAGCCGTGAAAGCTGAACATGTTGCCATCGGGGTCAGGCCGGCCACTCCAAGACAGCACGTAGGCTTCAAAGTCGCCTTTGTCGGCCATGTTCAAAGAGGTGGCAAATTCCGTAGTTTGAATTTTCACATCAAAGCCGGCCTCACGCGACATGGCTTGAATCACCACGGCCAGGCGCTGCGCGTCCGAGGCTGTGGTGGTCACGAGTGTGAAACTGGGTTTGACCACGCCGGCCTCTTTGAGCAAAGCCTTGGCTTTTTCAACGTCGCGTTTGGGCATGGGCACGTTCTTGGCATAAAACGCATTGGTGGGGGCCACCCATTGGTTGCCTACCAGAGCTTCGTTGTCCATCACCACTTGGGCCAAACCTTGACGGTCCAGAGACAACTCAAAGGCTTCACGCACCCGGGCATCGCGGCCCAATGGGTTTTTCTTGGCTTGCTCACTTTTCCCAACGTTGATGGTGATGCCTTGATAGCCAATTTCAGTGATGCGTGAGACCTTGTATTTTTTGTCCTTCATCAAGTTCTCCACATCGTTGGAGGCCATGCGCTCAATGAAATCGAGTTGACCCGATTTCAAATTGGCCAAGCGCACCGTGGCGTCCGGAATGGGGGTGTAGACAACCTTGTCGAAATGGACGGCGTCTTTGTTCCAGTAGTTGGAAAACTTCTCCAGCACGATGCGGTCTTGCGCAACGCGCTCGGCAAATTTAAAAGGGCCTGAACACACGGGGTTGCTGCCAAATTTGTCGCCCGCTGCCTGCGCTGCTTTGGGTGAAACCATCATGCCTGCGCGGTCAGTCAACTGCGCGAGCAATGGTGCAAAAGGAGCGCTCAAATTCAATCGCACTGTAGAAGGGTCAATGACGTCAACGCTGGTGACTGGAGCCAATTCACCACGGCGGTTGGAGCCGGCCATGTTTTTGTGGCGCTCAATATTGAACTTGACTGCTGCTGCGTCGAGCTTTTCGCCATCATGAAACGTCACGCCTTGGCGAATTTTCAAGGTCAGCGCTTTGCTGTCGGCCGACCACTCATAGCTCGCGGCCAATTGCGGCAGGATGTTGAGCTTCTCGTCAATGTCAAACAACTTGTCGCACAAGGCGGAAAAAACAATGCGTCCGACAAAACTTCGCGCCAGTGTCGGGTCTAGTACATCAGGGTCTTCGGCCAGGCCCACGCGCAGAGTCTGCGCATTCAACAAGGCTGGGCTCAAAGCCATCAGCGCCAGCGCTGAAATCAGCCAATATTTTTTCGGTTTGAACAACATAAAAATTCTCCAATCAATGAAAGAACAAAAAACTCAAGGTGTTTGCACAAAGGCAGACTGCAGTTGTAACAAATGTTGGGCGTTTGCGCTTGGGGGCGGCGCAAAAGAAAGATGGGCGGGCGCTGGCAAATCACGCCAAAAATGGCAAGCAATCGCATGCCCTTGATTTTCCAATAAGGCAGGCACCTCTTGTGCGCAGCGCGCCTTGGCATGCGGGCACCGGGTGTGAAAGTGACAGCCCGTTGGCGGGTTTAATGGGCTGGGTACATCACCCCCGAGCAAGCTGCGCTGGGTTGGCAAGCCCGGGTTGGGCCGAGGAATGGCGCTGAGCAAGGCTTGCGTGTAGGGGTGACTGGGCCGCTCAAACAATTGATCTTTGTCTGCCAGTTCCACCACGCGCCCCAGGTACATCACTGCCACTCGGTGCGAAATGTGTTTGACCACCGCCAAATCATGGGCAATGAACAAATAAGCCAAGCCTAAGCGGCGCTGCAAGTCTTGCAGCAAGTTCACCACTTGCGCTTGCACCGAGACATCCAAAGCAGACACCGCCTCGTCGCACACAATCAACTGGGGCTCAACAGCCAAGGCCCTTGCTATGCCAATGCGTTGGCGCTGGCCACCCGAGAATTCATGCGGGTAGCGCTGTGCGTGCTCAGGCGCCAAGCCAACTGTTTGCAGCAACTCTTGCACGCGCTGCGCGTGCCGCCCCATGTGCAATTGGTGCAGCTGCAGTGGCTCGCTCAAGCATTGAGACACCGTCATGCGCGGGTTCAGCGATGAGAACGGGTCTTGAAAAATGATTTGCATGCCTTTGCGCTGAGCTCGCAGTTGCGCCGCTGACAGCTGAGCTAAATCTTGACCTGCAAAGGTCACTCTGCCCAAAGTGGGTTCAATCAAGCGCAGCACCAAACGCCCCAGCGTGGATTTTCCGCAGCCCGACTCACCCACCACGCCCAATGTCTCTCCAGCGCGAAGGCTCAAATCAATGCCGTCAACGGCATGCACAGCAGCTTGCGTGCGGCCCAGCCAACCCCGGTTAACGGGGAAGTGTTTCACCAAGCCTTGGACTTGGAGTAAAGGTGTTTCAGTGCTTGGCATAGGGCATCAAAATGTCTGCCTTCAAGGGCGCACGCAAACACGCGCTCCAATGGCCCTGCGTTAAATCACGCAGCTGGGGTTTTTCGGTTTTGCATCTGTCTTGAACAAAGGGGCAGCGCTGTGCAAAGGCACAGCCCTGTGGCCTGTGCAGGGGGTTAGGTACTTGACCTTCAATCGAAGCCAGACGTTCTTGCTGTGCATCTAAGCGCGCAATCGAGCCAAGCAAACCGACTGTATAGGGGTGCTGCGGCGTGTCAAACAAAGCTTGCACTGGTGCTTGCTCGACCACTTGTCCGGCATACATGACCACCACTTGGTCGGCCATTTCAGCCACCACACCCAAATCATGGGTGATCAAAATGATGGCGGTGTCCGTTTCTTTTTGCAAACTGCGCATCAAGTCCAAAATTTGCGCTTGAATCGTTACGTCCAAGGCCGTGGTGGGCTCATCAGCGATCAAGAGTTGAGGCTCGCAAGAAAGCGCCATGGCAATCATCACACGCTGGCGCATGCCGCCAGACAGTTGGTGCGGATAGTCGTCCATGCGTTTTTCTGGGGCTGGTATGCGCACTTTTTGCAGCATCTCTAAAGCGCGCGCTTGTGCTTGCACGTGGTTCAAGGGGCGGTGACGCATGAGGCCTTCGACAATTTGCTCGCCAACCGTGAAGGCCGGATTGAGCGAGGTCATGGGCTCTTGAAAAATCATGGCCATGCGGTTGCCGCGCAAGTTTTGCAATGTGCTTTGCGCTGCGCCCACAAGCTCTTGCCCTTCAAATTGAATCGAGCCGCCGCGAATGCTGCCTGCCGGCTTGGCAAGCAAGCCCATGATGGACAGCGATGTCACGCTTTTGCCGCAGCCCGACTCGCCCACAATGGCCAGAGTTTGGCCAGCTTGCACGCTGAAACTCACGCCGTCCACGGCGGCCAATTCGCCGTCGTCGGTGTCAAAACTGGTGCGCAGATCACGCACTTGAAGAATGTGGGTCATGCCTTGGGCGCTGTGCTCATGGCTTGAGCCGGGCTTGGTGAAAGCGTTCAATCTGCGCTTCAATCAGGCTGCGGTCGGTCAAGCCCACGGGGTTGTGGCGTCCTGGCAAGCAGGTTAAAAAAGGCTGAAAGCGCTCTAAGCTTTTTTCAAGCAAACGCTTTAATTCAAGCACGGGCTCGGCATGATCGTCAACGCGCAAATCCAGTTGCAAATAGTCTTCATCGGCCTGAATTTTCAGAGCCGCTGATTGCTTGCCGCGCTTGTCACCGCCGGCATCTTCTCCGGCCTGCAGGGCTTGCAGCAAACGCTCAGCCAAAGGTGCGCCCGCGGCGGCTTGAAAGGCGCGTGCGGTTTCTTCCAGCACTTGGGGGCCGGCCAGCATGTTGCCCGCAATACTGAAATCATCGCCCGCCATGTGCCCGCACCAGTCAATGCAAGCGGTGCCCGTGTGCGCAACAGGCAAGCCCTGTGCGGGCAGCAGATGCACTTGGCGTTGCGCTCGCCCTTCGTCTGTGAGCAGCAGTTCATGCATGACTTGGGCCGCGCTCAAGCCGCTTTGCATCAGTTGCAAGCCCAGCGGGCCAAACAACGGGTTCATGAGAGCTTGGGTTGACAGTGCACCCACACCGCGCTGTGTGTGCACGCACAATGCGCCTACGGCAAAAAAGCGTGATGCAATGGCCACGCCAAATTGGCCATCGGGTGTGCGCGCAAGAATAGACCATGTCATGAGTGAAGCTCAACTTTCAAGCGGGGAAACTCCTTGCTGCGCAGCTAACGCAACTGTGTGATTAAATCACGCTTGCCCTTCATGCCCTGTGCGCTGTGTTATCAGACCTCGCCGTGCTATTCTTATCTTTCGATCATGATTGGAAAACCCAACTGTCTTGTCCTATGCGGACTGAGTGCATTGTTTGTGCAGGCCAGCGCATGGGCCGCGCAAGTCAGCGTGGCGGTGGCTGCCAATTTTGCAGCGCCTGCGCAAATGCTTGCAGCAGAATTTGCCCGCACAACAGGGCATAAAGCGGTTGTTTCTGTGGGGTCCAGCGGAAAGATCTACGCTCAAATTAAGAATGCTGCGCCCTATGATTTTTTCATGTCGGCAGATGCGCAAACCCCTGCCAAGTTAGAAAGCGAAGGCTGGGCTGTGGTGGGCTCAGGTTTTACTTATGCCACTGGGCGTTTGGTGCTCTGGAGCATGAACCCCCAACTCGTGGACCCCGAGGGCGCAGTCTTGCGCCTTGGCGGCCACATCAAGTTTGACAAAATTGCGCTGGCCGACCCCAAGCTGTCCCCTTATGGTTTGGCGGCCGAACAAGTCATGCAAAAGCTAGGTGTCTACGAGCTCCTCAAAAGCAAATTCGTGCACGGCGAGAACATCGCCCAGACCTACCAGTTTGTGGCCACACAAAATGCTCAAATTGGCTTTGTGGCTTTGTCTCAAGTCTGGCTCCAGGGCCGTTTGAAAGAAGGCTCGGCATGGCAGGTGCCAAGCCACCTGCACAGCCCCATCAGGCAAGATGCGATCATGTTGAAAAAAGCCAAAGAAAATCCCGCTGCTGCAGCTTGGGCTGCATTCATTCAAACCGAGAAAGCCAAAGTGATCATTCGCAATTTCGGGTATGAAAGCTGAGCTATGTTGTTAACTCCTGAATCTTGGCAAGCCATTGCCCTGACCTTGAAGTTGGCGGGCCTGACCACCCTGGCGTTGCTGCTCATTGCAACGCCGCTGGCTTGGTGGTTGGCGCAAACTTCTTCACGTTGGCGCGCGCCCATCACAGCCTTGGTGACTTTGCCCTTGGTCTTGCCTCCCACAGTATTAGGCTTTTATTTGTTGGTGTTGATGGGCCCCAATGGCCCTTTGGGGCAACTGACTCAGGCCTTGGGCTGGGGCGTTTTGTCGTTCACATTCACGGGCTTGTTGATCGGATCGATTTTTTTCTCCTTGCCATTTTCAGTGCAACCTTTGCAGCACGCCTTTCAAGCCATGGGCGCGCGGCCTATGGAAGTGGCTGCGACTTTGCGTGCCAGCCCGTGGGATGCATTTTTCAGCGTGGCCTTGCCCATGGCCAGGCCCAGCATGCTCACAGCAGCCATTTTGACCTTCGCGCACACGGTGGGGGAGTTCGGGGTAATGCTCATGATCGGGGGCAATATTCCGGGGCAAACAGGCGTCCTTTCAACGCAAATTTACGGCCATGTTGAAGCCATGGAATACGCACAAGCCCATGTCTTGGCAGCAGGCATGCTGGTCTTTTCTTTTGCGGTTTTGTGGGGCTTGTCGTGGTTTGGCCAGCGTACCCCGCGCCTCATGCCCTGAAGCTGGATACGAGTGTCCATGAACGCGTCAAACCAGATCCGATTGAGTCTTCCAAGAGCCGACTTTGAGCTGTCTGTAGACCTCTTGTTGCCAGCCCAGGGCATCACCGCCATTTACGGCGCATCGGGCTCGGGTAAAACGAGTTTGCTGCGCGCGGTGGCCGGTTTGGAGCGCGCCAAACACAGCTTGATTCGCATTGCCGGGCAGACTTGGCAAGACGACTCGGCCGCTGTATTTGTTCCCACCTGGCAAAGGTCCTTGGGCTATGTCTTTCAGGAAGCCAGTTTGTTGACGCACCTCGATGTGCGTGGCAATTTGGAATTTGGTTTGCGCCGAACCCAGAGCATGGGGGCAGACTCGCCTGCGCAGGCGCAGCAAATTTTGAACAACGCGGTGGCCTTGATGGGCATTGGCCATTTGTTGCAAAGAAAAGTGCTGCAGTTGTCCGGCGGTGAGCGCCAGCGCGTGGCCATCTGCAGGGCCGTGGCCACACAGCCCAGCGTGTTGTTGATGGACGAGCCTTTGGCCTCATTGGGGCAAGAGCACAAAACAGAAATCCTGCCGTGGCTTGCGCGCTTGCGTGATGAGCTGCAAATTCCGATGCTGTATGTCACGCATTCAGCCGACGAAGTAGCGCGCTTGGCGGACCACTTGGTGGTGCTCGAGCACGGCCAAGTCAAAGCCTCGGGCGGCGTTGCCAGCGTGCTCTCGCAAGTGGTCAATCCGGTGGTAGTGGGCGAAGATGCAGGCGCCTTGTTAAGTGGCCAAGTGGCTGCCACAGAGCAACAGTGGCACTTGGCGCGTGTTGATTTTGCAGGCGGCAGCGTTTGGCTGCGCGATGCAGGCTTGACGATTGGCACCCCCGTGCGAATTCGAATTTTGGCGCGCGACGTGAGCTTGTCTTTGGTGCAGCCTGAGCACACCAGCATTCAAAATCACATCGCTTGTGTGGTGCAAAGCATCACTGCAGACGCCCACCCCTCACAGGCCTTGCTCAGTTTGAAATGTGGCGACTCCGTCTTGTTGGCGCGCCTGACGCAGCGTGCTGTTCACGCGCTTGGCTTGCAGCTAGGCACGCAGGTTTGGGCTCAGGTCAAGTCGGTGGCTTTGATTGAGTGATGCGGTCACTGGCGCCTAAGCGAGCAGACAAGCGCTCTGCGGCCTCGCGCATGGCTTTGGCTTGTGCGCTGCCAAAGCGTGTGTCAATTTGCGAAGTGGCCCCGATCGCAGCCAAGGCCAGCACAAGCTTGCCAAAACCATCAAACACCGGCACCGCGATGGCGCTGATGCCTGCGATCAACTCATCGCGCACGCTGGCCATGCAGTTTTTGCGAATCGTCTCCAACTCCAGGGCAAAAGCTGCCTCGCCAAACGCGCTGTGCTGCGCCTCTTTTTCTAAGGCGGCCAGAACCACTGCGGGATCTTTGTAAGCTGCAAAAATTTTGCCAGTTCCGGTATAACGCAAAGAAGCCGGGATGCCGTGGCGCATGCTCACGTGCACGGTGCTGGGGCCTTCTTCCACACGGATGATCACCGGCCCCTCCGCCCCCCAGACTGCTGCCGAGACGGTGCATCCCACCCTCAGGGCCAATGGGGGCAACTCGGCAATGGCCAGACGCACGGGGTCCACTTGCTGCAAGCTGATCAAACCCAGCTCCATCGACAATGGCCCCAAACCATAGTGACCACTTACCAAGTCTTGCTCAATCAAGCCCAGTTTGCCAAAGCTGACCAAGTAAGGGTGGGCTTTGGCAGGGGTCATGCCGGCCTCGCGGGCCAAGTCCTTCAAAGCCATGCGCCGACCCGTGTGCGCCAAAGCCTTGAGCAATTGCCCGCCCACTTCCACACTCTGTATGCCACGCGAAGCCCGGGCTTCAGGAGCCTGCACAGCGTCGGGCAAGAGGTCTTTGAGAGGCAGTTTCATAGAAGGATTGTGGCCCAACAAAGGCCAAAAAATGGCTCAATTCGGGTTTGTACCTAATAGAATTCATTTGTCAATTCTGAATTATCCAGATAAGATGAAGCTTCGTTTCTAACTAATCAATTTGTCTATAACGAATTTTCAAGAACGAATCCAAGCCATGAAAATAGATCGCATTCACCACGTTGCTTACCGCTGCAAAGATGCCAAAGAAACCGTAGATTGGTACGTCAGGCACTTGAACATGGACTTTGTTTTGGCCATTGCCGAAAACCAAGTGCCTTCGACCAAAGCGCCAGACCCCTACATGCACTTGTTTCTCGATGCCGGCCATGGCAACGTGCTGGCCTTCTTCGAGTTGCCCAATTCGCCAGACATGGGGCGCGATGCCAACACGCCAGACTGGGTGCAGCACATTGCTTTCAAAGTCGACAGCGTCCAAACATTGGAAGACACCAAGGCCCGCTTGCAAGCCGCGGGCATCGAGGTCATTGGCGTGACCGATCACACTATTTTCAAAAGCATTTATTTCTTTGACCCCAATGGCCACCGCCTTGAATTGGCCGCCGATGTGGGAACGCCCGAGATGTACCAAAAACTCGACGCGGTGAAGTGGGACATGCTCGAAGAATGGAACAAAACCAAGCGCGCACCCACGCATGCGGCTTGGATGCACGACAAAGAATTCCACCCAGCACATTGAGGGTTTTGCCATGATGCAAACCTACACGTACCCGCAGTACGACTACAGGCAAAGTGAAGAGCAGATCAGTGGGCAAGTGATTCGCCACCCCGTGGTCATCATCGGCGCTGGGCCGATTGGCATGACGCAAGCCTTGGACTTGGCCGAGCGCGGCATCGCCAGTGTCATATTGGACGACAACAACACCGTGAGCATTGGCTCGCGCGCCGTGTGCTACGCCAAGCGTCCCCTGGAAATTTGGGACCGCCTAGGCTTGGGTGAAGACTATGCCAAGCGCGGCATTCAGTGGCAAGTGGGTAAAGTTTTTTTTGGCGATGCCTTGGCCTACAGCTTTGATTTGCTGCCCGAAGCCGATCACAAAATGCCGGCCATGATCAACCTGCAGCAGTACTACTTGGAAGAGCGATTGGTTCAGGCCTGCGAAGCTTCACAGTTGGTCGATTTGCGCTGGAAGCACAAGCTCTTGGCGCTGCAACTGCATGACGATCACGCTGCCATGACGGTGGAGACACCCGATGGTATTTTCAAAATGCAAGCGCAGTGGGTAGTGGCCGCCGACGGCGCCAACAGCGACACGCGCCGCATGGTGGGCGCCGACTTCACAGGCCAATTTTTTCAAGACAGATTTTTAATTGCCGATGTGGTCATGAAGGCGCATTTCCCGACCGAGCGCTGGTTTTGGTTTGACCCTCCTTTTCACCGCAATCAAAGCGTGCTCTTGCACAAAGAGTGCGACAACGTTTGGCGCATCGATTTTCAATTGGGCTGGGACGCAGACCCTGAAGAAGAAAAAAAACCTGAGAAGGTGATACCTCGCATTCAAGCCATGCTCGGCCCCCATGTCGAGTTTGAATTGGAGTGGGTCTCGGTCTACCAATTCGCCTGCCGGCGCATTGACCAGTTCCGCCACGGCCGCGTTTTCTTTGCCGGCGATGCGGCGCACCAAGTCTCGCCCTTTGGCGCGCGGGGCGCCAACACCGGCGTGCAAGATTGCGACAACCTCAGCTGGAAAGTCCAAGCGGTTTTGCAGGGTGATGCCCCCGAGGCGCTGCTCGATACTTACCACGAAGAGCGCGCCTTTGCCGCCGACGACAACATCGGCCACTCCACCCGCGCCACCGATTTCATCACCCCCAAAAGCCGCAGCTCTTTAAGGCTGCGCAATGCGGTGCTAGAACTCGCGCGCACCGAGCCTTTTGCGCGGCCTTTGGTCAACAGCGGGCGGTTGTCCACCCCCACGCCTTACATCCACTCCTCGTTGAACACGCCCGATGCGCACGCATTCCAAGGCAAGATGCTGCCTGGCACCAACTGCGCCGATGCGCCGGTGCTCTGCGAAGGGCAAGCCACCTGGTTGCTTAATCTTTTAGGCAAGGGCTTTAACTTGCTCAGCTTCGGCCCGGCGCAAGACGTCAGCGTTGGCCAAGTTTGCGCGCGTGTGCTCGAAGTGGGCAAAGACCTGATCGACGCACAAGGCATCTTGCAAGAGCGCTACGACGGCCAAGCCGGCACGGTGTATTTGATCCGGCCCGACCAACACGTGGCAGCCCGCTGGCGCAAGTTTGACCCTGCCCAAGTGCAAGCGGCTTTGCGGCGTGCTTTGGCCCATCACTGAAAAAAATACTGCAAGGAACGCCATGCCTTTGATGCGCCAACCCCATATTGCCGAGCAAGATTTGTTTTACGCCGAACTCATCCATGCGCAGCGCGAATTGAGTGACGAGCAAGCCGACATGATGCTGGCCAAACTCGTGCTGATCTTGGCCAATCACGTGGGTGACCGTGCAGTGCTCTCTGAGGCCATCGAGCTGGCGCGCAGCAACACGGTGTCCTCAGGGGCTTGAGCCCATCAGGAAAAATTATTTACTCAATACGAATGCGAATTATTCGCATTTGAGGTATACTGATGGCATCAAAAGCAGCTTAGAGCCGTCAAAATGAGTCAATTACCAAGTAAATCAGCAGATTCAGCCTTGCACACATGTGCCTCAGGGGCAATGGTGGCCATCGCTCTTGCAGGGGCATTCGGCATGGCCCCTGCCCACAGCGCGCCAGCTGCCGAGCAGGTTTTGAACATTTACTCCGCACGCCATTACCCCACCGATGAAGCGCTTTACGCCGACTTCAGCAAAGCCACGGGCATTCAAATCAAACGGGTTGATTCAGACGATGCGGGCATCCTCACGCGCCTGAAAGCCGAGGGCGCTGCCTCGGCTGCCGATGTGATTTTGCTGGTCGATGCCGCACGGCTGTGGCGTGCAGAAGTGGGTGGTTTGTTTTTACCCATCAAGTCCAATAAATTGGAAGCGGCCATACCGCCCACCTTGCGCGCCAAGCCTTCAGACGGCGGTGGCACCGCCTGGTTTGGTTTGTCAACGCGCGCACGTGTGGTGGTCTACGACAAAAGAAAGTTAGCCGCTGCAGATGTGGACGCCTACGAAAAACTCGCAGCCCCCGAACTCAAAGGCAAGTTGTGCATTCGCTCCGGATCGCACCCCTACAACCTGAGCCTCTTTGGCGCCATGACCGAACACTTGGGGCCTGCCGCCACTGAAGTGTGGCTCATAGGCTTGGTCAACAACTTGGCCCGCTCCCCCATGGGGGGCGACACCGACCAAATCAAAGGCGTGGCCTCCGGGGAGTGCCAAGTGGCCGTGACCAACACCTACTACTTGGCACGCTTGATGCGCTCCACCCAAGCCGATGATGTAGCCACGATGCGCCATGTGGGCGTGGTGTTTCCGAATCAAAACAGTTGGGGCACGCATGTGAATGTGGCCGGCGGCGCAGTGGCGCGATACGCCAAAAACAAAGACAACGCCGTCAAATTTTTGGAATACTTGGCCAGCCCCTCTGCACAAAATCATTTTGCCAATGGCAACAACGAATGGCCTGTGGCCAAGGGTGTGGCGTTTGATAACCCGGCTCTCAAAGCCATGACAGGGGCGGGTTTTAAAAGTGAATTGCTGCCCATCAGCGCCGTGGGCATGAACCAGATCAAGGTGCAACAAATGTTGGACCGGGTGGGCATGAAGTGAATGGCAAGTTGGACTGCGTGGGACTAAAATCCGCAGATCTACATTGATTCCAACCAAGCCATGAAACTACCTGCTCTGATTGCCCTTTGTTTTGCCTTGCAAGGCTGCGCCGTGGTGGCGGTGGCAGATGCTGCAGTCGCAACCGTGATCTACACAGGTAAAACAGTCATCAATGTGCTCGATGCGGTCACGCCCGACATCATCAACAAGAAGAAAAAAGACTAGACCCCCAGCCACCCATTGGTGCGGGCAAAGTGCAAAGCCTGCGTGCGGCTGTTGACCCCTAAGCGGCGGAACAAACGCCAAAAGTGCACTTTCACGGTGTGCTCGCTGATGCTGAGTTTTTCTGCAATGTCGCGGTTGCTCAGGCCTTCGTCGAGCATCAGGATCAATTGCTTTTGACGCTTAGACAGTTTGGTGGGGGCGGCGGGCACTGCGCCTGCATCACCCTCGGCCGCTGGGGTTTGAAGGGGCAAGAAAGTTCTCAAACCTTCAATGATGGCATTGGGTGGATTGGATTTTTCCAAATACAAATTGGCACCAGCCTCAAGGCAAGCGGCCTCGCACTCGCTGGCCTCAGAGGCCGTCACAATGACCAAGGGCACATCTGGAAACTTGGCATGCACCGCGTGAACGCCTGACAAGCCCATGGTGTCGGGCAGTTTCAAGTCCAAACAAATTAATTGGGGGGGGCCTTGTCGCTCTACGGTGGACTCCAACACATTGAGCTTGGCAACAGGCACAACCTTGAGCCCAGGTCGCACGCGCTGCACCAGCATGGTCAGCGCCTCACGCATCAGGGGATGGTCGTCAATGACATAAACGGTCATAATTTTTGAGAAGAAATGAAACTTAAAGTATGAGGTTATCAGCAAACCTCGGTATAAATCAAGCTAATTCTTAATTATTTTGAATTCAATTGTCTTGCGCGGCGGCCAGCGCGTCTAAGTTGGCCAATAACTCGGTTTCAATTACATCCGGCCCCAGATCGAGCTGTTGCTTTAAGTTGTCCCAAGCGGCTTGTCCTTGCCTTTGCAATTGGCCAATCGCACGCCCTGCATCTTTGGGCGATACAAAACCCTTGCTCTGCAGCAAAACACGGCCTTGCGGCTCGACCAGTTTGAAATAAAATTGCCCGTCATTTTCTTTGTATTGTTTGAATGCAGGCAGTGCGGCGCGAGCTTGTTGGCCATCCGTGCGGGCGCCCTGTGGAGTCTGCGCCGAGCTGGCGGCGGACAGCGCGCGCAGGCCCACCGCATGACGCAGCTCCTGAATCAAAGGCTGTGCCAAGTCACGCGCTTTGGCTGCACCTTGCAGCAGCACAGCCTCGACTTGCGCGGGGTTGTTGATCAGGGCTTGGTAGTGCTCCCGCATGGGCGCGATTTCGGCGTCAATGCGCTCAAACAAAATGTGTTTGGCCTCACCCCAAGCGATGCCTTGTGCGAAGGCTGCACCCAAGTCGGCAGTTTCTTCTGCACTGGCAAAGGCTTGGTAAATTTGGAACAGCGCTGAGCCTTCGGTCTGCTTGGGTTCACCGGGCGCCCGCGAATCGGTCACGATGCCTGCAATCAACTTGCGCATTTGCGCAGGGGGCGCAAAAAGCGGTATGGTGTTGTCGTAGCTCTTGCTCATCTTGCGCCCATCCAGGCCAGGCAGCAAGGCCACAGACTCTTCAATCACGGCTTCAGGCAACACCAAGTGCTCACCATACAAATGATTGAAGCTTGCGGCCATGTCGCGGGCCATCTCAATGTGCTGAATTTGATCGCGCCCCACCGGCACTTTTTGCGCCTTGAACATCAAAATATCGGCGCCCATCAAAACGGGGTACATGAACAAGCCGGCTGACACATCGGCGTCAGGGTCATGGCCTGCGGCATGGTTTTTGTCCACCGAGGCTTTGTAAGCGTGTGCGCGGTTGAGCATTCCTTTGCCCGTCACGCAGGTTAAAAGCCAAGTCAACTCAGGGATTTGCGGAATGTCTGATTGCCGGTAAAACGTCACGCGCTCTGGCTCCAAACCACAGGCAATCCAGCTGGCAGCAATCTCCAACGTGGAGCGCTGAATGCGCGAGGGCTCATCGCACTTGATCAGCGCGTGGTAGTCCGCTAAAAAATAAAAACCTTGCGTGGCTGGGTTGCGACTGGCTTGCACAGTGGGCCGAATGGCTCCCACGTAGTTACCCAAGTGCGGTGTGCCGGTGGTGGTGATGCCGGTCAAGACCCGGGTGCGTGAATCGGTGGTCATGGCAAATTAAACATCAAAAGGTGAATACAAAAAATCAAGCGCTGCGTTTCATCAACCTGTTGCACCTTAGCGCACCAGCAGCGCCAAGGGCTTGAGCAGCCACTCTAAAAAACCAAACGTGGCAGTCATCATGGGCTCGAGCCACAAGTGATTGACCACCCCCGTTATGGCCAAGGCCATGACGATGAAAAACCCCCAAGGCTCCACGCGTGAGAGCCAGTAGGCTTGCTTGTAGGGCAGCAAGCCCACCAAAATTCGGCCGCCATCTAAGGGCGGCAACGGAAACAAGTTGAACACAAACATCACCACATTGGTCAGCATGCCGGCTTTGCACATGGCCAAAAAGAAGGGTTCAGTCACACCCATGCCCACCCATGCAAACAGCATCACGCCCCACACAATGGCTTGAAACAAATTGGAGGCCGGCCCGGCCAAGGCTACCCACACCATGTCGCGCTTGGGGTGGCGCAGTTGGCCAAAGTTCACAGGCACGGGCTTGGCATAGCCAAACAGCAAAGCGCCCCCGGTGCTGAAATACAGCAGCAAGGGCAGCAGCACCGTGCCAATGGGGTGAATGTGCGGAAAAGGGTTGAGCGTGACGCGGCCCATCATGTAGGCCGTGTTGTCGCCAAAATGTTTGGCCGCGTAGCCATGGGCGGCCTCGTGCAGCGTGATTGCAAAGATCACGGGCAAGGCGTAAACCGCCACGGTTTGAATCAAGTTAGAGGTGTCCACAGCGCCATTGTCTCAGAGGCCGAGCACGGCCAATTGGCCCAAGCCTTGGCGCACCACTTGCGGGGCATCGCCACTCCAGTCGATCACGGTAGTGGGCTCGTGGTTGCAGGCGCCCGCATCGATCACTCCGGCAATTTGTTTTTCATAAATGCTGCGTATGGTTTCGGGGTCATTCAAAGGCTCCGATTGGCCAGGCGGGATCAAGGTGGTGCCCAGCAAGGGCGCGCCGTGAAGGGCCAGCAAGGCTTGCAGCACAGCGTGGTCCGGCACGCGCAGGCCAATGGTCTTGCGCTGTGGGTGGCTCAGGCGCCGCGGCACTTCTTTGGTGGCCTCCAAAATGAAGGTGAAAGGCCCCGGTGTGGCTTGTTTGAGCATGCGAAATTGTGCGTTGTCAACCATCGCGTAATTGGCCAATTCGCTCAAGTCTCGGCACAACAGGGTCAGGTGGTGCTTCTCGTCAATGCCTCTGACACGGCGCAAATGATCGGCCGCGGTTTTATCGTCCAAGTGGCAGACCAAGGCGTAGCTGGAGTCGGTGGGCACGGCCAAGATACCGCCTTGCTCCAGCAAAGTCACGGCTTGCTTGAGCAGTCTGGCTTGCGGGTTTTGGGGGTGCACTGAAAAGTACTGTGCCATGTTTAAACGCGGCCCTCACGCACCGTCAGCCAGGCTCCCAAAATGCCGCAAACTGCCACCAAGCCCATGCCGACCAAAGTCCATTGGTCGGGCACATGCGAGAAAACCAAATAGCCGCCCAGCGCCGCAAAGCCGATTTGGGCGTACAAATACGGCGTGAGGGTGGCTGCAGGTGCGCGTGAAAAGGCCAAAATTAAAAAGTAGTGGCCAATGGTGGCCGTGATGCCCATCAAAATAAGCTGCGCCCAAATAAATCCATCGCTGGGCGTTTCCCAGACAAAGGGCAAAGCCAAAGTGGCCAGCCCCGCGCCCACCCAGCCGGTGTAAAAGTGCATGGTCACGGGGTCTTCGGTGCGGGCCATTTTGCTGGTCAAAATTTGGAACCAAGAATTGGAAAAAACCAAGGTCAGTGGCAAAAACACAGTCCAATCAAAGTGCTGACTGCCAGGGCGAATGATCACCAAAGTGCCGGCAAACCCACCCACCACGAGTGCCCATCGCAAAGGCCGCACCTTCTCGCCCAGCGACATAGCGGCCATCAAGGTGACCATCAGCGGCGTGATCATCACAATGGCAGTGAACTCCCCCACGGGCATGTTTTTGAGGCCAAAAAAAGCCAGCAAACTGCTGCAAAAAAGCAAGCTGCCGCGCAGCAACTGAAATCGTGGGTGCTCGGTTAAAAGCACGCGCAGGCCGCGTTGGGGCAAAACCGCTGCCGTGGTCGCCAGGGCTTGAAAGAAGTAGCGAAACCACAGCGCAACAAGCAGTGGCAAGCTGGCGCTGATGTGTTTGACGGTGGTGTCCAAAGTGGCAAAACAGGCCACGGACAAAATAGCAAAGCCAATGCCAGACAGTGTTTGGGCTGAGGCGTGCTTCACTGAATGCGGTCTGTCAGAAGTTCCCAAACAGGTGTCAACTGGCCAGGTAAAAACGGCAGGCTGCCCAAGTCGGTGTGACTCTCGTCAGGGCTGTGAAAATCACTGCCGCGCGAGGCCGCCAAACCAAACTCCAGGGCAGTGCCTGCGTATTGCACGGCATCTGCGCTGGAGTGGCTGCCAGTGACCACCTCCACCGCTTGGCCGCCGTGGGCTTTGAATTCTGAGAACAGCGCGTACTCTTCGTTGGCGCTCAAACCGTAACGCGCGGGGTGTGCAATCACCGCCACGCCTCCCGCCTGCGTGATCCACTGCACCGCGTTTTGTAAGCTGGCCCATCGGTGCGGCACAAAGCCAGGTTTATTTTCAGTCAAGTATTTGCGAAACACCTCAGAGGTGTCTTTGCAAACTCCGGTTTCAACCAAATGCCGCGCAAAGTGCGTGCGTGAAATCAACTCGGGGTTGCCCACGTATTGGAGCGCGCCTTCATAAGCGCCGTGGATGCCCACCTGGGCCAGGCCCGCAGACATTTCTTGGGCGCGCTCTTGGCGCCCCCCGCGTGTGCTGCGAAGGCCTTGCAGCAACTCGGGATGGGTGTGATCAAACCCCAAGCCCACAATGTGCACCGTGTGACCCGCGAAGGTGATGGAAATCTCAGTGCCGGTGAGGTAGGGCAACTCAAGCGCTTTGGCTGCTGCCATGGCGCGCGCTTGGCCGCCAATTTCGTCGTGATCGGTCAAGGCCCACAGTTGCACGCCATTGGCTTTGGCGCGCGCGGCCAAGACCTCAGGCGTCAAAGTGCCATCAGAGACCACGGAGTGGCAATGCAGGTCGGCGTTCAAAATAGGTTCCACAAGGGGTATTTTAGGCGCTGAAGCGTTTGCCGTGAGGGGGTGTCAGATAATCCCCTCTATGAACATGAAGTTACAGGCCCCCCCATGGCTTTGATGATCACCGACGAATGCATCAACTGCGATGTGTGTGAGCCCGAGTGCCCGAACCAAGCCATTTATTTGGGGGCTGAGATCTACGAAATCGATCCGAGCAAGTGCACCGAGTGTGTCGGCCACTTTGACGAGCCCCAGTGCGTGCAGGTCTGCCCCGTGGCCTGCATTCCGATTCACCCTGAGCATGTGGAATCACAAGAAACGCTGTGGCAAAAATACCGCCGTTTGCAGGCCCAAGCAGGCGCAGACCCCCAGCCTTAAATCAAGGAGGTGGGGGTGTTTCTGGCGCAGCAGGAGGCCGTGGGGGTTTGGGGCGCGGGGGCTTGTGCGTGTGAATTTGCAGCGTGGCTTTTTCCATCTCGCCCATCACCAGTTGCGGAAAGGCTTTGAGGCAGCGCTCTATGCTCTCTTGCACCAGCGCGCGTTGTTCAGGCATGGGTTTTTTCAAAACCCAGTCGATGACTTCAGACTTCACGCCGGGGTGGCCAATGCCTACGCGCAGTCGCCAATAGTCAGCTGAGCCCAATTGGGCGTGGATGTCGCGCAAGCCGTTGTGCCCGGCATGACTGCCACCGAACTTGAGTTTGACTTGGCCTGGTAGCACATCAAGTTCGTCGTGTGCCACCAAAATTTCTTGCGGTTGAATTTTAAAAAATCGGGCCAATGCGCTGACCGATTTGCCCGACAAATTCATGAAAGTTTGTGGCTCGAGCAGCCAAACGGTTTGCCCTTGCACTTCGGTGCGAGCAACTTTAGCGTGGTAATTTTTGTCGGGAAGCAAACTGACTTTAAGCTGGCTTGCCAAGGCGTCAATCCACCAGAACCCTGCATTGTGGCGGGTGTCTTCGTAGGCGGCGCCTGGGTTTCCCAAGCCAACAAAAAGTTTGATCATGGTGTTGCATCAAAACAGCCCGCACGAGGCGGGCTGTGTCATGACGCTCAAGCGTTAGAAGAATTACTTCTTCTTGGCTTTGGCGGCAGGGGCGTCGGCTGCTGCTGCGCCGGGGGCTGCGGCTGAGGCCACGGCGGCTTCTGCGGACATTTCAGCTGCTGGAGTCACCACAGACACAAGCACTGGGTTTTTCTTGCCATGCGTCACGGCCTTGACGCCTTTGGGCAAAGTGATGTCGTTCAGGTGCAAAGAAACACCTTTCTTCAAACCCGACAAGTCCACCTGAATGGCTTCAGGCAAGTCCGCTGGCAAGCAAGCAACTTCCAACTCAGTCAGCACATGGTTGACCAAGCAGTTGTCGGTTTTCACGGCGGGCGACTCATCTTGACCCGTGTAGTGCAAAGGCACCTTCATGCTCAAAGTGGTGTGGGCGTCAACGCGTTGGAAGTCAATGTGCAAAACCAATTGTTTGTAAGGGTGCATTTGAAAGTCGCGCAGCAAGACTTTGTGTTCTTGACCACTGAGCTCCATGTCCAAAATGCTGGCATGAAAGCCTTCCTTTTTCAAGGCGTGCCACAGCGCGTTGTGATCGAGCTCGATCAGCTTGGGCTGTTGGTCTGTACCGCCGTAGACAATGCCTGGTGTTTTACCCGAATTGCGCAGACGGCGGCTCGCACCCGTACCTTGCATAGAGCGCTCAAAAGCGACAAATTTCATAACAAACTCCTGATAAGAGCCGACCGCGACCAGTGCGGCTCTGTTTAAAAAAGGCTTGGCGTCAGAATTGACGTGGCAAGCCTGCTGCGATGCTCCCGATCACTCTTGATCGGAGAACAAACTCATGACCGACTCTCCACGTGCAATGCGCTGAATAGTTTGCGCAATCAGCGGGGCCACAGAGAGTTGGCGAATTTTGGAACATGCTGCTGCGGCCTGCGTCAGCGGAATGGTGTTGGTGACCACCACCTCATCGAGCGCGTCGCCCTTGGCAATGCGGTCAATGGCCGGGCCCGAGAAAATCGGGTGGGTGCAATAGGCGTAAACTTTTTTGGCGCCGCGTGTCTTGAGCACTTCGGCCGCTTTGACCAAGGTGCCAGCGGTGTCGATCATGTCGTCCATGATGACGCAGTTGCGCCCTTCGATCTCGCCGATCACGTGCATCACTTCGCTCACGTTGGCTTTGGGGCGACGTTTGTCAATGATGGCCAAATCGCAGCCCAGTTGTTTGGCCAAAGCGCGCGCGCGCACCACGCCGCCCACGTCGGGCGAGACCACAATCAGGTCTTCGTAATTTTTTTGACGCAAGTCACCCAAGAGGACGGGCGAAGCGTAAATGTTGTCCACTGGAATGTCAAAGAAACCTTGAATTTGGTCAGCGTGCAAGTCCATGGTCAGCACATTGCTCACGCCCACAGCTTGCAGCATGTTGGCCACCACTTTGGCTGAAATCGGCACCCGGGTTGAACGTGGGCGACGGTCTTGCCGGGCGTAGCCAAAATAAGGCATCACAACGCTGATGCGCTCGGCCGAAGCGCGTTTGAGCGCGTCAACCATGATCAGCAATTCCATCAAATTCTCGTTGGTGGGCGCGCAGGTGGACTGGATCACGAACACATCGCGCGTGCGCACGTTTTGCTTGAGCTCCACCGTGACTTCGCCGTCCGAGAAGCGGCCCACGTCGGCAGCGCCCAAGGAAATACCCAAGTTGGCGGCAATTTCTGCGGCCAAGACCGGGTTGGCGTTGCCTGTGAACACCAAAAAGTCAGGGGGGGTTAATTCAAATGGCTGCATGAGCGTTTCAGCGGTATAAAAAATTGCCTGAGCGCCAGAGCGCATGAATCAAAGCATTTGGCAGGGGGGGAAGGACTCGAACCTTCGAATGCCGGAATCAAAATCCGGTGCCTTAACCAACTTGGCGACTCCCCTACACGGGTCCACAGCCAAAGACTGCAGACCGATTAATTGTCGCTGGACGCCCAACCCCAAAGGGGATGAATTTCCAAATTGCCACAAACTCTTAGCTGCCAATCAAGCCCATGATCAGGTAGGTGATCATGGCTTTGATCGAGGCTCAAAGCGTGTGACAGTTTTGCAAACACCGCACTTCCAGAACCCGTCATCTTGGCGTCAAGCCCGGCATTTTCAAGCCAAGAAATGGCTTGAAAAACTTGCGGGCACAGGCGCTGGGCCACGGGTTGCAGGTCGTTGTGGCCAAAGCCATACGGGTCTGCAGCAAAGTCGGCTATTGTAGCAGGCTTTGAGTCGCGCTTTAGGTCTGGGGCGCCAAAAATCTTGGCGGTTTCCAGCCCTTGTGGGGGTTTGAGAACGGCAAAATGAGCAGGGGGTAAATGCAAAGGGGTAATTTGTTCCCCCACGCCTTGAACCCAGGCGTTGTGGCCGCGCAAAAAAAATGGCACATCGGCCCCCAAGCGCAGGCCAATTTCGGCCAATTGAGAGACCTTTAAATTCAAGCCCCAAAGGCGATTCAAAGCCAGCAGGCAACTGGCTGCATCCGAAGACCCCCCGCCCATACCGGCTTGGCTTGGAATCCTCTTTTCTATTTGGATGTGGGCCCCCTGCGTGCAGCCCGTGACTTGTTGCAGCAGGCGAGCGCTTTGCAGCACCAAGTCGTCGCCCGGCAGTGGGCTGACCAAGTCTTCACGGCTGAGCTGCCCGCCAGCGCGCACTTCAAAGTGCAGCGTGTCGCACCAGTCGATCAGCATGAAGGCTGACTGCAGCAAGTGGTAGCCGTCCGCGCGGCGCCCTGTGATGTGCAAAAAAAGGTTGAGTTTGGCGGGAGCCAATACGTCGTGCAAGGACTGCATGGCTTTTAACGCTCCAAAGCAATGCGCAATACGGTGCGGGGCGGGGGCTCCAGTCGCTCCAGCACCAAGCGCCCCTGCGCCCATTGGCTCATGTCGGCCGTCCAGCCCGGTGCCTGCGCTTGACGGCCCGACAGCCAAGACAGCAAGGCCGTTGTGGGCAGTTGCGTGCCAGTTAACTGGTAGACCAGGGCATTCAAATTGGGGGCTTGCTGGGTTTGCTCGCCTTGCTTGAGTTGGGCGTGCGCGAGGTCCCAGTCAATTTGCGCCATGCGCATGCCCAAGGGGTTGAAAAAACTCAAGCTGCCTTGTTCTGATTGCCCCGTGAGCTCAAAAGAAGCGAACCAAGCCTGTGGCGGATCGCTGTCGACTTGCATCACCATGCGGCCAGACCAGAGGGCAGCCTGGGGTGAGGTTGGAGCGGGGGGCGTTTCAAGCCAGGGTTTGCCAGCAGCGCATGCGCTGAGCAACAGGGCGGCCAAAACACCAAATGCGCGTTTCAAGGTTGAAACTTGTATTGCTTGAGGGTTTCAAGCAGGGTTTCGTTGTCTGCTTTGAGCATCAAGCCTTCGCGCCAAATGCTGCCCGCTTTGGCGGTTTGACCAATGGCCCAAAGCACCTCGCCCAAGTGCGCAGCAATCTCTGCATCGGGCCTGGCTTTGAAGGCAGCCTCCAAGATGCGCAGGGCCTCTTGCGCGTTGCCTTGGCGAAACTCCAGCCAGCCCAGGCTGTCTTGAATGAAGGGGTCATTGGGGGCCAAGCTCACGGCTTTGAGAATCAATTCACGGGCTTCATCTAAACGGATTTTGCGGTCGGCCAAGGAATAGCCCAATGCATTGAAGGCATGCGGGTCGGTGGGCTTGCTTTGCATCAACTCACGCAGCAAACTCTCCATTTGGTCAAAGCGAGCCAGCTTCTCGCACAGCATGGCCATCTCAGATTGCAAGTCAGGGTCTTTGGGGAATTGGCTCAAAACTTTTTCCAGTATCTCAAAGGCTGCGGCGGCTTGCCGATCTTCGCGCAGCCACTGAGAAATCAACAAGGCTTTTTGGCGCACTTGCGCGGGTGAGCTGGTTTTGATTTGCTCGAGCACTTGCAGGGCTTCTGTTTTGCGCCCCTGCTCGGCGAGCAAGGCTGCCTTGCGGCCAGCCACTTTGAACGGGTCAGCGTCTGCCGGAATGCGCGCCAACCAAGCATCTGCTTGGGCCCATTGGCCTTGCTTTTGTGCCATTTGTGAAAGCGCCATAAAAGCTTCTGACAAGCCATTTTGCAGATCTGGGTCAGGGTTTTTTTCTGCCAGTTCAATGTAGCGATTCAATGACTGCTGGGCTTGCAGCATCTGTTGCATATCGCTTTGCAGCAGGCCGGAAAACAGCCATCCGGGGGCAAACTCGGGGTGTTGCTCCGTGAGCACGCGCAGCTGCACCAAGGCTTCTTGGGTTTTGGCTAAATCAATCAGAGTGCGCGCATAACCCAAGCGCAACTCGGTCAAGGCTGGCCCCGACATGTATTGGGTGATCAGGGGTTGAACTTCGTCGGGCACCGAGCTCAAAAGACTCAAAGCCAGCATGATGGGCCCCGGTGCCACATGGTTGGCCGCGTGACCACTGCGCGCGGCTGCGGCTGCGGCTGCAGTCTCGCCAGCATCGCGCCGCATGCGGCCAATGGCGGTCCAAGCTGTGGGGGCTGTAGCTGGATTTTGAATGGCTGCAGACAAAGCCAATTCAACGGTGCGCGTGGCAAAGACTTTGTCTTGCAGCCGGTTAAACGCACGCGGAATGGATCCAATGGCTGCGGACTGCTCCGCCAAGGGCAGGGCGGCCAGGCTTGTTTTGAGCACGCGGCCAGCTTCTTCCACGCGGTTCAAGGCCAACAAAATTTGCAAGATGTAGCGGTTGGCTTCCTGTGATTCGGGCAGCGTTGATTTCCAGCTGCGAGCCGCTTGCAAGGCCGCATCGCCAGAGCGCGATTGCAAAGCCAATTCAGTAGCGCGCTGAAACAAGGCCTCGTCTTTCGTCTTGCGGGCTGCGTCTAAGAGAATGGAAAAACCAGCTGCAGGCTCGCCCCCTTGCACATTCAACTCGCCCAGCAACAATTGGTAGAACAAAACCGCATTGAGGGCTGAATTTTGAATGGGCGGCTCTTTGGCAGCAGCAGCGTCGCTCTGCGCCGCTTCAGTTTGACCTTGCGCAGCGGCGCCTGCCGCAGCCGCGGCGCACAGGGCGCAGGCGATCCATTGAATCCAAAGTTTCATGCAGCCATCATAATCTACAGGCTGATTTGTGCAGGGCTGCGCCCCGCATTTACCTTTTTTTGTGAGCCCCTTTCATGCCTGAATTGCCTGAAGTAGAAGTGACCCGGCAAAGCTTTGCCAGCCGCATCGCCGGTGCACGCATTGCGGCCGTGCGCATGGGCAAGCCTTTGCGCTGGCCGCTGGGCGTGGCGCCTGAAAGTTTGGTGGGGCAAAGCGTCAGGCAAGTGCGCCGACGCGGCAAGTACCTTCTGCTCGACTTGGACCATGGCGTTTTGCTGTTGCATCTGGGCATGTCGGGCAGTTTGAATTTTGCAACCCAGCAATCGGCCCCTGGCAAGCACGATCACATGGACATAGAAACCACCCAAGGCTGCTTGCGTTTGCACGACCCACGCCGCTTTGGCGCAGCCGTGTGGTCTCGCAGCGAGCAGCAAGACCCAGCCTTGAAGTTGTTGGGTCAATTGGGCATGGAGCCTTTGAGCGATGAATTTGCGATAGAAGCTTTTGCAAAAGGCCTTAAGCAGCGATCGGCAGCCATCAAACAAGTCTTGCTGGCTGGCGACGTGGTGGTGGGTGTGGGCAATATTTACGCTTCCGAGGCCTTGTTTTTATCGGGCATTCGCCCCACGCTGAGAGCACAAAAATTGTCAATGCCTCGCATCATCAAGTTGCATGCTGCCATTCGAAGTGTGTTGGCCCGCGCAGTGGCCAAGGGCGGCAGCACTTTGCGAGATTTTGTCAGCGCGCAAGGCAAGACAGGGCACTTTCAATTGGAGGCGTCGGTCTACGCACGTCAGGGCCAAGCTTGCCACATTTGTGCAAGCCCCATTCGGCAAATCAAACAAGGCCAGCGCTCTACATTTTTTTGCCCTACATGCCAAAAACATTGACGCAAGCGCAGCCTGCATTTGCGCAGACCATGGTGGCTTGGCAACGCCGCCACGGGCGTCAAAATTTACCGTGGCAAAACACACGCGAGCCATACCGCGTGTGGCTCTCCGAGATCATGCTGCAGCAAACACAAGTCAGCACAGTGCTGGATTACTACGCGCGTTTTTTACAAAATTTCCCTGATGTGGCCGCATTGGCCGCCGCTTCACAAGACCAGGTGATGGGTTTGTGGAGCGGTCTGGGTTACTACAGCCGAGCGCGCAATTTGCACCAATGTGCCAAAGATGTGGTGAGCCGGTTCGGTGGTCAGTTTCCAAGCACAGCCGCCGAGTTGATCACTCTGCCGGGCATTGGCCGTTCCACGGCTGCGGCCATTGCGGCGTTTTGTTTTTCTGAGCGTGCGGCCATTTTGGACGGCAACGTCAAACGTGTGCTCACGCGGGTGTTGGCGTATGAGGCAGATTTGTCAGTGGCAGCCCATGAGAAGGCTTTGTGGATTTTGGCTGAAGCCTTGCTTCCCACCCAAGGCTTGAAAGCAGCCATGCCGCGCTACACACAGGCCGTGATGGACTTGGGCGCAACCCTGTGCTTGCCCAAAAAACCGGCGTGCGCGCAATGCCCTGTGCAGCACTTGTGCCAAGGCTTTGCCCAAGGCGAGCCCGAACGCATGCCAGTTAAAACGCGCAAACTCAAGCGCAGCAGCCACGCTCTGTGGTTGTTGTGGGCAGTCAACTCCAAAGGCCAGGTTTGGTTAGAAAAAAGAGCAGACACCGGCATTTGGGCAGGTCTTTACTGCTTGCCGGTGTGGCCCAGCCATGCCGAATTAACAAGCGCATTGCCTTCAGCGGCCAAGCAAAATTTGCTGGCGCCTTGGAAGCATGTCTTGACCCACAAAGATTTGCATTTGCACCCTGTCAAAGTCAGGCTGCAAGGCACGCCAAAATTTTTGTCAGCGCAAGGCCAAGGCCGATGGTGGAGCGCACAAGAGTGGCCAGCTTTAGGCCTGCCCGCGCCCGTGCGTCAGTTGTTGAGCGCTTGATTTTAGTTTGCGTGAGGCTGTGTATCGAGCTCGCGGTGGCGCTTTAAGGTCAACCAATTTGCGCTGAACAATTGGCTTAATTGCTCAACCAAATAGACCGAACGATGTTGCCCTCCGGTGCACCCAATGGCCACTGTGATGTAACTGCGGTGGTCGCGCTCCATGGCGCCAAGCCATTGGTTTAAAAAATTCTCGATCTGACTTTGCATCAATGCCACTTCGTCAAATTGGCCCAAATATTTTTGCACTGGCGCGTCGCGGCCAGTCAAGGCGCGCAGATCGCTTTCATAGTGCGGGTTTGGCAGCATGCGCACATCAAAAACGTAGTCAGCGTCCATGGGAATGCCCCGTTTGAAAGCAAACGATTCAAACACCAAGCTCAATTTGGAAGAAGGGGCACTGACCAAAGCTTTGACATAACTTTGGAGCTGCGCTGCGCGCAATAAACTGGTGTCAATCACATACGCTTGCTCGCGCAGTTGCGACAAAATTTCGCGCTCAAATTCAATGGATTCCGTCAAAGCTTGGTCGCCTGCTGAGGCTTGCCGACCCGACAGAGGGTGTCGCCTGCGTGTTTCAGAATAACGCCTGAGCAAGGTCTCCGAGGTGGCGTCTAAGTAAATAGAAGTCACCAGCATGCCCATATTGCGCAGCACTTGAAGGTTGCCGGGCATCTGGGGCAATGAGGTGGCGCTTCGCACATCAATGGCAATGGCCACACGCTCTTCTTTTTGATCATGCTCGAGCTCAACGAACGGTATCAAGAGCTCGGGTGGCAAGTTGTCTACGCAATAAAAACCTGCGTCTTCCAGCGCGCGCAAGGCCACCGATTTGCCAGAGCCGGACATGCCTGTGATCAAAACAATTTCCATGTTCAGACTTTACTTGAAACTTTTTTCTTGGGCACAAATTCTGGCCCACCGAGCATCTCGCGCGCATGGGCCAAAGTGGTTTGCGAGAGCTTCTCGCCCCCTAACATGCGGGCGATTTCTTGGGTGCGCTGCTCCCCGCTGATGGGGCTCACACTGCTACTGACTCCTTGGGCTGAGTTGGTTTTAGACACCCACAAATGGTGGTCAGCGCAAGAGGCCACTTGGGGCAAATGCGTGACAGCCAAAACCTGGCGGTGTTCACCCAATTGCTGCATCAGTCGGCCCACGGTTTGCGCCACAGCGCCGCCAACACCGGCATCAACTTCGTCAAAAATCAAGGTGCCAGCCTCGCCGAGCTCGCTGGTGGTTACAGCGATGGCCAATGCAATGCGCGAGAGCTCTCCCCCGGAGGCCACCTTGCCTACTGGCCTTGGGCTGCTGCCGGCATGGCCTGCAACCAAGAATTGAACATCTTCCAAGCCGTATTGCGCCGCTTGTTCCAGGGGCTGCAGCGCCACCTCCAGACGGCCGCCCTGCATGCCCAGCTGCTGCATGGCCTGGGTCACAGCTTGGGCCAATTGGGGAGCGGCTTTTTGACGCAGCTTCGAGAGTTTTTTGGCCTCTGCCAAATACGCTTGCTGAGCCGCTTGTTCAGCCGCTTCTAAAGCAGCCAAATTACCAGCAACTTCTAAGGCGCTCAATTCTTGGCGCCAGCCTGCCAGCAGCGCTGCCAACTCTTCGGGCGGGCGCTTGTAGCGCCGTGCCAGCGACATCCACTGCGCCATGCGCTGGTCGAGTTGCGCCAAACGCGCAGGGTCCAGATCTGTTTTGCGCAAATACGCTTGCAGTGAATGCGCCGCATCTTGTGCCTGCGCCAAACTGGAGTTCAAGACCTCTGTCAAGGCTTGAAATTCTGGCTCCACATGGGCCTGCGCTTGCAACTGACCAATGCCGCGCCAGAGCATGGCCAAAGCGCCTCCAGCGTTACCAGACTCTTCAGCATCTAGCGCTGACAAGGCAGCTTGAGCCGCATCGATCAAGGCTTGCGCATGCGACAAGCGGGTGTGCTGACTGTTCAAGCCCTCCCACTCGTCAAGGGCGGGTGCAAGTTTGTCCAACTCACCAATTTGCCAGCTCAAACGCTCTTGTTCGCGGCCCAAAGAATCTTGCGCCAAGCGCGCTTGGCTGAGCGCGTGTTGCGCGCTGCGCCAAGTCAGCCAAGTCGCCCTCAGGCCAGCTGTGTCAACGCCAGCATAAGCATCGAGCAAGCCGCGCACTGATTCAGGGCGCGTCAAGCTTTGCCAGGCGTGTTGGCCATGAATGTCCAGCAGCATTTCGCCCAGGGCGCGCAATTGTGTAGCGGTGGCCGGACTGCCATTGACCCAAGCGCGGCTTTTGCCTTGGTTGTCTACGCTGCGGCGCAGCAGCAAGTGCTCTGAAACTTCAAAGCCTGCTTCTTCCAGCAATGCGTGGGCTTGCACAGGGCAATCAAATTCAGCTGAAATTTCACATCGCACAGCGCCCTCGCGCACCACACTGGCTTCAGCTCGGTTGCCCAATGCCAGTTGCACAGCATCGATCAGAATGGACTTGCCTGCGCCTGTCTCGCCTGTGAGCACGCTGAAGCCTGTGGCCAGGTTCAAGTCGAGTTCGCGCACGATCACAAAGTCGCGCAAGCTGATGTTTCTCAAGGCCACGGCTTAGACGCCCCCTTCATTCCAGTGCATTTTTTGGCGCAAAGTGTCAAAGTAATTCCAGCCTTGGGGGTGCAAGAAGCGCACTTTGTGCTCAGACTGGTTGACCGTGATTTGATCGCCCAAAAGCAAGCTGGCCAAAGACTGCATGTCAAAGTTGGCGCTGGCGTCGCGGCCCGAGACCAGCTCAATGTTGATCTTGGATGTGTCGGGAAGCACGATGGGGCGGTTGGACAAGGTGTGCGGCGCAATCGGCGCCATGACCCAGCCACCCAAAGTGGGGTGCATCAAAGGCCCGCCCGCCGAGAGCGAGTAGGCGGTGGAGCCGGTGGGCGTGGCAATGATCAAGCCATCGGCCCTTTGGGTCGAGACAAAGCGGCCATCGACCTCAATGCGCAACTCCACCATGCCAGAGGTGGCGCCGCGATTGACCACCACATCGTTCATGGCCAGGGCGTCAAACACACAGTGTTTGTCGCGCCAGACTTGGGCGTGCAGCATGCTGCGCTTCTCTTCTTCAAATTGACCCTGCAGCATGGCTTGGAGCGCCTGTGCGTAACGCTCCAGAGGGATGTCGGTGATAAACCCCAAGCGCCCCTGGTTGATGCCAATCAGGGGCAAGCCATAGCGCGCCACTTGGCGGCCAACGCCCAGCATGGTGCCGTCTCCGCCGATCACCAACCCCAGATCACATTGACTGCCAATTTCTGGCATTTTCAGGGTGGGGTACAGGCTCAGCCCCAAATGCTGGGCCGTGTCGTGCTCAATGACCACTTCACAGCCTAAGCGGCTGATGAAGTGGGCAATGTCGTCCAGAACACGCCGCGAGCTCTCCAGCGCCGCACCCGAAACGATGGGGTGGTGCTTACCAAATAGGACAACTTGACGAAATTTCGGATTCATTTGCAAATTACATCATTAAAATGAGTCAATGCTCGACGATCGTGCCAAGTTATTGCTCAAAGCGCTGGTTGAACGCTACATTGCTGACGGCCAGCCGGTAGGCTCGCGCACGCTTTCCAAGGCCTCCGGCCTCGAATTGTCCCCTGCAACCATCCGAAACGTGATGGCCGACTTGGAAGAATTGGGCTTGATCGCCAGCCCCCATACATCTGCTGGCAGGGTGCCAACCAATAGGGGTTATCGCTTATTCGTTGACACCATGCTCACCGTTCAACAGAACGACTTGCACGCTCACCGCTTGGCCAGGGACCAGCCCCAAAAGGTAATTGCCAACGCCGCCCTCTTGCTTTCCAACTTATCGCACTACGTCGGCGTGGTCATGGCGCCCAAGCGCGCGTCGGTGTTCAGGCACATTGAGTTTTTGCGTTTGTCAGAAAAACGCGTGCTCTTGATCATCGTCTCGCCAGAAGGCGACGTGCAAAACCGCGTTATCTTCACCGAGAGCGACTACTCGCAAAGCCAACTCATTGAAGCTTCGAATTATTTGAATGCGCATTACGCCGGCATGGCCATTGAGCAAGTGCGCACGCGCATCAAGCAAGAGTTGGTGAACCTGCAATCCGAAATTGCCAGCCTCATGCAAGCGGCCGTGCAAATGAGTTCCGAAGTCATGAGTGAAGAAGAGGGCGACGTGGTGATATCTGGCGAACGCAACTTGCTCTCGGTAAGTGATTTTTCCAGCGACATGGGCAACTTGCGCCAGGCCTTTGATTTGTTCGAGCAAAAAACCCAACTCATGCGCCTGTTGGATGTGTCTAGCCAAGCCGAGGGTGTGCGGATTTTCATCGGCGGTGAAAGTCAATTTGTGCCGATGCAAGAGTTGTCTGTGGTCAGCGCGCCCTATGAAGTTGACGGCCACGTGGTCGGCACCTTGGGCGTGATTGGCCCCACTCGCATGCCCTACGAGCGCATGATTCAAATTGTGGACATTACGTCGAAGTTGGTGGGCAATGCGCTGAGTCAGGCCAAGTGAGAGTTTGAGTCCTTTACAATTGAAGCTAGGGCCTATAGCTCAGTTGGTTAGAGCAGAGGACTTAAAGAGCAGGTGACCTAAAACATCAAAATGTCATGGTCATTTGCCGTTGGGTTGCATGCAGGTAAGTTAACTCTGCTGGCATGTAGAACTACTCAAATTCGGGGAAGCCTGTGCTGCTTGCAGCGTGGTAATCCCGAGCCAAGCCCAGTAGCAGTATTGGGAAGGTGTAGAGACTGTACGGGTAGGTCGTAAAGACAAGAGACAGTCCAGACTACAAACTGGAAACAGGCAGCGAAAGCTGTAGTAGTAAGCATAATCCTTTGGTCCCTGGTTCGAGTCCAGGTGGGCCCACCAATTTGAAAAGCCACTGATTTCGGTCAGTGGCTTTTTTCATTTAGATTACTGATTCCAATTCTGGCTCATATGAGTCATGTTCAGTACACCCCCCTTGGGGGCTGACTTCAGGAAATCAATCTGCGCTTTGGGTCGATCACTTTCATTGCGAGAATGAAACGTCACCTTCGAACCATTGATCAAGTAGTCCTGAATGTAGTGGTCTAGGTTCTCTGATGTGTTAATTTTGAATCCCAGCTTTTGTTCAGATGTGATCAAGCTTTCAATCGTGGCACCACTTGCAGCCAGCTCATCCAGAAGGCCATCGATGGCGCTGGTGGGCAATTTCTGACCAAAGATATTGAAGTCCAGGTCTTCGCTGATCCTGTGTCCAATTTGCAAGGCCAATGCCGTGCCGCCGATTCATAGACACACTTGGGGAAAGATCTCGCTGAGTTTATGAATAGGTTCAAGTCCTGGTGGGCCCACCACTTTTAAAGTTTTCTTAAACTTCGCCTAAGCCGTCTAATAACTCATTAACACTGTTGAGCAACAGCGGCAGTGAGCCTTCAATAACGGTCCAAACCGTGCTGGCTTTTATCTTGGCGTAGCCATGAATCAGCTGATTTCTAAAAGCAATAATTTGTGAAATTTCCGGAATTTTTGCTGCTAAATTTGGGTCGACTTTTGAAAGTTGATTGAGGGCTTCACCAATAATTTCAAACTTTCTTTCACAAGCAGCTTGTGCCATTGAATTTGAGGCATATGTATTGCTGTTCAGTTCAGCAACAAAAGATTGAATAGCTAAAGCGGACTCTCGTACATCCCAAAGAAAGGCGCGCGGGTCATGCTGCATAAACAGTTTCACGGTTGCGTTCGATGCTGGCAAGAACATAAGGGTTCACGATTGCCTCGGGTTCAAGCAAATCTACCTTCCTTCCGAGCAATTTCTCTAGCTCCGTTTTGATACCTATGAATTCACCAAGTCCGACTTGTACTTCGGGTGAAAATTCGATTAAAAAATCAGCATCACTGTTGGCGAGATTAAAGTCATCTTTGCGTGCAGCAGAGCCAAATACATCCAATTTGGTAACGCGGTAGCGTTTGCAAATATTGGATATGTCCGCTTTGTACTGACTGATAGATGAATGCATTTAATTTTTTTTAAGTTCTTCTAATGAAGTAGACATCATCCGCGTTGTAACGCGACATACTTTGCTTTGACTTCGTTGAGCAAATCGACTGTCGTTTTTTGCCCGTCTACATAGGCTTTAAGTGCAGGTTTGAGACTGTCGCTAGGTTTCAACTTTTCAATGCGCAACGTGGCCAACATATTGGCGACGTTTCTTTCACGTGCGGACTGATTGAGGGGCGGCGTTGGCATAGAAATATCTGTTTAATTAGTGTTTAATTTTAGCGGTCGAGGGTGGGTTTGTCACCCATTAAACGCATTAAATGCATTGATTTGAAGTTCCACATTTGCTTCCACACCTCTGTAGACCGCTTTTAACCTATTGATTTGCAATAGGTTTTATTTCTTGAGGCTGCTCATAAACGATTGTAATACTTTTGTTTTTGAAATTCTCTCAACAAAATCAACAAGTTACAGCGGCTCAGTTGTAGAAATTTGCTTCCACACCGCTTCCACACTTTGCTGAAAATTTAAGCAGCATTTTTGGGGCCTAAAAGGCTCAAAGTACAATCAGTTTTTCGGGCCTATAGCTCAGTTGGTTAGAGCAGAGGACTTAAAGAGCAGGTGACCTAAAACATCAAAATGTCATGGTCATTTGCCGTTGGGTTGCATGCAGGTAAGTTAACTCTGCTGGCATGTAGAACTAC
>Ga0209297_1000068_pt1 | contig 75502 bp, 164 predicted proteins | sample S_130805_MF_Meta_FD_187322 | JGI IMG/M metagenome (GOLD analysis project Ga0209297, IMG submission 187322) | Freshwater microbial communities from Lake Simoncouche, Canada to study carbon cycling - S_130805_MF_MetaG (SPAdes) (version 2) | ecosystem: Environmental > Aquatic > Freshwater > Lake ...
CAGTTAATCTCAAACATTTCTATTTTTTATATAAATATCACACCTCCCCAATAAATTCATGGCTAAAACAAATTCTCCTATTGTCAAAGTAATGTTCTTTATACATGTTTTTTATGGAAACATCTTTTCTAAGTTTTTTATTTTTACTTGTTGCAACCCACAATGGCGAATTTTCTCGATAATACCCCATCTTAGGGTGCGCGGTTCTTGAAAAGAATCTAAGACCTTGTTCCACGTGGATTTCACCTATTCCATTAGAAAATCTAACACCCATACCCATACCTTGATAATCTGGGAGAATAACCGTCCTATGACTACGCCATGCATCCTTTAGTGTACCACTCGGCATTGCAATACTAGCACAAAACGCAACAATCTCATCTTCCCATACACCTAAATAACACCTAGCTGCTTTATTTATGTTACCATCTAAATAATGATAGTCTTTAAACATGGGCCAGATATTATGGCTTGTTCGATATATCTCGAGATTGATTTTTGGGCGGGCAAAAAAAAACCCTGATGGAATTCACCAGTATCAGTATCTATAACCCAATCAGGTTCTAACCAATCTAGTATATCGCGGTGACATGTAGCTAAAACAATATTGTTTATATCATTATTTTTAACATATTTACTCAAAGACACGCTAGCAGCTTTTGCTACATTCCTATCTACAACGCTTGTAAACTCATCAATGACAGCATTTGACTTTAATTTTCTAGCTAAATCAGCTCTAAACTTTTCACCGTTTGATAATACATGATATGGTTTATACCAAGAAGGTATTGTATTTAACCCAACGGCACCTAACTTGTTTATTGATTCATCTGGAGATTCAAAATGTGATACGATTGATTTTGTACCATCCCATTCTGGTGAATCTTCAACACCAAAGTTTTTTAGTAATGTTGACTTACCAGAACCGCTGGAACCAACAATTACACCAATCTTAAATTGTTTTGGAATGTTACTTGGAAGAATCCAAGGATAAAATTTAGATGTACCGTCAAATATACAATCAAATGCTCTTTCACTGGCTTTGATAAAATCATCTCTATCTACTGTAGAGATTAAAGGGGTTGAAGTTTTAATTAATTTTTCCATCTATGATAAATATAGATATCTACCATACGATGTAAAGTATATAAAATACAATAGCTATTGGGTCTCTCAACCCAATAGCCTTTAATATTTTTAAAACTTAATTTAGATTACTTACCTTCAGTAAGTTTGTTGATTTTAGCTTCCAAAGCAGCTAATTTTGTTTCTAAAATAGAGTTTTTGTTACCTTTAGATGCTTGTTCTGCTAACCATTCTGTTTTCTTGATTTGAACCGCTTCACTAACGATATTGTCGATTAAGTTAACTAAATCGCTTTCAGAAATTTTAACTGTTTTTGTTGTTTTAGACATATGCATAAGTTTTTTAAAAAGATAGATTATCTTAATATATAAATATATTAAATTTTATAAAAAGATAAAAAAAATTACTTGGCATATTTATCGCCGCAATAACTTGCAGCCCACGCACTCGGCTTTACCTTAAACTCATAACCCATACCCAATATATAACCAATGGCTTGACTTAACGATTTGCTAGATTCCCATTTTGGGTCTGGGTTTATATCAGCATGAATCTCCATGCTTATACCATACAATTCAAGCAATGGCGCAATCTCATAAGCAACCTCAATTGATTTGCCAACTTCTGTTAACATCCTTTCATTCACGCCCTCTTTATCTTTACCAAAAACATTGATATTATATGTTGCAGATATAATCTTCCCACCCCTACCAACTGTTACACCACCACCAATATCTTCTCTAACGGTAATCAAGATAACTGTTGCAAACTTATAACCCCTACTATTTTTTTGTGAGTCGGTACCAACAGAAACCCTTAACTCATGTTTCAATTCTAATTCTTCCTTGATTAAAGATTCTAAATACTCTAACAATGGAACATTAATTTTTTTACCAGCTCTTTCCCATTTCATAACTTTTAATTTTTTAAAATATTTATGTATAACATTTAGTTTTTATATGACGATAAAACAAATACAGTCTGTTAATAATACAATAATATGTATTATTATAAACCCTATTATCGCTATAATAGATACTAAACAAAAGTCCCCATTTCTGGGGACTTTTTTATAATTTAACTGAAGGCAACAACTTTTTGAGCCTTTCATAATTATTTTCCCCTATTTGTTCTTTTTTAACTGCTAAACGAAATAACGAACCACCATTTGATTTATCTAATTTAGAAATCTCATCAGGAATCTCCGTTATCGGATTACCAATTAGATTTAAAAACGTTAGATTTTTTAAATTACCTATTTCTCTTGGTAATGCTTTAATTTTATTTTCCGACAATACCAACATCTCTAGGTTTTCAAGCGCCCCAATTGACGGATGCAATTCAACCATACCCGCGTTTGTTATTATCAACTGGTCAACATCTTTAAACTTACTAATATCTGGCATTCTAGGAATTTCCCTAGTCATAAATCTAATAACAGGTGTTTTTTCATCCAACAACTCAAATAAACTCTCACAAAAGCCAAATTTAATTAAGAAATCTAAGTATTTGTTATTATCTAATCCTGTTGAAACCATTTTAGCCATTTCCATCAACTCATCATGAAAAAAACTTGAAAGGTTTTCACTTTGGTTAATTACATTTTCAAAAATACTAACATTTTGTGAATTATGCCTGTCCTTTATCTGACCAGTTTCAAAATGAATTTGATAGATTTCATTTGATTCATTTTCAAAAAACTTATTGTTTATGATAATGTAAATCTTAGATTTATCACCATTTGGTTTTCTATTGTTTTCGGTATAACTCTTAAACATACCATTCTCTGGTTTAGCCGTACACCAGTTAGCAAACTTATCAAACACAACATTAGCATCCCTTACTTTTGGTATAAACAACGTAAACTTTCTATCTCTGACTGGTATCTCTGCTTGACCTAAATTAACAAACCTTTCCATCATGCTCTCAACTTCACTTGGTTTACGTTCAATAAACGGGTCAACAGCATCAAATAATTGCGCTAATGAAACATACTGATTAATATCCGTTGGGTCTTTAATATGTTTTAATATATGAGAAGAGCTGCAAAAATCTTTAAACTTTTTCTTCCTTTTGTTCGATTCAAATAGCGTAATATATGAACTAGCCTGCGGTAAATCTTCAACAACAAATCTAATAGCTACATGGGTGTTACTACCACCAGATTTAATCAATCTAGTAAAAACATTTAACATCCATTGAACACATGATTTGTTTGGTGTCGGGTCTGCTTCAATTATTTTGGTGAAAATATCAAAAGATATGCTGACATTTTTCTGTATACGACCTTCATTTTTTTTATATGAAACTAAACATAGCAACACATCTGATGAAGTTATATTACTAACTTCAAACTCATCATCATTTAACTTTTTTATCTTACGCTCCACAGCTTTGGCGTCTTCTGTCTCGAAAACATCAAATTTTTCAGCTAAAAATGTTAACCTATCTTTTACTATATTTTTTTTGTCGTCAAACATATAACCGTATTTATTACAAATATACAAAAACTAAATTGATTATACAAACTATTCAAAAAATCTTTTGTAAAAATCATCCTCAGCGTATTCTTCAAGTCTTCGTTTAAGATTCCAAACTAAATAACTTAAATCAGATTCTTTATATCTAGAAATAACATCTAATATGACATGATTTGGGTCCTCGCCATCGGTTATCCTGTATTTTATTTCTTGGAAATATTTACCCCCGTCGGTATCACATAACTCACTTATTATTAAATTGTAAGTTTCCCATCTAATCTCCTTATCTTCATCATTTGTTAAAATGACATTATTGATTATTTTTCTGTATTCATTATCTAATGTCGTATGTTTACCCGTCCCAGCTTTTACGATAAAATTAAAAATCTCCATAGGTCTAGTTTTTAATAAACGTTATATACATAAATATCTTTTAAATCTTCATAGGACTAACCCAAATAAAGCTAAAAGGTTAAATTTAAATTTTTTCAAAATTTTTTAAATGAAATTAATTATTTTGTAATATAGTCTCTCTAATTCGGGTGAACGATGTTTAACATCTTCCATCACCTCTATACAGACCTCATTCGGGTCAAGATTGTCGGTTAGTTTATATTGTAGTTCTTTGACTTTTAGATTATCTTTAATTGAATGCTTGAGCTCTAAAATGACTTGATTGTAGGTGAGCCAAGCTTTCTTATTTTTCATGTTACCACCAATTAAAATATCGGTCACCTTATCTTCGTATATGTGCTCTAAATGAGTTTTAAAATCACCATATTCCGTTCTCAAAGTTTCTTTTATCTTATTCTTGATGTTCATACCATCTTAATTTATAGGCACATTTTTGGTTAGCTGGTTGTTTTTAATATTACCAAACATCCAATCTTGAATTACTTGTTGGGTAAATGAATCACCCAATTTATATTTCTTTTTAAAATATTCAAATAACTCTTTAGGTGTTATCCCCTCGCCATCAACTTTAATTTTAATCATTGGTTCTTCCTTATATTCACCGTTCTCCCTCACCACACCAAGCATAGGCTCATAATTCATATCTAAATCAGAAACCAATTCCGCAACCAATTTTTGGTGGGTATTGCTCTCATTGATATGATTTAGTATTTTTTTATACTGATTTTCCGTTATAATTAATTTAACACTCATATACCATAAATATCTTTATAAATAAAAAAGAGCTGTCAAGCAGCTCTTTAATTTAATTTTTAAATTCGTCTATAACGCTTTGTAGAGCTGATTTAGGTACCGCACCCTTTTGTCTGTAAACCTCAGCACCATCTTTTAAAAAGATAATTGTTGGGATGCTGGTAACACCGTATTTTGCCGATGCTTCTGGGTTGCTAGTAACATCTACCTTGCCAATAACAACGTCAGTGTTTTCATTAGCTAATTCGTTAATGATAGGTCCTATCATTCTGCATGGGCCGCACCAAGCCGCCCAAAAATCCATAACAACAAGTTTTTCACTTGTTAAAACCTCACCAATGTTCTGGTCTGTAATCTCTAATGCCATAATTTAATTTTTGTTTAATATAATTTTATTGTTCTGAAAATAAATACCTCAATTTAATGAGTTTTTAAAATATTCGTTGATTAACCTTATAGGTCTTTCAAATTCTCTAAATTTTTCCTCTATAAAGTATTCCTTGATATAATCACCACTCTCGTTGTATTCCAACCCGTATATTTTTCTGATATAATCAAATATATCCATAATTCTATGACTATCCGCATAATCCATTTCTTCCAATAAAATAGAATTCTTTATACCGTTACAAAAAGCGGTATACGTCATATAGTTTGTTTTTTCAAACAATTCATATGATTTCTCACATATACTATAATAAATATAATTTTTTAAATTGTCCATTTTATATTAGATAAATATTTATCATATATGATAGAATTGCAAGAACAAGAATTAATGCTAAAATTTCTTAAAAAGAATTTTCCTGTTTATAGGTTAAAAAATGGTCTAAGATTTAAAAGGACAATAATACTTGAAACTGGAGAATCGTACTTATTAAGCAACAAGGATTCGGTTAATGACCTGTATTTTAAATTATACGATGTACTTAGAACCGTATTTAATACCGATAAAAATACGAATAAATTTGTTTTAGATAAATTTTTAAACGTAAAATAATATTAGTTCTAATAAAACTAACTAGTGGTATTATACCTAAAAAGTACAATATATTTGGGTGTCCATCTCCGCACAGCCCAAATGAATGCTTTAAAATTTCTATCATTTTATTTTTTTGCAACAAAGATACAAATTTTTGACACAAAAAACAAATTTTTTCTTAAATTTCTAGCGGTTTAATATTATTAAACTGAGCCGTTATATTGAAATCTTCTTGGTAATCTTGAATCTCTTCCAATTTGTCTAATATTAATGTAAGGTTTGTAGCTTTATCCGTAACAACATCTGCCATATCATATATTGCCGATTCTATTTCGCCATCATCGTCCTGTCCGTACATGCTCATGAACTGTTTTCTTGCTTTATACATAAAATCCTCAATACTATACACAATCTTGCCAAGATTTTTTATGTTTATGTTCATAGATAAGATATCACCAACACTCTCAAATGTAATTTTTGAATATATTTTATCCAGTTCAGCAGATTTTTCATTACACAATTGCTTAAATTTGGCTAATTGGTCTTCGCTCTCCTTTATAAGCCTAATTTTATTATACTGATTTTCAGTTACTTTTATTTTCATTTTCTTTATTTTAATATAAATATATTTGACAATCACAAAAATATTTAGTATATTTTAGCATATGGCTAATTACAATTTTAATAAAGACCTTATACTAGGTGAAGAAGGTGAAGAAGTTATAATAAAAGACCTGCTAACGATGGGCGCTAATTATGACTCAAACAATAAAAATAACACACATGACGTTATCGTTACCTATTTAGGTAGAAAAATTAGTTATGAGTGTAAAACAGATTTCTTTGATGATACTGGTAATATGTTTATTGAAACATCTTGTCGTGGTAAAGAATCAGGTATATCGGTAACAAAAGCCGATTGGTTTGTAACATACTTTAAAGTATTAAATGAAATCTGGTACATCAAAACGGCTAAATTAAAAGAAATCTTAAGTAGCCATGACCATAAAAAAGCTACCCAAAGCGGTGACCTTGGTAGCGATACCGAAGGTGTCCTTCTAAATAAAAACATGTTTCGTGACGATTTTATTGTTAGACATGCGACAAAACATATTGAAATCATTAAAAAATGGCAAAAAAAGTACAAGAGCCAAAACTAATCGTAGAACTAATACCTAAAACTTGCCAATACTCAAATGTCAGAACCACACTCAAAAAAAAAGAATGGGATAAAATACGATTAATCGTATACGAAAAAGCTGGACATAAATGTGAAATATGTCACCAAACTGGTTTAGAACAAGGTTATCGACATAAATTAGAATGTCACGAAATCTGGAAATATAACGACACAAAAAAAATACAAAAACTTGTTGGTCTTATAGCACTATGCCCACTATGCCACCAAGTAAAACATATCGGAAGAACCTCATTCATTGGCAAACAAAAAATAGCGCTAGATAGACTATCCAATATAAACAAATGGAATCTAGAAGAAGTTACACAACACGTAGCTGAAGCCTATGAAAAAAATAAAGAAAGGTCCAATTTTGATTGGACCCTTGATATATCTTTATTGAAAAAATCACCCTATAATATTGTTATCAATTCAACAGAAACTCGTAAATACGAAAAAGTTAAATACAAAAAACGTAAATATATAAAAAAGAAAACCGCTAAAAGAAAAAGACCAAAGAAAAAAAATTAGCCTTTATTGCTAGCAGGTATGCTCTTAAATAATATACCAAAAAGGGTATAAAGTGCAAACGATTCCCAATAGCTAATTGCTGGCAATTGGAAAATATCTACAATAACCCAATTCCATAACCACATCACTGGAAAGGCCAACAATAACGCCGCGCCAAATAATCCAATGGTAACAAGCGCTAACGCACCTAAAAAAACTCCTAAATACTGTAATAAATTTCTTTTCATTTTTTTAATTTTATTTTTTATCATTATTAATAATTGATTTATATCTAATACTGTCTTCTTTTGTAAATTCCACAATTTTCCACACTTTTGGATTAAATGTAAAATTTATATTTTCTTTTTTAACTGTTGTCATTGATGGTTTACATGCTGTAAACAACAAAGCAATTAATAATAATTTTTTCATAATTTTTTTTATAAATGTGTAAAGCAAAACCCTACTAATATGTAAACTCGTATTCAGAATTACCAGTTTTAAACTTAACGTAGCCATCCCGCTCCTCCAATATCTCAGTAACTGTTGTTGTTAGCCAATAATCTTGACCCGAATAACTTCTAGCCGTTACAGCGCCAACCAATAAACTACACCCAATCGTTGGTCTGTTGCCAACAACCTCTTTAAATGTGCCATCTTCATTCCAAGATATTGCTTCAACCCTAGAACCAGAATCACCAGCACCATCTCGTAAACGTTTTAAATTTGCCATGATATAATTTTTGTGTAAATATACGCACTTTCTTTATAAAATGCAAATATTTATAATAAAAACTGTGATATTTTATAAAAACATATTATTAGAAGCTGACGACGTTATTAAACGCCCAATATTTCATTTTACGGAATTAACAGGTATGTATGAAACGGCTATGAAAGGGTTGGATACAGAACTAAACATTCCAAAGGATGTGTTTAAAAGTTTCCAAATAAAAGATGAACTATACCCAAAAATGTGGGCAAATGAACAACTTAAACCAGAAATTAGAAAACAATTACTCAAAATAGCTGTAGATTTTTTTACAAAATTAGAATTACCAGATGAAATAAAACTAAAAGATGTCTTGTTGGTCGGCAGCCTAGCTAATTATAATTGGTCCGAATACTCAGATGTTGATATGCATCTTGTTGTTGATTTCTCACAATTTAAAGAAGATGAAGAATTTATAAAAAAATTCTTTGACGCACAAAAAAATCTTTATAATATAAAACACGACATCAAAATCGCTGGCCATGACGTAGAAGTCTACGTACAAGACAAAAACGACAAGGTACACGCTGGCGGCATATACTCATTGCCTAAAGATAATTGGGTACGTATGCCTATTAAAAATAGATTTACAGTTGATAGAAAAAATGTTAAACTAAAGGTAGATAAGTTCTTTGATAAAATCAAAAGCATTGAAAACACTTACAAAAAAGAAAATTATAAAGACGTAATCACTAAAATAGACGCACTAAAAGACTCGATAAAAAAAATGAGACAGGCTGGATTAGAAAAAGGTGGGGAGTACTCAATAGAAAATATTGTCTTTAAAGTGCTAAGAAGAACCGATTTTATGGAACTTCTAGATACATATAAAAATAAATCTTACGATAAAATGGTAAGTGTAAACGAAGAACAACCATGAAAAATCTTATTTTAGAAAAATTACATATATTGCTTGAAGATAAGGGCTATAGGATTGCACCCCAAGACTACGGTGCGGAATTTAGACAAACTGGCTCAGGTAAGTCTATGACTGGTATTCCAAACAAAAATGTTATCTCTGACGAAAAACTTAATCAAGTAATGGCTCAATTAGCCCTAGCAAAAGAAATATCTCTAAAATATAAAAGAGCTTGGGATAAAGGTGAAGAAGGCATTTTCGTAAATTGGATGGGTAGAAAAATGCTTATGAGAATTCCTAAAGAACTTAGAACAGCTACAGACCCTAACGGAAGACCAGTAGACTATTCTAACTACTTTAATATCGCAACAATTGGTGATGGCGGATTCCAATACAAATTATACCCAAACGGAAATATACTAGGTGGTGTTGTACAATCTAGACCAGATATGGCCGATAGACCAAATTTAACTGGCGCCGTAGATGCTGGATATGACAAAACATTTGACGATAGAATCAAATACTTTTTTGTTAAAGCTGGTATCATGGGCAAATATAAAGAAGAAGCTGGCAGATTCGCTAGCGTATTGGACACACCTGCCATAGACGCATCTGTTAAAGTACGTGTAATATTCCATGACGAAATACTAGACTTTCTTACCAAAGATAAAGGTGCAGCACAATATACCGCAGATAAAAAAGGTGCCGAAATAGCAAACAAAATGGAATTCGAAAAGAAATTAGAAAAGATTAGAAAAGACGCTGAAATCGCAATCGGTAAACCAGTTTATGGTAGCAAAACTTGGATGGACTTTAAAGATAAGCTTAAAATCATGTTTGATAACCCAGAAGAACAAAAGGCTATGGATATCAACCAAATGACCAAAGATTTTATTAAACAATATCAAGAAACCAATACCGTTCTATATAAAGGTAAACAACAAATAACCATGGACCCAGACGAAGAAGCAGAATGGGAAAAAGAACAAAAAGAAAAATTAGCTAGAATAACAGCTGCTAAAGCTAGAATGAAAAAATAAACATATGAAAAAGAAACTATTAAAACAAAAAGAAAGGGCTATCATCGAAAGCTTTGCTAAGAATTTTAATAAAATTAAAAGACTTGACGAAAATGAAATTAGTGAAGAACCATTAAACGCCACCAATCATTTACAGGTGGGCGATAGATTAGAAAAAATAAATACATCAACACCAGACACTTTAACTATTGTAAAAATAGATGGTAATAAACTTTTTATAAAATCAGATGCGGCCAACCACGAATTTCAATGGACTCTAGATAGCGTCGATGATGAAATTAAAAGAGGTAAATTAAAATGGTTTCCAAAAAATGAATCACTAGATGAAATCAACCTTAAAAAAAGTTTGGCAACCCTAGGGTTAGCAGCAACCATGATGGGTGCACCTAAAGACGCTGCAGCTCAAATGCCACAACAACCACAAGGTATAGAAAAATCGGTTGCTAGTGCTCAAGCTTTGGGCTTGCCAGAAGACAATCGCAAAGCGGGTAAAGTAGTTATTGATTCTTACACAAGAAATCCTTTTACTGCCGATATGTGGAGCAAAAAAAGCCGTGAAAATCTAAGGTTTTTTAAAACACTTAAAAAACTTGTTGATTATTATATGGGCGGTGGACAAGTAGACGATTCTGATATTGAAGAATTAGGCGCAATGGTAAAACAATCACCAGTTGCTATGGATTTCTTACAAAGATAATAAAAAAGGGGCCTAAAGCCCCTTTCTTATTTTAAAATGGTAATATATTATTCTCGGTAAAATCATCGACGTCCATTAAATTTAATCTATCCGCCATTGTAATTTCTCGTATCTCAAACTCTTGGACATTGTTCTCAAAATTAACATCGTACATCATAACCTTTGGCTTATTCTGAATCAACAATTGCATATCCCCGTCACACTTATGAGCATTGGCCAAAGCCTTGTTAAATGCCAATATCTTTTCTTGAACCTCAATCTGTAATTCAACAGGTGTATTACAATTATACTTGCCCCTGAATTGACCATTTTCCAAATATTTGTTTTGAGTACTTACCGTCCTAAAATTATCACCAATACCATATGATGATAATTGACGATAGTTTAATTCTAATGTATAACCGTTAATGTGATATATCCCAGCACCACCGTTGTCAATTTTATTGATGTAAGTGGCAACACAATGCTTTTGTGTCATACCCTCATATAGAACCTCTCTATTGGTTGTCAATAGCTTATATCCAGTCACCTCAGCAAATTTGCGATATATCTTGGAAACATTTAATTCACGATGCTCCTCAAACTCCAATACCGTGTTGGTAATCTCTTTGGACCAATCATTATGCATCTGAACCAATCGCTTAACACTCCAAGAACAATTAACCTTCATATCTAGTGTTCTGGCCATCTTACACGTATCAACAAACATATGATGTGACATCAATTCTGGCTTGAGGCTCTCGATGTTTGTCAAAACCTGTTTCATCTCCTTCCAAATCTTAAATGTATCTGTGGCTTGGTATTCTTTAAAATGAGCAATTAAAACCTTGATGACTGGAGCTGGCACCTTGAACTTAAATTTTAAAGCGTCGGTTTGATTAAAAAGCTTATTTCTAACAATCGTGTTAAACGCCATGCCTTGTAAAGCTGGTGTCTCAGATATAAATCTTATCCAAGAAAACTTCTTCATAAAGGCCTTCATTATTGGATGCGTATCGATGCTGTCCCAACTAGCAATATTGCCAACATAAGCACGCAACCCAGCATATGTTAATTGAGAGAATTTACCGTGGCCACGCTTGCTAGAATACCAAAACTTACCCCCCTTATAAATGATGCTCTCCATTTTCTTTTTTCGGATATACATCTTGTTCGTAATGCTAATACCAACGGTCTCATGAAACGTACAAATCTCAAAATCACCATTTTCTTGTGTAAACTTAACAACTCGTGTGATGTAATAACTACCTCGATTGTTGAAATACAAAATCCTAGCCTTGTACTTGTCTTTCGCGTAAACTTCAAATAGTTTGTCAACCAACGAAGATTTGGACTCCTGTATCAAGGTCCACTCTGGTTTATTTTTTTCCATATGTAAATTGATTTATTTTGGCAAATATACCAAAAAAAATCAAATCACCAAAATTATTTTTTAAGATTTGCATAATATACTATGTAACTCTTTAAACACTTAGATTTAAAATCTATCCACGTATCCATATTTATCTTAATCCCCAGCCGATTACCCAATTTCAATCCCTCATCCCAAGCAGCAAATTCTTCCTCTAGGCTCGCAACAACATAAGAATCCCTACGCATATATCTTTTATCATTGGTTGTTAAATTAACCTCTTCAGCATACGCCGAAGTTGGAAACCGCTTGGTAAACTTCTTCCAATTCTTTCTAATTTCGTGATGACCCAACTCATGTAACATCAAATAGGTTTTTATCTCTACACCATATTTACCCTCGATATATATTGATTTTGGCTCATTTAAGGTTTGTAGGTTCCATTTTATCATGGATACACCCTTGTGATTAAGACTTATGTTAGCATAACCCTCATTAACAGCATATTCAGTTAAATGCCCAATTGCCCTCTTGTAACTATATCTACCTGCCAAAACCTTTTTTTTATAAATATCCAGTATATCTATATTAACATGTGAAGGTCAAACAAGCTCTGCAATTTACACTTCCAAAAGCAGGTACGGCGACATCGCCAGCTACCTAGATGGAGCCAGGACCGACGTAATTAAATCTAAACTCTGGGTTGACCCAAACATTTCCACCACCAGTTATCTTGGCTGTTCTATCTATTATCAGCTGTCTAACAGCTACCGCATCTGGACTAAATGCACTGCCATCAGATGGTCTTAAATATTTCTTGGCCTCCTCTTTAGGGAATTCAACAAACTTTCCACCATCCATTACAGCAAATGAATATTGAGACCCCGTAGGATATATAGGCAAATACAAACCACTCTTGCCAGTCTCTAACATATCAAAACCCTCTAATCTTTCATATGTGCCACGGCGTTGACCAGGCTCCGACTCAATACCCTTGCGCTCCTGAGCCCTGCGATACGTATCTAACCATGGAAACATAAACATTGTATGCTTATATAATTTACCATACATAGGATTGGGCATCTTGCCCTCTGGGGTAACAAGGTTCTTATTCATGTTGCTATCCATGCTAGCAACATAATACGCTGTACCAGTTGTCATCTTGCCAAATCCCTGAGCCAAAAACTCAAAAAGGTCTGTATAACTACCTTCGTTTAAAATAGCCTCAGAAATTAAATCATTTAAAATTTTTTGTATTTTCATAACTTTTTTTTATATAAATATACGGAAAAATCCCCCAGAAAAAATTTTTTAAAAGGGGGGTACCACACCTTTTTATTTAATCTTTATATGTTCAACAACCTTGATATTATCCGTATTAAATATTATGTATTCATAATCCTGATAGTCAAACCCATCATATCCACACTTTTTAAAAAATAACGACATGTCTTTTTCGTACTCCGCAGTTTTGTAATTAAACGCAAATATAAGAAAATCATTAATGCTCTTATCTGTGTTTTTTTTCAAATCATATAATATCTCGGTGTTTTTATCACCACCCTTTTGGTTGCCTAAAATCTCTTTGACATTAGAAAGAACATCCTGTATTTCTTTATACTCCGCATTATTTTTAACACGCATTAACACATCTTCCAGCTTATTGACCAAAAATTTTAAATCATCTAAATCATTGATATCGTAATCCCTTAGATTTTCGTATTTAGGATTTGTGTTAATTTCATTCCTAATCTCACTAGTATACTTTAATTTTAATTCAATACTTCTAATAAAATCAGAACTTATCTTTTCATCCAAAGATAATAACTTTAAATTTGATTTATCAACTATTGTCATATATGCGCCATAATCCGATGCCTTAAATGGCGTAGAAGCAAAATATATTCCCCACCCATGTATACCCCTAGAACCACCCTTGATATAATCAGTATGAAATTTGTACCTAAAATCATCACCACAATGATACATGATATCTTGCTTTGAATACTTTCTAGCAATATCTTGAGTTATATTACTCACCATTTCATTCAAATACCTTCGTAAACTATTTTTTATAATATTTTTCATACCCTATAAATATCACGAAAAATTTCCCAGAAAAAAATTTTTAAAAAAGGACCCCCTCTTATATTTTAAGTCGAAAATTTCCCAGAAAAAAATTTTTTAAAAAGGGGTACCCCTCTTATTTTATCTTTTTACCATCAACAAATAATTTATTCAACATATCATCACTTATAAGATTAAGCTTAATATTACTACCCAAAATCTTTTGTACAGGAAAATTTCTTAATAACACATTGCTTGATAACCAAAAACCACCAGAACCATTAAAAGCATTGGAAATAACCCTTTTTTTATCTTTATACGTGTTCTTATTTATAACAAGTATATAATTTGACCCCCCATCCTCAAACGTAAAAAATACCAATTCTTTACCCTTGACATGCGAAGATATATCAGGATAATCATCTAACTCTTCACTTACCGTAATATTAAAACCTAATCCCATCCCGTTAATCCTATTCATCTCTTTTAAAAATGGTTCGTCATGCTCATGCTCAATACCCTGTTGAGATAAATAAACATGTATCATCTCATGCGCTAACGTATTCTTAAATTGACTATATGTTAAATCGTAAAACCTAGACATCCTTAAACCACGTATAATTTCTTTACCCGATTCATCTTTCGCATAATATACTGTACCAATAAGATTTTTATCCATACCCCACCTTATTGGTATTGGCGCTATCTCACCCCCAAATAACAACCCATTTAATCTATTAAATTCTGACGTTAAATTAATATCATTAAAATCAATAACATCTTTATCATTAATCGTTTCTAATATCATACGCCTAAATAACTCCTGTATTAACTTTCTCATATAAAGATAAATATCACGAAAAATTCCCAGAAAAAAATTTTTTAAAAAGGGGGTACCCCTATATGACCTTAAAAAAATTCCCAGAAAATTTTTGCGTGAAGGGTCACCCCCTATGTGGGGTGGCATACGGGGGGGTATGTAAGGGGGGTAACGGGGGGAGGGGGTACGGGGGGAGGGGTACCCCTTATATATGGGGGAGGGGTACGTATATAAAAAAACCCCCTTTTGATTTTAAGGGGGTTTTTAGACGTTTTAAGGATACCTTATTCAGTTATAAGGTATTCAGTCCCGCAGAACTTAATTAGTGTTATACGGCTAATGTATGGGGTTATCATACGGAAATCATCTTCAACGGCTACAAGTCCACGTCCTGCTGTTTTTTTAGGTGTAGGGTTAAAATAGATAGGTGCCCACAAGTCCATACTGATAGCCTCAGCCTCAGTAATTTCCTTGCCGTTATGAAAGTAGCCAAGTAATTCAACTGCCTCAGTTTTCAATATCTTTGCGTCTAACATCATTTCACCCGTTTTAAGTGAACGGATAAGGGTAGTTGATAGCCTTTCTTTGCCCTTCATTTCCTCAGCCTTAAATTCAGTTTCACCCGTTAAATTAATCACTTTGTTAGTGTAATTGTGGTTAAGGTAGGCATTTTTTACCCTTACAAGTTTTTGAACTTGCTTTGTACCCTTTACAACACGTGAACGGCTATCGTCCACAAAATACGTTAAACTAATTGAAGTTGAACGTGTAAAGTCCTTTACTAATTCAGCGAAATTAGCCACACTGATAGGCTGTTGGTTTAATACTGCTGTTTGCATTTTTTGTTGGTTTAATTGTGAAAAGATGATGTAATTTAGTAAAATAAATTCAATATACCAAATTTATTTTTTATCATTGTAAATTATAAAAATTGTTGATGTAATAAATAAAACTAATGAAGTAACCCAACCCCAACACAAAAACCAACCTACGTGCCCTTTATCCATTGCGTGCGCGTATTCGTACATACTGCTTTCACTTGTCCCAGGTTCAGCACCCAAAATAAATAACGTACATAAACCTAAAACGATAAGGGAAATTTCTTGAGCATAGAAAATAAAATTTTTCATAATTTGAATAGTTTAATTGTTAAAAGATGATGCAATTTACAAAATAATTTTGATATAGCAAATTTATTTTTGAATTATTTTGATATTTTTTTTATTGATATATGTTGCTAAAATGTTTAGCAATTTGCTAAATTATTTAGTATGCTAATATTTTTAGCATTATAGGGTGCGTTGGAGTATACTTCCCGATTTGTAGTCGTCTGTGCCTTTGCATAGCAAAGGTAAGGAAAGCAATTGATATAAACAAATTTATTTTGAATTATTTTTAAATTATTTTAAATAAAAAAAATCAGGATATAGAAATATCCCGATTTATCCTTATACAATATAAACCCTAATTAAAACGATTGTTGCGTCGTGTCATTTTGTCCCACGACTGATTGCCGTGACAACCATATCCAGCACGACAAGATGAACCAAAGATAGCGATTGAACCAAGCAATACCAAAGCAAATAATAATTTTTTCATTTTTAAAAGTTTAATTGTTAATTGATAATGCAAATATAGGACAATAAATTCAAACTACCAAATTTATTTTTAAAAAGATTTATTTGTTTATTTGAAATTAATTTTGTATTATTGCTGAATGAAAAAATTATTATTACTTATTGCGATTGCTACCTTATCGGGTTGCTATGAATATCGTAAATTGCCCAATGTTAAACGTGTTAATAAGGGTGATGTAAGAAAAGCAATGAAACATAGCACTTCAAATTATGAAATGCCAAGACAAAGCACTTATAACGTTTCTTATCATTATAACCATTAAACCAAACTAAAATGAAAATCAAAACAAAATTAAGCCCAGAAAATGAAATGCTATCTTTGTATTTATCAATTATTGTTAGCCTTATATTTTTCGCCTTGTGGGTGTTTACAGACATCAACCCAACAAAGTTATTTTTTAACTACATCGTGTTTTATTGTGTTGTTGTGCTGATTGGTTTCTTTTATCCTTTCAAAAAATAATTTAAAAAAAGATTAAAAAAGATTTGGTAGAATGAATAATTCTACCTATCTTTGATTTATCAAAGCGATAAGACGACGACAAGTCGGTAGGTATACTCCACGCTACGTGCTATTTTTTTTATCCAATATATAAAAAAATTGTCAGATATTACTCTGACAATCATATTATAGTTTATTTAACTATAATAAATTTCCTCCAAATCCTTCAAAACAGCTTTGCCCTTATCCGTCCAAGATATACCTTTGAGCCATACAAAATGCTCAAGGTTTTGAGGGTTGCGCCAATCCATTCCTTCGCCCTCAAATAGCCATTTTAAAGCCGTTTTATAGTCAGATGCGCCCAATTGGATAGTACGTCCAATTAACAAATCAAAAGCCTTCAAATCGGCTTGTAAACGCAATTCCTCCTCGATGGCATTCTCACGGCAAACCTCGGAAAAACGAGCGAAATCGGCTTGTAACTGCTCGTCAGACATAGCCGAATAATCCAAGCCACGAGGGCGAAAGCCGTATGCGTCCTTGTGAAAATCGCTATAAACTTGTAGCATTTCGTTTCTCTCGGCAAGTGATAAGGTAGTAGTCATAATTTGAATGTTTAAATGTTAAAAGATAATGCAATTTAGCAAAATAAATTCAAAGCACCAAATTTATTTTCATATAATTTTTTTTATAATATATTGGTTTATATCGCATAAAAAAAATATCGTGTAGGTTGGAGTATACTTCCCGATAGTGTATATCGTATTGCAACTTTGCTAAAGCAAAGATAAGGTAGTTTTTTCAAACTACCAAATCTTTTGCAAAGTATTTTTTATATTTTTTTGTATATACGGATTGCAGTAGTAACTACAAACGTAACAAATGATAAACCTAATGCCAAAAGCAAATACCAACCAAAATTACCTTTATCGCAAAAATGCTCGTATTCATACATAGAACTCTCACTTGTCCCAGGCTCAGCGCCTAATACACATAATAGGCAAAAAGCAAAAATACACATTGAAAAAAATTGTGCGTTTTCAATAAATTCATTAAAAAACTTTTTCATAATAGATTGTTTAAATGTTAAAAGATAGTGCAATTTACTAAAATAAATTCAAACTACCAAATTTATTTTTAAAAAAATAAATAAAAAATAATTGCCAAAATATTTGTTTTATAATTTAAAAACCCTTACCTTTGCTAAAGCAAAGGCAAAGACGTTTAAACAACGGGAAGTATACTCCACGCTACGTGTTATTTTTTTTATATATGAAAAAAAAATTTTGCAAAGGTACAACATTATTTCCATACTACCAAATAAAGTTATCCACATAGGCAAAAAATATGTTAATAACTTTTCTAAAATAAATTTGGTAGGTTAAAAAAATAGTCCTATTTTTACATCAGTTCTTTCACATTTAAACCAATCTATTATGACACAATTTGAAACGGCTATTGCCCAAGCCGAAATTGGCGAATTGCAAACTCCAAGTGTTAGTTATGGTAAAACTGCCATAGATTACTTTTGGTATCAAGTTTCAGTACATCACTTTAACCTTAAAATTATGGCAAGTGGTATGAAATGTCGGGGTATTAAATTTACCGATATTAAAAAATACTACGGCTTGAAAGGTAATTGCGCTAAAAAATGTCTGGCACAATTTGAAAATGTCGTTACTCGTTACCGATTAAAAATGATTAACGACCATCTCAACACAATGGAAACTGAATACTCGTTTTAAACTCCAATCCAACAAAGCACCCTTCGGGGTGTTTTTTTTTGCCCCATGTACACAAAAGTGTGCATTTAAAATAATTTAAAAATAATTCAAAATAAATTTGGTAGTATCAAATTAATGTACTACATTTGTATTGTCAATGTGAATGACAGACGATTAAAACTCGGGAGGTATACTCCAAGCTACGTCATATTTTTTTAGCGCTCCAAAAATCTTTTCATTCTTTCATATTCATAATTTTCATAATATAATATTTTTTTAATGAATTTAAATAATGCTTTCATAGTATATGGATTTAATTATATATATTCAAATAATATACCAAACCAAAATTATTTTTCATATCCTATTTGTCAGCTCAAAACTGACAATGCAGATATAAAACATAACTCATTTTAAGCCGATTTAACGGCATATATTTATCAGATAAGGTAATCATAAGGGGCATAAAAAAAGGGGCTAAATTAGCCCCTTATTCATTCGTATAGCAATTTTAATTTGCCGTTGCCATATCGTATATGGTATCAAATATTTTGCCGTCTAGTGTTTTTTGCACATCAAACGATTTCGCAAATTTGGTATGCAATATCTCGTTGAAGGCATTGTAACCTAACCACATATTAGGCGAAGTATTAAGGTATCTAGATTCAGCCAATATCGTATCTGCAACTATTTCAGCATTTAAGGACGGCTCGGGATTTTTGTCCGATTTTTCATACTTAAATATAGCAGTTTCCTTGCATACGTCCTTTACGAATTTTTGCACATCAGAAACGATTGCACCACTCAAAAACTCTGCCTTCGGTTTCAACGTGTAATACTCGTTATTCAAAAAATTGCTAACAAGGGTTTCAATTTCGGGCAATACAAACTCAACGATACTACCTTTATGCTTTACGTTAAAAGACATTTTGGTTTCAGCAACGTGCAAACCATTAGTACAAACTTGGCGAAAATATCCAAAACTGCCCGACGTTTTACAACTGCCGTCATACGAATTAACGAAACGTAACATTGGCTTGATAATATCTTTGCCATTAGCCACAACGATATTATATCTATCATCGTTTAAGATATAATCAACTGCGAAACTACGATTATCACGATTAATACTACGTGTGTCGTATTGCACATCAGCATTAATCAAATTTTCTTCCACAACGGCAAAAAACTGCTCGTTGGGTAAATGTCCGTAATTGTCCGAAAATACGCCTACCAACGTGCCGTTGGAATAGATTGCTTTTTCTAATCCCTTACGTGTAGGAGTGCCTAAAATTTCGGCTAAATTACGCACTTCGCTATCAACGAATACGTTGTCATTCTGCATTGTTTGCCCCTTAAAATTGATACGTGTAGTCATAACTGGGTTGCATTTTAGCCACTCGCATTGTGGTTAGGTTGAATTGTGAGATACAAATATCGCATTAGTTTTTCAAACCACCAAATTTATTTTGAATTATTTTTAAAATAGTTATACACATATTATTTTTTATAATGTGAATAACTTTGCACCCTAAAAAAAATAGCGTGTAGGTTGGAGTATACTTCCCGCCATTGTTAGTGCCGTATGTCATTCAAATTGACAATACAAATATAGGATAATAAATTGAAACTACCAAATTTATTTTAAAAAAAAATGCCCTACATTTGTAAGGCATTTAATTCGTGTGCTGATTAACACTGATAAGTTATCGGTATTATCTCAAACGCTTCAATAAAACCAGTTTCTGCTTGTAACACTTCAACAAGTGCAAGAGCATCAACTCTGTGTTCAAATGCTTTGTGCATAATACCCGCACCATTTTCAAATACGAGCCAAATTGTTTTTTCCATAATAGATTGTTTTAATTGTGAGATACAAATATAGGATTAATAATTCAAACTACCAAATATTTTTTGAAGTATTTTTAAAATATTTTTTTGGTGGTCTGGAATTAATGTTGTATGTTTGCTTTGTTTAAATGAATAGGTTAAAAGATAATCCCTGATGTGTCTACATCGGGGATACTTTTTATTTTGTATAAACTAAAAAACCCCACACTTTTGGTGTAGGGAATTTATTCACAATTAAACTAACTTTAACTTCGTAGATATGCAATATCTTTGTTATACTTTAATGTCTTGGCTTGGCTTGTGGTCAGTCCAACAAACTCTTGTGGTCTAAAACTAATTTCATCGGGATAGAATTCAAATAAAAATTCTTCAACCCCATTTTCAAGCGTAACATAAACCTTTGGCATATCATCAAAGAAACTCTTTGGCATTGCCGTAATTCTTGCTGATACGATTTTTAATTCTTCTGCTAACATAATTTTATTTTTTGATTGTGAATGAATAAGCAAATTTAAGATTAATTTTCCACACTACCAAATATTTTGCAAAGTTTTTTCAACCCATGTACACAAAAGTGTATATCGTGGAATTGATTGAGAGTCGCCCCATGCTCTCATGTATTGCCGTTCTTTGTTGCGTGGACTTTCGGCACATTAAACAATTCCATTATCTTTTATTCAACCATTCATCAAAGGTGCGATAACCTCCGAATGCTCTCCATTGGTTATACATATCATTCCTATCTTTGCAAACACGCTTTGCCCACTTGTAAACCAACTCGGTTTCTTTGAATGTGGTAAAGTTATCTCGGCAATAGTTTTCAAGAAACCCTACTGCTTGGCACCAACGAATATATGATTTTTCGGTAATGCGTCTGTTTATCCAATCATCACTTGTTCTGCCACAATCATTGAATTGTTTAATCGTATCAAACCCAGCAGACATTTTATCAATATCTACTTTGTTATATAAACTCTCAACAACCCTTGCTATGTAATGTGCTGTCATATTATTTTATATTATCTATTAACCAAGCGATAAATTTGCCTAATGAAGTTACAAACCAAATAAACCCCAATGTAACAAAAAAGCCAATCCAAAATTCTTGAGTGTATAACATACTGCAAATATAAGATAATTTTTTGAATGTACCAAATTTATTTTATGTTTGTTAATGGGTAAGCGTTGATAAACCTTTCAGTAACTAGCTCAAAATTTTCTTTATCTCTAGGGTAGTATTCATTAGCAACGGATTCTAAAGCTGCTTCTACGTGTAGTTTGGCAAACTCTTTCATTGCTTGTGGAACACTTTGTTCAAAAGTGTGTCCTTCTTGCCTATGATAATTTTTTATAAATTCTTCTGCTGTTTGTATTTTCATACTGCAAATATAAGATTAATAATTGAATGTACCAAATTTATTTTTCAAATTCTTTTAGTGTTCTTAATGTTCGTTGTAATTCTTCCATATCACAACAAACTGCAACCCTTCTGCTAAATGGCAACCAAAAAAACCTATGATGTTTTACGACTACATAACCAATCTCTAACTTACCTTCGTAGTTATATAATTGTTTATAATATGCGTAGTCATATTCGGTAAATGCTGAATTAAGTATTCTTTTTAATAATTTTTTCATACTGCAAATATAAGATTAATAATTGAATGTACCAAATTTATTTTGCACTTTTTACATTATTAAATTCAACAACTCCAATTGCTCGTCTAACCAATGTCAATGCTTTTTGGTCGTAGCCACCAATATGCCAATCTGTTATTCTATTTACATCACGATTATTTTTGTAGTCATATATTGTAGCCACAACTGATTGTCCGTGAATGCCACCTAATATTGTCCAATGTGCCAATGATTTGTCGTAATTGGTTTCAGGTTTGCCCAATGTCATAACCAATTCTTGATAGGTTATATCCAAATAACCTTGTAAGTGTGTGCCGTTTATTCTTGTGCTAGGGTGATTAATTTTGAATGCCATTGCTTAATTGTTTAGGACACAAATATAAGGATAATAATTCAATGTACCAAATTTATTTTTAAAATCTTTGTATCCTTGCCAAATGTTCTAATGCGTCTTTATAGGTATCTGCCCAAATACGATAGCCATCTAGTACATATAACTTTTTGCCATCTTCTCTTACTTGGATTGGTTGCGGTAAACTTGATTCGTTTTGCATTGTTTTTAATTTATAGATTATTTAATTTATTACGACTTAAACTTTTTCGGATACCAAACTCCGCAACTGCCCTTGCTACAATTACCACTAACGTAATACTTTGAACAAGATGAAAATGCAACTGCGATTAGAATTAAGATGAATAACTTTTTCATAATAGATTGTTTTTAATTGTGAGATACAAATATAGGACTATTTTTTGTATCTACCAAATTTATTTTAAAGAAAAAGAAATTTCTTTTTTTAATGGTTTATCTACATCATAATCTAACTTACTTAATACTTCAACTAATTTATCATTAGTTTTGTGTAACTGGTTTCTAATTTCTTCGATAGTGTAAACTTTATCTAGGTCGTTTGTTTGGCTTTCGTCTTTTAGTAAGAATATATCTACATCAGCCATAGTAGATGCAATTAATGTTCTAATTGTAAGTAATTCGTTTTGCATAATTGATTTGTTTTAGAATGTAAATATAGGACTATTTTTTGTATCTACCAAATTTATTTTAGATATTTACCAAAATAATTTCCGCTGATTGATACGATATTTCGGGACTAACAAAAACTCCTTCCTTTTGGAATTTCCTTAATCTTGTATTTTCTTGTTTGGTAACTAAATTCCATATACCATACTTTGTAAGATAGATTTCTTTTAATTCATCTACACTATTAGGTGTTGTGTCCAGCAATATTTTACCAACTATTTTTCTTGGGTATTCGTGTTCTTTAACTCGTTTGTTCTTGGGTAACTCCAATGCCTTCTCGCTTATCTTTCCGCTGAATGTTAATCTGTTTGTGGGTAGATAATATATTGCAGCACCAACGATTGTGGATAGAAATTCTTTTTGGTATTCAGTTGATGTGTCGTAACTTTGTTTTAGATTAACTAAAAGATTAAATACCGATTCAAACTTTTGTTCTGTTTTATTCATACGCAAATATAAGATTAATTTTTCAAAGTACCAAAAAAAAAGGAAAGTTTTTTTAGGACTTTCCCTTTTAGGTGTTTCACAATTAACCTACTATCTTTTCGTTTATACCAAATTCATCTAAAATTGATTCAACTCCGTAATATCCAAAACAACTATCTTCAATTTCGCCGTTTTCGTTTATCAATGTATATCCGTACACTTCGCCTCGCATATAAAGGTCGTATGTTTCTAATTCAGCCAATAGGACTTTTGTTACCTTCTCAATTTCTTTTTTGGTAACTCGCTTAACTCCGTATTCGTTTTTTACTTTATCTTTGCTAATAAACACAAACCCTATCTGCCCACTATCCCACTTGCAACTGAATGGTGTTGTTGAAATTGTTATGCCCGAATGGTCGTAAAGATATAAGGGTAATATGATTGCTGGTTTTTCATTTTTAATGATTGCCTTCTCCATTTCTGCCCAACCCGAATAATCTTGATGTTTGTAGGTGTGTTTGTCGCCTAACGAATATCGTCCGTGAAAACATATCATTGTAGATAGGTTATCATCGTGTCTTGGATTGTTAGGGTACTCGTCTTGTGTTACTTCTAATGTTTTGCCATTGTTTAATTTGTACGTTTCCATTTTATTTGTTTTTAATTGTGAGATACAAATATAATACAATAAATTCAAACTACCAAATTTATTTTGAATTATTTTAAAGTTTTTTTAAAAAAGCTCCCGATATAGAAATATCGGGATTGATTATTGAATGAAAAAAAGAACTATTTTACCACTTGCCAACTATGTCCATAACTTGTTGGTACTGCTTTAAGTATGCGTCTGCCCAAAGGTCAATGAATTTGTTTTTCTGTTCGCCTAAAATACGATAATTGAATTTGTAACCACTGCCGTCTTCAAATTCTATCATTGCCAATTTGGCTTGGTGTTTTGATTCCAAAACTTCAACTGCTTGTGCTAATGTCATAATATATGTTTTTTAATTGTGAGATACAAATGTACGATTATTTTTTGAATGTACCAAATTTATTTTAATAATATTTTGCATAACCCGTCCAAAACCAAACTGAAATTCCTGCAAATATAGACGTAGCAACGATTGTAAACACTCTATTATTTTTTCTTTGTTTCTTTAACTTCAACGAATATTGTTGTTTGTATATTACACTATCCGTTATTTTTGAACGAACTGACATATAAAGGTCATTACGTTTTTGGTAATAGGACGTGTCTTGTGCATTTGTGCTGAAACTGAATAAGATTGCGATTGCAAAGAATAATTTTTTCATCTTTATTTGTTTTTAATTGTGAGATACAAATATAGGACTATTTTTTGGAAATACCAAATAAAATTGCAACTAAATATGAAAAAGTTATTAGTGTAAGGAATACATTATTCATCACTCCAATTTCGGATTCCTCGCCTATGTTGTTTAATATAAAACCACCCACCAATAATACTATTATAATTGCGTGAAATAAACGTAAATTTTTCATTTTTTATAGTTTAAATAAATTAATAGGAATAAGGTTAAATTCTTCGGGTAATTCTCGCATAGCACCCATACCTTTTCTTTCAGCATTGTGTTGCTTTAACCACTCTTTAAATTCAGTTTTGTTTCTTACCAATGTTTCAAACTTCTTATCATCACCATTACCAAACCTATCATTGTATTCAACAATGTAAAATGTATTCTTTGTCATAAACTGGCTATTATTTTTTTACGATATGCAACATATTTTCCCAAACGATTGATAAAACTTTCTGCTGATTTCTTTGTGCTGAAATAGGCAAAGAATTGACAATACTCACTATCCTCGCTTGTTGTAGGTCTAAGTACTTTGTTTTCTTTTAATTTATCTACAATGTCGTAATTGCTTTCGCAGTTACCAAATGTTTCCAACCCACGAAGGTCAGCCGTTACCGTCCATTTTTTGTCCCACTCGTATTTTGTGGGAATGATTTTGTCTATTGTGTAAGCCATTGTTAATTAGTTTAGAATGTAAATATAGTACTATTTTTTCAAACTACCAAATTTATTTTAATTTTTCTGCTAATTCTTTAATTACTTTAAAATCAAATTCTTGACAACCAACGATTACTTTTTTTGTCTGCTTATCAATAATCGCAGTATAATCACAATTTAACTTAAAATTACTTCGCGTAGTATTTTCAAGCAAATCAATCATTTCTTCAATGCTAACCACATTATAACCATCACCACTAACCGAGCCAACGATTTCATTACGATTACTATTGTATTGAAAATGCTCCCAACCATTACTTTTTTCGCCAAAATAATTCTCACATACATCAATACCTCTTTGCTTTGCGATAGTAAACAACCAACCAATTAATTTATCATTTTTTACTCTAACTGAATATATCATAATTTTTAATTTAGAATGTAAATATAGTACTATTTTTTCAATCTACCAAATTTATTTTAGAATTTCTTCAAAATTATTTTTGGTAATGTTTTCGCTTTCTGCTTTCTTGTCAATCATTAAATAAACATCACTCAAAAACTTTTCCTTTATCCCTTCGTTCTTTTCGCTTTCAGCAATGTAATAGGTTAGATAATCTAATACTTCTCTTTTGATATTCCATTTAACCCCTCTACAATCGTAATAGAAACGACTGCCGTCTTCATTCATTCCACGTTTACCTACCAACACACGCTTAACTCTATCTTCACGCTTTTTTTGTTCGTGGTGTGCCTTAAATTGATTAAGTGTATTTTCACTGCAAAATCCTGCCATTATAGATATCTTTGCAAAATCCATTGCCAATTCATCTGTCCATTTAAAACTTGGTTTGTAACCCATTTTGTTTATTTTTTTAGTGTATGCAAATGTAGTAATAATAATTCAAACTACCTAATTTATTTTGAATTATTTTTTTATAATCCAAACTTTTTTTAGGTATTCATCAACAACTTGTGCTGGTGTTAAAGGATTCGCACCCCAACCATCATCAGCCATACGATGAAATTCAACCCCAAAAGAATTTTCTCTTGCTTGGTAATTCTTATTAACCCATTCCAATAGATTAACCATTGAATTGTGCATTTCGTTAAAATCAGTGATATTCATCTTAATTAATTTAGAATACAAATATAGCAAATTAAATTCAAACCACCAAATATTTTTTAAACTTTTTTTATACTTCGCCAAAAGTATATTAGATTAGATAGTTTTGGCGAGTTATAAATTATTTTAAAAATAATTGCACAAATATTTGGTAGTGTCAATTATTATTACGATATTTGTATTGTCAATGTATGACAGACGATTCGCTCGGTAGGTATACTCCAACCTACGCCATATTTTTTTTAGGGTATATATAAAAAAATCCCCATATAAACATATAGGGATTATAATTGATACTTTATCAACTATGATAGACAAATTCTTATTCGTGTCCACCAAATATTTGTTCCCATTCTTTTGGTGAAATTCCCGTTAGGATAAATTCCCTTTCTGCTGGTGTTAGGTTTGGAAATATGGTTTGAATATACTCACCATTTTCTCTGCGATTGAAAAACCTTTCTAATTGCTCTTCGGTAATATCCAATTCCAATGTTGTTTTGATTCCCGAAATTTGACTTGTGTTTGTTAATAGCATTGTTTAAAGTTTAATTGTGATTAATAGAATACAAATATCGCAATAATAATTCAAACTACCAAATTTATTTAATAAAAGTTATCCACATTTTTAGTGTGGATAACCTTTACATATTCATTATTTTTCAAATGATAATTCTTCGCCATTTGTTCGCATTTTCATTCCATTCAATTTGAATTTGAATTGGCGATACTTTGTTGATTTCATCATTTGGCGAATTTCATCTTTTGCCTTTGTTTTGGCACTTCTTTTATCTTCGCCATAATCAACTGCTTCAACAACATTCTTTTTAACTTTGCTACCAAAAACATATAACTCCAATGTATCAGCGTGTAACTTCAACGCTTCGTTAATGTGGATATACGCTTCTTTTTGTCCTTCGCTTCTTGCTTTGCTTGGATTGATTAAACTCTCCAATAACTCGGTTTTTGCTACAAGAATATCAACCATAGAACTATTCCATTCCATTGTGGTAACATCTAAATTAGAAAGGAATTTAATGTCCTTCTGCTTTGCAGTTTGGTAATTAACACCAATGTTGATTAGATAATCGGCTAATTCGCCTTTGTCATTTACATAACCTTTAACCGAACAAAAGGTTACATTCGTTAATGATTTGTTCAACGCTGATTTGATTGTTTCAGCGATTGTTTCTGCTTGGTTACTTAAACCAATGATTGTTGCTTCGTTTTGCATTGTTTAATTGTTTAATTGTGAATAATAGAATACAAATATCGCAATAATAATTCAATCTACCAAATTTATTTTGGATATTTTTGAATATTTTTTTCTATCATATAACTTCTTGCTTTTATGCACACGATTATACGATACACGACCTGCTTCCAATTCCAACTGGCGATTAACTTTGCGTAGTAATTTGTCGGTAGATAGTTTCATAATAGCAAATATACTATTATATTTTCAATCCACCAAATTTATTTTGATAATCTTTTTAAATCTTCTTCAAACTCTCTCATCATCTCGTCAAAATCATATACCTTGTTACCAGCATCATCAAGGTAGTAATACACTCCAACCTCAATGGTTTGTTCAGCGATGGGTTCTCTATTGATAGTTGGTAATACATCTTGAAGTAGGTTGATAGCCGTTCCCAACTTTACATTGCCGTAACCCGTTCTGTCTTCAAGTGTGTGCAAAAGGTCTAATGCTTTGGATAATATGTCTTTATTTGATTTCATATCGCAAATATAAGATTAAAAATTCAATGTACCAAATTTATTTTCTCGCGCTCGCGTGTGTAGTACACAAAAGTGTACATAGGGTTACTTAACCGATAATACTTTTTCAATATCATCATCAGTAATATCTTTGCTTGCGCCGAATTTAAGATATTCCCTTCTGCCAAACTTTTGATGCTCACGATGTCTAAACTCGTGAATAATAATATCAGCTTGTTTGAAACTACCCATATACTGCCAACCTTCGCCATTATTCATTGCGATGCTGGGGTGTTCAATACCTTCGTTGATTGGGTGGGTAGCAACCATATCCCACATTCTTTCCCATTCCTGACTGCCTTCTTTTATTAATACCATTTCCATATTAGATTGTTTTATTCAAAGATATGCTCAACTACGATTGAAGTCAATGATTTTCTTTCCTTTAATTGTTTGCGTAGATAAGTTCTCCACTTAACATAACCCTTTAAGATATGTTCATCATCAACATTTTCAATTTGCTTTTGTTGTCTTGCGATTGTAACCAACGCTAACTGCTTGTGGTTTACTTGGATAACATCAAAGATTGGCATAGTTAATTTGTTTTAATTGTGAGATACAAATATAAGATTAATTATTCAAACTACCAAATATTTTTTGAATTATTTTTTAGATTAATTAGTTTAAAAAAAGAAGGCAAGGTAGAAACCTCGCCTCGTTTTTAATCCGTACCCTATAAAAACTAACTTTTCAGTTAATCAATGCGAATATACTAAACTAAAAAGAAAATGTCAAGTATATGTAAATTATTTTTTTTGCAGAATAAAACTGCCTCGCCTTCGGTAGCAAACCCACTATTCAGCAGTTGACCGTTTTGGTTATGTATTGCAAACCAACCCTCACATTCGTATATTATAACTTTCATAATGCAAATATAATGCTTTATTTTTAGATTACCAAATTTTATTCCCCACCATAATAAACTTTATAGTATCTTTCATCACCTATCAATTCACTTGTAAAGTGTTGCATTCTACCTGTATATTCATTTGGCGAACGTCTTACGATTTGAAATTCAAGGTTTTTACCTTCAAATACTAATTCCAGCTTTTCTCTTACTTCACTTGCAAATTCCTTGTCTATATACAATTCAGTTGTACGCTCACCTTTATCCAAATTGTTTTGAATTTGCTGAATTTGTTTTTCAAACAATCTATTAATTGTTTCTTCCCTTGCTGATTTGTTTAGTTTAAATTCCATACTTTATTTTTTACGTTTAGATAATGTAATAGGGTTTACCGATGCTTTTGATGAATAGGTTAATTTGTCTTGAAATAAGAAAATGCTTTTAGCCATTTCATCTGTAAATAACTCAACAACTTGTTTTGGTTTTTCTACCTTTGTATCTTTCTTTTTCATACTGCAAATATAAGACAATATTTTGTAACTACCAAATTTATTTTAAAAAATAGTGGGACTTTCACCCACTTGTTTTTTATCATTATCAACCTACTACTTTATCTTAAATTCAGCACGATATATATCAATCAAATGTGCTAAAAAATCTGTTTCATTTTCGCTAAATTTAGCATTGGCTTTTGTCAAATGTTTTGCAGATTTGAGAATGGCTTTGCTCATTCTTTTGTAATCTTTTGACATTCTTAATACTTTAAATAAACTCCTTCTCGCAAATGATTTGTTTGGTATATCATTCTTAACCAATGTAACGGCATCAAGCATTTCGTAACTATCATCAACATCAAAAAACTTTAAATCACCACTTTTAAACGCTTTACCTTCTTGGTTTTTTGATGCACCACCCATAAAGATATGTAACAAATCAGTTGTTGTCAAACCCTTATCTTTAATTAATTTATCAAATATTTGATATTCTGGAATGTGATAAAATGTACGGATATAGTTATTGTTACTCCACGCTTTTGCAGTATTGTTTAATGATGTAACATATCTCAATACATTCATCAGCGTATCTTCGGTTAAATCAACGATAAGGATATTTAAAGGTAAATCTAAACGTGATGCGGCTATGATACTATGTTGCCCATCAGCAATATATTCTTCATTAACCTTACCAAATACCATAGTACGAATGATAATTACCTTTGTACCCGCAGTACCATACTTTGAGAAACTCTCCATCAATACCTTAACTTGTGCTTCATCAACACCACGATTGTGATTGTTAGGTAATTTTGAATACTTTAAATACTCCTTTGGTTTCATCTCTTGGTAGATTTTTAATAATCTCGCAATTAATGTTGACTCTGTTTTTTTCATTTTGAAAATGTTTTTAGTGTGATTAATAATGATAGAGCAAATATAATCTTATTTTTTCTAACCACCAAATATTTAATCAATTATTTTTAAAATATTTTTTAGATTAATTAAAATAAAAAAGGCAAGGTATTACCCTCACCTAATTTAATCTAGAAACCAAACAAACTATTAACTTTCGTAAACTTCCGTAATCTCCTCAATATATTCATCAACTGCTTCTTCAACATCAGCCATTACGTTATCAACGATGTCGCTTGTGTTGATACCAATGCTCTCAATTTCAATTTCATTTCCGTTACGAATTTCAAACTCGCAACTTGAAATATCAACGATGTCATTGTTGCTCATTCCGTCAATAGCATTTTCAACGGCATTTTTTATTTTCTCCAACATTTTTTCTTTGTTGATAAACCCTTCAAGTTTTTCTTGCTCGGGAACATCAATCCTGTTTACAAGTTGAAGTACGTCTTCTCTACTCCAAATGCTTGGAAACGATGTGTTGATTGTGTTGATTGCTTCTTCCTTTGTCATTTTTGGATAATTCATTTTAATTTAATTTTGATTGTGAGATACAAATATAAGACAATAAATTGAAACCACCAAATTTATTTTTAAGATTTAAAATATAATTCTCCACTAGCAAACTTTTCTTTATCTAGCTGACTTTGTACAAACTCAACTGCTCTCTTATCAGTTTCATCATATACATACGCTCCATTGCTAGATGTAGGCACAACACTACCATTGCTTAATGATTGGATATAATATCCGTTTATATCATCTAATGGAAGGGATTGTAATGCGTCAATAAACACATCAGTTAAAATAGGATAAGATATAACCCCACCCGTAAAACTAGATGTGATACCTAACTTCATATTACCACGCTCAATTTCAATGGCTTCAGTTTCTCTGCCAATGTTTCTTAACCCTTTGATTAAAGGTGCTTTGTACGAACCCGAAGGTGCTTTTGGATAATTCATTTTGTTTAGATTTAGATTGTGAAATAAATAATAGAGTGCAAATGTAATCTTATATTTGCACTCTACCAAATTTTTTAGTTATTATTATTAAATAAGTTACCCACAACGCTATCCACATTTTCCATATCTTGAACAACTTTCATTGCTTTCTTTACATCACCTTGTGTAACGTGTCTTAACATTATTAATTGTGAATAAAAGATAATTGCTTTCATTCTGTCATCATCTTGACATTCCTTCCATTCAGCGATTGCTTCTTCAAGGTCTTTAACTAATTTTGCTTCGGTTGAAGCAGTTGCCATCATTACTAGCATTGATTTCATAATAATTTGTTTTAGATTGTTAATTGATAGTGCAAATATCGTATTAATAATTCAATCTACCAAATTTATTTTGAAGTATTTTTGGATAAGTTATCCACACTATGTTTATAACTTAATTTGTTCAGTATGTGAATTTGTATCAGTTTGCATACCAATAACATTTGACAGTAACTGGTAATTAGTGAAACCCTCTTTGTTAGGTAAATCCAATTTAATGTTATGCTTCTCAATTATATGCTCAATCATTGTATTCATCATATCATAATCTAAAATGAATTCAGCCAATACCTTTGAAGAAAATCTACCCGCTTCCCTGACTAATTGTTTAACGCCAGTGAAGGCTGTATATGAATAACCATTGTTATACTTTGTCAATGGCTGTATTGAAAGATAGTAACCCCTTCTCTCAACACTACCCGTAAAGTAATTCATTCCACCTTTGTTGTAATATATTTCAACGTCCACGTGTGTAAAACTGCTTTCTAATGTCGGAAACGATAATAATAATCTTTTGTGCATAATCTTTTTTTTGCAAATATAGTTTTAAATTTTGTTTCTACCAAACTTTTTTATGTAAAATTTTTAATGGTTTATCGGATAATTTCCGATGCTGGTCTTATAATTTTACAATCCATGTACACAATTGTGTATATGAGTTGGGCTAGGAATCACCCTAGCCCTTCTCTATTCACAATCTAAACCCTATTCATCAACCTTCTCAATTTCTTCTAATTGCTCTAAAAACTCTTTCGGTGTACCCTCAAATAAAACCTTACCCCTACTAGTTACACACTTTAAAGTTAATTCCATTGTATCATTATCACCAATTACATAGTAATCGTATTCTTCCCAACAATCCTTTGTACCTGCTGTGTGTAAATAAATGTTACCTGCACCCTCTTTGAAATTTGCAACCACTTGCGCTGTCAAACAACCCATACCATTAAATAAAAGTTGTGTTTCAGCAAATGAAATACCATTAACCAATTTGCCTTTTACCAAAAACTCGGCTAATTGTATTCCGTGTCCACTAGGATAGCCGTCATATTGTCTATACATTACAACAATTTCGGTGTCCTTTACTTTTGGTTTTCTACGTTTGTCTTTTGGCTGTTCTTTGTACCTTTCAATAAAATGTGTTAAACTGCGTGTTCCCATTTTTAATTTGTTTTAGATTGTGATTTAATAATGCAAATATAAGATTAAAAAACGAAACTACCAAATTTATTTTGAATTTTTTAATACTTCATCTATCGCAATACGAAGGTCGTTAAGGTCTGCTCTTGTCATAAGTGGTATCATTATTCTATTGAACAACATATCTTTTCTTATTGCTCGGCTATCTCTATCGGGGTAAAGGTTATTATCTTCAATAGATATGTAACCAACATTACCAGTCAATCCAACGGAAACAATATGTCCGTTTGAATAGGTTTGTCTTTGTGCTAATTTTGTTTGCTTAGTCATAATGCAAATATAAGATTAAAAAACGAAACTACCAAATTTATTTTCGGTTTTTTTCAACATAAAATGTTCCACTACGATATATGCTATCACCATTCTCATTCACATAACGGATTGTTGCGTTACCTGGTAGGTATTCAAATTCATTGGTATAATCTTCATAACTATACTTCGCGTAGTTATATTGGATTGTATATTTGTAATTAGTTTGTTGTTTTTCTCTAACAAACATATACATTAATATAAACAATGCTACTACCGATAAAATTCCAATTACTAATCTCATTTTAATTTATTTAGATTATGAATTAAATTGTTCAAGTTCAAAAAATTCTTCCCACTCGTCCTCTGGTAAAAACCCTACAAGATTTTTGGTAGGGCAAAATGAAAGCAAAGCATCTATTGCAGTTGTATCTCCATTGTCAATATCTTTTTTGATATTATAGATTACCCTATCAATAAGTTGTTGTCTTTTTTCTTCTGCTTGTTCGTTTGTCATAACTTATCTATTATATTTGAATTTTCTATAAAATAATGACATCAGTTCTTCATCAGTATAAAACTTTCTTTGCTTACCATTGGTGTATGGTCTTTCATTGGTTGAATACCACGTTCCGTCTTTGTATTGGTGAAAGTGATTTTCTTTCAACCATTGTAATAATTCTATCATACTGCAAATATAAGATTAAAAAACCAAACTACCAAATTTATTTTTAACTTTCTGCAACCAACAAATCAGTATATTCTTTTTCAGTCAAATGTCTAACTGCAACCTTATCTTTCTTTTTTATTGGTTTAATTAGAATACAATCACCCTGTCTTATGATTTTCTCAATGTTACCTTCTTCAACATCAGTTTGAATAGTCCAAGCTACACATTGAATAGCATTAACTTTCTTAATATCAAAATTCCACCTATCTTCCCACGCAGTAAAGTTTGTATTATATACACTTCTAACATCAACCCAAATCAAATACTCTCTATCTGTGCTTGTATCTTTACACTTCACAAAATAACAATCTTCCATTTTTTCCCACGAATTTTTTAACCCTTCGCTAAAATACTTGCCATCAACTTTGTATAGTTCGTAGGTATCTTTGAATTTCTTTGTTACCAACTCACCATTTTCAGCAACCCAAGTGGTTTGCTTGTTAATTGCTTTCTTGTTAATCAGTTTAGGATTGACTTCACTCACCAATCTTTCAATACCCAAACAAATTATTCCAACCCTTCTTTGTTCCAAGTTTTCAAATTGTGCAATATCTTTGAAGGACAACGGCTGAATATCGTTCCATATATCCGATAGTTCCTCAAAAGGACATTCATCACCATTTTTTAATTTAAGCAATCTGCAACCTTCATTGTAAGGAAATTGTATGTTTTCTATTACTATTTTCATTGTATGTTTTTTTTGTTATGCAAATATAAGATTAATTTTGTTACCAACCAAATTTATTTTAGTCATCACTTTGAGTATAAACAACAAATGTTCTGCTAACTACTAATTTGAGTTTACCTTCATCAATGGTCAATTCATCAGCATCACGATTTGTTGTATATGAATACCAATCCAACTGCTCACCTTCTGCATTTTCAAAATCGTATTCACACGCAGTATTATCAATCAGTTCAGTTAATTCAACCATAATTTCATCATCTCTATCAGTCATAATGAAATCTCGGCTAAAATTAAATGTTGCCCTATCACTTTCACCACCATTGATATTGCTAACATTTTTAGCAATAAATGTAGCTTGTTCATCAGTCAAATCAATATAAATAGTTTCAGTATATTGTTCGTTATATTCTGCTTCTGCCGATTTTGAATAGGTAAAACTATGTTCAGCTTCATCTTTGCTTTCGTTATCCAATTCAATATGCACAACACCCCTTTCGCCTTGATAATGTCCGTCAGACGCTTCATAAAAATTTACATTCTTATACACTTGGTCGTCAAAGTAAGTTTCCAAATCACTATTCTCAATGATTTTGTCTTTCTTGTCATAAAAATTGATAGTGGTATCATTCATACTATCACCACCACAATCAAATTCAAATTCAGCACGACTAATGCTTAATTCTTTCCATTTGTTTACTGCTTCTTGTAAGTTCATAATTTATTGTTTTTAGATTGCAAATATAAGGTTAAAAATCCACACTACCAAATTTATTGTCGTATTTTTTCTAAAAAATCTTCACATATTTTTGTAGCTTCGGGATTGTCTATATCTTTAACACCATTACTAAACCAACTTTGTAATTCAATATGTTTTAGATAATCTTGTGGAGTAGGCACAAACTTCATACGGAAATCTTCTGCTATATGTAACATAGCAATATCAACACTATCAACACTTTTGCCTTCACTATTGATTATGTTATATCCAAATACCTTTGGAATGATTGTATATGCAAACCAAGTATTATGTGTCAGCATACGACTGCTATTGTTATTCATAGTAGCTTTTGGACTATCTATAAGTTCGTGTATAGCCAAATAATCTTCTACTTTGCCACCCCAACGCTTAACGCTGGACTTTGAATGAATTAAAGGGTTTGCCATTGTTTTTAAGTTTAGAATACAAATATAGGACTATTTTTCCAAACCACCAAATTTATTTTTGATTATTTCTATTAATTTATTTAGACAAATAAGTTCTGCTTTTTCGTATGAATCTACATCTTCATAATACCACATATGTGCAGGATTACCCATTGTTTTACCTGAAACAATATAACTATATTGTGGTTTGTCCCAATCACCAAACATATTAATAACGTGGTATAATCTATGCTTTTCTCTAAACCATTTAAATGCTTGTTGGTATAGTGGTGCAGAAAAGTAATCTATTGAATCATTATTATCTTCTTTTAAGTTTCTTAAAGACAATATAAATTGTTGACTTCCCAAGTTATTATAATAACCAAAACAAGGTTCATCAAAACCAAGTTTTTTAAGTTCTACTGCTTGTTTGTAAGGAATAAATTCTTTGTTCATAATTAATCTATTTTAGTTTTTTTAAATGAGAGGGAAGTGGAGCTACCACTCCCCAATGTTTCTACTTTTGAATATGCTGGTTAAGTTAACATCACAGCAGAAAGTTCATTTTCGTCTGCTTCTCATTTTTTATAATGTTCAGATTGTTTTAAACAAGGTTCATCAAACCCAAGTTCTTTAAGTTCTAATTCTTGTTGGTAAGGGATAAATTCTTTTTGCATTATATTAATTTTAGATTGTGAATAGCAAATGTAAGATTATATTTTCAAACTACCAAAAAAAAAGGTAAGAATTTTCTTACCTTTTTTAATAGTTTGTTTAATCTATTAATCCCACACTTGACTAATAGTTCGCTTGAATGGATTGTATTCCACTTGCTTACCCATTACCCAATTACCTTTGCTAACTTGTAACGCTTTGTGTTCGTTAGAAAAATCGCCATTAGGTTTTTCGTGTTTTAATACACTATCTTTGATAACCTTAATGTTTGGAAATTCCAATACATCAGTTTCCATTGAGAAACCACCATAAAGTGTGTGCTGATTAATACCTTCACCCTTCAATAGAGTGTGCTTTGTTAATTTTGTCTGCATAATTAAATTGTTTTTAGATTGTAAATATAGGACTATTTTATGAAACCACCAAATTATTTGTAAAAAATTTATACATTTTTGGTGTATAAATTACTTTACTTTCGCCATTGATAACTTGTACTACCTTTAAATATGTTGGTTTACCAAATTCATCAAACCTCTGGTGCATATCAACAATACGTGTTATCATATCTTCGGCATTACGTGTTTGAGTTACATAAGTAACAGTTATACCACATTGTGAGTGGACTTCGTATTTTGTTTTTGTCATACTGCAAAGATATGTTTATTTTTACAAACCATAAAATAATTTATCCATAGCATCTTTTTGACTAATCAAATCTTCAACCAACTTAATTGGTAACTCACAAACCTCGCCCAACATGTTGTCCGTCCATTCATCTAAACATATCCCTCTACAAACCTCTACAATGGCAGATTTTTTGGTTACCTTTATTACCTGATAGTAAGCATATCCATCAGCCACATTGCGCCTGAAATTGCGCCACAGCAACAATCCTTTATCTCGCTGTTCAATATCAATACCTTTTAACACATCGTAGTTGTGTTCCGAATTAACTATTGCTCTTTGCCAATCAGTCATATCTGTTGGAAAATGTTGTTTGTACTTCATATTATAGTTTTTAAAATTTAAAAGACACAATTGTGTACATAGGTTATAGGTGAGTTTGTAACCCACAATTTAAACATTCAATGTAGGGTTTACCACCCTCTCTAACAGCAACACTATCACCAGGCAACAACCACCATTCATTGTTGCTACATTCAGGACACTTCGCTTCCTCGCTTCCCATTCTTTCTTCCATTGTTAATTGTTCGCCCTTTAAATACGGGTAAACTTCATCTAATACGTTACCTTCGATTTCAATTAACTCTGCTCGGTAAAATTTTGGCTTTCTCATAATGCAAATATAAGTTTATTTTTATTCAGTAACCTCAAAAACATCTATATCTCTATAATCTATTACCTTTAATCCTTCTGCTTCGGGTAAAAAGTTCTCAACTCCAGTTTTGTCTTCCTCATAAAAACAAAGGACGCTTTTGCTTACAACATTGTCCTCGTCATACAAATCAGTATCGTATTCAACCAAAACATTCATACGAATCTCAATAATCTTTTTTGCCATAGTAATTAAGTTTAGATAGCAAATATAGTATTAAAAATCGAATCTACCAAATTTATTTTTATCTTTTAATGAACCTTCAACGACAGCATACATTCCATAATCAACGGTAATGATTTCACCAATACGTTTGTTATCAACGTCCCAATTATTCCACACCCAATGTGGCTGTTTTCTTGGATTGTAACTTAACTTATCTTTAACCCAAACCTTCTCAAATTTTTCAAATCTAATTTCAATGCTATCACATATCACCCACGCACATACGTCTTTATTCTCGCCATTGAATATCTTCTCGGCTGTCTTACGATTGTTCTTTAACTGACAGCCCTTCATAATCAGTTGAACATCACATGGACTATGATATTCAACTCCAGTTTTACTCCATATCTTCCACTTCATGTAGTTTTTACCTTTGCCTAAATTGAAACGAACTTTGATTTTGTTTTGCATGATTGATTGGTTTAGAAGACAAATATAATCCTATTTATTCAAACTACCAAATTTATTTTTAAAATCTTTTGTGATATTGGTTTTGTTCCATAATATAAATAATATCTCTTAATGCTCCTTTAAGGTCATCACCATTACGATAGATAGGTATAACAAAATTAACAAATCCGTGTCTTGAACTACCTTCACGCAAAAAGTTTTCATCACAAGTTGTTCCGTTAACTTTATACTTCTCATACAACTCACCTAACCCCTTAAATTGTTTAGATTCGTAATAACCCAAATTGCTTGACCTAAACTTAATACCTTCCTTATTTACACCGAATGAGAATGAGCCATACCAACTACTACCTACACTTCTTTTCATACGAATAATTACACTATCTTGGTCATCAAGAACTTCGTAATTGGTTTGGAATACTCTATCCAAATCATAAATCAGTTGAAGGGCAAATCCTTTGTTTGCTTTTATTTCATCAATGGCTTTTAGTTTTTCGCTGTCCATTGCATCAAAAAATAGATTGTTGTAATTGTAATTCATTGCTTTTAGTTTTAGATTATTTAAAGTAGAATGCAAATATAAAACTATATTTGCAAACTACCAAATTTATTTTTAGATACAACCCAAATGTCCACTTGGCTTACACATCATTTTTAATGTTTCATTTGTAAACCCGTCATTGGCTTGTTTCTGTTTAAACCCCTCCAATAACTCTCTTGCAATCTTTTGTGATTGTTCGTTTCTGCCGTCTGTTCTATACTCAACACTGGCACAATGTTCTAACCATTGTAAGCATAACTTTGTAAATGACTGCTGTAATGTCCTGTGCTCACATGACATTGCTTCGCAGAATTCTTTACCTTTGTCGTTGAAGGTGTTAACGTAATCGCTAACTTCCTGTACTAATTCTTTTGTTTGTTTCATGTTTTAAAGTTTAGATTGCAAATATAATCCTATTTTTAATACCATACAAATTTATTTTTAAATTGTTGTAATCATTACGTATTGACTATCTTTGGTTAATTCATTTAAAACCAATAATTCATCTATGAATGGTTGATAACTACCCCAAGTGATTAACCCTTGTAGTTTTATTTCTTCATCTACTTCACCCAATATGGCTTCAAAGACATCACTGGAATACATTGATTCCTCTAACATATCATCAATATCTGTAAAACTTTCTCTACCCTTTAATTCATTTAATAACTTATCACTTAACTGATGATTAGGTATTTGTATTATCTTTAACTCGTTAAGGTGATAATCTCTACCAAAAGGTACGATGCTACCGCCAAACATCTTGGCTTTCTTTGTGGCTTCACGTCTTGTATATAACATCGGGTCTATCGTTTCATAGCCACCCAAATAATCACCAGCAATTTGGTCAGGCCTTGCTGTGTGTCCTTCGTTTAATCTTACTCGATATAATTGCATAATTGAAATGTTTTTACAAATATAGGGTTATTTTTGTTGCCAACCAAATTTATTTTTTACCCCTCGCGCACATGGGTACACAAATGTGTACATAAAACACAGATGCCGTTATCTCTAACGGCACCCATGAATCATCAATCTAAAACTAAAAACAAAAAACAAAAAGCAATATTATTCATCTTCATCATCATAATCATCATCTTCCTCATCATCAGGATAAAAGAATCCTTGGTCACCACAACTTTCGGGATAAGGTAAACTCTCCCACCATTGCTTCCAGTCACTATTTGTATTTGGTAACCTCTCAACCAACTTGGGCATCTTTAATCCCTGTTTCGCCCATCCCTCAAACTCACCGCTATCACCAAAACTCTCCCAACCATGCTCGGCAACCAATTCATTCGCACATAATCCACCTTCACTCTCAATCGGTGATTGATAATTATCAAAATCCTCACGATGACAATACTTCTTATCACCCTTCTTGATACCTCGAACCCAAATCTTATCAAAGAATAACATTCTAGTTTCTTCATCAGTATCACCCTTATACCCATTCATCTCCGCTGATAGTACATGAATATCTTTACCACCAAACACTCCATAACCCTCGTAGTTATTCTCGGTGAATATTTGTCCGTCTTCCGTAACCATATGTACTGGAAATGTACTTCTAGTACTATAATGATTTGCAATACTCTTGTTTGTATCGCTTGTTAGCCAACTAAAAAATCCCATAATATTATGTTTTAGTGTTTGTGAAAATAATCGTAAATGTCAACAACGCAGTTAAATATTAGCATAGCCATAATGATAGTACCTAAACCCAATAAGCACCATACCACAAATACTTCGCTGTCGTGTCTTTGTCTTTCTCTATTGTTCATAACGCAAATGTAAGATTAAAAAATGAATTTACCAAAACTATCTTTTCTTAAACATAATTGAGATAGATTTGTATTTAATATTGTTTCACCTTGGCTATCCAATTCTTTAATTTTTTTTGTCACATACTCTCTACCATCAACCCTATTTAAGATTTGTTCAAGCGTATATCCCTTCCAACTCAACATCTTATATCCGTTTTCGTTGAAATTTTTGCTATAACATATACCCTTAAGCATATCTTTAGCCAACTTCTTTTTATGTTTCTCAATCTTTTTCTTATTGGATATAGCATATACCACTTCATTAATCCAATGTTCAAGATTACTTTTAATCTCAATAGTTCTTTCACCATAGGTTACAAACTTTGAAGGTAAGGTCTTGCAATACTCCTCTGCTTGTGCAATAATAGGTCGTAACTCAATAGAATACGCATTATAAAAGGTACAACCACCTCTGCCGTCATTATTAGCATAGGCAACCTTCTTACCATTAACATACAAATCTGCTTTGAACATCAGCGTTTCTTCGCTGAACGCTTCATTAATCTTTACGTTTTTTAATTCTAATTTCATATTATTTAAGTTTTAGAATACAAATATAAGAAAAAATTTGTTACAAACCAAATTTATTTTTAATTATCCCAATCATTATAATCACCGTCCTCCAGCGCCTCTAATATCCCTATTAAGATATCCAAAGGTAAATCATCGTAGTTATGTTCCGATTGGAACTCCAACCAGTAATCATTATCTCCAGTATCAATATGTACCTTACCCGATTCACCGTCAACCCTCTTAACACAATGATTCGTTTGGTCGTCAACTACGATATAGATTAACGGTGTATGTAATTCAATCACCCTAACATCATTACTCAAAAACATACTCTTGATGTCATTCATGATATCAATCCTTAAATCTAATATCGCCCTTTTGTATTCTGTACTTTTCATATATAACTTTTTAATAATAATAAGCAATTGCTACCGTATAAAGATGTAAATCAACTTCATCAACTGAAACCTCATAATGTTCATAATAGTTAACATTACCAAATACCTTCTTCGCCAGTTTCTCAACAGCATCAGTAATCTTTTTTAGATTATCTAATTTACGATTCTTTAACATATACTCTGCTACCAACCTATCGGCTTCATTAAGATAACCCTTCTTTAAGGTATCTTTACGAAAGAAATCCACATTCTCAACAAAATCCAAATCGTGTGAGAATATTTGAAGCAAACCTTCTTTGATATGACCATCACACATCGTATGCAATTGAAAATGAATTAACCCAAGTGAATTGTTGTAATTGCCCATGATTTATTTTTTTACAAATATAAGATTAAATTTCCGTTTCAACAAATTTATTTTCATAAACTTGTCGTAGCCCGCCGTAACCAATTGGAATCCCGCCGTTGCCCCACTGAACATCACCCTCGTTGTAATCATCCATGTTACCCTTAACCAATGAAATAAACATATCGTATGCCTCCTTCATTACCTGACTGTCATTACCGTACATAACATAAAATCCAAATAGATTTTGTTTTGGCTGTCCAACAAATACAATCTTATAACTATCACCGTACTTATGCACGCTTGCTCTGTTCTTGAACCCTGAATAACTTATTGGTTTGTTTGTACTCAAATTAATCAACCCTAACAATTTTAAATTGTCAACCAACTGCTCATTACTTAACTTCATATATCTAATTTTAGTTTACAAATATAGGACTATTGATTCAAATTGTCCGCATTTAATTTTAACTTCATCATTTGTTTAATAGCACCTGCCCTCTCAAATTGCTCATCTTTGATAGCCAACTCTAATAACTTCTCCAAAACTGGAAGGGCGTACTCCTCAATTAAATTACCTTCCTCATGGGCAATCTCTACCAACCAAGTATTGAAATCATCTAACTCGCTGTCATCCTCAACATCATCAATCAATCTTTCCTCAATCCAATATGACATATCACCCAATATCTCCATTGCTAATTTAATCGAATCTTTGCTGTAATCGGGTTGATAGATATCTACTATCTCACCACCCTGTAAGGTATAGGTCCCAACATTGCTACCAAAATCTTCATCAGCATATCTTACTTCAATAGTAATATCCTCAAACATCTCACTCAATTTAACCAACGCCCTGATAGGTGTACTCCACGCTGTTTCAAATATAACAAACCCCTCATCACCCTCGCCTCTATGACTATAACAATCCCACTTCGTACCCCAACTATGTATGTGCCAATCATACCAATTATCAGCACCATACTTACGCTTTAAGTTATTTTGCTCATCTTTGGTAATAGGTCTATAATCTTTCTCCCACTCGTTTAACTCACCTTTGGCTACCTTATCTTTCCACTCCTGTAACTCTGCTTCGGTTACAATCTTTGCTGGACTACTCGTTCCTATCAACTCATCAGGCATAGGATAAAATGATTGAAAACTAAATGGGCTTTTATCACCCTTACATTTCTCTCTTAACTCTTTAATTCTTTCTGTACTACCTAAAAAGGTTACTTCGTTTGTTACGTGGTTTGGCATTGTTTTATGTTTTAAATTTATGAATACGCAAATATAATACTAATTTTGGTAACTACCAAATTTATTTTTCTGTCTTATCATATCTTATATAAGATATCCAATACTGCTCCAAATCTATCATTTGATTATTACACAAATCCATGAAATCACTTAGGGTAATAATATCAATATCATTAGGTATCGCTGTTTCTAATTGATGTATGTCATACAGGTTATTCTCAACCTTCTCAGCAAACCCTCTCCTGTCATACTCATCAATCGGTATCAATAATATTCTCGTTTCAATATTCATAGCCTTAATGTTTAGATAGCAAATATAAGACAACTTTTGTTATCAACCAAATTTATTTTAATAAAAAAAAGATTTTTTTATTCCAAAATATAATCCTATATTTGCATAGCAATCATGCAAGACGACTACAAATCGGGAGGTATACTCCAACCTACCCCTATTTGCTAAATTCTTTAGTACTTGCTAAAATCTTTAGTATTGGATAAAACAAAAAAAGTTATTCACATTGCTGTGAATAACTCTTTCGGATTTTAAAGCGGGTTTTTCTATATGTTAAGCAAGGCTCAACTCGTTTAAAGCAAATTCAAAACTTGCTTGGTTTTTCTTATACGATGTACCAACCAACATGTTTTCCCAATCACCATTTACACGCTTGGGTGCTTTTCTCTCATGTGTTGTCCATGATGTAACACCACTGTGTAACCCCCACATGTTCATTCCCTTCTGCTCCATTTCCTTATTGATGTGTGTGTATAAATCATCCATGATGTTAATCGACTTTTGTGTTAACTTGTCGAATTCAGCAATGCTGGTAATTACTCTATCATAACCCAATACACTCTTAACCATTTTATCGGCTAATCCTTTTGATACTTCTGTAGATACAAATCTACGATATCTCTCAACTTGGCGAAGGCTCTCACCTAATGCTGTTTCAATCAGGGAAGGAATCGATTTGATTTTCTCATTCAATGTCGCTGTATGTCTAAACTTCGCGTTACCTTCTCTATAGAAACGGAAAAACTGATTCATACAACTCATAGTCAAATCACCAATACCAACACTTAACCCTGTACTACCATCATTGCTGTCTATGATTGTAACATAACGTTTGATGATGTCATCACCTACTTTGCTGTCACCTTCGATAGCCAACTGCATAAACACCCTACGACCACCATTGATACTTCCAGCCTTGGATACAGTTAACTCACTACCAAACTTCTCCATACCGCGTAATACCATCTCAACCACATCTGCATTCTGCGATACAGTATAACCTTCTTTTACTGTATTGATACACTCATTCGTTGAACTGTTAAATAAACCGTAATACGGTGTTATCATTTGCTCACCTTGGTTATTGTGCGCAATCAAGGGCGCTTTCTCAATAGTGAAATCTAAACCATGTACAGATAAAATGTCTTGTACTTTCTCATTGTAATTCATAACTTTAATTTTTTTAAGTGATTAATAGAATGCAAATATACTATTAAATTTAATGCCAACCAAATATAATCTTATTTATTTTAAAATTATTTTTCAGTATAGATAAACTTAACCTTGCTACCTTGTTTGGTATTTGGCTCCAATTTATCTATATTTGTCCAGCCCCACTTCCATTCAACCTTGGTGGCACCAACCCAACCAATGGTACGAAGGAATCTACCGTATTGGTTTACTACATATAATCTGTCACCTACTTTGATATCTTTTACCATTCTACTTTAAATTTATCTAATGTGTCTAAATATACAATCTCATAATTCAAGCAAATATACTCTCTATTATCCATTTCACTATCCAACCATACTTTGATTATACCTACAGGCCTATCATCAACATACAGGGTAACCTCGGGCTCACCTTCATCTTGATATGATAATTGTTTGTAATCTTTGAACCTGACTTCCGTTTCTTCCTTGATACGTTTCATACAGCAAATGTAATTTTAATTATTCAAATAAACAAATCTATTTTTATAAGGGGTACACAATTGTGTACACCCACCTATATAGCAATGGCAAACCCTGTGGTAAATGCTACCTTATTATCAGCACCTTTGCCTGTTTGGTTTTTATACTTCAAACCAACTATAACACCCTGTTCGTCCAGAAAACGTAAATCAGTTTCATCACCGTTAACTACTCTATAACCGTTATACGTTTCAGGTAACTTATTAAATACCATGGCTACATTATAACCTTTCTTTAATACCGCCATGGCATGTTTGTCGTTATCTTCACTCCTGCTAAAGGTTAAATGATAATTGCTAGGCATGGACCCGTCAAACCTTTTAGGATTCTTGGTATAATCATAAAATTGTATATCAGGATATAATTCGAAAATATTCTTACCTTCACGTATCTTTAATTTTTCCCAACGTATATCACTAGTACCGTTTAACCTGAATACTGGTATTGCTTTACCTTCATGTTTTTTGATAGCTTTGCTCACCTCTAAATCTAATTGAGCTAAAAACTCTTTGCGATTGGCTAAATACCATTCAGTTTTATTACGACGACCTTCCTGAACTGTATCGTACATCCCACCAAACCCTGACTTAAATAAACAGGCCGATGAACACCCTGAACTAGCATGTGGACATAAATTAACACCCTGACTATTATCAGTATAAGGTGACATGTACATAATATAGGTTATATAACCTAATTTAGCACCTTTGATTGTTTTGTGGTTGTTTGTGGTTAACAACGTACTTTTGTAGTAAGACATAAGCTTTAATGTTTTAGATTAAGAAAGTACAAATGTATGGCTATTTTTGATACGTTCCAAATTTATTTTGCCTGGCACATAACAAAGTTATCCACATCATGTGCATAACTTTATTTGGATAGGTAAATTATCCTATCATAAATTTGTAACCTCACTAACCTCGAAGTTATGATTCTGTTAATGTACCTAACCACAAAACAACCTAAATCCTTAAACAGTATCCCCGCTGCTATATCGCTGGACATGTTAATCCTCTGGACCCCTGAGCGGCGTCACCTGCAATATGAAAGGTTCATCGGCCCTGCTCCAGAACCGCGAGTCGGTTAATCTAATATTAATTTTGGATTACTAGTTGACCTGAACCCCTTTTTTTCGTATACTTGTAAATAATATGTCTACATCGATAACTAGAACCACAGTTGGACCTAAGTCAGGATTTGTTGACCCCCTAAAGAAAACATTCCCTCCTCTCATCTCCCGCTGCACACACAGCCTCCTGCATCAGGATGGCCATTCTCAGATTTCCCCGTTAGACCCGCGCGGCGCCTAGCCCGAACCCATGTACACTTTTGTGTATATAACTTAAAGATGATACGTTTAAGGATGCTCACAAAATGCTAAATTCTTTAGCACGGCTTCTCCCACGAAAAAAAAATTTCAGCCGAAAAAAGGGGGAGAGTTTACGGAGAGGGTAACCCTAAATGGCTTATCACCCCAAAAGAAAAGTGGGTGCTAGGCATGAAAATGGGGTGCAAAAGTGTTCACCCCCATTTTAGGGGTGCAAATTCAACACATTTTAACACTTTTTACCACTCCCTGACATTTTTTCAAAAAAAATACTGTAGAATGTTAAGGTGTCCAACATTAGTTTTATGGTACATATAAATAATAATATTTTTAGCAAATCGGAAATTCTAGGTCCCGAAAAATCATGTACACTTTTGTGTACATAATTTGTCCGATGGCCTTCGGCACATAATATTAAAGATTCATTTTATCCCAGAATATGTCGTTATATGTTACGCCATTAATTATATCTGAGATTGCTCTATACTTTCTACCATAGATTTTTGCAATATCAGTCATGGTTAATCCGTCTTTATGTTTTTGTTTAATTTCTAATATTGTTTCTCTAGAAAAGAAAGTATGTCCACCTCTATTTTTAAAAGCTCCAGATTCCACAGCGTGTTTAATATTATCTTTATTATTTATCCATTCTAAGTTATTAACTGTAGCGTTTCTTTTATCTAGGTCTATATGATTTACTTCGTTTTTATTTTCCATTCTGGGTATGAATGTTTTTGCTACTAGTCTATGTATGTATTGTTGTTTGGTTTCTAGTGTTTCATCTTTAGATAAAGCACATTTAGGGTAACCTTTATCAGATATATGAATAGATGTATAGTCGTGATACTTTAAGTCAAATATTCTACCCCAAGATGAGATTAGGTATCTATTTTGTTGTACATTATCATCATTTATTGTTTCCCAGATTTCTTCATCTAAATTATCTGGGATTACATTAAGTGGGTTTGTTACTCTAGCGTATTCTATATTGTTTTGTTGCAGATATTCATCTGTGAATGGTTCTAGGAGTTTTCTAAGTATTTGGGTTTCTTTGTTCATTTACTAATCTATTTTGTATATCCATGAGTGTTAAATTGGCTTCTTGGATTATATCCATTTGTTTTTGTACTATTGGGAGTAGTTTGCAGACTTCTTCTTTATCTTCATAATTTATTTGTTTGGCTAGGTTTCTCATAGCCAATATGGATAAATTTTTAACGTTGAAGGTATCGCTATAAATTTCTTTTAATAGTTGTTGTGTTGCGTTTTCGGATAATAGGTTTGTTTTTGCTTTTCTAGGCATATATTTTAATTTTTTGGGTTATGTTATATATCAAGGGTACTGATTCATGATATCATCTACCTGAGATTCTGTAATATTATACAGGTCTTCTCCTAGTAGTTCTATTATTTTGCTTAGCTGTGATACGGTAACCATTCGTTCTACTAGGTTATCCGTGGGGTTATCTAGTGATGTAGGGTTGTCTTTTTTTACTCTGATTAATTCTAAGTCCATGTTAATTTATTTTATATGGGGATGTTATTGTTATCTTCGTCTTTTATTTTTATGAGGGTTCTATCTAGTTTTACTAGCTGGGATTTAGCGTACCAATTTAGGGAATCTTTTTTTTCCCATAGGAGGTTTTCTTTTTCTTGTTGTATCAAGGTATCGAGTTCTTCCTGTGAGTTAGCGATAACATCTTGAGTTATGATGGTATCAAGGTTATCTTCTTGGTCTTCGTATTCTGCTGATGTCAGGAAGTGTAGTGTGTATATCATATGTTTTAGGTTTATATTCTGTCTAGGATAGTTCTTTCGAATATTATTAAGTAGCCGCCTCTAATTTGTCCTGTTGAGCCAGCTACGTTTTGTGCTGATACGGATGTAATCATCCAACCTTGTTCTAGTATTTCTTCTACCCTTCGTTGTATTAGGTTAGGTGGTTCATCTGATACCACCAATACTTTTTGTTCTTTCATGTTATTCTTTTATATATTCAACTTCGTTCCAATCTCCAAAACTACCTATCCATCCGAAATTGTATTTTAATAATCTTTTTGCTTTTAGTATGTTTTCGGCCATAACGTATTTATAGCCAGCATCTACTCCAGTCTTGCGTCTTACAAATATTTTAAACAGTTTCATATTAATTTTTTATTTCTATCAAGAGTCCTTTATCGAACATTGGTTTGAATTTCTCTTGGATTGTTTCATCGTATTGGGTGATGGTTAGGTCCATACCTTTTATGATGGCCACGACATCCTCCAATGTGGTTATTTTGGGGAAGTCAATCTTAAAGGTTTTAGGGTATGCTGGCACCGCTTTTGGTCTCCTGTCATCGATAAGTCCACTACTATTTTCATAATAGATTTCATTTCCATTATTATCATATTCGTTTTTCCGCCAAAATCCATTACTATCTTCCCAATAGATTTTATTACCTTTATCGTCATACTCTCTTTTACACCACCATCCATCACTCCTTTCAAAATAGATTTCTTTTCCATCGTCATCTTTGATGGTGAATGGAAACTTTGTTACCCCTAGTTGTTGAGCTATTGTTTTAGATAATGTTCCTTTCATTTTTTTCTTTTTTTGTTACGCTATTATGTAGGTGGATTACGTTTTCGATAATCTCTTTAATCCATTCATTGGTATCATCTGGTAGACCATGTCTACTGTAGCCTGTTTTGGTTTCTTCTACGTTGTCTTCGAATGTTAGGTCTACTTCTGATGTTTTGATTGTTATTTTCATAATGTGCAAATATACTATATAAAATTTAAAGTGACAAATTTATTTTTTTATTATTTGGATTAGTTTTTTAAGACATTCGAGTTCTGCTTCTTCGTAGGTATCAAATGACTCATTGGTTTGTGTTACACCTTCTTTATAAGTTTCATAACCAAATCCTTCATCAAACTTAAATACAAAAGAATACAGTTCATACTTCTCTCTAAACCATCTAAAGGCTTGTGAGAATGTTGGGGCGGATATAGCGCAATGTGGCATTTCTTTTATCATCAGATGTCCACCACCATCTCTATAACCCATACAAGGTTCATCAAACCCCAGTTGTTTAAGTGCTTGGGCTTGTTCGTAAGGGATAAACTCTTCTGCTGTTGGTATATTACTCATAGCTTTCTTTGTTTATGGTTCTATCGGTGCCAAATGTTTTGTTGGTCCAGCTTTTCATTTCTTGCATTGACTCATCGCCTTCTTCAAATTCGTAGATGTCCATTTCATCTGCGAGGCCGCATACTTCATAAAAGTTATCTAATAGCTTTTGAAGCGTTTCTTTTTTGATTAGTACAAATCCTTTTTCCATAATTTTATATTTTAATAATTATTAAGTTTTAATAGTTCGTCTTTCTCATATGATATTTCAAATTCTCTATAATTGGCACAATCATCTATTGAATTTAATTGATAAAGATAATAATCATGTGTATATATTGTGATTGAAATTATAATTTTAGGGTTCTGTTCTTTATCGGTTTTGATATAAACATTGTCACCTATATTATATTTTGTTTTTATATTCATGGCTTTCTATTGTTTTATTTGATTAACTACGCTTACTATACTCTTCATCCAAGCACCCATAATATCTCTTCTTCCGAACAATACATTCCATATTGACATATCTGCATCCCAGATTTCTTTTGGTACTTCTACTTTAATAACTTGTCTATCTTCTTTATTCATAACTTTCTATTTTTGTTATTTTTGTTGTTGTGATTAGTTTGGTTGGTATGTTATTTCTATCCCAAGATTCAACTGTCATAGGTGATACAAATACAGAATCATAATTAGCCAATTTTCTTCTCTCTTCCAAACTCAATTCTCGTTCCTCAATATTTAATCCCCACCTTTCACTGAACTCTGTATCGGTTTTACATTTGTTGATGAACTCTTCTTGTGAGTAATGAACATAATTAGGATATCCGCTATTAAATTCAAGTCCATCTGATTTGAAATGTTTACCCCTCTCACTAAAAGTAATTGAATCTATTAAAGTGGTGTAATACTTCTCATACGCTTCATCCAATAATTCTTGTTGTTCGTTATTCATAACTTTCTATTTTTTTGGATATATTCCGTTTTCAATTTCATTAAGAATCCTACTTTGATATTCTTCGGAGCATTTTTTAAGTTCAAATAATACCCATAATCCAAACAAAGGTTCAATATCTTTTGGTAATTTACTCATAACTTTCTATTGTTTTATCGTTATATGTTATTGTGATTGCTCTGGTTGGTATATTAAAATCATCTAAAAAGCGATGTGATGGTAATGCCATTCTATCCCACGGAAATTGTTTATCTTTTGGATAATAATCAAAACGGATACGCCACCTTTCTTCTTCACTCAACTCCCTTTCCTCAATCTGCAATCCCCACCTTTCACTAAACTCTGTATTGGTTTTACATTTATTGATGAATTCTTCTTTTGATAATATTAATCTATGTATAACATCTTCACTTAATGGATATTGGTTTAATTTTAAATTTTCTCCATTGTATTTTTTTGTAAAAATTGAACAATAGTTCTCATACACCTCATCCAATAATTCTTTTTGTTCGTTATTCATATTTTATTCTTTTACGTAATCCATCATTTCTCTCAGCTTGGCAATCATTGCTTCTAGTGTTTCAGCATTTAGGTATAAGCGTGCGTCGTAGGTAGAAGATTGAGATTCTTTTATTTCTAGTACCACACCATCAAATGTTTCTGTTGGTTGGATTCTGATATTTTGTTCAAATTCGGTATGTAATTCTGTGGTAATCCAAATTTTTTTCTTTGTCATATTATTTTTTAAAAAAGGTATCAACGATTTAACATAGACATGGTGTCTATGTTCATGTCTATGTTCATCATTTAGTTGTCAGGCAAGGACTTGAACCTTGAACGCCGTTTTTAACTCGGCCTCTCTTTATAGATAGCGTCTACCCTTCCGCCACCTGACTATTTGTTATTGAATATAAAGTACTTCATTTAGATTTAAAGCCATACATGGATTACCATCTTGGTCATAAAATGCTTGAAGAAGTTTACTAAAGTTTACATAACCGTAATTTTCATTGTAGATGTTCTCCATAATTCTTTTACCCAATTCTTTACTTACTTCTAAAGTCATTCCGTTTTTAAAATAAATTGTCATATCTTTTTATTCTTGGGTATAGATTTCGTTATAGAATAATGTGCAAGCAAAGGTGGAAAACGAGATTACAAAACCTAATACCAAGTAGTTGAATATGATGTTAAGAGTACCTCCATTCGGTGAATGCCATATAACCCCTATTGACCATGTAATAAGGATTAGACACGCTAAGAGTATCATTGAGCCCAGCGCAATCTTTTCAAGTTTTTTCATAAGTTTATTTTGTTTTTCTCCATTTGATAAATTCCCAAATTGACATTCTTTTTAGTTCACGGATGTTAGGGCGACTATTTCTTAAGTGATTACATTCATTATTTAACTCTTCGTTAATAGCTGATAGTCTATCGTTTCGGCCCAATAGTTCTTTCACCGCCATATCCGTTGTGATATACTTTACTGATGGTAGAGGGGAGTAATTGTTTAACCATGAAGTGTAAGTGTGGGGTTGGGGTACCACATAGGTGTTACCTTTTTCCATCTTCTCTTTAAATTCTCTTAACTCGTTATAATCCGATAGAGTTAATACTACTGTGTTTGTTTCCATATTATTTTGTTTTATTATTGGAATACAAATATACAACACTTGATTTAATATTCCAAATTTATTTTAAAGATTTATTGTGTATTATATTTCGTATTTTGTTTCTGGATAAAATTCTATGCAATATACTTTGATGGCATCAACATATGTTGTTTCAATACCATGTGTTGTTGTTTTACATATATAGCCCCAGTATCCCATATAATCATCTGGGTATTTGGTTTCATAGATAACGAACCCTGTGCATATTGTGTCTGTTTTATCTACGGCGTAGTATTCGTCAACGCCTCGTTTAAGGTCATCGAAGTTATCGGCTGACATGATGGGTCTGTTGCCATCGGCGTCCATTGCTATGTATGTTACTTTTAATCTGGTCATTTGTTTAAGTTTAAATGAAATACTTTATATTCAATAATCTGTCAATTACATCTTGGCCAGTGTGTCCATCAAATGGATATTTTGCTTTTTCAACTTCGGGTATCTTAAACAAATCCCAATCTGATGCTGGGTAGTGATTGCTTATCTGTCCTGTGGGAAGAACGGCCATTACAATAAACCAACCGCCACCAAAACATAATTCACCATCGTGGTGTTTCCAAGATTTATGTACATCATACTTTAATTTAAAATCTACAAGTATGCTACCCCACTGATTAAACAGTGCTACATTATAAGCTTTCCTAAACTCATAGAGTTCTTTGAATGTATGGTAGCCGTCGGATGTGTCTTCGTTAATCTCTGTTTCAGTTTGGGAAGATTCAACAAGTTTTTCAAGTTCAGAAATATATCTTAACACACTAATAGGTGTGGTAATATAATCTTCTTCACAATTATTCTTCCAATAGTTTATATCTTTTTCTTGTTGGGGAAGTTTGGAATTTAACATTTGAGCTTCTATTGGAATGTTTATTTTGTGTTGCCATTTTTTATCTAAAGGGTAGTTCCAATTTTCATCAACCTCCACTTCCTTACAACTTGGATTCTTCACAAACCATTCTAAAAACTCATCATCAATGGCTTGTACACCATCTAATGATTGGTCTGTTGTTAGGATTATTTTTTTAGTAATTGGTTGGATTCCATAATAATATTTAAGAAAATAAACTTCATTGGTATTAGTGTTTAATACCCAACAATTTTCAATTTCTTCATCGCTAGTAATATAGAGGTGTTGATAATTACTACTTGGTAGTATTTTTTCTAAATTAGAATAAGTATCACCATCTAATAGTAATTTATTATTCACTTTATTTAAGAATAACCTACTTGGTTTATCCGTTGGTAGTAAGTATATGTTTCTCATATTGCTTTTATCTTGGTCCTGTCTCATAGGTAATTGTGGTTGTATTTTCTGATTCTTTTATTAGCTTCTGTATCTCTGCTACAGTCTCTCTTACATGTCGTCTATCACCTGCCACTGTGTATACTTTTGCATGTATTAATAGCTCAGCTGAACATGGTCGTACTTCCTGTAGTGTTGTTATCATCATTGGATTGATTAAGACTTTGAGTCCTTCGTTATCTGTTAGTGTTATGAATTTCATATTATATGTTTTTATTTTGATTTTTTGTTAAACATCAAAGGTGCATCTGTAAGATAAACGAACCCATCTTTTGTTGTCTTAAAGGTTTCTTTGTAATATTGTTCTGCCATATAATTTATATTATCATCAAATCTTAATGATTGACCTTCCTTATAAGCTGCTAGTATCTCTTGGTGATGCATCGCTTGAGCTTGTTGGATTTCTTCATCTGTTACAACTTGTGCAAATCCTTGTTTATTAAGTTGGTTAATTAACCATTCAATTGATGTCATATATCTTTTGATTTAGAATACAAATATACTAGTTAGTTTTGAATCTACCAAATTTATTTTTGGATTTAAAGGATGGTGTTGTTGCGTAGTATTGGAATGTCATGAATCCAGTTGTGGTGGAGTCTTGTATCTTATATTTGAATGCGTTTCCTAATATATGTGTTAGGGTGCAGTATTTGCCTTTGAATATGAATGAGTCACCTACACCCATAATATTCCAAGTAGCTATTTTTGGGTTATCCATTGAGTTGGGTTCTTTTTGCATATCTATTTTTTTCTCTTGGGTTTTTTGTATGTGTTTTTGATATAGTTGATAGCTCTTAGTGGGACATAAACATCTAGTTTAGATTCTAGGTCCATGAATAATTCGTCCCAAGTTATTTTTTCTGATTCTTTGTGTTCGTATGCGCCGTCTGGTCCTATTTGAAAGTCGTCTGATACGTATGGTGCTTGGGGTTTATCTACATCGGTTAATACCGCAACTTTATATGCTTGTTTCAATCCCGTTTCCAAAAAGTCTTCTATTTCAAACTCAACTTTTTTGCCATCCACCAATGGAATGATAGGTTGTTTTGTTGTTGGGTCAAATGTTTCTTGATGTAATGGTACCCATTCGCCGCAATACATAATATCATACGCCTTTTCTGAATCAAAATATCTTACAACCCAACCTTGTTCTTTTTTTTGTAGTGTTCCTTTCATGTTATTTACAATTTTCTATATAATATACTATTATCATTCCAACTAGTAGAAATATTCCTAGAGCGGTTAAAAATAAACATCCTTCTTTTCTCTTTTTTTCGTTTAATGGTAGGTCTCTCATAATTTTTTATTTTTTAGGTGTAAAGTTATTTGCTTCGATTATGTATTCTTCTGATATGAATGTGTTTAGTCCTGTATAAAATCTATCACCCATTTTGAAGGCTCGATGCTTTTCTGTTTTTCTTTTTATTTTGGTTATAACTTCGTATTGGTTATCTGGGTCAAACCTAGCGTGGAATACTTGTGTATCTTCTTCTGTTTCAAGACTTTTTTTGTACCAATCGTTTAGGTTCATCCAAACGAATAGATGTGCTCTTTCACCTTCTGTCATTTGTGCCCAGTATTTTCTTGTAAGGTCTTGCCAGAACATTGCTCTTGAGATGGGTCTTGGTGGTATGCAGGCTTCAGCTAGAAAGCTTAGCTCAAAGAAATCAATATTGAATGTGCTCATTTGGTTTATTTTTTATTATATTTTGGTACCCAGAGTACTAAAATATGATTATTTTTAAACTGCGTCAGTTCTTTCGAATACCACGCCTTTAACTACTTGGTATTCATCTTCTGATACCAATGTTTTATATTGGTGTGGCCCGTAGTACCAATAGTCGTGGTAGTTAAGAGCCACTTCATGAACTTCAGTTGATATGTTTGCATCACATAGACCACCTTCGTATCCTTGGGTGAATACGTGTAAGTCTTGTGGTAGTTGTTGTAGTTGTTCGATTAGTTCTTTTACTGTCATAATGATTCGATTTCAATTTTAACTTGTGTCCAGAATTCGTAGCCTCTATCGGCACCCATGTGGCCTAGAACTTCATCAGCAACTTTATTCGCGAATAATTTAGCTGTGGGTGAATAAACATATGAATAATCTGATAATTTGGTTGTATGTTGTCCCATAAAGAATGCTAATAATTCTTCAGCTTTATCTTTTGGTGTTGGCGCATTTTTTGGTAGTTCAGAAACAAACATATCACCTTCAAAAGTTGTACTGCATTCGGTGCAGAATACTTCTTTAATAGGTCTATGTTGTTTTGTGTAATCGTAAGTGCATTGTAATTTTTCATTTTCACCACACTTCGGGCACGTATAGATAAGTTCCATATTTTATTTTTTATTGTCCATTTTTTTTATTTGTTTTAATACATCGATGATACCCCAGATGCAAATTCCAAATAATAATACAAATATACCAATTATTATCATAAAAATCAAATTTAATGTTTAAATGTATAGGGTGAATATTTTCCTTTATCATCTATTTCGGTTATACCTATGTAGTATTCTTTTTCACCACAGTGTTTGCATGTGCGAATAAGTTTATCTTCATAGAATGTTTTACCCCTTTCAGATAGTTTCCATCCATTCCAATTGTGAAGCCCTAGATTGCAGAATATTTCTCTTAACATTATTCAATATTTCTTAGTAATGAATCAATTTTGTATAGTGTTTTTTCATCGAGTTCTTCAAATAGTATTTCGTATCTCTGAAGTTGATATTCTTTGATATTAGATTCCATTCGTAGTGAATCGATTGTGCGTTTTTTTAATTCGTTATCTTGCATTAACTTTGTATTTTCTGATTTGGCAAACCATAGTGTTAATAGGTTTGTTGTTAAAGCAGTTATTGCAATTGTAAATAAAATTTTCAAGTTCATATTTTTATTAGTATTCTAAAAAGTCATCACCCTTATAATCTGGGTGTTTATCTTTCATGTTATGGATACCTCTAACCCATAATATTGAAAGGATTGTTGAGATTGTTAGTGATATGATTATTGCTGTCATGTTATTTAGTGTGTTCCGTTAGTTAATGATATACCATGTCTAAGTCCGTGGATTAAATCTGTTATTTGTCCTTCGGTCATATTTTTTATGATAAGACCTACAGAGTGCCCGATTTCGTTTCCAAGGTCGGAGATATCGCCGTAGTATTTGGTTTTTTTTGTTTTGTCCAATAAATCTGTACCTAGTGTATGCATACATCCAACTAGGGTGTATGGTAATTCGTTTTCGCAAAAATCTTTGTTATCCATTGTTAAATAGTTTAAAGTTTTTAATGAATTCTTTGGTGTAGGGTTTTAACTTTTCATCATCTAGTTTACTATAAAGCCCAGTTGACATGAATGCTTGTATTTCATCATCGATAATTTTTTTGTTGTTGAGATAACCGATACCTACAAGTGCCTTGTTTAGTCTGTTGTAGTCTGATTTTTTAATCTTAGAGATTAGCGCATCACAATTTCTTTTGTACTCTGGATTGGTGTAATATAAGGCATGTGCCATTTCATGGTTCATCGTTCTAGACTTAAAATTATCTGTACCGATTAGATACCAATTATGTTTGGTGCCGTTGTTTAAGCTATATGATTTGGTTTCACATTCTGAAACAATATGTTGCATTATTTCGTCATATTCGGTCATGTACTTATCACCAAATTTTTCGATAGCCTTTTCCAATGAGTATGATGGTATGTTATAACCAGCCCAATCTTCTGGGTAGGTGAATGTCTCTTTCTTGTAATGGTCTCTGTAGCGCTTCATGAGGCCTTCTAGGGTAAAGAATCTGTTTCTTATACCTTTGATAGGTGACTCGTAGAACTCTTGGTATCTAGAGAATAGCATTGCCCTGTCGTAAGCATCTTCAACAGCAACACAGTATATGTGTGGTGCTACTTCTTTAAGTTCTCCTTTTACTAAATAGTGTTTTATTTTCATATTAATATAAGTCTTCGCTGAATAATCTGTTTTCAAAATCTATCGTATGTCCATTGGCTATATGGATTTGGGCACCTTCTTCTCTATCTACAAACCGATTTTTGCTTGTTAGGAATCCTTGTACATGTTCACCAGAACAGTCTTCACCAATTTCACAAGTTCGTAAACCTGTTAATGAACTCATAGTCCACATACACTGACCATGACGATGTCCTAAGACTACTAAACCCTTATCGCAATTCTTTGGAAGTACTTCGGGTATCTCTTTCTTAAGAGGTATTTCTTTATACCATATAGCAGCACATAATATGTATTCTTGTTCCATGTGATAAATTTTTAAAAAAAATAGTCTTTTGAACCACCAAAGGATTCTACCGATACTTACACATGAAGCGTAAGCGCTATAGCCTCGGAACGGCTAGGAAAACAGAAGATGGGCGAGTGGACATCTGTTTTTATGATTGGCATTACTGTTACGCACCTCAGGTATTTCTACCGTTCCCAATCAACCTAATAGTTTTAACTTTCCAAATTTAATTTAAAGACCAAACCGTTTTTTATTATTTTATCCTCGTAAATAAGCGAATCAACGATATCTCGTTTAACGTTGTATAAAGGATTATGTTCGCCGTCCATAACTCTACATAACTTTGGCCCATGTCCCTTGATATAACCATCTTTATTAAATAAATCGGTTAAGACAAGTTTTTTCAATTTAATTGTTTCGTCTAGTGTCATCGTTTATCTTGGGTTGTATATCATTGAAGTGCCTGAACCAAGTACTGTTGATGGTACGCGTGGTACATCACCATTAGCATTTACCCAACGGATGTATTCAACATAAGTAGGGCTAAGTTCACGTGTTTTAAGTCTAATAGCCTCGGCCTCACCTGCTGCAGAGATAACTGCTTTGGCTGAGTCACCTTTTGCTGTTGCAATTTTAGTTTCAGCATCAGCAACAGCTGTAAGTTTATCAAGTTCAGCTTGTTGTGCTTTTTGAATTGCTTCTGTTTTTGCTTTGATAACATCAGCCAATTCTTTTGGTGGTACGACGCCTGGGTTGATTTGTGATACCGTAAAGTACAAGCTTAATTCTTTATTTAACTCTCTTGTAACATCTTCTTGATACTTTTGTTTGTGATTAAAGATGCTATCAATCGTGTAGCTATTGCTTGCGTTGGCTAGAGCAATGTTAGTGGCTGTTGACAACCAATTATCTTCTAATGAAGTGAAACTACCACCCTTTAATAGATTGACATACAAGTCAACCGCTTTTTCTGGTTTCAACGAATAGTTAAAACTAGGGTTAACTTGAATAGGGAAACCACCTCTTGTTGTTACACTGAACGCTTGATACGATACGTGGTTTTGACGAATTGAATACTCAACTACATCGCTAATCCAAGAGTTGTAGAATACCCAACCTTTAACTGGGATAGCAACAGGAATACCTTTGCTATTACCGATGCGGTCAATCTTAAGACCAACATTACCAGCATCAATTCTTTGGATGGTAACTGGGTTCATTAGTGATAGTGATAGGGATATGAGAATTACCCCTACGAGTTTAGCAACCATCAATGGTTTTAAACTTCGGTCACCGTACCTATCAGGTTCGTTAAAATAATTTTTCGGGTTAAAGATACCGAACGTTACGCCTAGTAACGCAATTGCAAGAATAAATGTTAATGTTCCAATCATTGTTTTGTGTGTTTTTTAAAGTAAAAAAATAAATGTTTAGTGTGTAAAATAATGCTTATCAAAATTAATGATAGCAATAGTCCTTCGAATAGGGTGATAAAGATGCTTTGTTGTTGTGACATCAAGCTACCCAACATATCAATGAATATTGCTGATAGCGCGAGGTGAACAAAGGCCCCTAAAATTTTAAATAATAATTCCATGTGTTTAAGTGTATTAGAATACAAATATACTAAACGCATTTTGATTATCCAAATAAAATTTGATTTATTTTTTAATTAAATTGGATAGGGCTAGGTGGTGATGGTAATGGATGAACAATTACGGGTTGTTGTATTGTTGCACTGCAGAGTGTTCCAACGGTTGTTGCTGTTAGACTAACATTAAATGTTCCAGCACTTGAATAGATGTGAGTTGGGTTTGTAAGTATTGATGTTGTGTTGTCACCAAAACCCCATTGATATGTTATTGAGTGGTTTGGTATTTGGGGTGTTGTATTCGTGAATACAGTAGTACCACCCAAACAAACTGGTGGTACATTAAAACTTGGGTCTGGTGTTGGCTCTATAGTAACTATTATCGTTGTATCTCTTCCGCATCCTAAGTTAGATGATATGTATAAATTTACAGAATAGGTACCAGCTTGAAATGTATGGATTGGATTTTGTAATGTAGATATTGTACCATCATCAAATGTCCATAAGTAATTAATTGGTGAGTAGCTAGCAGAGCTGGTATTTGTAAATTGTACTACCCCAGCACAGTTTGGTGTATATGTGAAGTTTGGAAACCCAGGGGCCATATCTAAAATATAGTACAGCGTTAATTGACACCCTAGAAAGGTTGTAACTTGACATGTGATTGTATCGTATAATTGTGGGTTGATTGTTGTGCTTTGTGTTGTATCTCCATTCTCCCAAAGATAACTAGCAAAACCACCTAAGCCATCTATCGTTAATGTTGTATCATTTTCACAATATGTTACGTGGTTAGTTGATTGACCACATTGAACAGCATCTATATAAGCGTAGCCGTAGTGTCCTCTAAGTCTGCAGTCACCTGTTTCAAATTCAAGTGTCACTGATTGTCCAACATAAGCACTTAAGTCAACTGCCACTTCAGTCCAATCTCTCCAAGCAACCGAAACAGTATCTGGCGGGTTTGGCCCACAATATTGAAACCCAGCCAAATTTGATGCTGCTGTTACGGTATAGTCAGTACAAGGTATAACGGTGCCGTTTGCTAATCTAACTCTAGATTGAAATCTAGGTTGGTCTGCTACCAAGTGGTTTGGGTCTTGGAATACCACAGCATATGCGTATCTAATGATTGTTGTTGCTGGTGTTACTGTAAATTGATAATAAAGTGCTTCTGCTTGAGCACCTACTCTATTATTTCCGAGTCTAGCTGAGTATGTACCTTGGTAAACTGTTCTTAATCCGCCACATGTGTTTGGGTCAGTACCTTGTGTCATTATTGTTTGTCTGTTTGCTCCAAAACCATTTGTTGGTAATACGATTGGGCAGCATGTGCCTAGTCTGGCTGACCAACCAGTAAAGTTACCAAGTTCAAAATCAGTATTACCACATTGCGAATATGTTGCAACGGAAATGAATAATGATATAATAAATAAAACGTTTTTCATAATTTATTAATAACGAGGAGATGAAAGTCTTAGGGGGTCAATTGTTCTTGTTTCCCTTCTATCTAACCTACGTATTTGTCTTTCGTACTTTCTAGTATTAGTTTCAAATTTATGTCTTGGGTTTGCCGCAGCATATGGTGACATATATGTAGTACAGCCATTTGAAATGGCAATAATAAAAATTAAAATAAATATTTTTTTCATCGTATTAAAATTAAATTTCCTTTTTTAAAACCTGTTTTACCGTCAATTCCTTTCCACCAACATTGAAAAACAAAATTAAAGATTCCTTGTTGTGCACCTTTATATATTCCATTCCATTTATCACCCAATTTATTTGTTTGATAAACCATCTCCCCGTATCTATTATATACCTGCCAACGAATTTCGGTTATTTTAAACGGAATTGGTGACCAAGCGTCATTAAGCCCATCTCCATTAGGTGTAAATGCGTTAGGAAAAAATATTGCCGATTCTGGACATTTTACAACCTTTACCCGATATATTCTAGTTGGGTTGCCGCATTCATCTTTATAATAGACTCTTATTAGATAATATCCTGTATCTCTCCAAGTTATTCTAACATTTGAATTTGTTGATATTGTATCGCTATTAAGTGTCCATAACCAACCACCACTACTTGTTGATGCATTTGCCCAATAGTTAAAAGTATTCCTAACGTTTGGACATAGTTCAATCTCTTGCTGAGCTTTTACCGACAGGCTCACCGTAATTAATAATATAGATATGATATATCTCATTAATCATGTTGTATTGGGCTTATTGTTGGTAATGGATTTACAACCACAGGATTGGTAACGCTAAACGTACAACCACCTAGGCTATATGTATATGTTACGTTTGATGTACCTACACCTGCTGTTGTTGGGCAGAATTGGTTACCAGTTACACCATTTCCAGACCAGATACCGCCATCAGGTGAGCCAACTAAGGTCACACAAGGTGCGTTAACACAGAACGGTCCAGATTGAAATGTTGGTGTTATGTTTAGCACAAACACATTTAAAAGGACTGGTGGGCCTACGCAACCAAATTCATTGGTTGGGAAAACGGTCACAGCATTTGTTATTAGGCCAGCGTTTGCTGTACCCCAATCAACGGTGATTATGTGTGTTCCTTGGCCTGAGGTAATGATACCTGGGCTGGCTACGGTCCAAGTATATGTATTATTTGGTACGTTTACAACCTGATATGTAGAGCTATTTGAACGATAACAAACAGTATCTGTTTGTGCTTTAACCAAAAAAGGTGTAAAAAATAGGAGGATAAAGAGTAACTTTTTCATTGGGATTAGGGTTTACTATAAATATTTTATTAAGCAACAAAAGTACCGAATTATATTGTAATTATTTTTAAATTATCATCCCCATCTAAAATTATAGCTGTCCTATTTTCAACCCAGTCCCCAGAGTTAAGATAATGGTCATTGTTGATGACCAAATCTGAGGGTTGGTGTATATGTCCGCATATTACACCATTGCAATCTTTTTTGTGTGCCATCTTTATTGCGGCATTCTCAAAGTCATTTATATAATTGGTAGCTTGTTTAACACTTGCTTTAATTTTTTGGGAAATTGACTGATATGGAAGTTTTCTCCATGCTCTGTATCGATTATACCATCTGTTTAACCATAGGGCCATATCGTATCCAACTGAACCAATCTTTGCTAACCATTTATATTTGCTAATAAAAACATCTATTACATCACCGTGGAATATATAATATTTTTTATCTTTAACATTCAGGATATAGTCCTCAACAATCATTATGTTTCCAAAACTAGAACCAATGAATTCAGCTATGAATTCGTCGTGATTACCTCTAATCCAAACTACTTTTATCTTGTTTGATAGCTTTAATATCTTGGATATAACCATCGTATGTTTCTTTTTCCATTTTGAGCCTCTATTTAACGCCCAACCATCAATGATATCACCATTTAGAATTAATAATTCAGTTGGATTATTGTCCAGAAATTCAATAAAGTCTTTGGCTTTAGAGTCTTTGGTCCCAAGATGTAAATCAGATACGATTATAGCTTTGGATTTCATATTCCACAAAATAGTTTTGTTAGAATTATTAAAACGGCTGCTGTTGTTACAACAATAAACTCAAATTTGATATCAACTTTCTTTTTCATCGCCAATAATTAAAATCTTTTTTAAAAAACTCGTCGTTATTTCTATTCCACCAGCACATAACCATTAGTTTAATCATATACCATAAACCTTTTTCCTCAAATCTTCTAGAAGGAGTATGAACAAATAGATTCGAAATCTTAAACCTTTTAGTGTTAATTTTTGAGCTAATGTGGTAGTCTTCTGCAATTTTATCCTCATTATTAAATCCTCCAATTTTATTAAATGCATCGGTTTTAAACATCATAAACCCACCCAATGCGAATGGGGTTGTTTTAGAACTAAACCATTGTATAGTATTAAATATTTTGTAAACCCAATCAAATTTACCGTCAAATGTTTTAAATTTACAAGTCAGCAAATCATAGTCATTTTCAACCATTTCTTTTAAACATTTAACAATTAATTCATTATCGTATATGTGTATGTCAGCATCAAGAAATAAAACATAGGGTGTTTTTACCAGTTTGGCACCGTTGTTTCTAGCCACGGATGGTAGGCCACCATCAATTATTGTTACTTGCGAACTATATTTTTTTTGATATTTTTTTAGTAGTATGGTGCTGATTTCATCGTTTGATGAATCCGCAATAATTACTTTAAACTTTTCAGTTTGTTGTACAATAAAAATGAGGGTGTCTATTACTAAACGACCCTCATTTTTACTAGGTATTACTATGGTTATATCTTTATTCATACATATAAATATTGATATTTTTATATAAATTTTTAAAAAATGTTAATAACAAACTGTACCAATAAGATTATAGTTAGTTGTTATTTCATCCCCAATATTAATATCGATTGACGCAACAGTAGTTAAAGTATCTGGTTCAATTGTGTTTGGGTTATCGCTATGATTCATAAATCTATCATTATCTAATGAACATTTCCAAACATCATCTAAAAAATAACAATAGTGTTTAATATATTCTTTTTGTAGTTGTGGTAACTGTTCGTATTCTTGTTCAGTAAATTTTTTTGTGAAAATTGATTCTTTAAATATTACAGTTCCTTTAGGGATAAATTCATCGGCAAATAGTCCGATACCATTAATCGCGCTTTCTTTTAACTTTGTTTTTACTCTTAACATAATTTTTTAATATTGTGTGGTTTTGGTCTACCTTCATCATCTAATAATACAAATACTATTTTATCTATCTTGATTATTGTTTCTTTGGTTGTCTTGCATCTAACGTCACACGCTAGAGTAATAGAAGTAGTACCTATGCTGACTAGTTCGGTACCAAACTCTACTATGTCTCCTTGCTTAGCCGTCTTAACAAAATTGACTTCACTCATTGCTTTGGTTACGATGTTAGGTGAACCTAGCTGACATATAGCAAAGATAGCAGCCTCTTCATCAATCCATTCTAATACCCTTCCCCCGAAGAGTGTACCTCTTGAGTTTAGGTCACCTGGTTTTACTAGTTTTCTTGTTCTGTATTTCATATTTTATTTTGTTTTAACTACTTTAAATTAAGATTTTTCAAGTAATGAATTATCCAATTCTATACCTAAACCAAATAGTGATTTTTCGATTACTTCACGTATTGTCAATGTTGTATCTTCTTTCATAATATTTAAACAAACTAACATAAGTTCATTTGTTCTATCAATTTGATTAATGAATTTAATCACATAATCAATAAATTTTAAATCGTCAAAATTTTTCATAATTTTCCAAGATGTTTCCATTTTTTATTTTATTTTAACTACTTTAAATAATCCTTTCTCTATTGTGTAACCGTTATTAATAAAATGTTTTAGGCTATCGACATTGCAGTGGGCATAAACTATTTTATCTGTATCTTTAATTTTTGAATCTCTGTAGTTCCACAATAGTTTATATATCCCTTTGCTCCTGTGTTCTTCTTTAACATAGGCATGACATAAGTAGATTACAGATTCGTGTTCAACATAAGATACAACACCAACCAATTCATTTTTAATTAGGCATCCGTAGTAAGTAGCGTGTTTATCTAATAGGTCAGGTTTGAGTTCTTTAAACTCATCCTCAACATCATTATATGTAATCTTTTTAATTTCCATTGGTTAATTACTTTACTCTTTTTTTAATTTCCAATAATTCTGCGGCAGTTTCGTAATCTTCTTCGTTAACAGATAATTTTTCGGCATCCTCACAAATTTCTTTTAACATATCAACAATAAAATATCTAATCTCTTCTTTACTTTTACCTTTGAGGTTTTCTAATATTTTTTCTTTTTCTGTCATATAATTTAATTAGAAAGTGGCATTTTTATCGCTGGATGACTTTGATATCCTTCAATAATAAAATCACCGATTTCATAATGTGCGATATCATCAACTTTACTATCTAATATTTTTAACTTTGGTAATGGATATGGTTCTCTTGTTAATTGTTCTACAACACCTTCCTTTTGATTCAGGTAAATATGACAATCTCCCATATTTGCAATTAATTCATCAGGAACCATATTAACTTCTTTGGCTATGATTTCTAAAAGTAGAGCATAACTTGCGATGTTGAATGGTGTGCCTAACGGAACATCTTGACTTCTAGTATTATACATTAAAGAGATTGCTCGGGTTGGTAGGTTATTATCAAGTAATTTATTCGTCCAAGCATTCACATCTCCAACTGATTTGAACTCGGGTACTACAATCTCACCTTTTTCTCTCTTTTGATTAAAAATTGAAACTCTCTCTTCAATACTTAACTCTCTCGTATAAAATTGAAAATCAGTATGACAGGGTGGAAGCGTCATTTTTTGTAACTCACCTACATTCCAAGCATTAACTTTATTGCGTCTAGAATCTGGGTCTATTTTAAGCAAATTGATTGAATTTGCGATTTGGTCTATGGTCTGTTTTTCCATATATCTCAACCCATTGCCATTAGGTATTTCCAAATCATGATTAACCCAACTTCTCCACTGTCTACCATAAATTGGTCCTAAATCTCCCCACTTCTTAGCAAACTCGTCATCGGTTTTGATTTTGTTGATGAACTCTTCTTGTGATAGAATTTTTATCTCTGAAAGATATTCTTGATATCTCTCCTCAGTCGAAAATGATTTTTGTAATTTATTAGCGTGTTCCCACCCTTTCAAATACGCTTTATAAGCATCGCCATCCCATATATGACATCCATTATCAACAAGGTATTTGATATTGGTATCACCACGTAAGAACCATAGTAGTTCTGTCACCATAGTTTTCCAAGCCATCTTCTTTGTTGTTAGTAATGGAAATCCTTCGCTCATTTTGTGGCGGATTTGTCTACCGAATACGCTTATGGTTCCTGTACCAGTGCGGTCTTTCTTTTCAACTCCATTATGGATTATATCCTGAAGTAGTCTTTGATATTGTTTGTCGATGTTATTCATAATCTTCTATTGTTTTTTAAATTCATATCTAACACTATAAATAGTATCTTCAATCCAATCATCTTGACTATTTCCATTTGCTATTTTGCCTATCCAAGATTTAATCTCATATAGATAAACAACATCGGGATTAACTCTTTCTAGTTCTTTAAACCACAAACTCATACCACCATCTGCTTCTCTATACATTGATTCCTTAACACACCATTTTTCACCTAAATATTGTACATTGTCTAGTGTTGTGTATTCGTCTTGAAGTGGTTTTTTTACTATTTTAAGTTCCATAATCTTTTATTGTATTTCTTCGAAAGGTAAATCTTCGAGAATCCAAGTTATTAATTCTCTATCGATTATTTCTTTCCATATACCGTCTTCAAGTATAAAAAAGTCACTACCTTTGCTATGTTCGCTAAATCTTATCTCCTGTTGTACACCATTTTTATCTTCTATGGTGCACTCTTTAGTTTCCATATAGTAAACTACTTCAGGTTCAGTTTTTAATTTGTATTGCATATCTTTATTATTGAGTTGTTTCGTATTCGTACATTACCATATCTTCTGGGTATAGTATAGCGTATAACATGTGTGTGCTTATTTCTGGTTTAAACTTCTTCATCAAGAACATACACTTGTTGCCATCCTTATCGATACATTTCCAAGTATAGCATACGTGGGTGTCGTAAGTTGTCTTATCAGGTGTATCGTATGTCCTGAATTTATAGGAACCTATTTTAATATCCCACTCATTAATAATGATGAACATATCAGTTGGTTGGTTGGAAGATATTATATTCCATTTATCGCCGTCCCATGTGCTTTTGGTAATATTTGTAACCCTGTTAAAGTCTTGAGAATAACTAAAGAGTGTTGTGAGTAGACTTACTACTATGAGTGATAATTTTTTCATTTTTTTAATGTGATTCAATATGTTTATAAAAAAGGTTTGTAATTTCGTCGCATTCTTCTTGGGTTTCATTATACTCCATATCAGAAAACATAACACCATGTACAAACCAACCATCATCTATATCCCATTCACTATAGATTATAAATTCTTTTCCATCAGATGTATGGCCGATAAATTTCTGAACCATTGATAATGTTTCTGGTTCTTTTAGATTGATATTCATGTTTAAAATTTTATAAAACAAATATACGTATACAACTATAAAAATGCAAGAGTTATTAATAATTTGTGGACAATGTTGAGGTTAAAGATATATTTGTACCAAAACAATACATAACGCTAAGAATATAGATACACTTACTTTAAGTGTTATTGGTTCTCCGAATAGATACCTACTCATCAAGGCAAATACTATCATACCTAAGCTGAATCCAATAAATCTGCTAGGCCATATTTTTCCATCAAATGCTATAACAAAGTATTCGACAGATTTTATGTACAACCAAGATAGGGGAATCGCTGCGGCTAACAATAATACAGGATACTTTTGATACCAACCATATTTTATGTTACCCTGCAATTGAAGAAACGTACCGATTTGCGCAATAAGACCATAAATAATACCTAAACTTAAACTATTCCAATTCATTATTCTTCATCTTTAATTGTTTTTTTTTCAAGTCCTTCTAAAATTGTAACTGGTACGAATGTAATCCAAAATTCCCAAGTTGAAGGACCATAACCGAAATAACCCAAACAACCACCAAGCCATACTGACCAAAGAATTCCATAAATTGTACTTTTTTTCATATGTTTATTTTTTATCCGATTTCATCTCGGTTTATTTGTGAATAATTAAATGCTCTTTGTCTGTACATTGCTTCGTCCAATATATCTAGCGCGGCAGGTAATGCTGCTCTATCATCTAAGAAGTGGTTGCAATAAGGTTTACTACCTTTTTGGCCGTAGGGTAACTCGATTGGTGTTTGGTTGATTGAATCAACCTTGATACCAATTTTATCGCAATACTCCATTATATGTTGGTGTCTATCTTCGTTGCACGCTGTGTGTATAACGGTGTAGCAGCCAACCCCTTGACACTCCTTTAGAAGCTTGATTGTTCTATCGATATCTTCTTGGTTATCTAGAGTATGGTAAGGTGAAATGGTGCTGTCAAAATCCACACCTATGATTATCTTACCATGAGATTGCCATTCTTGTACTAGGCGGTCTATATATTTTTTCATGTTTATAATTATTTTTTATCTTTTATAAATTCATTGTAAAGTAATTCCCAATCGTCAGATAAATAATCTTTTTCTCCGAGCCATTTAAAGACATCTTTGATTGTAAATCCATTAACGGATTTGGTCATTGTTTCTCTGTATGTTGGTGATACGTTTTTAAATTCATGACCACATTGACAAGGGGTTGACCAGCATTCTGAACAATCTGATAATGCCATATTAAAGTGTTTTTAATTCTTGTTTAACAAGTGTTAGTGCTTGACCTAATAGGTTTAAGCCAAACCAATATGATGGATTATCAATACCTTCGGCATCTTCTGCCAACCCTATACCCCAGATGTTATCTAGTGGTGATGCTTCAACAAAGATTCTATCTTCGGTTTCTAACATTTGTTCTTTAAGGTCTTGGTTCTGACTAAACTTAGCCAAGTTGCCTTCGTAAACGATGGCCAAGCAATTCTTATCCCAAATAGCTTTGTCAAAGTTTCTAATCATTCTGCCGAATCTTTTTTGTTCTCTTGGGTTTTTTTCTTCCATGATTTGTTCAGCGATTTCCATGTCATTGAATAACAAGGCTTTCTGATACATCATGTATTGTTCGCATGAATTGTATTCAATCCCATCGATTGTCATGTCGGCTTTATGCCATTGGGAATATATCCCATTCCAGAAGAATACGTATTTGTCTGTTATTTTCATTTTATTAATTTTTATATTCTACATATGTTATTTTAATTCCTAAGTCTTTTGCGTAAGCTATTTCTTCGGCTACGCCCTTAGATTTGTCCCAACCTTCCATCATGTAAACAATCATTTCATCACATCTATTTAAGAATGTCAGACAAAAGTTTTCCCAAAAAGGCCAATCGGTTGGCATGTCAGGTTGAAAGTTTACTGCGGTATGTCCGTATAGTATTGGGCTAAAAGCTACAACGCCATTGTTGATAAGTTCAGCTGTATACTTGGAAACCTTTTGATAGTTTTCTTCTCTAACATTGTCATCAGGATGACTATATGGAGATGAAACAAAGATTAGTTTTCTCACTTCAAACGATTTTTAATTTCAGTTAATGTTGTTTGGTTTTCAAAGTTACCATCTAGGTAAAGTGTTTTCAATTGACCTTTGGTTTCTGTTTCCCAAGTTACTTTATCGAATAGTTTTAATTCACCATCGTCATCATTTTTACCAACGTACAAAAGTCCTGTAGCTGATTTCTTCATACCATCATCTGTAATTGGGTCTTTAAAGATTTCACGACCTTCAAAATTAACCTCAACATATGTTGCTTTCATTGCAAACCCGAATGTATCGCGAGTGTTGAATTGGTAAGTGAATGAACCAACACCCAACACGATATTTGTGCTTGCAAATCCTTTTGCTTCTAATCTAGAACAGATTTCTTCTGCTCTGTCGATTGTGATGCTGTCACCATAGATTGCACCGATGTGTGAATCTAGGACCTTGTAACCTTGTTCGTTAATGGTTCCACCGAATACATCCCAAAGCAATTCAATAACTCCTTTGTAAGATGGGTCTTCGTCATCAACTAAACTTACCATTTTAGAACGGGTATTATATCCGCAAACAATATCAACAGGGTCGCCTGAATCAGGACGTATTACCAATTTACCATCACGAGCTAGGATTTCTTCTTTGAGAATAGGTAAATACTCTGTACACATTCTCCAGAGGTCAAATGTATCACTTACCATACTAAGTATTCCTGTAGGATATTTTGCTAATAACCCTCTAATACCGTTTAATTCATCAGTAACTGTTTTTGTTACAGTTCTTTTTCTAGTTTCAATAACTTTTTTCATTATTTAAGTTTTAATTATACTTTTATTTATTCCTTTCTAAAAAATCCATCACTTCAATTTCTTTTGGAACATCTATATTTTTGAACTGTTCTTTGAACTTTTCAATTAGATGGTCAGCAATTTCCATTGATTCTACCGTAAATTTTATTCTTGTAATATCATCTGGATAATTCTCAAAATTTTCATCTTCGTATTTTAAATAATATACTTTCATTGTTTAGGTTGTTTAAGTTTAGAATACAAATATACGAACAATATTTGAAATAACAAAATTAATTTTAAAGGTTTGTATTAATTTAATACATTTTTTAGTTTTTTTATGTCTTTTGTGTAGGTAGTAGATATTTATTAGTATGAACCACGAACAAATATACAATAAAATCATTAATAACGCAAAATCTCAAATAAGGTCTAAAAAAGATTCTTATTTTGAAAGACATCACATTATCCCTAAAACCGCTGGTGGTGATAATTCAAAAGAAAATATCGTTCTACTAACAGCTAAAGAACACTTTGTTTGCCACCGTCTATTATGTTTCATATACCCTGAATCAAAATCCCTACGTTTTGCTTTTTGGGCGATGTGTAACCAATTAAAAGGCGATGTTAAACGAGATTATAAAGTAACATCAAGAACATACGAAGATGCAAAACTAAAATTCAAAGAAGTTAATTCATCTTTACATAAAGGTAAAAAACTTTCAGACGAACATCTGTTAAAAATTACCAAAAGAATGTTATCTGATGATAATCCAATGAAAGGTAGAAAAGGTTCTGATAATCCATTATATAAAAAAGAACGAAGTGAATACACCAAATCTAAAATTTCAAATACCAAACTCTTAAACCCAACAAAAAATTGTAATTTTAAAGGCTTATATGTTACACCTTTAGGTAAGTTTTATACTTCGGCAGAAGCATCTAAAATACATAAATTAGATAGGTCTGTCATAATTGAAAGATGTAAAGTAAAGTCCGATAAAGTTATTACAAAAAAAGGTGTATTCTTTTCTAAAGATTTAACAATTAATGATATTGGTAAAACATATAAAGAGGTTGGATGGGATTTTATATCTCAACCTCAGAAATAATGTTTCCATTATCATCATAAGTTATCTCTACTTTATATTCTTCTTCAACTTCAACCTTTTTAAACTCGGTTATAGAGCACATTACCGAGTGTTCGGTTGCGTTTACGCTACCACCAACGAATCCTGTTTCACCATAATACTTTCTAGCACCGCCGATAGCTGGCAATGAATCGGTACCTGAGAATGATGTCAAGTGACCTAACCCTGAGCTTATTGTTGCATCGATTGAATCCAATCCTCTCATTGAGAAATCATGTCCTTGCCAGTCGATAAACCATGCTCTTTCAGCATCAGTTTTTTCTTGCCACTTGGTTAATACCTTACGATATTGGTGAGCGATGGTAGCAGATGTTGTTGGTTTCCACAAAAGGTTTGAAATGATTGTTTCAAGGTAATTTGTTATCCAATAGAAATCAGGATGTGTGTTGTGGATTGTAAGAATAGGAATTCTCATTGGTACTAGTGTTCCTTCTTCTAGTATCTTTACATGGATAGGTAAGTAACCCAAGTCATGTAGTTTTTCAAAGTGTGTAACATCGTAATCGGTACCTAAGTACATTGATAGTTCGCGTTTAATTTCACCACAAACTTCAGATTTCATTCTATTAAAGAAATCATCTCTGAATGCTTCGTTGATTTGTTTCATTACCATTTGTTGACCAAATGATACAACTTTATCACAACCCTTTGGAGCGTATTTGTTGCTACGTGGTGTAAAGTTTGAATAAACTAATGTTGTACCTTGTGGATACATTTGATGGTGTGCTGTTTTATAACCATCGGTAAGTAAAAGTGGATTGATTTTCATAATTTTATTTTTAAAAATGTGTATAAATTGTTAAGTTAGATAATTCGTATTTATCGTATTTGCTATTGGTGCAATAGATTTTTTCGTATAGGTTTTCTAATTCTTTATTAGGGTTAGGCACAGTAATGTGACTTACTGCAAGATAAAGCTTACCAACATTTTTTGTTTTAAGTAGCTTGGCCAAGCCTACAAATGTTCCACCGAACACACATAAGTCATCTAGGACTAGGATGTCAGCACCTTCAAAATCTTCTTTGTCGATGGTTTGTGTCAATTTGTGTGTTACCAAATCTCTAGACTTGCTAGCAGCATATACGCCACCTTCGTGATGTAATGTATCAGCAAGTTTGTTAATCCATTTGAATGACCCAGCGTCTGTTGATAAGAAGATGGGTGTTGATTTGATATCTTCCAATACAGAACCGATAAAGATAGAGTTATCTATAACCCTGCTGTTATTTAAACCCATTAGGGTTGAATCGCTATGTGGGTGATATACATAAACCCTTGCAAAGTTGCATGAGTTGATAAAATCACATACCAATTTTAATTCAAACGATTGGTTGGTTTCAAATCTGCGGTCATGTTGTTGTTGAAACATGCAAGGGATTTTAAGAACAACATTTTGAATCTGATTAAAATCACATATGTCTTTAAGTGACTTGATAAAGAATAAATCTTCGTAGGTGTTGATTCTTTCTGTGATTACTGGTTCTCTGAAATCGGTAATCTCTGCGTAAACGGTACCGTCTGGGTATTTGATTCGATTGTAAAGCATTTGTTTTATTTTTTAATTGTTATTATTTATATTGCCATATATATCCAATGGCTGTTTTTGCTCTTCCATTAAGACAATTTGATATGTTGGTCCCAGTTTTTAAATTAAGTTCTTTAATAATATCTTGAATACTATTCCATTCTTTAATTAAATTCATATTTTTATCATACTGAATTACTTTTTTAAATTTTAAATTAATGTATGGTTTAACACTTTTTAATTTTTTTGTTAAAAATAATTTTTTATTTTTCTTCAGATAGGCACCATTGTAAATTGAATTCCGTAGAGTACTTAATTTTATGTTGTAGTAATCAGAAGCAACTTTAATCGATTCCCATTCTTTAATGAAAAAACCCGTTTCATCGTATTCGTAACATTTTTGACATATTTGTTTTTTCCACATTGAAGAGTCTCGTTTCACACCTAATTTACTATCTGAAATTTTTTTTCTTGTTTCATATGAAAATTTTCGCAAAGTTTTATTATACTCACCAATTTTTCTTTTAGCCTCGGATGTATGTTTTCGACCTTCACAATTTCCAGCAACTGGGCATACATTATATTGTGATGGTGTATTATCAATCCACCACTGCTCTCTCTCTATCAATTTATCCTTATTTTCAATATGTTCTAAAATAATAAATTCAAAATTTTCTTTACCGTATTTATTCCAAGCGTTTTGTAAAATAATTGAATGGTGTTCATTTTTTTTAAGTTTAGATAAATGAGAATTTTTTCTTTTATTAAATTTAATTGTTGACCCGACGTATCGTTTCATATTGATTTTATTAAGTATACAATATATTACCATGACATTTTAGTTTATGTAATATAAATATACTAATTATCTAAAAAAAGTCTAATTTATTGATACCTGTGTCTTGTGTATATCATAATTTGTTATTTAAAAAAATCATTATCTTCAAAAAATTCTTTTATTCTTGGTAGGTATATTATGAATAACACACCTAATAGTACTATTGATAGTATCATAATTAACACAAATAGTGGGTGCCAAAACACCAGATAAAAAGCAATAAACAATGCTAGTATTTTTGCTATATTTTTTAATATTCTTTCTTGATTAGGTCTCATAATATTTTAATTTTTTGATTTCCAAAACTGATACCACTTACGTACCTTAGGTGGATTACATTTGCTAAAAGGATTATGACCAAATGATACTTTATTTAAGTATTTTGACGTTAACATATTAATCATAATCTCATGGTACTCAATTGGGATATCTTTAAAATCGGCAGATACATCAACTTTTAAATCGATGGTACCATTTTCGGTTTGAAGCGTGAAATATTCATTCATTCTAACCACTGTGGATGATGTTACATAAATAACATCAGCGTTTAAATTAATTTCCATATTGCAAATATATGCTTTTTTGATGTAAAAAACAATTTTTTTGGTAAAAACTTTATATTTATAGTAAACTATTTTTATGAAAGAACAATTAGTAACAATGATGCTTCAAATACAAAACCAAATTAAAATTTTACATTGGCAAACATTTTCTGAAGCAAGACACGTAGCATATGGTAATTATTATGACAGCCTTGGTGGAAACATTGATGAATTTGTTGAGGTTATGATGGGTAAATATGGTAGATTTCAGTTACCAGAAGAAGGTACTAAATTAGAAATATTCAACCTTAAAACCTTGGAAATCAATTCATTCCTAGATACCGTAACTGATTTTTTAATTAACATGACTGACCAATTAGACGCTAGAAAAGATACCGATTTATTAAATATCAGAGACGAAATGTTAAGTGATACAAATAAATTAAGATATCTATTAACTCAAAAGTAATTGATACTGTTCCCTGTATTTTAATACAGCTAAATCCTTAGCCTTTGCTTCAATCTCAATATCGAAGTCCAGACCAAAAGTCTGGAT